>Ga0137428_1000737_pt1 | contig 13526 bp, 17 predicted proteins | sample EasRivERMZT718_2_FD_102305 | JGI IMG/M metagenome (GOLD analysis project Ga0137428, IMG submission 102305) | Soil microbial communities from meander-bound floodplain in the East River, Colorado, USA - East River MetaG ERMZT718_2 | ecosystem: Environmental > Terrestrial > Soil > Floodplain ...
AGCGCATGTCGTTAGCCGGCTATGAGCGCGTCCGCAAGTCTCTTGCGATCATGAAGCTGGTATCAGTTGGACACTTTGCCAGGGAGCACGTCACGTGGCTTTCTCTGTGTGGTCTCGTGGCAGTCATCACGGGGTTCACACCAGAGGAGTGGGTGGCCCATCTGGCTCAACAGATTCGGATTTCTTCCACCATCAGTGGGCATTGGCCACCCTATCTTGATGTTCGTGCGGTTATTGTTGCAGTTGGGGTTGCGGTCATCGTAATTGACGTGCTCTTGAAGCGCCGCGCGCGAGAGAGAGTTAGGCCTGCTGCGGCAACAGCCACGGTATCGGTTGGCAGTCAGGCCGACGTGTCACGCCGCAGCGCACTACAGGAAGATCAGGCGCGTGCATACAAGGAGCTTTGGGAAATGCTGGAAGACGTCCACGTGCGCCTGCGTGGGAAGCCGGCGAAGTCATCGCAATTCTCACAGCAGCTCCGCGATATTAACGCGTTTGCGATGAAGAACGGTCTGTTGATTGACGAGGTGGACAGAGCGAGTGCGACCTCGTATCTTGAGGCTGTTCGTGACTATTGCAATATCGTGAGGGAGTCGGGTGACGAGGGGGCAATCGCTGATCTTGAAGAAACTAGCTACATTACTGGCGAAGCCCTTGAGCGGCTTAGGCAGCTGGGACTCGCACAGGAGAAAGTACAGGTTCTACGTAGCCAGTTGATGGACAGATTCCGCAGTGTCATCGAGGATAAGTAAATGAGAGAACCGCGCCGTCTAACCAGCCCGTGCAGCCGACGGGCCGCGGCGCGGCGCGATCCACGCCGGGAGCGTTGCGGGCCGCGGCCCGCGGCTGAAGGGCAGCTCGTTAGGCGGCGAGCGATGGCTAGCCGGCTCCGCATGGCCATGAGCGCGTTCGCGTGCGTGGCCTTCGGGTTCGCACTCCTCGGTTGCACGGCTGCCCAACCTGCGCAGTACCCGTCTCAGGTTGTCGATGCGTATCGCAGCTTCGCGGCCAACGCGCCCGGCACCTGGGTGCTCGCCCATCCGGCGAGCGCTGGTGACGCCTCGCCCCAGATCTCGGTTCGGGTCGCCGAGGCCACCGCGGCCAACCCCGTCTTGGGTGTCGTGACGGTCACCGATTCTCAAGGCCAGGCACAGCAACTCGTGGCATATTTCGCTCATGTTGTGGGCGGTAGCTACGACCCCCCAATCCTCATCATGTTTGGCGCGGCCGAGGTCGATCCGCAGGGCAACCCAAGTGGCGCGGAGCAGGGGCTCTTCCTTCGGCAAGAGCAGCCGGGTCACTGGGTGCTCGTCCGCTTCGACCCGGTGTCGGTTCACGCCGTCCGCTACCAACGCCTGGTCTCGCCATGATCACTTGTCGCCGCCTAACCAAGCGCTTGCAGCCGACGGGCCGCGGCGCGGCGTCGTCCACGCTGGAGCTCTTCGGGCCGCGGCCCGCGGCTGAAGCGCATGTCGTTAGCTGGCACCAAAAAAAGGAACTTCGCGATGTCGAGGGTGATCGCAATCATGTCCATGTCGCTTGACGGCTATGTCGCCGACCGCAACGGTGGCTTGGCCGAAGTGATGGGATGGTACATGAGCTCGGGGGACACGGAAGTTCAGACCGGTGGGTCGGACCCCATGACGCTCAAGATGTCTGAAGCGAGCGCCAGGCACTTCCGCGATCTCACGTCAGAACTCGGTTCCGTGCTCACCGGACGGCGCACGTTCGAGACCGCAGACGGCTGGGGTGGAAATCATGCTTGGGGGCCGGCGTTCGTGTTGACCCACCGCGTTCCTGCGGGATGGCCGAGACCCAACTCGACGGTGAACTTTGTGACCGATGGCATCGAGAGCGCCGTGAGGCAAGCCAAAGTCGCTGCCGCCGAGAAGTCCGTAGGGGTGCACGGCGCGAGCACGATCCAGCAGCTGCTCAACGCTGGACTACTCGACGAAATCCATGTCGATATCGCGGCACTCCTTCTTGGCTCTGGAGTTCGACTCTTTGACCATCTTGCTGCCACACCAGCTGTTCTGGGTAATCCGACGGTCATTGCTGGCGTCGGCGTGACCCACCTACGCTACCCAATACGCAAGGCGTAGTCGCATGGTGACGCCAGCTAACAGCAGCGTGCTGCGGACGGCCCTGCGACCCGCCGCTGAGCGACAGCTCGTTAGGTGGCGCATGCACCGTGCGCCGATCGCGCTGATTCGCGTGCTGCCTGCGAGTCGAGTGGCCGATCTCCTGGTGATCCTAGCGCTCGCGTTCGTTGCTGGAGGCTGCCCGTATCCTGGAAGTACCTCGCCACCGTCTGCGCAGCAGCAGTCCGAGGAAGTCGCGGCACTGCAGACTCACGTCCTGCCCTTGGTCAATGACCTGAGGGTCACGTGGTACCTCAACGAGGGCTCATCGGGTGGCTCGATCTACTGGAAGCGGGGGAAGTTCACCAAGGACTCAGAGCGCGCACGTGAAGATGGTGACACGCCGTTCGACAAAGAGACCGAAGTGGCGTACGCGCAATGTGCTCAGGCCATCCGATCCAGCGGGGTCCCGACCAACCGGCTGGTTGAAGCGCAGTTTGCGGTTGACGGAACCCTACGCTCCGCCTCTTTCCAGCGGCGCGGCGGCGGGATCGAGTTCGTGTTCACGTACATCTATTCCCCAGGCGCAAAGCCGCCCGAATGGACTAGCAGCCTAGGACCCGTCGTATTGACAAGGATCGGCGATTCGGATTGGTGGTTCGAGCAGTCGCCTGACGACTGATCGACACAGGAGTTCCTGGGGCGTTGGCCAGTGGTGCGCCAGCGAAACAGCTCGATGAGTCACGACCTGCGGCAGTGGCCGGCAAGACCCAGGCCCGCATCACCCTCCGCGCATCGGACATTCGCCATGTCGGAGCAACCGACCTCGTGGCCGTGCGGCGGCTCACCAGGTCGTCCGCGGCCCTAGCCGCAGCCCGGGGGGCTGAAGGGCATGGCGTCGGGTGCGTGGATCGATCACAAGCAAACCGGAGAGCGCGGGAATGATCGCACACATCTCGGTTCCTTCAGAGACCCCGAAAGAGACCGCGCTGTTCTTTGCGGCGATCATGGATGGAGTGGCTTTCGACTTCCCGGTGGTCGCGGGGGCCGCGATTGCGGTCGCTCGTGATGGATCTGGATCGGCCGTGGAGGTCTACCCTCCGCGGATGATGCATCATCCGGGGACCGGCCAGGTGGAGCAGACGGCATCGCCCAGGGGGCCGGCCACGATGCCCTGGGAGGACCAGATCTACCCCGATGCGGTGGACGACCGAGCCTCCAGCTTTCATCTGGCAATCGAGACGAAGTTGACGCGGGCTGAAGTCATATCTCGAGCCAGCACGCTGGGCTGGCGCGCGCTCTATTGCGATCGCGCCGGCGTGTTCGGGGTGGTCGAGGTGTGGATCGATAACCGATACCTCGTCGAGGTGCTCCCCCCGGAAGAGTCGGTTCGGTACCGGAACTTCATGAACCCGCAGGGGTGTGCTGCGATGTTCGGCGCAGGGATCTTGGGCGCAGGGATCGCACCGTAGTCATCCCGCCGGGCTCGAACGGACGGCAGCTTCAAGTACGATGTACGTCTGGCTCTGCCGATGACGGTCATGGCAGCGGAGATCTCGAGATGAGTCCGAGTGAGAGGCCTCGATTCTGCGTTCGCGATCGGCATCATCTGCATGCTGGCCGCTCCGCTCTATTCGCTCCGCCGTCGCATCGAGGCGCTCGAGGAGCGACTTGCGGACTGTGGCCGTACGGAACCCGGTCCGTGAGGTTGCTGAAGGCCGTGGCCGCACCCGCCTCAGAGTCGTGACGGCAGCCCGTGGAGGAGCAACCCGATGACCGAGCGCGCAATGCCCCGACGGCGTGGCTCGTATGGGATCGACGCGCCCATCGCCCCGGCCTTGCTTACCGTCCTGGCCGTCCTCTACCTCGTGCTGGCCATCGTCACCGGCGAGCGGTTGTTCTGGGTGGAGGCCGCTTTCATCCTGGGCATCGATGCGATCTACCTCTACGCCACGCTGCGGAGCAAGTTCGTGGTCTGGGCTGACTTGCTCGATCAGTTGAAGCTCCGGGGCGACGAACGGATCCTGGACCTGGGATGCGGCCGGGGTGCGGTGCTGATGCTGGCCGCTCAGCACCTGACCACGGGCCGGGCGGTGGGTGTGGACCTGTGGCGAAGGGGCGATCAGTCCGGCAATGCGGTCCAGGCCACCCAGCGCAACGCCGTCGCTGAGGGCGTGGCAGATCGGGTCGAAGTGCACACCGGCGACATGAGGGCGCTGCCCTTCGAAGACAACAGCTTCGATCTGATTGTTTCCAGCATGGCGGTCCACAACATCAGCGGCCGCGCCGGCCGGGAGAAAGCCGTCAACGAAGCGGTGCGGGTGCTGCGCCCAGGCGGTCGACTGCTGATCGCCGACGTGCGGGCTACCCGGCGACATCAGGCACAGCTTGCCAAGATGGGCATGCACGACGTGGCCCGCAGGTGGCTGGGATGGCGGCTCTTGGCGGCGCGCCTCGTGACCGCCACCAAGCCGGAAGGCCGGATCGCATGATCCCGGTCGGGACCCAGGACGGCGGCTGTCGACCGTGACCCGCTCGGAGCGAGTCAAGCCGGCAATGCGATTCGACACAGCTCGCCTGAGCACCGGTCTTCGCATCCACTACGCCGAGTCCGGCGACGCGCGCGGCACGCCTGTCGTGTTCGTGCACGGCTGGCCGGATTCGTGGTTCTCGTTCTCGCGCGTGCTGCCGCTGCTCCCGGCGACGCTGCGCCTCATCGCGCTCGATCAGCGCGGGTTCGGCGAGTCGGATCACCCGGACTCGGGCTACACGATTCCCGGCTTCGCCGCGGATCTCGTAGCGTTGCTCGACGTGCTCGACATCGAGCGCGTCGTTTTCGTCGGCCATTCGTACGGTACCTTCGTCGCGCGCCGCGCCGCCCTGGCTGCGCCGGAGCGCGTTGCGGCGCTCGCGCTGATCGGCACGGGGGCCTCGACGAAGATCATCGGCGCGGACGAGCTTCAAGCCGCGTTGCGCGAGCTGCCCGATCCCATCCCGGAGCCCTTCGTGCGCGACTTCCAGTCGGGGACGGTGCATCGCCCGGTGCCCGCCGAGTTCTTCGACCGCATCGTCGAGGAGAGCTTGAAGATTCCGCCGCGCCTCTGGCCCGTGATGATCGACTGCCTGCTGGCTTACGACGACACGCGCGAGCTCGGGAGGATCCGCGCGCCGACGCTGCTGCTGTGGGGCGATCACGACGCGCTGTTCCCGCGCGCCCAGCAAGACGCCGTCCTCGCAGCCCTGCCCGCGGCGCGGCTCAAGGTCTACCAGGAGACGGGTCACTGCCCGAACTGGGAGCGCCCCGAATGGGTCGCAGCCGATATCGCGGACTTCGTTGCGGGCGCGGCGCGCGGCTAGGCGCGGCGTCGGCCGCCCGGCGAAGTGCGCGCGGAGGGCCCGCGCCCGGAAGGCGAAGATGCGTGCGAGGTCGGGCGCGACGAGCAGGCGCTGCACCAGCGGGCCGCCCGGCGCGGCGTACTCGACCCAGTCGCGCACGACCGTCGCGTCGCCGTCGGGCCAGAAGCCGTGCAGGTGGCGCCAGAGGCGATAGGGGCCGACGACCTGCTCGTCGACGAAGCGCAGCGGCGGATCCCACAGCACGATGCGGCTGCGCCAGCGCAGCGGCACGCCGCGCAGCCGCAGGCGGTAGTCGATCTCGGTGCCCTCCACGATCTCCGGCGTCGAAGCGCCCAGGACCTCGAAGCGCAGCCAGGGCGGCGTGATCGCCTCGAGGTTGCGCGGGTCGGAAAAGTAGGCGAACACCTCCGCGAGCGGGCGCTCGAGGCGCAGCTCGGTGTGCAGGTGCGCGGTCCTCATGGCCCGGTGTCCGGACGGGAGGAGGTGGTCATGCGCCTGGGTTCGCACGCCGGGGCGCCGCGGTTGCAGCGGGCGGCGCAGGGGCCCCGCCCCGGGCGCCCAGGAATTTCGCTGCATCCGGGGTCGGGCCGCGCACGAATCCCGCGGCGTCGCACGAGTCGTCCTCCCTTCCTCAGATCAACCTGGAGATCATTCCATGAACGTCCTCTACACCGGCGGCCTCGCACTGACCGCCCTCGTCTCCTTCCTCCCGGCCTGCAGCTCGGCGAGCGAGGCCCCCACCGGAGCGGCCGGCAAAGGCTCGATCGTGGACACGGCCGTCGGCGCCGGCCAGTTCACGACGCTCGTCACGGCGCTGAAGGCGGCGAAGCTCGTCGAGACCCTCGAGGGTCCCGGGCCCTTCACCGTGTTCGCGCCCACCGACGAGGCCTTCGCGAAGCTCCCCGCGGGCACGGTCGAGCGCCTGCTCGAGCCGAAGAATGCCCAGGAGCTGGCGAGCGTGCTCACCTATCACGTCGTGGCGGGCGACGTGCGCGCCGCGCAGGTGGCGGGCCTGACGTCGGCCGAGGCGCTCAACGGCCAGCGCCTGCCCATCTCCGCCGGCCAGGGGGTGACCGTCGCGGGCGCCCGGGTCGTGACGGCCGACATCGTGTGCCGCAACGGCGTGATCCACATCGTGGACCGCGTGATGCTGCCCGCGAGCAAGGACGTCGTCGCGACGGCCGTCGACGCGGGCCAGTTCAAGATCCTGGCCCAGGCGCTGGGCGCGGCGGGTCTCACCGACGCGCTGGCGGGCAAGGGCCCGTTCACCGTGTTCGCGCCGACGGACGAGGCCTTCGGCAAGCTGCCGAAGGACACGCTCGCGAGCCTGCTCGAGCCGCAGAACAAGGCCAAGCTCGCCGGCATCCTCAAGTACCACGTCGTCGCGGGGCGCGTGTACTCGGACGAGCTCAAGACCTCGAAGGTTCCCACGCTCGACGGCCTCGAGCTGCCCATCAAGGTCGGGCCCGCCGGCGCCACCATCGACGAGGCCTCCGTGCTGAAGGCCGACGTCGAGGCGACGAACGGCGTGATCCACGTCATCGATCGCGTCCTGGTCCCCGAGGCCTGACCGCGATCCGCGCGATCAGTGCCCGCCGCGATCCGGCAATCCTGGTCCGGCGGGCTCCGCCATCCCGTGAGCGGGAGCGGGGCCCGCCGGGCCCGGCGCCGTGCCGGGCGGGTTGACCAGCTTCCCCACGAGCGTCACCGTAGATCCCCGATGGAAGCGCACACCTTCGCCGCCTCGCTGCTGCGCGCCAGCGCGCGGGGCTTCGCCGGCCTGGCCGCCGCGCGCATGGCCGACGGCGCGCCCGCGCTGGTCGGCGCCGCGGGCTTCGATGCCTGGCAGGAGCACCTGCGCCATCAGGTGCTCTCGCTCGCCGCGGCGGTCGCGGACGAGGCGCCCGAGCGCTTCTCGGCGCGCGCCGGGTGGCTGCGCGACTCGTACGCCGCGCGCGCGCTGCCGGCCGACGCGCTCGAGGCGGCGCTCGACAGCCTGGCCGCGACGCTCGAGGAGTCGCTGCCCGCCGACGCCTGGGCGCCGCTGCCCGAGTACTTCCGCCGCGCGCGTGCGGAGCTCGAGCGGGGCGGTGACGGCGGGCCGGTCGAGCCGGATGCGAGGCCCGCCGCGAGGACAGCCGCGGCTCCGGCCGCGGACGTTGCGGCGGCGCCCAACCTCGCGCAGCGCTACGTCGAGGCGCTCGTCGCCGGCGACGAGGAAGCGGCGGTCGCCCTGGTACGCGCCGCGCTCGATGCGCGCTCCCTCGACGTGCCGGCGCTCATCGCCACCGTGCTGCTGCCGGCGCAGCGCGAGTTCGGACGGCGCTGGCACTGCGGCCAGCTCGGCGTCGGCGAGGAGCACTTCGCCACGCAGGTCAGCCGCAAGGTGCTGGCACTGGCGCTGGAGCGGTCCCCTCCGGCCCCGCGGCGCGGCCGCAGCGTGGTCCTCGCCGCGGCGGCCGGCGACGCGCACGACCTGGGGCTGGCCTGCGTCGCCGCGCACTTCACGCTCGACGGCTGGCGCACGCTCTTCCTCGGGGCCGACACGCCCGCGGCGGACCTGACGCGCTTCGTCGAGCGCTACCAGCCCGACCTCGTGGTCCTCGGGGCGACGCTCGACGAGCATCGCGGCCCGGCGGCCGAGGCGATCCGCGCGCTGCGCGCGTCGCGTCCGGCGCTGCGCGTGCTCGTGGGCGGCGCGGCCTTCGACGGCCGCGAGGAGCTGTGGCGCCGCTCCGGCGCGGACGGCTACGCGCCGGACCCCGCCGCGGCCGTGGTGCGGGGCGCGGAGCTGCTGCCGGGCTGACGGCCAGCGCGCGCTCCGCTCGGGCGGGGCCGCTCAGCCGGGCTCCCCGGGTCGCGGTCCGCGGAGGATGCGCGCGGCGCGCTCGAGCCCGCGGCGCAGGTGGCTCTTCACCGTGCCCAGCGGCATGCCGGTGCTGGCTGCGATCTCCTGGTGCGTGAGGCCCTCGAAGACCGCCAGGAGGATCACGCGCCGCTGCTCGGGCTTGAGCTGCTCGAGCGCGAGCGCGGCGAAGCGCGCGTCGTCGCGCGTGTCGGCGGCGGCCGGGCCGGCGTCGGGCTCCGCGACGAGCACGTCCTCCTCGGGCAGCTCGACCGTGCGGAGCTTCCCCGCGCGCCGCTGCCGGTCGATGATCCGTCGGCGCGCGATGGTGGCGACGAAGGTCGCCTCCGTGCCCAGGGCCGGATCGAAGCGCGCCGCGCTGCGCCAGACGTCCACGAGAATCTCCTGCACGACGTCGTCGACCGCGTTCACGTCGCGCGACAGCCGGCGCGCCAGCGACCACACGAGCGGCGTGTAGCGCTGCAGGCAGGCTTCGACCGCCGCGGCGTCGCCGCGTGCCACGAGGGGCAACAGGGGCTCGGAGGGGTCGGGCATCGGGCGCGGACGGACCCGGAAGGGCGCTGCGGGACGCGGAGGCACGCGAGGGGCGCGGGCCGCGACACCGTAGCAGCGACCCGGCGCGCCCCGCCATGGCGGGCCGGGAGCCGGGGTATGTTGGGCCCGGCGAGGAATCAAAGTGATCAGACGCTGGCTGACCAAGCGCTTGCAGCCGAGGGGCCCCGGGGCGGCGTCGTCCACCCGCAGCTCGAGGGCCGCGGCCCGCGGCTGAAGCGCATGTCGCCAGCTGACTTGACGAGTTCTCAGAAGTGCAAGAGCGTACCGTGAGCGAGCGGCGCCCATCGTCGAGAGCGTCGGTCGGCTGACGGCACAGATCCGGGCCTACGACCAGGAGGTCGAGCGGCTGTGCACGGAGGTCTACCCCGAGACCGCGCGGCTGCGCCAGGTGTCGGGCGTCGGGTCGCTGACGGCGCTGGGCTACCTGCTCACGCTCGAGAGCCCGGCGCGCTTCCGCTCGGGCCGCGATGTCGGTGCGTACCTCGGCCTCGTGCCGCGTCGCCGCGAGTCGGGCGACCGCGCGCCGGAGCTGCGGATCAGCAAGGCCGGCGACAAGACGCTGCGTCGCCTGCTGGTCGGGGCGTCGCACTACATCCTGGGACCCTTCGGTCCCGACACCGACCTGCGCCGCTGGGGCCTGGGGCTGGCTGGCCGCGGAGGCCAGACCGCCAAGAAGCGGGCCGTCGTGGCGACGGCGCGCAAGCTGGCGGTGCTGCTGCTGGCCCTATGGCGCAGCGGGTCGATCTACGAGCCGCAACGAGCCTCTCGACAGTCCGCGCGATCAGTGGGAGCCTGTGCCTGACAGCCGCCGCGAGGCCGACACGACGAGCCGCGTGATGACCACCGAACACAGCACGAGCCGATCCAACCGCCCGGTCCGGGTGACTCCGACGCAAGGGCTGGTCCGCCTCCGCGAGACCGGTAACCAGATGGCAGCACCCGGCCGGACGGACCTCAGCCTGCACCGGCCCGCACGACGGGCAACGACGAGTGCGCATGGAAGCCTGGCGGAGGATCGTCGCGTGCGTGATCGGACGGCCGCCACGTCGGCCTTGACGGGGGAGCCTTCTCATGGAAGCCCTTGCAGCAGACGGGTCGCGGCGCGGCCCGGTACACGCTGCGGCATGGATGAGCCGCGGCCCGCGGCTGAATGGCAGCTCGTTAGCCAGACAACAACGAACGGTTCCGGGCGCTTCGCTGCTGTGAGTAACGGCTGCCCGGCTTTCTGAGATTGCGATGATTGTCGGAGGCGAAATCGAGTCATGAGAGGGATCGAAGGGGTCATAGACGAGCTCGAGCGCTCACTGGAAGGGGAGCCGTGGCATGGGGCGTCAATTTGCGAGATCCTGGAAGGCGTGTCCGCCAGGGAGGCCGCTGCGCATCCCGTAGCGGGCGGGCATTCAATCTGGGAGCTCGTGTACCACGTCACCGCGTGGGTGCGTGCCGCACATTCGCGAGTTCTGGGGAGGGCCACCGAGCTTGAAGGTGAAGCGGATTGGCCGGCTGTCCGCAATACCAGCGAGAATGCGTGGTCGGTCGCGTTGGAGGATCTCCGTCGTTCACAGTCGGAGCTGATCGCGACGCTAAAGACTCTCAGCGACGCCGACCTGAGCGCTTCCGTGCCGAACCGCGACTACGATCGTGCCTATCTGTTGCATGGAGTGACTCAACACCACGCGTACCACGCCGGGCAAATGTCGCTGCTCAAACTGGCGATGAGGCACGAAGCAAGGGAAGCGACCTCACCATGAGAGGGGCCGCGGCGCAGCCCGGTTCACGCCGCGTCCGGGATGAGCCGCGGCCCGCCGCTGAGCGGCAGCTCGTCAGGCTGGGAGGCCGCATCCTCTGCCACAAGTACAAGCTCATCGCAGTGTTCGCACTCGTGGCACTGGCGACGAGTGGCTGCGTCGATCGCTCGCACATCCATCCACTGGCAGAGCTTCTGTTCAGGAGTCCGGGCAAGTGGCAGGTCGACCCCGACGCCGCACGGCGGTTTCCGGAGTTCGTCGCAGGTCGCGAGACGATCGAGATTCAAGTCACAGAGCGCCTGGAGACGCCGCGCGATGGGTCCTGGCAACGAGGTACCACGTATGGTCACGGCTTGCTTTCGTTCAACGGCGCGACCTGCCCAGTCGACTTCGTAACCACAGCCGATGGATTGCTGCATCCCTATGTTCGATACACGCAGGCCTGCATGCCAAACGGCCCGTCCGACATGGACCCGAACGGCTTCGCGTTCATCATGGATGTCACCGGTGGGAGTAGCGGACCGATCAGCGAGAGCGATCACCTGTATGTCGACTACAGGCGAGCGAGGCCGCGCGACAATCTGTATCCTGGGCGCGAGCTGGTGCTGTACACGCGGGTGCCAAGGTGACCTGCTCCAGCCTAACCAGCCCTTGCAGCCGACGGGCCGCGGCGCGGCCCAACCCCTCGTTCAACCGGATCCGCTGCGGCAGGCCACCAAGGCGTCCTGCCTCCGCGGGCCGGTTGACTCGAACGATGGGCGGACAATGCTCGGACTGGTCGAATTCAGGAAGGTGGGCATGATCGATCCGCAGTGGGCGCTGAGGTTTGCGCAGGAGTGGATAGAGGCGTGGAACTCCCACGACTTGGAGCGAATCCTGTCGCATTACTCGGAGGACTTCGAGATGACTTCTCCGCTGATCATCGAGCGGATGGGCGAGCGGAGCGGAGTGCTCAAGGGCAAGGCCGCGGTGCGGCTCTACTGGGAACAGGGGCTGGCGGCCCAGCCGCCTCTGCGCTTCGAGTTGCTTGACGTGCTGGCCGGTATTCGGAGCATCACCATCTATTACCGCAGCATCGGTCGACGCGTTGTCGCCGAGGTGTTGGAGTTCAACCCCCGGCGGGAGGTCATCCGTGGAGCGGCGCATTGGGCGGTCGTGAAATAGGAAGGGCCCATCGGCCGACTCTCGGGACTCCCACGTGATGCGACCCCTTCGGTATTCCATCAACGTCACGCTGGACGGGTTTCGGCTCGGGGGCGGTGGCGATGCGGTATGAACCGAGACGGCGATGAATCGCACTGCCTGCCGTATCGCCCTGCTCGCGCTCCTCGGCTGGAGTGTTGCGTGCGAGGCTCCGCCTTCGAAGCAGCCGGACGCTGCCGTCGCAGAGCCGACTCTCCAGTGGCCCGTGCCCGCTGGCTGGAAGCACGAGACGTTCGCGCTGCCACCCGAGTTCGCTCCAGAGTTCCCCTACCGTGGGACCGAGGACCTGCGGTTCATGCCGGGCTGGTCCTCTCCGACCGCGCCTGATTTCTGGTCCTACGATTTCGTCTGGTTGCTGGACGAGCGTCCTCAGTTCGACGCCGCGAGCATGGCCGCGGCGCTGACCACGTACTTTCGCGGGCTCTCCACCGCAGTCGGCGGCGCGAAGTACCAGTTCGACGCTGCCCGCTATCGTGCCGTCCTGACCGCTGTGCCGGGCAGTGCACCTCCTCGGATCGCCGGACAGGTCTTCACCTACGATGCCTTCCAGACCGGCCTGCCCATCATCCTCAATGTCGAGGCAGAGCTCCGGTCCTGTCCGGGGACTCGACCATTCGCCATCGTGGTGGCCCTGTCGCCGAAGGACACGCAGGACGTCGTGTGGAAGGCTCTGCGTGAGACGGCAGCCACCTGGACGTGCCCTTGATCAGGAGGACATGAGGCGATGAGCAGACACACAGCGTGGGGCTTCCTCGCGACCGCAGCCGTGGTACTGCTCACCGGCTGCCACGCGATGGAGGAGCCAGGCCACGAGCGACAGACGACCGCGCGAATCCACTACCTGGAGATCGTGTGCCGCGACGTCGCCGCGCAGTGCGCAGCGTTGGAGCGGGTCCACGGGTTGTCCTTCGGTCCGGCGGTGGCCGATCTCGGACAGGCCCGGGTCGCGGAGGCTGCTGACGGAAGTCTGATCGGAGTGCGCGCGCCGCTGGCCGAGCACGAACAGCCGGTCATCCGGACGTATCTGGAAGTCGAGGACATCGCGAGAGCCGTCGAGGAGGCCGAAGCGGCTGGGGCAGAGATCGCGTACCCTCCGACTTGCCGAGGCGACACCGGGACCTGGGCGATCTACTTTCTGGGCGATGTCCAGATCGGCCTGTGGCACCGGTAGGCTCATTCTCGTGCACTCTCGGGAGTTGCCATCGCTCGCTGATTGCACTGCGCGCGCCTCTGGACGCCCGCTCGATCGCGCTGTCACGGCTGCCTTTTGGTTCGGCGACCTCGCGACACCGTGAGCAGGTCCGGGTCGCCAAGGCTCCTCGTCACGGGCGCCACAGGCTACGTCGGGGGCCGACTCTGGCGCCTGCTCGAAGCGGACGGCAGGCGGGTGCGCTGCCTCGCGCGGCGGCAAACGGGGCTCGCGTCGCGGGTCGGAGAGGCGACGGAGGTGGTCCAGGGCGACGTGCTCGAGGCCGAATCCCTCGGACCCGCGCTCGCGGGAGTCGAATCCGCCTATTACCTCATCCACTCCATGGGCTCCGGGAGGGACTTCGAGGAACAGGACCGGACCGCCGCACGCAACTTCGGGTCAGCGGCGTGTCGCGCCGGTGTGCGGCGCATCATCTACCTGGGCGGCCTCGGGCACGGACAGGACCTCTCGCCACACTTGAGGAGCCGGCAGGAGGTCGGCGAGATACTTCGCGAATCGGGTGTGCC
>Ga0137428_1000739_pt1 | contig 13521 bp, 13 predicted proteins | sample EasRivERMZT718_2_FD_102305 | JGI IMG/M metagenome (GOLD analysis project Ga0137428, IMG submission 102305) | Soil microbial communities from meander-bound floodplain in the East River, Colorado, USA - East River MetaG ERMZT718_2 | ecosystem: Environmental > Terrestrial > Soil > Floodplain ...
TAGGCGATGACCGTCGGCGCCATGCCGGCGGCCTGGAAGGTCTTGCTCCAGATCGGCGCGCCCTGCACGCGGACCTTGAGCGCCTTCAGCTCCTGCATGTTGCGCACCGGCTTGTTGACGAAGATGTTGCGCGTGCCGCCGCCGGCGTAGCCGATCAGCATCACGTCGGCCTTCTGCGCGATCTCGTCGGCCACAGGCTTGAGGATGTCGGCGTCCAGCACCTTGTTCCAGTGCGCCAGGTCCCTGAACAGGAACGGCGCGTCGATGAACGGCGCCGCCTTCGAGAACGTGGACATGTGCGCCGGCGAGACGATGGCGTAGTCGACCGCCTTGCCCTGCGCCATGTACTCGAAGTACTGCTTCTCCAGGCCCAATTCGCTGTTCTTGTGCAGCACGAAGTTGACCGACTTGCCGCCCGAGTACTTCTTCATCAGCTCCTCGAACTTGACCATCGCCTTGGTGAAGGCATGGTCGTCGTTGAACTGCGAGGCGCCGTGCAGCGTGGTTTGCGCGTGAACCGGAATCGCCATGGACGCGACCACGGCGGCAAAAAGCATTTTCTTCATGATGGTTTTCCCTCCTCCTTGATGGTGATACGCCACAGTGTACGCGGGTCCGCGGGGTCGGTGAGCGTCGCCGAATGCAGAAGGGAAGCGTTGTCCCAGATGACGACGTCCCCGACTCCGTACTTGAGCCGCAATTGATACTTCTCCTGGGTGGCATGGCGCTTGAGCTCGTCCAGCAGGTCGACGGCTTCGTCGTCGGGCATCCCCTCGATGCGGAAGGAGCTGCCCGAGACTGCATAGAGCGCCGTGCGGCCGGTGATCGGATGCTTGCGCGCGATGCGGTGCCGCACCCAGGTCATCTTCTGCTCCTGCTCGGCGCTGAGCACCGAGGCCACGGTGCGCGAGCCCTTGTCGAGATCGTCACGGTTGCCGTAGTGATGCAGCGCAACAAGGTCCTGTATCTTGCTTTTCAGAGAAGAAGACAAGTCCTCGTACGCGCTGTACTGATCGGCGAACAGCGTGTCGCCGCCCTTGCTCGGCACTTGGCGCGAATAGAGCATCGTGCAGCGCGCCGGCACATCGAGATACGAGTAGTCGGTGTGGAAGTAGGTCCCGGCGTCGGCGAGCCCGACCGGCTTGCCGTCCTTCTGCACGTTCGACAGGATCAGGATGTCCGGATGCCCCGGATAGTGGAACTGGCCGATGACATGCGGCTCGGGCCTGCCGAAGCGGCGGGCAAACGCGAGATACTCATTCGGTTTCAATTCCTGGTTTCTGAAAACCAGGACTTGCGAAGCGAAGAACGCCTCCCAGATTTCCTGGAAGGGAGCGTCGAAGCGCTCGGCTTCGGCGCCGAAGCTGCCGAGCTTCTTCAGCCGCACCCGTGGACTCCCAACAGCTGTTTCATGCGCGCGCAAGCGAGCGCCGGATCGGCGAGCAACCCCGCGGCGTCGGCAAGGCGGAACAGCTCCGCGAGATGCAGCACGTTGCGCGCCGACTGCTGGCCGCCGACCATCACAAAGTGGTCCTGGTGGCCGTTCAGCCACGCCATGAACACCACGCCGGTCTTGTAGAAGCGCGTCGGCGCGCAAAAGATGTGGCGCGACAAAGGGACCGTGGGCGCGAGCACGTCGTGGTACCTGGCCTTTTCATTCGTACTGAGAAAGGAAAGGGCCTGAGAGGCCGCGGGCGCGATCGAGTCGAAGATGCCGAGCAGCGCGTCCGAGTAGCCCCGCGCGTCGCCCTCGATCAGCTCGGCGAAGTTGAAGTCGTCGCCGGTGTACATGCGCACGCCCTTGGGAAGCTTGCGGCGCATAGCGATTTCCTTGTCCTTGTCCAGCAACGAAACCTTGATGCCCTCCACGTTTTTCCGCATCACCGAAAGGCAAACGTCCATGGCTTCCAGGTGGTCCTGCTTGCCCCAGTAGCCCGCGAGCGCCGGGTCGAACATCTCGCCCAGCCAGTGGATGATCACCGGCTGCTTCACCTGCGAAAGGATGCGGTCGTAGACCTTCGCGTAATCGTCCGGCGATTTCGCGCACGCGGCGAGCGCGCGGCTCGCCATCAGGATGATGCGCCCGCCGAGCTTCTCAATCGCCGCGCATTGCTCCTCATAGGCGGCGATGACGCCCGCCAGGTTCGTATTCGCGACGTGGTCGGTGCCGGCGCCCGACCAGACCTCTGCCCCCGGGGTTTTCCCTGCGGCTTCGATGGTGCGACGAATCAGCTCCAGCGAGCTAGGCCAGTCGAGGCCCATGCCGCGCTGCGCGGTGTCCATCGCCTCGGCGACGCCGAACCCCCACGACCAGAGATGCCGGCGGTACGCGATGGTGGCGTCCCAGTCGACCGCGGCCTCGAGCCACGGCTCCTTCGCCGACAGCGGGTCGGCCACGACATGGGCCGCGGCAAGCGCTTTGCGCGTGAAAGGCGCCTTCGGCCGTTCGAACCGGCTCGGTTCGCGCACGGCGTAGTCCTCGAGGCGATCGCCGCGCGGGAGCTTGAGGGTGAGGATGGTGTCGCGTTTCATGGTTTGAGCCTCGGAACGTCCAGCCACTTCTTCTGCTTCCAGCTCTTCAGGCCGAGCTCGGCGAGCTGCACGCCTTTCGCAGCCTCGAGCAGGTTCCAGCGAAAGGCGCCTTCGCCGGCCACGTGCTTGAGGAAGAGCTCCCACTGCACCTTGAACGCATTGTCGTAGCTCTCGTCGGGCACTTCCTGCCAACCGTCGAAGAAATTGATCGGCTGCGGAATGTCCGGGTTCCACACCGGCTTCGGAGTTTTCTCATAGCTTTGAACCAAACACTTGCGTAGGCCTGCCACGGCACTGCCCTTGGTCCCGTCGACCTGCAGCGTGAGGAGATCGTCGCGTCGCACGCGCACGTCCCAGGACGAGTTGAAGTGCGCGACCACGCCCCCGGCGAGCTGGAAGGTCGCGTACGCGGCGTCGTCCGCCGTGGCCTTGTACTTCCTGCCGTTCTCGTCCCAGCGATACGGGATGTGCGTGGCGCCCAGGCAGCTCACCGCTTTCACCTCGCCGAAGAGATTGTCGAGCACGTAGCGCCAGTGGCACAGCATGTCCAAGATGATGCCGCCGCCGTCCTGCTTGCGGTAGTTCCAGGAAGGTCGCTGCGCAGGAGGCTGGCCGGACTGCGTATCGCCTTCGAAAACCCAGTAGCCGAATTCGCCGCGAACCGACAGGATGCGGCCGAAAAAGCCCTGCTCGCGCAGCTTCTGCAGCTTGAGCATGCCCGGCAGCCAGAGCTTGTCCTGCACCACGCCGTGCTTCACGCGCGCCGTTCTCGCGGCCTTGTACAAAGAAGTTGCTTCATGAAGAGAGGCCGCTACCGGCTTCTCGCAATACACGTGCTTGCCCGCGGCGATCGCCTTCTTGAGGAGCTTTGGACGAAGCTGGGTCGAGGCTGCGTCGAAAAAGATCTCATCCTTCGACTCGAGGGCTGCGTCCAGGTCCGCGCTCCATCGCGCGACGCCGTGCTTTTTCGCCAGCTCCTCGACCTTCGCCGCGTTGCGGCCCACCAGGATCGGGTCGGGCATCACGCGCGTGCCGTCCTTGAGCGCGACCCCGCCCTGCTTGCGGATCTCGAGGATCGAGCGGATCAGGTGCTGGTTCATGCCCATGCGCCCGGTAACACCGTGCATGATGATGCCGATGCGCTTCTCGCTCATTTGGTCGCCACCTCGATAAATTCGAGCGTCACGCCGTCCCAGTCGCGCACGTAGACCACCTTGCGCCCCTTGTTTGGGCCCTGGTCGATGGTCACCGGGGGTGAGATGGGCTTCACCCCGTAGAGCTCCACCGCGGCGACCGCCGCAACTGCGTCGTCGACGTTGAAGGCAACATGGGCGAAGCCGGTGTCGCAGGGGCGCGCCTTGACCGCGCCCTTGCTCGCCGGCGCGCGGTACTCGATCAGCTCGAGCGTGTGCCCCGGCGCCTTGAGAAACGCGATCATCAGGTCCGCGCCCTGCACACCGGTGATGCGCGATACGAGCGCAGGGTCGCGCGGCGCCTTCGAGATCAGCTCGAAGCCGAGACAGTCGCGGAAGAACCCGACCGTGCGGTCGAGGTTCGAGACGGTGAAGCTCGTGTGGTTGGTGCCGAGTACGCGAAAACTCATCGCATCTCCTTCATGTGGCCCCAGTCGGGCATGGCGCGGCTGGCGTAGCCGGGACAGTCGAGGGATCCGATCTGCACCTTGCCGTCGCGGATGTGGACGCGCACGGCGCCGTGGCTGCGCTCGTACAGATCGGCATGCGACTTCAGAAACCGCTCCTGCTCGTCCGCCGGCAGCCCGGCCATGCCGTTCACGTAGTGGTGGCCGTTGCGCTCGACGTGCGTCAGGCCGAGGACGGAGACCAGCGCGAGATCCTGCTGCAGGGCGAGGCCCGCCTGGATGGTGAGATCCTCGCCGCTCATGAAGTAGTCCTTGCCCCAGGCGGCGCAGCGCGCCGCGTTGATGAGCGACTTGTAGATTCCCTTGCAGGTCTTGGACGACACGCCGCGATAGCCGAGCGCTTTCGCACGCGGGAACGCGTCGAGCGAGTCGTCGGATTCGTCGATGATCACCGGCTTCTCGGCCGCGAGCGCGGAAATGTCCGCGGCAAGCGCTTTCTGCCGCTTGATCGGCTGCTCGATGAACACCACGTTGGCGGCAAGGCGTTCCAGGCTCGGCACTTCGCGCATCCGGCGCCAGAGCTCGAGCACGCCATGCACATCCTCGTACTGCTCGTTGCCGTCGAGCGAGGCATGGTAGTCGCCTGGAATGCGATCGAGCACGCTCGCGATTGCGGTCAAGCGCTCGACATCGGCCTTCGCGTCGCCCCCGACCTTGAGCTTGAACCAGCGGTGGCCATAGCGCGCAATGACCTCCTCCAGGGTTTCTGGCAGGCCGTCGTTTACTCTTTTCTCCGAGGAACTGATTGGATCGACCAGGCCGACGGTGTGCCGGGCCGCGATCTCATGGCGGGGCTGCAGGCGGGCCAGGAAGCGCGGCATATCGAGATCGGGAAACGCGATCCCCGGCGCGTTCGCCCTGAGCGCCCGGTAGAAGGAAACGCCGAGGGCGCGGCACAGCGCGTCGAGCAGCGCACGGTCGAGGAGCGCCGGGCCGAAGTTCTCCACCAGCCCGGCCGTCGGCCGCGAATGCCCGTATGCGGTATCGAGGCCCCCCGACAGATAAGCGTCGCGAGCTTTCCTCATCGACTGGCGAAGCTGCTCGAAGTTGTCCTCGTTGCTCAGTGCCGGGTTCTTGTCGAACCACTTCGGCGCCAGCAACTCCGCTGCGGCCCCTTCCGATGATTTCCTCTCTTCGAGAACGATCGTTACCCTTGCAAACGCCTGCGGCGCTTCCGTGAGCGTGACCACGCCGAAGCGGAATGGCATGCGCAGGCGAACCTGTCTTTCAAAAAAATCAATCTGTGTGATCGAGAATCGCATCAGTCCATCGCCAGCACGCCCTTGGCCTTGAAGATGTCGCGGATCCGTCCGGCGTAGTCGTTGAAGCGCGGCGGCAGCCGGTCGAGGCGGCGCGGCCGCGGCAGGTCGATCTCCAGGATCTCGACGATGCGGCCGGGGCGCGGGCCCATCACCACCACGCGGTCGGCGAGCAGCACCGCCTCGGGGATGCTGTGCGTGATGTGCATCGCGGTCTTGCGCTTCTCCATCCATACGCGCTGGATGTCCATCGAGATCTGCTCGCGGGTGAGCGCGTCGAGCGCGCCGAAGGGCTCGTCCATGAGCAGCAGCGGCGGGTCGTGCACCAGGGCGCGGCAGATCGACACGCGCTGGCGCATGCCGCCCGAAAGCTCGTAAGGCTTCTTGTGCTCGAAGCCCTCGAGCCCGGTGGAGCGCAGCAGGTGCCGGGCCACTGGCTCGTAGGCGGCGCGATCCATGCGCCGGATATCGACCTGCAGCATCACGTTCGACAGCACGTCGCGCCAGTCGAGCAGGATCGACTCCTGGAACACGATGCCGACGTCGGTCTGCGGCCGCTCGACGCGCCTGCCGCCGATCGTGATCTCGCCCGCGCTGCGCGGCACCAGGCCCGCGACCATCTTGAGGATCGTGGTCTTGCCGCAGCCGCTCGGACCGACGATGGCGACGAATTCCGACTGCCGGACATCCAGGTCGATGCCGGCACAGGCGTCGACCGCGCCGTCCTTGGTGTCGTACGTCTTCCCGACCCCGCGCAGCCGGATGAAAGGCTCGCTCACGTCGGCATTTCTACTTCTTGGGCATATACGGCGCTTCGGACAGGTAGCTGTTGGTGTAGTAGACGCTCACATCGGGCTGGGGCTTGAGCTTGGCGAACTTCTCCAGGAGCTCCTGGCTGTCTTTCCAGTCACCCGCGTCGGACCAGGCGATCGGCTTGCCCTTGGTGCGCTCGGTGCGAATGATGCTCATGGTGCCGTCGACCTCGAGCAGCGCGATCTCCTGCGTGAACACCGGCGCGGCCTTGCGGAAGATTTCGGCGGCCTCGGCGCGGTTGTCGAAGCTGTACTGCCAGCCGCGCTGCGAGGCGCGCAGGAAGCGGCGCAGCGCATCCTGGTTCTTCGCGTCCTTGAGCCAGTCGTTGTTGGCGATGATCGCGCTCGAGAGCGTGGTGACCCCGGCCATGTCGTAGAGCCGGGTCCAGCCCATCTTCACGCCGGTCTGCAGCTGCATGCGCGGGCCCTGGTCCATGAAGTAGCCGAGCAGCGCGTCGGCCTGCTTGGCGAGCACCGCCTGCTCCTTGGCCGCCGGATTGGCGACGGTGATCATCTGCACGTCCTCCACTTTCATGCCGAGCTTGCCCATGAAGGCGGTGAAGATGGCGAGGCTCGCGTCCCCCGCGGTGATCGCGATGCGGCTACCCTTGATCTCGGAGATCTTGGTCGGCCGCGCGGCGTCGGCGCGGTAGATGAACGCCATCGGGCTCTGTTGCAGCGTCACGCCGACCGCCTTGATCGGCATGCCCGCGCCCACGCCGCGCATCATGGTGGCGGCATCGACGTAGGCGACCGGGCTGGTCGCGTTGGCGACGAGCTGCGACACGGTGGTCGAGCCGCTGCCTTCCTGGATCTCGACCTCGAGCCCTTCCTCCCTATAAAAGCCCTTGTCGCGCGCGACGAAGAACGGCGCATGCTCGCCGTACAGGGTCCAGTTGAGACGGAATTGAAACTTCTGTTGCGCGCCTACCGGGGCGCTCACGCCCGCGGCCAGCGCTGCCAGCAACGACCACCTGAACAGACTCTTCATGAGTTCCTCCTCCTCTTTGAATAGTGACTACATCGTTCCTTCTTCGCGCACGCGGTGCGTCACGTGCCACGGGATCAGGAGCGCTTCCAGAAATTCCACCGCATAGAAGAACGCGAGGCCGATGAACGTCAGCGCAAACAGCGTGGCGAACATCAGCGCCGTCTCCAGGTTCGAATTGGTCACCAGCAGCAGGTACCCCAGGCCCTTGTCGGCGCCGACGAACTCGCCCACCACCGCGCCGGCGACGGCGAGCGTCGCCGCGACCTTGAGGCCGCTGAACAGATACGGCAGGCTGGTCGGCAGCCGGAACTGCGCGAACACCTGCAGGCGGCTCGCGCCCATCGAGCGCGCCAGGTCGCGCATCTCGGTGGACATCGAGCGCAGCCCCACCGCGGCGTCGATCACGATCGGGAAGAACGAGATCAGGAACGCGACCAGCACCTTGGGCAGCGCGCCGACGCCGAACCAGACCAGGAACAGCGGCGCGATCGCGACCTTGGGCACCACCTGGAAGAACAGCATCTGCGGCATCACGAAGCGGTCGAAGCGCTCCGACGAGGTGATCGCGATCGCAAGCGGAATGCCGATCGCCACGGCGAGGGCGTAGCCGAGCAGCATCTCGTAGGCGGTGACCCAGCCATGGAACGCGAGCTTGGCGAAATCATTGATGAAGACGCGCACGATCTCGGTCGGCGGCGGCAGCAGGTAAGCCGGTACCTTGAGCACCGCGACCGCCGCCTCCCAGATGGCGAGGAACACCAGGATCCCGGCGAACGGTGTCAGCTTCGCTATCAGCTTAGCCATCGCACCGCCTTCTCGTCGATATCGATGCCCAGCCCCGGTCCCGTCGGTACCTGCATGACGTCCTTCCGGGGACGAAGCTGCATGTCGAGATACTGCGGGCCGTTGAGCGCCGCCGGAAACTCGAGGCCGGCGCAGGCAAAAAGATGCAGCGAGGCGGCGAGCGAAAGGTCGGGGTCGGTCAGCCCCGAGGCGAATACGTAAAGTCCATGGGATTTCAAGACTGCGACGATGCGCGCGGCCGGCCAGAGTCCGCCGCAGCGCGCGACCTTCATCGCCACGCCGTCGAGCATGCCGAGCGCGGCGAACTCCTCCGCCTCGACCGGCGAGACGATGCCTTCGTCCATCAGGATTGGCAATGCGCCCAGACGCTTCAGGGCCTGGTAGTCGCGCAGGCGGTTCGGCGGCAGCGGTGACTCGAACGCCCGGAAGCCGGCGTGCGCCAGCCTGGGCGCCATGTCGAGCGCGGTGGGGAGGTCGTAGCTGGTGTTGGCATCGGCCCAGTGGAAGCCCCCTGGCGCGAAATCGCGCACGGCGCGAATCAGATCCCGATCATAGGCGGGGGTCTGCGGCGGACCGATCTTGACGTTGAAGCTCGAGTAGCCCGCGGCGCTGCCCTGCTCGAGCTGCTCATGCGCTTTCTCGAGGCTGCCGGCGTTGACGGTCCAGCTGAGTTTGATTTCCGCAATCGAGGGTTTTCCAAGCAGCGCCGACACTGAAAGACCCGATTGCTTACCCCACAAGTCGTAACAGGCAAGATCGAGCGCCGCTTTCGCCAGTGGCTGGCCGACCGAGAACGACGGCCGGATGGCGCGCTCCATGCGCGCGTGCACCTCGGCGAGGTCCGACGGCTCGGCGCCGAGCAGCGCGGGCGCGAGATAGCGCGCGAGCGTCGACTCGACCGTCTCGACGGTCTCGTAGGTCCAGGTCTCCACCGGCACCGCCTGCCCCCAGCCGCAGTTGCCGGCGTCGTCGGTCATGCGCACAACGACCGACGGGCGCTTGCCGGTCTTGAAGAACTTGAACTCGCCGACCAGGGGATAGTCGAGCCGGCCGATCTCGATGCGGTGGATTCGCGCCATGCGGGATTTAACTAACCGGTTACAAGTATAATGAAAAGCATGTCGGGCCCGCGCATTCTCACCACGGTCGTCGGCTCGTACCCGATCCCCGACTGGCTGGTCGCGGCGCCTTCCGAGCAGGCGCTGCTCGACGCGACGCGCGTCGTGATCCACCTCCAGGAGCACGCCGGCATCGACCTGGTGTGCGACGGCGAGCTCTACCGCTTCGACGTCAACCATCCGGAGACCAACGGCATGATCGAGTACTTCGTGCGGCCGCTCGCCGGGGTGCGGCCGGACATCGGCTTCTCCGAATGGATGGAGTATGCGCGCGGCGCGGCGACGCGCTTCCGCACACGCCCTCCCGGCGTGGTCGAGGGCCCGATCGGCGCCGGCTCGCTCAACCTGCCGGTGGCGTGCGCGCGCGCCCGCGCGATGGCCACGCGGCCGTTCAAGTTCACGCTGACCGGTCCGCACATGCTCGCCAAGATGCTGCACGACCGGCACTACCGCGACCCCGAAAAGCTGGCCCACGCCATCGCAGACGTGCTCGCCGAGCAGGTCGCGAACGTCGATGCCGACGTGATTCAGGTCGACGAAGCCAACCTTCCCGGCCATCCGCAGGAATGGAAATGGGCGGCGGCGGCGATCAACAAGGTGCTCGAGGCGGTGCCGGCGAAGTCGAAGGGCGCGGTGCACCTCTGCTTCGGGAACTACGGCGGGCAGACGATCCAGAAGGGCGGCTGGGACAAGCTGCTCGAGTACCTGAATGCCCTGCGCGTCGATCATATCGTCATGGAAACGGCGCACCGGCCGCCCGAGGAGCTCGCGGTGTTCAAGGGATTGCGCCCCGGGCTCGGCTTCGGTCTCGGCGTGGTGGACATCAAGCGCACCGAGGTGGAATCGGCCGACGACATCGCGCGCGCCATCGAGCGCGCGGACCAGGCGCTCGGCAAGGGCCGCGTCCGGTACATCCACCCCGACTGCGGGTTCTGGATGCTCAAGCGCAACATGGCCGACGGCAAGACGCGGGCGCTCGCGAAAGGGCGCGATCTCTACGAGGGTCGCTCACTCAAGAGCCTCTAGGATTCCCTTGATGTAGCCGATGGCGCGCGCGGCGGCGCCGGGGCCGTCCGGTACGTAATCGAAGGGTTCGACCGCCACGTCGCCGGGGTAGCCGTTCTTCTTCAGAGAAGCAAACAGCGGCGCAAAGCGCTGCTCGCCCTGGCCCGGCCCGCGGCGGTTGCGGTCGTTCACCTGCACGTGCGCGATCACGCCCTTCGGCAGCCAGCGGTCGACCAGCGCATTGAGCGGCTCCTTCTCCATGCGCCCCGCGGAGCTGCAATCGATCATGGTCTTGATTGAAGAAGAACCAATTTCCTCTACCATGCGCGCCGCTTCCTCCAGCGTGTTGATGAGCGGCGTCTGCTCGGAGGAGAGCGGCTCGATGCAGTAGACGACGCCGGCCTTCTGCGCGCGCTCGGCGACTGCGGCGAAGCATTCCTTCGCCCGCGCCATCGCCGCGGCGCGGGTCTCGCCCGCCTCGACGCGGCGCTGCTGCGGCGAGCCGTGCACCAGGTACTTGCCGCCGAGCTCGGCGCACAGGTCCACCAGGGCGAGCATCACATCGACGGTCCGCTTTCTGACCTCTTCATCCTTGCTGCTGATCGACAAGCCCGCGGGCTTGATGAGAAGCCAGTGGAGTCCCGTCACCGCGATGCCGGCGTCCTCGGCTGCGGCGCGCGCGGCGGCGATGCGCGCCGCGCCCATGCGGTGGGGCTCCTCCGAAAGCGTGTACGGCGCGATCTCCAGGCCGTCGTAGCCGAGCTTCGCCGCGTACTCGCATTGCTGCGGGAACGGCATCGGGGCGATGACTTCGTTGCACAGCGCGATTCTCATGCCGCCTATCCTCCTCCCTTCCAGATCAGGCCCCAGGCGTTACGCATCATCCGGTTGAACGCCGGCACATACATCAGGACGGTAAAGAGGACGATCGCGAAGATCACCGCGCTGATCGGCCGCGTGAAGAACGGCGCGAGCGAGCCGTCGGACAGCACCAGCCCGCGGCGCAGGCTCTTGTCGACGATGTCGCCGAGCACCAGGCCGAGAACGAACGGCGCCATGGGATAGCCGAGCTTGCGCAGCACGAAGCCGCACAACCCGACCGCGAGCATGATCCAGACGTCGAACAGGCGCGAGGCGATCGAGAACGAGCCCACGGTGCACAGCACGAAGATGATCGGCATGATGATCGAGCGCGGCACCATGATGATTTTCAGCAGAGGCCGCACCATGAACAAGCCGAAGAACAGGATCGCGAGCGTGGCGAACAGCGTCATCGTCACCACGTCGTAGACGAACTGGGGCTGGCTCACCATCAGCATCGGCCCGGGCTGCACGCCGTGGATGATCATCGCCGCCATCAGGACCGCCGCGGGCGCCGAGCCGGGAATCGCGAGGGCGAGCGCCGGGATGATGCCGCCGGGAATCGAGGCGTTGTCGCCGGTCTCGGCGGCGATCAGGCCTTCGACCGAGCCCTTGCCGAACTGGTCGCGCTCCGGGCTCGCGCGCTTCGCCGCGGCGTAGGACGACCACGCGGCCATGTCCTCGCCGACGCCGGGCAGGATGCCGACGTAGACGCCGATGACGCCGGAGCGAAGTATGGTCTTCCAGTAACGCAGCACGTCCCCGAACCGCGGCAGCACCGAATCGACGCTGTTCACGACCGGCTTCGCCTGCGGCGCGGTGAGCACCATCAGGATCTCCGCGAAGCCGAAAGCGCCGATCAGCGCGGGGATCAGCGAGATGCCGCCGGCGAGATCGTTCGAGCCGAGCGTGAAGCGGTTGAAGGCATGGATGCCCTCCTGGCCGACCTGCGCGGCAAACAGGCCCACGAAGCCCATGATCCAGCCTTTCAGCGCGTCGTCCCCGGTGAGGCTGCCAGTCATCAGCACGCCGAACACGCCGAGCCAGAAGAACTCGAAGGCGCCGAAGGAGAGCGCGATCTCGCCGAGGCTCGGCGTGAACAGCGCCAGGCAAGCGACGCCGAAGAGCGAGCCCACCACCGAGCCGGTCGTGGCGATGCCCATCGCGCGCCCGGCCTGGCCCTTCTGCGCCAGCGCGAAGCCGTCGAGACACGCGGCCGCGTTCGCCGCGGTGCCGGGAATGTTGAGCAGGATCGCGGTGCGGCTGCCGCCGTAGATCGCGCCGACGTAAACGCAGATCAGGATCAGGATGGCGTCGTTCGGCGCCATCTTGATGGTGAGCGTGGTCATGAGCGCGATGCCGAGCGTGGCCGACAGGCCCGGCATGCAGCCGATCAGAATCCCGAGCAGCGTCGCGCCGAGCGTATAGACGATCGGCCAGAAAGCGATGAAGCTGCCAATCGACCGGCCGAGCGCGCTCAGTCCTTCCATTCACGGCAGCCTGATCAGGAAAACTTCCTGGAAGACAAGCGTGATGGCTGCGCTCGCGGCCAGCCCTATCGAGAGAGAAATGGCGGCGAGACGCCCCAGTTCGCGCTTCACCCTTCGTTCCTTGAACTGCAGCGTCCAGATCATCACCGCGACGAACACCCAGGCCGCGAGCCAGAACGGCAGGCCGCGGCCGACCAGGCCGGCGGCGAAGCCGAGGCACAGCCCGATCGGCAGCGCCAGGCGGCGCCATTCGATCGCTTCTGCCAGGCCTTGCCTTTTCCCCCGCAGCAACATGGCGATCCCGAGCAGCACGATGAACACCCCGAGAATGCCCGGCAGCAACCCCGGCGCCGAGAACGGCTTGACGCCGAGGTTGGCGAGGCGGTCCATCGTCCACGAGGCGTAGAAGATCGCCCCGCCGACGGCGATCCAGAACGCGCCCTGTACGGTGTCGCTTTTCAATCGGGCTTCGGAATACCCACCGTGTCGGGCGAGACCTTGGTCTTCCCGCCGGCATGCAGGAGCCACGCATTTGCCTGCACCGCCGGCATCGCCGCTTTCTGCGCGTCCTGTCCGGACATCGGCGCGAACAGGGCCCCGCGGCTGGTGGCGTACTTCTTCAGCGCCTCCGAGCGCATGATGTGGTCGCCCCAGATGCGATCGAGCGTGGCGACGACCTGCGGCGGCACGCCTTTCGGAACGAAGATGCCGAAATAATTGGTGGGGATTTTCATGCTCGGCACGGTCTGCGTGATGGCGTCGATCTTGCCGTGGCCCTCGATCTCGAGCGGCTTGTCGGCCACCACCGCGAGCGGGCGCAGGCGCTTGCCGCGGATCATCTCGGCCTGCTCGACGGCGAGCTGCGTCGTCACCTGGGTCTCGCCCGCGACCGTGGCGACGACCGCGGGGTTGCCGCCGTCGTAGGTGACGTGGCGGTACTTCACGCCGGTCGCGCGCGCGATCGCTTCCATCGCGTTGTGGCCGCCCGA
>Ga0137428_1000744_pt1 | contig 13465 bp, 12 predicted proteins | sample EasRivERMZT718_2_FD_102305 | JGI IMG/M metagenome (GOLD analysis project Ga0137428, IMG submission 102305) | Soil microbial communities from meander-bound floodplain in the East River, Colorado, USA - East River MetaG ERMZT718_2 | ecosystem: Environmental > Terrestrial > Soil > Floodplain ...
GAAGGCTGAAAGCCATAGACCACCATCACGATGAGCGCCGGTTCGAAGTTGTCGCGGATGGTTTCGGCGACGCCGGCGGGGCTCAGGTTTTGCGCTGGCGCGTCCACGATCGCCACCGTCAGGTCATGCTTCCTCAGGAAGGTCGCGAACAGCCCCGCCAGCGACGGCGGCTCGATCGCCGAATAGCGGTCGCCCAGCTCCTGGTACACGGCCATGCGGCTGCCGGGATTTACCAGCAGCACATCTATTGCTTTATTCGATCCGGCCATGGAGTATCCCTGCAGCGGCGTGGCGTCAGCGCTATCTTGCGCTAGAAAAATCAATTATATCATAGGTATAGCGATATAGTGGGTGGCACTAATCCCGGCCCCCGTGACCGTCCAGCGGGGACTTGCAACCGGGCATCGGTTCATGGGTTCTGACGGCCGCGAATGCGGTGGCATGCCGACCCGGCGGCATGGACCAGCGGCCGATAGCCAGGTCGGAGCGGCCCTCACTCACCGAGCGCTTCCCGGTAGAAATCCAGCAGCGCCTGGGTCAGCCGCTGCTGGTTGAACTCAGCGACGGCCCGTTGCCGCGCCCGGGCGCCGAGCCGCTCGCGCAGCGCCGGGTCTTTCATCAGCATCTCCATTTTCTCCGCGAGATCGTTGGCATCGGCGGGAGTGTGGAGCAGTCCCGTTTCGCCTTCAATGATCGCATCGGTGATGCCGTAGATGCGTGACCCAACTGCCGGAACCCCTGCGGCGGCAGCCTCGATGATCGCAGTTGGGAACCCCTCACGAAGGCTCGGCAGGCACAGCACATCCGCAGCCGCCAGATAGCGCTCCGGAGTGTTGGTGAGATCGACGACGTGAACGCGGCCACTGCAGCGGGTGCAAAGTTCCTCTACCGCCCCGCGAAGATGGTCTTCGTCAGGCCCAACCAGCACCAGGTGCGCCTCGCGACGAGTGGTTGCGAGCTGGGCAAATGCCATGGCGAGGTCCAACACTCCCTTGTCCATGGTTAACCTCCCGAGGAAGAGGATGAAAAAATCTCGCTCCCTGATGCCCAGCAGCCGACGGATTTCGGCCCGAACGGAGGGGTCCGGATGAAAGCGCTTCACGTCCACTCCACTGATGGATCCGTCCGCAAGCACTTTGGAACTGGCGTCTCGGATGACACCCTCTCGAATCAGGAAATCCCGCTCGGAGCGGCTCACTACCAGCACGTGGGTCGCAAGGCGCGCCACCAGCCTGTCCAGGAACTTGAGCAGGAGCCGCATTGCCCCTTTGCGCGTCAGCCATACCTCGCCCTGGAAAATATGGATGCGCACTGGAATTCGCGCGATCCACGCCGCCACCATCGCGAGCAACCCGGCTTTCGGGCTGAAGGAATGAATGGCGTCAAACCGTCTTTCGCGAAACAGCCGGATCAGGAGCGCCAGTGTGCGCAAATCGCTCCACGGGGAGATCTTGCGGCGGATCGGCAGGGCGATTACTTCCGCCCCGTGGCCGTCTGCCAGCGCTGTGTCCTCGTCCGGATTCACGGCGAGGGACACGCGGTACACCCGTCCCAGGCTGGCGAGGAACGGGAGCAGGAAGAAGTTGACGATGAGAGGACTGGTCGTGACGAGGCAGATTTTTTTCATGGGGCAGTCCGCGTGGCGCGCAGCGAAGGCGGGGAACCTTCGGGCGTTTGCCGCATCTCTTCCCAGAACTTCCGCCAGCGGTCGATTTCGTCCTGCGGGGCGTTGCGCGCCATGCGCGTGATGAACAGGTGCCGGGCGCCGGCGAAGCCCAGCACGGCATCGATCAGGCCCTTGATGGTGAACGCGAGTAAGCCGAGGATCGCGTGACCGGGACGCCCCTGATCGAGGTTCACGGACCACTGGACGCGGGCAAGATTACGGCGCGCGGTCAAGACTTTCCTGAGCGAGAGGTCGGTCTGCCGGTAGCCCATCAACACTTGCGGGAGGCAAGCAAAGCGGCTGACACTGTAGCTCCGCAGCAGCAGGTCCTGGTCTTCCGCCCGCACGATTTCCGGCAGGCGATAGCGGTGGCGCCGGAACCACTCGATCCTGCCCATCCAGGTGGGATGGGGAAAATAGAAACCGCGCCACGGCGCAGCGCAAATCTCGGCATGCGTCCGGCGAAAAGGAAAGAGGCCGACGGGGGAGCCGTCGTTCCGGAATAACATCGCCTTCGTTGCCGTCAGGTCGATCTCGGGATGCTCGTCGAGAAATCTCATCTGGGCTTCCAGGCGGCCCGGATAGGCGATGTCGTCATGGTCCATGCGCGCAAGATACCTTCCCCTGGCCAGATCGATCCCCTGGTTGAGCCGGGCCGCCAAGCCCAGATTCCTTCCATCCTGGACGATCCTGACCCTGCTATCCGAAGAGCTGAAGCCCGCCATGCAACCGTCCGTCGAGCCGTCGTCGATAAGGATCAGTTCCCATTCGCGAAAAGTCTGGCGGTCAAGCGACGCCAGCGCCAGGGCTAGGGTGGCGCCGCCGTTGTAAACCGGCAACACGATACTGACAATCGGAGTGGACATCGCGGATCCTGGCGGATGCGGGAGCTCAGCTCTCCCGGAAAAACAGGCGTCCCGGCCAGCCGCGGGCGGAATACGTCGATGCGCCGGCAATGCGCCAGGACAGCTCGAACACTATCCGTCGCGCCGCCCGCGGCCCCCGTTGCCTGCCCCATAGGGCGACGCACGGCAGCAGGAGCGCGCGGCGCAGCAGCCGCAGTGCGGGCGTGGCCTGGTGGGACTGCGCCAGGAGCTCGAACGCCGCCAGCGGATCGGGGCTCGAAGCGGCGGCGCGCGGTCGCGCGGCTCTCTGCTCGCGGAGCGTTTCCGCGCGGTCCAGCAGCTCCCTGAAACGCTGCTCGTAGGTGTGGTCGCGCCGCACGCGAAGATGTCCTGCCATGGCGATGGCGTCGCGTTCGGCCGGATGATCGAGGTATTGCCTTGACTTGGCGGCAAGTTCATCCCGCGATGCGAAGGTTGCAATCTCCGTTCCAGGCAGGAAGTACCGGTCCAGGTCCTGTGCCGGCTCAGTTAGCAGAAAGCCGCCGCTGCCCGGCACCTCGAAGACGCGAGCCTTGATCTGACGGCTTCTCGCCGGGAGCCAGCCGTCCCAGACGACGCCGGAGTCGCCGAAATTCAGGCTGATGACTGAGTCGCGGATGATTTCCGGTACACGCTCGGCCGCAACCGCACCGCCCGGCCAGCCGTGACCGAAGCACGTCACCTCCACTCCGCGGGCGCGCAGCGCATTTACCCAGGCTGCACGGTTGCCGTAATTCGAGCCGATGAACGTAACGGGATAGCGGCATTGCGCCGCGGCCAGCGGCTTCCGCAGGGCGGAGGCGCTCGCGGCCCATTGAGACTGCACGACGTTGCTCAGTCCATCGTCGCGCGCCGCCGCCAACGCGCCGCCGTAGGTAGTCGCATGGATATCGAAGTGCGGCGCCAGCAGGCGCGAAAACTGGCGGTACTTCCACGAATCGTCGGTGGCCCAATGTATGAGGGTAGCGCCAAGCTCCTGCTTCAGGATGTCCAGCGTCTCCGTCCAGATCTCGTAGTGCATCAGGACAAACAGGATGACGTCCGGGCGATACCGGAGCGCCCTCGCCAGCAAGTCCCGGTTGAGTTCCGGAAAACCGGCATAACTCGCGCGCTCGAGACTATCGAAGATTTCGACATCGGCGCCGAGGGTCCTTAGGGCCGGCAGAAAATTTACGTACTCGTATCCCAGGCCGCGATCCTCGCGGCCATACGCATACTTGCCCAGTACGCACAGGATTTTCACCCGGTGGCTGTAGCTGAAGAACGGACGGCGGCCACGTGATAGCCGACGGTGAAGCGCCGCTCCCGGTCGAACGCGTCGAGGAGCGCGCAGGCGGCCGGAATCACGCCGGCCAGCAATGGAAAGCAGAGCAGCCAGAAGGGCGCCCACACCACCTTTGCCCACAGCGGCGCGGCGAGCGCCGTGGGCCGGCTAGTCAGGACGAAGCGCAACGCCTCCTGGGAAAAGGCCCTGAACGAGCCTGCGTTCGGCTCCACGCGGATCGCTTCGAAGCCTGCCTCGGCCAGGAAGCGCTCGTACCAATAAGTAGTGTAGCCGCCGTAGAAGTGAAACGGCTCCTGGTGTATGCCTGAGCCCAGCGGGGCCGTCAGGATCAGCTTTCCGCCCGGACGCAGCACCCGGGAAATCTCACGGATCACCTTGATCGGCTCGGGCACGTGCTCCAGCACCTCGGTGCACAACACCGCGTCAAAGCTCCCGCTATCGACCGGAATCGACGCCGCATCCGATACGTAGTCGACCTTGGTGTACGCCCCGTGCAACAACTGGCCGGGGTCGAGCTGGACGAAATCGTGGGTGAAATACCGGCAATGGCTGAAGAACTCGCGATAGGGAGCGGAGCCGGCGCCGACGTCGAGCACGCGGCTGCCGGCGGCGACGGACGCCGCGCGCCCGCGCACCCACCGGTCACGCAGCACCTGATTGAAGTTGAGCAGCGGCGATGCTTTAAGCCACTCTTGCATTATTCCCATGAGCGCGCACCATTGCGACGGCGGGAACACCATTCCCGCAGGCAATGAACCATCTAAGGCAGGTGGATGTTATCGCCGCCTCCAACTCTCTTCGTTCACGTAGATCGTATTGATGTTGGTATCGGCGTAGCGCATGTAACCAGCGCCGCGCATCAGTATGTCGATTTCCTCGACCTTTGTCCCTTTGCCGCCGTCCTCGTAGGTCAATGTCTCCACGCAGACCACTTGCGGCCGGTGCTTCCCGAAATCGATGCTCTTAAGTATCGGAAGATCGACGCCCTCCGCGTCCAGTGAAACAAAATCCGGCGCCCGCCTGAAATATTGCTCCACGACCTGGTCGAAGCGCTTTACCGGCACCGGGATCTTGCGCACGACGCGGAATCCGTGCTCCTCGCAGTAGCGCCGCGCCTGCTCCGCGGAAAATGTGTTGAGGGTCGGAATGGACATCACGTGCAGCTCGAGCGTCCCCTCCTCGGGGCCTATCCCCCATTTCAGGTTCACATCGGCCGGCCGCACCCGGTGAAAGCGGCCGATCAGGGCGGGGTCCGGTTCTACATTCACGCCCCTCGCCCCGGCTTGGTAGAAGATGTAAGTGTTGTTCAGCAGCGTCGGGTGATGCGCGCCTATGTCGAGGTAGGTCGGCCTGGCGATCTTCATCGTTTCGAACACGAACTGGACGATCAGGTCCTCGCCGCATTGCGAATAGGATTTCTTGTGATGCACGCCCGTCGCGCGGGAAAGCTTGTGGCGGACCCTGCTTACGAGGCCGGCCAGCCTGCCTTCTTTGGAATCCGGCATGCTCATTTAGGGGTGCATGGTAGCGGATTCGGATGCCGGGGGAGCGGGGAATCGATGCGCGCGCTCATTTCCCGGTTCTGGGAAAGAGCATCCTCTCGGCCCGGGCCTTGAGCTTGGCGAACAACGAATAGGGCGCCGTTCGCAGCAGTCTCGACCGTAGCAGCCGGTGCGCCCAGTACTGCCTGCGCAGCCGTCCCGTGTCCGGCGCGTGCACTTCCGACGTTACGGCGGCGGTCCCGTTGCGGAACGCGTGAACGACATCGCCGCGGAACAGCTTTCGGGCGTAGAGCCGGACGTCTTCCACGTACTGGTCGAAGGCCGGCTTTTCCTCCGCCTGCAGCCGCTGCCCGCGCTGCCCGGCATGCAAACGCCCGTAGCTCACGACTTCGGGCACGAACAGGGGGCAGTAACCCCGCGTCATGAAGTTGTACATGAAGCCCAGATGGCAATGAATGCGGTAGTGGTCCCTGGCCTTTTCACCCGGGAAATTCTCGCGCAATACGCTGGCCCGGACGCAATAATTTCCCTCCGGCAGCACGATGCGGGTCGCCAGCCAGAACGGCAGAAAATCCTCCTTCTGCGGGGGCGGGTCCTTCAGGAAATCCTGAAACGCAACTCTCAGCAGGGCCCCTTCCTCCGACATGTACTGGGGGAGCGCCCAGACCAGGGAGACATCCTTGTGTCGTTCCAGCAAATCGACGCATTTGTCGAACCAGCCGGGCGCGAGGAACCCATCGGATACGCAGCACTGAATGATGTAACGTCCCCGCGCAAGCCGCAGCGCTTTCTGGTAAGCGTCCAGCACGCTGTTATCGGGCTCCGATATCCATTTGAGGTGGGGATATTCCTTGAGTATTTCCACCGTGCCGTCGCTGGACCCGCCATCGATGACGACGTGCTCGAAGTTCCGGTACGTTTGCGCGGCGACCGATTCGATCGTGGCGCGCAGGAACTTGGAATGATTCAGTGACGGTGTGATAACGGATACCACCGGTTCCGTCACTGAGCACAGGTCCTTGTATCTCATCCTGGCCCGGCGCGCCGGCGCTTCACGAAATGAAATAGCCCGCACGCGTACTCGCATGAGGCGGTGGCCGACGCATCCGCGCCCGGTTTGAAGCACCCTGCGTCGTCAACCAGGGCGAACTCCTGCAGGCCAAGAGCTGAAAACAGTTCCCTCACGGTAGCCACGGAGAATACCCGGTGCGCGTTGAAACACGCCCGCTCGCGCCCGACCGGCACGCTCAGGTACAAGTCGCCGCCAGGCGCAAGCACTCGCGACAGCTCCCCCGCGGCTTTCACGTGTCCGTCAGGGTCGAGCGGGTCGCCGTAACGGCCAAGCCCGATGTGCTCGAGCACGTGCAGGCAGGACAGGGACGCAACACTGTCGGACAGCAGCGCTAGGCTGGACAGGTTGTCATTCCTGGATACCAATCCCTCGAGCGCCACATCCAGGGGCCGGATATCGAGAAACTCGACCGGCACGAAAGCGCTTAGCACGCCGATCATTCCCACGTCGGACGCAATGTCCGTATGAACGGCAGGGCGGCTCGCGGCAAGCTTCCTCGCCAGCCACGCCGCTTGGAAGAAATAGTGCGGGTCGAAGCCGGTCTTGAGGGTTGCGTCGGCCAGGCACGGGTAGAGATCGGAAGCGGGAGCCGGGATTCCGGACCGGCCGGCAAAGCTCCGCCACTGGAGCATGAAAGGCGCAAGCCTGTAGACGGACAGGACCCCACGCAAATTGAGTACGAGGCCGAACCAACGAATCACGAACTCGCGCAGCTTAGATCGAATCCTGGGCATGAGCGGTTCGCGGCGCAGTCAATCGGGTGTTCAAGTCAATCAGCCTGAAAAGATTCGCTAGGACTTGGCCGTCACTGCCGCAAGAGAACTGCGTGAAATATAGTAAAGCACGGCCAGCACGAACAGGCCAAGAACCGCGCATACCGCCAGCGCGACGACGGGTGTTCTTGGGAGTAGGTCAAAAGCGGCCCTGCCGGCCAGTATCACGGCGGCCCCGAGCGATGCCGCCGCCAGCGCTCGTTTCCAGGGCCAGGTGACCGGCGCGGACAGACTCACGAGCACGTAGACGACGACCAGGACGATGGCATTCGCCAGGCAGAGGGCGATCGCCGTTCCCAGCAGGGGCTCGCCCGGTGCGAGCACCTGGATGAGGACCGGTGCAGCGAGCGCGCCCGCCAGTGCCGGCGGCAGCAGGCGGCGCATGTCGACTTTCGCGATTCCAAGTGCGTGGTTGACAGTAGAAAGCGCGCGCGCTGTTTCACCCAGGGCAGCCCATATCAATATGGTGCCCACGGCCTGGAACTCGCTGCCCAGCGCCAGGACAACCAGGAATGGGGCGCATGCTGCGAGAAAGCCTCCAAAAATCAGGATGGAGGGTATATACACGCTCGCATAGAGATTCCAGGCCTGAACGACCGTGCTCTGGGAGTTCATATCAATCTTGCCGTAAAGCATCGGACCGAAATACTCGTTTACCGCTGCCTCGAACGCTTGCATCGGCACGGAACACAACGCATAGCCCGCAAAAAACAAGCCGACTGTCGCAACATTGCTTATTTCCGCCAACTGGAACCGATAGCTCTGCGATTGAACCCACCACAATACGCCGACCAGAACCTGCGGCCACATGAATCGCAATACGGCCGCCACGTCGAAAGGCAGTATGTTCTGGTCGGGCCTCTGGCCGCCGGAAGCGGGGCTCTTCGTGTTTTTAAGGAACACCCAGAATAATTGGCCGGACACCAGAAAACCAATACAGATCCCCAGAAACCAGACTTCCGCCGTCCCAAACTGGAGATACAAGCTGGCGGAGGCCGCCAGGCCGAGCCAGGCCGCCAGATTGGAATAGATCGCCGTGTGTTTGCGTTGCCCGAGAACGGCGGTGCAGTTGATAAGGAGATTGTGGGTCGAAAATCCTATCAGGTACACCATCAGCAGGAAGCCCACCCAGGGAACGGCGACATCATGCACAAATCCCCAACCCCATTGCAGGAGCGTTCCGACGGCGCTCAGAATGAAAGCGGAGAGAGCAATGATGTACAACATTGCCCGTGCGTAGGCCTCGAACCGATGCGTCTCGACCCAGCCGACCACCCCCCGGGTGAAATAGGCGACAACGGGCAACAGCAGGCCGGTTGCAAGAAGCATGGCAAAGCTGTTCAGTTGATTGACGCTTCCCACCTCTGCGGGGGAGAGCAGGGTCGTCGCAATCTTTATCGTGAGGAAGGCGGCAGCCAACTGTCCAACACGACCCAACAGGAGCGCCATCAGACCCGAAAAACCGGTCCCCATCCTGTTTGCAATCATGTCGGTTCAGACCGGAAGCCCGGCAGGCCGAATGCGAATCCATGATCGGGCAGTCTTTCGAGCACTTCGCGCGTGCCGAGTTCCAGCCGGTGAAACAGAATCGCCGGCTCGTTCACGAACACGATGTTGAGGTCACGTTGCTCAAGACCGACGTCATAAAGTGGCGGCGCTTTCTCGGCGTGTCTGAAAATCTTGATACGCAAGGCGTACTCCTTCGTCGAGGCCAACGCGCGGTTTCCACCCCAGCTCCCTGAATCTCGACACGTCCATAACTTTCCTGGGCATGCCGTCAGGCTTCGATGTGTCAAACCGCAGCCGCCCTCGGAAGCCCACCACTCGCGCCACAGCCTCGGCGAACTCGCGTATGGTGAGGTCTTCGCCACAGCCAATGTTGATCAGGGGAGGGCGGTCACTCGGGAATAGAGCATTGAGACGCTCGTGGCTCAGGCTCATGACAAGAACGCAGGCTTGAGCCATGTCTTCGCTGTAAAGGACTTCCCGGCGGGGTGTTCCTGTTCCCCATACGACAACCTCGGGATGGCCGTGCACCTTGGCGTCATGAGTTTTCCTGATCAGGGCGGGCAGAAAATGGGAGCTGTCCAGATCGTAGTTGTCTCCGGAGCCGTAGAGGTTTGGCGGCATCACCGTGACGAAGCGGGTGCCGTATTGCCGGTTGTACGCCCAGCACATTTCTATCCCGGCAATCTTGGCAATTGCATACGGCTGATTGGTGGGTTCCAGCGGGCCGGTAAGCAAATGCGCCTCCTTCATGGGCTGAGGGCATTCCCTTGGATAGACACAGGAAGACCCGAGGAACAATAGACGCTTCACCCCCGTTTTCCAGGCTTCGTGGATGACATTGGTTTGAATTGCAAGATTAGCCTGAATGAATTCCGCGGGATAGTCGCGGTTCGCCAGGATGCCGCCGACCTTCGCTGCGGCAAGAAAAACGTATTCGGGCTTCTCGGCCTCGAAAAACGCCCTTACCGCAGTCGCATCTGTCAGTTCCAACTCGGCATGGGTCCGGGTGATAAGGTTCCGGAAACCTTCCGACGTGAGGCGCCGCAAAATCGCCGATCCGGCGAGACCGCGATGACCGGCTACGTAGATCCTTGCATTCAGATCCATTCGCTGCGGATGCCCTATCAGCCGGCGTTATTCGTGGCGATTGTAGGCATCGAAACCGTGCTGTTTCGCAATCTGGTCGCGCTGTGCCTCCTTCAGGTCTTCACGCACCATTTCTGCGACGAGGTCGGGGAAACGCACCTTGGGCGTCCAGCCGAGCTGTTTCCGGGCTTTGCTTGCATCGCCCAACAGACTGTCGACCTCGGTGGGCCGGAAGTAGCGCGGGTCCACCGAGACCACGCAGCGGCCCTCGTCGTCGTACCCGCGCTCATCCGTACCCTTGCCTTTCCAGCTCAGCCGGATCCGGAGTTCCCCGGCTACTGCGTTCACGAACTCTCGCACGCTGTGCTGCTCGCCTGACGCGATGACGAAGTCTTCGGGTCGATCCTGCTGCAGCATCAGCCATTGCGCTTCGACGTAATCGCGCGCATGGCCCCAATCCCTGCGCGCCTCGAGGTTCCCGAGGTAGAGGCAATCCTGAAGGCCGAGGCTGATGCGGGCGAGAGCGCGCGTGATCTTGCGGGTGACGAAGGTCTCTCCGCGGTTGGGGGACTCGTGATTGAAGAGAATACCGTTACAGGCAAAAAGACCGTACGCCTCGCGATAGTTGACGGTGATCCAGTGGGAGTAAAGCTTCGCGACTGCATAAGGCGAGCGCGGATAGAACGGCGTTTTCTCCGTCTGGGGTGATTCGCGGGCGAGCCCGTACAGCTCCGAGGTGGATGCCTGATAGAACCGGGTCTTGTCCTTGAGGTCCAGGATGCGGATGGCCTCGAGCAGGCGAAGCGCGCCCAGGGCGTCGGCGTTCGCCGTGTATTCCGGTTCCTCGAAGGACACCGCCACGTGGCTTTGCGCCGCGAGGTTGTAGATTTCATCCGGTTGCACCTGTTGCGTGATATGAACGAGGCTGCTCGAATCGGTCATGTCGCCGTGGTGTAGGATGAATCGACGGTTCGAGATGTGCGGATCTTGGTACAGATGATCGATGCGGTCGGTATTGAACAGGGAAGTCCGCCGCTTGATTCCGTGCACGACGTAATCCTTGCCGAGAAGGAATCCGGCGAGGTAGGCGCCGTCCTGGCCGGTCACGCCCGTGATCAAGGCCACTTTCTGCGGCATGCTGAGGTTGCTGTTCCGATTGATTTTACGGCTGGATTATACTTTGTTCACCGGACGAATTCCCGAGGAAACGTTGGGCGCGACCGGCCTCGTTGTGCCGCCGCGCAACCCGGGCGCGCTCGCTTCAGCGCCAAACCGAGTGCTGGAAGACGCGACGTTGAGAATCAGAATGGGTGAAGCAGGCTATGCGCGCGCGAAGAGCTAGGCGTTGGTAACAACCCGTTTCTCGCCAGGGCCACCCTGAGCCTGCTGCCCCGGATAGTGTGTTGCGCCTCGACCGGGATGCCGCAATTGTAGGAGCTTTTGCACCATCATCCACCCGGTCTTGGCGAAGAAACGCAGCCATACCGCCATCACCACGAGGATCATCAGCGCGCCCGGGTACTGGTGGCGGAAGAATTTCCTGTAGAAGCGCACCATCCCGCAGTGCTTGTGGTACTCGCAGAGCATCGGGTTGGCCTTGGTGCTGAGGCCTTTCCAATGCATGACGCGCACCTGCGGCACGAACAGTATCTTCCACCCCGCCTGGCGAAACCGCATGCACCAGTCAAGGTCCTCGCAATGGAGAAAATAGTTATCATCCATCAGGCCGACGGTTGCAAGCGCCTCGCGGCGCGCGAACATGAAGGCCCCCGAGATCGCCTCCACCGGCTCCGGCGCCCTTGGAAGAGGCAGGTCTGACATTGTGAAGGATCGGAATCGCGGATGGTTCCTGATAATCCGGTGCAGGTGCAGCACCCGCACCATCGAGCGCCAGGGAGTGGGGACCATCCGGCGGCACCCCGCCTGTTCGGAGCCGTCCGGATTGACGATCAGACAGGTCCCCATGCCGGCTTCCGGGTGCTGCTCCATCACCTCGATCATGCGCTCCAGCGCATCCGGCTCGACGATGCAGTCCGGGTTCAGCACCAGCACGTAGTCGTTGCGGCAACGGCCAGCGCGACGTTATTGGCTTTCGCGAACCCGAGATTCTCCCCGTTCTCCACGATCAAGAGCTGCGGCGCATCCGTCACCGACGCGCGTAGAAAGGCGATGCTGTCGTCCTGCGAGCCGTTGTCGGACACGATGATGCCGACCGAAACCGTCGAGGCGAGGAGCGCGCGCACGCACTCGGTCAAGGTCGCCCCGCCGTTGTAGTTGACGACGACAACGCAGACCGACTTGGCGGCTTTGCCGGCGATATCCATTTGTGTCGTGACCAGAAAACGGTGGAGAGACCAACGGAACAAAAAACCCGCGCGGCGAGGATTCGCCGTTCACCGTTCTTGACCGTCCTTTTTCCCCTGCTTTCCGTCTTTTGTGATCGGGGAGATTGAATAGTGCGACTTTGCGGAAGGGTGGTCAATAGAAAGAGAGTAGGAGGTTTATCCCATCCCAATTGTTGAACTATTCAATTGTCCCCATCAGCTATTCCTGTTCCCCGCTAAGAAACCACTCAGCGGCCTGACACCTGTTACGTTACTCAACACATCACCAATTGCCAATTGCTCCCAATGCGAGGACTCGTTTGATTATCATTTTCACTATGTCCCAAGGGGTTACGAGGCGATGTGCAAGCATATTCTTGCGTTTCGGCCACATCCCGGAAGGTCTTGATCGCGTCTCATTTGGCTTTGAATGACGTGCCACCGCCGTTGGATCGAGAACCAGGCTACGGAGATAGCATTTGCCGCCATATGCAGCGGAAGATAGAGCCCGAACAGCGGCCCCGGGCGGGCTTTGCGTCGGATCCAGGCGAAGTTGCAGTGCCCGTGCCAGAATGCCGGCAACGCCCCGGAAAGTCGATGAATTCCCGCTCAATCCATCTGAACTCCCGACGTTTTCCCGATGAAACTTGATCGCCGAACTCTTGGCACGCTGCTCGTGGATCGCATCTTGCGGATCAAGGATGATCTGCGGCGGCAGTTCCTGGAAAGCGGGAGGGTCAATACTTTCGTCATCGACGGCACGCTCCCTGACGCGGTCGCGCGACAGATCAGCGACCGCTTTCCCGGAGAGCGCGAGATGGCCCGCCGCGCGAGCTGGCGCGAAAAGAAGTATGTCTCTTCCCAGATGAACCTGCACGATCCCTTGCTCGAAGACATCGTCTATGCGTTTCAGGACGCGGGGTTTATCAAACTGCTCGGCGAGATTACCGGATTGAAGGGGCTGGAGCCGGATCCGGAGCTTTACGCCAGCGGACTGAGCCTCATGGCCGAGGGAGACTTCCTGAACCCCCATCTGGATAATTCACATGACCGGCATCGGGAGCGCTACCGGGTTCTCAACGTGCTGTATTACGTTACCCCGGACTGGGGACCGGAACATGGTGGAAGCCTGGAACTCTGGGATGAGGGTCCCCGGGGAAAACCGCGGACGATTCCAAGCCGGTTCAACCGCACGGTGTGCATGATCACGCACCCCGGATCATGGCATTCAGTGAACGCGATCAACGTAAACCGCGGCCGGTGCTGCATCTCGAACTATTATTTTTCGCCGGAGCCGGCGCTTGCCACGCCGTATTTTCACGTCACATCGTTCCGGGGGCGGCCCGAGCAGCCGGTCCTGGACC
>Ga0137428_1000745_pt1 | contig 13463 bp, 9 predicted proteins | sample EasRivERMZT718_2_FD_102305 | JGI IMG/M metagenome (GOLD analysis project Ga0137428, IMG submission 102305) | Soil microbial communities from meander-bound floodplain in the East River, Colorado, USA - East River MetaG ERMZT718_2 | ecosystem: Environmental > Terrestrial > Soil > Floodplain ...
ATTGACAAAAAAGCTATGCGGAAGTTCACGCGAGACAACTGGATGACTGGGAGAACTTCCATCACACAACCTAGATAGTCTAGCAGTACCCACGGCGGCGAGAATCAATGCGCTGACAAACCGGGCTAAGCCGTAGCGCAACAGGTCCCCACGTTCTACGGTGCTGACTTGCAGAAGCGCTTTCCAAACAATTACCTCGCGTAATGAGGATGGACACACCTGCGTGTTTACTGCCGTTAACTATTCCGTTGTCCAGAACGTTTTTTCTTGACCTTTATTGATCGGATATGGCATAGCTGGCAACCGTGTCAATATTCCTTGTAATTCTCACGCTGGCCGTATTGTCTCTTCCCGTAAGAAGCGGGATGAGAAGGCGCGTTAATGCAGTAACAACTGAGCAAATGACAAAAAGGAGGCCTTGAGTATGTTAAAGGAATTCAAAGAATTTGTAATGCGGGGAAACGTCCTCGACCTGGCCGTCGCTGTAGTTATCGGCGCAGCTTTCGGAAAGATTATCGCATCGTTGGTTGATGACATTATCATGCCCCCTATTGGGTTAGCCCTGGGAAACGTCGACTTCGCGAACTTGTTTGTTAATCTGTCCGGCAAGGACTACCCGAGTGTTGCCGTAGCGAAGGCTGCGGGTGCTGCAACACTGAATTACGGTATCTTCTTCAATACAATTTTTAGCTTCTTGATAATCGCCTTCGTGATTTTCCTTTTAATCCGTAGCTACAGCAAAATGCAAAAGCCTGAGCCAGCCGCCGCGACGACTACCAAGGATTGCCCGTACTGTCTCTCTGCGATTCCGATCAAGGCGACACGCTGCGCGCATTGCACTTCCGAGTTAAAATGATTCGCGGGCAATTGGGTTGATTTTTGCTGTAAGTGCTTCAGACGAGCATCGAACAGCTCATCGTAGTGCGAGCAAACCGCCAAACATCGCGGCGACCTTGCGATAGCGCCGGACTGCCAATCAACCTTTGTATCAATGCTCGGGACACAATGGCGGATGGCGGAATCCTTCGTCTTCAGACCCGGACTATCTCCGGCGCCGAACTACGCGACCGGTTCCAAGAGGCCACGGCCGAGCGATACGCGCGTATCAGTGTCGCGGATACGGGCTTGGGAATGGAGGAAGGGACCAAGAGCCGCGTGTTCGAGCCGTTTTTCACAACTAAAGAGCCGGGAAAAGGAACCGGCCTGGGGCTTTCAGTGGTTTACGGCATTATCGGTAACCACGGCGGCTTTGTCGACTTGATCAGCGAACCTGGCCGCGGCTCGACTTTCCATATCTACCTGCCGATTCAAAAAGACCAAGCGGCATCAATCGAAGTAACACCGGCCTTCAAGGGAAAGAGAATAGCAACGGGAGCCGGACATCGGCAAACGGTTCTCTACGCGGAAGACGAGGTGAGGCAGGTGTATTTAATGCAAAGATTACTGGAAGGACAAGGATTTAGGGTTTTGACGGCGACATCCGTTCATAGGGAGGGCCGGATCTCCTGTACCGAGGTTATTGAAGGAAATATCATAACCGCCCAAACGAACCGTGTTCTCTAGTTGCCGCACATCACGTGAGCAGGTGCTTGATAGGTAGCTTCACCTTAGTTATCGTTCTTGTGGGCACAAGACTCACACTGTCGGATTCTGAGGATCTGTTTTTTCTACCTGGATGGATTACTATCCTATAATCTTTGCCCCCTGCACTTTACTTGCGCACCTTTTACTTCTATTCCACCTCGGATGGCTCGATGAGATGGTCCGCATCCAACAAAACATTCGGCTCGGAGGCAGATTACAGGAATGGCAGGAGACATATTCGCGCCTGCGACAGCGGTTGCCATCAAAGTATCAGCTCCTGCACGCCAAGTCTGATGCTTTGAGCAATCGGGTGCTCTACTCGCGGGAGCCGCTCCAACGATTTTGGAAGAATACGTTGGAGCAATTGAAAGGCAAGCGGCTATGGAACGTAGACCCCTCACCTCTAGCCTGGTCAAAGAGCTATTCCTCACCATTGCTTTTCTCTCAACCTTCCGCGCCGCCTCCCGGGAGGGATAGTTTCGTATGTTCGCGGACGCACGGGTTTGTCGATGAAATGCGCTTCACAATTGATTCACGATCCCTGAAGGGGCTCTCTCGTGCATGATAATCTCCGTGCCACTTACCGCGTTCAGTTTCATGCCGGGTTTGGCTTCGCCGATGCCGCCGCCATCACGGATTACTTGGCGGACCTCGGCATCAGCCATCTTTATTGCTCACCCTATCTCCAGGCAGCTCCGGGCAGCACCCACGGTTACGATGTCGTCAACCATCAACAGGTTAACCGGGAGCTTGGCGGCGCGGAAGTTCACGCTCAGCTTTGCGCTGCGTTGAAACAACAGGGCCTCGGTCAAATCCTCGATATCGTGCCGAACCACATGGCGATTGTGGGGAGGGAAAACCCCTGGTGGTGGGATGTCCTGGAGAATGGTCCCTCCAGTCGCTATGCCGGCTATTTCGATCTCGAGTGGGATCCACCCGAGGCTAAACTTCGCAACACGGTTTTGCTACCCGTATTGGGAGACCACTATGGGCGGGTGCTTGAGGCGGGAGAGCTGCGACTCGATCGTGAAGAAGGGAGCTTCCTTATCCACTATCACGATCAGGTTTTTCCGGTGTCGCCCCGGTCGTTGAACGACCTTATTGCCGCTGCAGCGGATCGGTGCCATTCGGATGAGTTGTCGTTCATCGCCGATGCTTTGGGCCAGCTTCCCCTCTCCACTGCCACGGATTGGGTGGCTGTCCGCCGCCGCCATCGCAACAAAGAGGTGCTACGCAGCCAATTGGCGCGTTTGTGTCGCCAACAAACCACTATAGCGGCGGCTCTTGACCAAGCCGTGGCGGAGGTGAATGCCGATTTCGACCAGTTGCATGCCTTGATGGAGCGCCAGAACTATCGGTTGGCGTACTGGCGCACAGCGGCTCAGGACCTGGGTTATCGCCGTTTTTTCGACATCAACACGCTCGTTGGTCTGCGAATCGAAGATGACACGGTCTTGGCGGAAACCCACGCGCTTATCCTCGAGTGGCTTAAAACCGGAGTGCTGGATGGCGTCCGGGTGGATCATCCCGACGGTCTCCTCGATCCCCAAACCTATTTTCAGCGCCTCGCCGGAACCTCCCCGCAAGCCTGGATCCTGGCGGAAAAAATTCTCGAACCGGGCGAACGGTTGCCTAAGTCGTGGCCCATCGCCGGAACCACCGGTTACGATTTCATCTATCGGCTGACCAACCTTTTCGTGGACAGTGCCGGCGAACCTGCATTGACGCAGCTCTATCTCGAATTGACGGGGGAGCCCATCGACTTCGCCAGTGTGGCGCGTGAAAAAAAAGCCATGGTCACGCGGGAGCTCCTGGGGAGCGATGTGAATCGCCTGACGGCGCTCCTGGGACAAATCTGTGAGCGCCACCGGCGTCATCGCGACTATACCCGCCATGAGCTCCACGAAATTCTCCGGGAAGTGATCGCGCACTTCCCGGTGTATCGAACCTATGTGCGGGCCGAGCTTGGAGAGGTTAGCGAAGATGACATCCGCAGGATCACCCAAGCGGTCGACGCCGCCAAGGCGATCCGGCCGGATTTAGACAACAATTTGTTTGATTTCTTTCGCGACATTCTGCTGCTGCGGATACGCGGCGAGCTGGAAGCTGCACTGGTCATGCGCTTTCAGCAGCTCACCGGTCCGGTCATGGCGAAAGGGGTGGAGGACACCGCCTTCTACTGTTTTAATCGGCTGGTATCGCTCAACGAGGTCGGGGGCGACCCCGGGCATTTCGGCTCGCCACCGAAGCAGTTTCATAAAGCATGCGCCGAGACCCAAGCGGAGTGGCCGCGCTCCATGCTGGCGTCGTCGACCCACGATACCAAGCGAAGCGAAGATGTACGGGCGCGGCTGCACCTCTTGTCGGAGATTCCGGAACGCTGGCGGGCGGCGGTGGAGCGATGGACGGAGCTGAACGAGCGTTACCGGAGCGGCGGCTTCCCTGATCGTAATACGGAATATCTTTTGTATCAGACCCTGGTCGGTGCCTGGCCCATCGAAACGGACAGGGTCGTCGCCTATATGGAAAAAGCTTCCCGGGAAGCCAAAGTGCATACCTCTTGGACGCAGCCTAACGCCGACTATGAGACAGCCTTGCGAGAATTTGTCAAAGCAATTTTGAACGACGGCAAGTTCAAGGCGGATCTGGCAACATTCGTCAAGCCGCTCATCGAGCCGGGACGAATAAATGCTTTGGCGCAAACCCTGATCAAGTTAACCGCCCCGGGGGTTCCCGACTTTTATCAGGGAACCGAATTGTGGGACCTGAGCCTGGTGGACCCCGACAACCGTCGACCGGTGGACTACACTCTGCGCCGGCGACTGCTGGCCGCGTTGGAAGGCATGCCGGTAGAAGAGATATGGAAGCGAATCGACGAGGGATTGCCTAAACTGTGGCTGATTCGCCAGGCGCTCAAACTAAGGCAACGCCCGCAGCTCTTGGAGCCCGAGAGCGGTTACCGCCCGCTTGTTGCTCGCGGAGAAAAATCCGCTCACGTCGTCGCATTCCTACGCGGCGAGCGGATTGTCACCGTCGTGCCGCGCCTTGTGATCAAACTCGGCGGCGACTGGGGTGAGACCAAACTCGAGCTGCCTGATGGGCGGTGGGAAAACGTGTTGGGCGGAGATGCTTTTGCCGGCGGCGAGGTCCGGCTTATAGAGCTCTTCAAGCGGTTCCCTGTGGCGCTGTTATGTCGGGATTAGGCTGGATTAGGCTAGGATTAGGCTGCATGAGTCAAAAGGAGCCCCTTCAGGAAAAAGCGTTCGTTCTATCGAAGCTTAACGCGAATCAAGTATCTTCCCAGCGTGCTGAAGCATAGTCTTGAGGGATGTAATACCTCTGCTGAAGAAACTATTCGATTCATCAGAAATGGTCTCGTAAAGTGTCTGCTCGGACGGCGGCTCCTCCATATCAAAGGGAAACCCATCCGGGAATATCGAGGCCAGCGTTTCGTACTCCGCCGGATTCCCATCCAATGCCGGGTGACGGCGCAACCGGCGTGACCCGCCGGCGGCGAGATGGTCAAGATAGTCCACGAGCCCTTCAATCGAACTCAGTCGACGGACTTCCTCGGGATCTTTAGCGCCGATGTGCTCGGCCAGAAGGTTGGTGCGAATATCTCTGATGGATCGACTCAAACCGTCTTCGTCAATCGAAGTTTCCCAGGTTACGTTGATCTCGGTGTCGAGTCCCATGCTGCGATTGTTCATGTTGGCGGAGCCCACGCTCAAGAAACGATCGTCCACCGAAAACAACTTGGAATGGATATAGATGGGGACTTCTTGTCCGTCCTCGGCCAAACAGGCCGAATAATAAACACCCAATTGATGTCCGGTCTCGGCAGCCAGTTCCCTCAGGCGGCCGATGATTTTGGCTTGAACGATTCCGATAGAAACCTTCTCAACGAAGGCGTTTGCATCTTTGGCCAGCACCAGAATGATCTGCAGCGGAGTACGTTGCTTTTTCGTCATGCGCTGATACAGGGCTTTGAACACGGCGTTCGAACTGAAGTACTGGTTCTCGACATAGATGATGCTCTCCGCGCTGGTAATGGCGTCGACAAAGAGCTGTCGGATCTCTTGAATGGATTCCTGTTTCCCGTCGTCCGTTCTCGTCTGGGTCCGGCTGATGCCCACACGGTGAGAGGCCAGAGGAAGACAACCCGCGAAACTCAGCGGCGTTCTTGCCGATACCGCCGGAAGATTGAGATCGTCACCACAGACAATCCGCCAGCGTTCTTTAAACAGTGTGGCCAATCCCTCGGCTACGGCGCCACTGTGATAGGATTGAATATCGTGAAACGGGCCATAGGGATGCTGATCCGAGTTGATCCGTTTGGGATTGCTTGGGCAATGTTCACGGTCATCCCAACGACCTGAGCAGAGGTCCAACCCCCCCAAAAAGGCGGTTGCGCCGTCCACCACTGCGAATTTTTGATGATGGCTAGCGCCAACGCAGTGGGACGAATCGAAACAGAATTTGAGCCGCTCGTTGGTTGTCCAGTTGAAGTACCACTTTTGGAACCATTCCCGATCCAGGCCGTAGACCGGATTAAAGTTCCAGGCGAGGATATAGATGCGCAAATCGGTGTTTTTCTCAGACAGTTCGTTTAAGAAGCCGAGCAAGGGTACATCCCGGTCTTCCTGTACCGTTCCGTCTCGCAACAGGGAGACATCGCTGTCGAATTGCCAACCCGAAATCAGAATGTAACGCGCGGCCTTGCCGGCGGCTTGGTAAAAAGCGCGGTAATAGTCGCACCCATCGATCAATAGTCCAGTCTCATCGGCAGGCACGATATTCCAGCAGTTTCTTCCTACCTGCAGCACTTGATTCATGGTCCCGAGCCTCCTGACAGCATGACACTCTTGGGATAAATCGTCGCAGAAAAAAACTAGGATGCAACAGTTATCAGATAAATCGCTCCCGAGCCACTGGTAACTCAGCGGTTAAGCGACGAGCTTGGCTCCGGACAACACAGGAACCGAAAAGGTAGACCTCTGGCTTCCGCTATTTTCCTCTTGGCATCATGAGACGGCCGTTATAGAATCCGCGACCTCTATTCTGCGATGAAAGAAGGACTGCCAATGATCGTAGGGATTATCAGCGCTATCGTCCTGTGTTTTTCCGCCGTGTTCCTTTTGGCGCCGCTGGTTGCTGCTCAGACTTTGAAAGTTGGAATCACTTCGAAGACGCTCTTTTTCATGCCCTATTACGTCGGCCAGAAGAAAGGCTTTTACACGGCGGAAAACCTTAAGGTCGAGCCTGTGCTGATCGGACGCAGCGACGTTCAACTGGCGGCGCTGATGGCTGGAGAACTCCAGTTCGGTAGCCTGAATGCGGACGCGACCATCGTGATCAATGAGAAAGGCGGCAATCTCAAAGTAATCGCCGGCGTCGACAATTCGGCCCCGTACATCTTGGTCGGCGGGAAAGCCATAAAGAAGATCGACGACCTCAAAGGAGCGCGGATAGGCGTCTCCGCCTTGCGCGGCGGGGCCACCTCGATCCTTCTCGATTACCTTAAAAGCAAAGGGCTTCACTATCCGCGGGATTTTACTATGGTGGTCATCTCCGGCGGCACGTCGGCGCGCTTGACCGCGCTGGAAAATGGCGCGATTGCCGGCGGGGTTTTAGGCATTCCTTACTCTGATATCGCCATCGACCAAGGGTTTAACCGCCTGGGCGATACACTGGAGGCGATCCCAAGTTATCAATTCAACGCCGTCACCATCAACCCTGCCTGGGCCGAGAAAAACCGCGCCACCGTCGTGAGATTTCTGAAGGCCCATATCCGGAGCCTACGCTGGATCTACGAGCAACCCGATCAGGCCGCGGAATTTTTCACCCAAGAGATGGGCGTGAAACCGCCCTACGCCCGCAGAGGGGTGGATTATTTCACCAAGAACAAAATCTTTCCCATCGACGGCGGCTTCACCCTGGAAGGATTGAAAGTAAACATCGAAGTCCAAGCGCGGGACGGGGTACTCAAAGAGCCGCTGCCGCCTCCGGAAAAATACGTGGATCCCAGCTACCTGCAGCAAGCCCAAAAGGAGCTAGGGTTATAGGTTGCTTCGGAGGGGACGACGGCCTGTCGGGATGATTCGCGGTTCACAATCGCCTTGCGCCTTGCGGTTCTTGTGACTTTCACAACGCGCTGGTATCGGCTTGACCTCGCCTTCGAAAAGTCAACCTTCCAATGAGTGGCGTCTGCCAATGGATGCAGGTCCCATTCTGTTTTAATATCCCGTCGAAACGCCATCATGCTATTCTGAACCTCGTCGGCGGGTCTGGGTTTCTTCTTTTCGCAGTGGACGTTGGCTCTCGACAATCTGATTGCCAATTTCGGAGGCGCTCTGTATGACCCCTTTGTTACAGAAATGGAAGGAAGTCCGTCATTCCTTCAGCCACACGCCCGAGGCCATGCGGCTTGTCTGGCAAACCAACCGGTGGGCCACCCTGGGTTTGGCTTTTCTCACCCTGGCCGGCGCGCTCCTGCCGGCTTCCCAAGCCTGGGTGGGAAAGCTCATTGTGGACGGAGTCGTGGCCGCTCTCCAGGGAGGAGCCGACCCGGAGCAGGTCAGAAGTGTTTTTGTTTACTTGATCATCGAGCTGGGGCTTTTCCTGCTCAGTACCGTCCTCAATCACGCGCGGAGACTCATCCAACAATTGATTCAGCTCCAGCTCGCCAACCGCATTCGCGGCGAAATTATTCGTAAAGCGCTGGGTTTGGATCTCGCTTTCTTTGAACATCCCGATTTTTACGATCGTTTACAAAACGCCCGGCGAGAGTCGGGCTATAAGCCCGTAGATCTGATCAATGACACCTTTTTGATCGTGCAAAATACCATCACCCTGGTCTCCTTTGCGGTGCTCTTGCTGCGCTTCAGTCCCTGGTTAGTGGTCGTATTGTTAATCACCAGTATCCCCGCTTTCATTGCCGAGACGCGCTTCGCGGAAGAGGGCTTTAGACTGCTCACCTACCGGGCGCCCGAAACCCGGCAGATCAACTACCTTTCGCGGTTGCTTACCGAAGATACCTCCGCCAAGGAGATCAAGCTCTTCAACCTCGGCGAGACTTTGCTGGCGCGCTACATGACGCTTTTCGCAAAGTTCTTTCAGGAAGATAAATCGTTGGCGTTCAGGCGTGCCGTCGCGGGGTTCGGCCTGGGTCTCGTCGCTACCCTGGGGTTTTACGGCTCCTATGCGTGGATCGTCTGGGACACCGTACAAGGGAAAATTTCGCTCGGCGATATGACGCTTTACTTGAGTATTTTTCGCCAGGGCCAAACCACGTTTCAAGGGATTTTGTCTGGGGTGGGCAACATTTACGAGAACAATCTATTTATGGCCAATCTTTTCGATTTTCTGGGATTGAAACCGCAGATGGGCGTTGCCACCCGCAATCAAGCCCTGCCAGTTCTTCTGCGCCGGGGCATTGAATTTCGCGGCGTTGGGTTTCGCTATCCAGATAGCGAAGAGTGGGCTTTGCGTGATATCGACCTCAGCATCCGTCCCGGCGAGAAAATTGCCCTGGTGGGCCCCAACGGCGCCGGCAAAACGACCTTGATCAAACTTCTGAGCCGCCTCTACGATCCCACCGAGGGCATTGTACTCATCGACGGCATCGATATTCGCGAGCTCGATCCCCTTGATCTGCGCCAAAGAATCGGCGTCATCTTTCAGGACTTCGTGCGTTATCATGTGCCGGCAAAAGAGAACGTTGGTTTTGGCCAAGTGGATAGGTTGGACGAGATGGCGCAAATCATCGAAGCCGCGCGCAAAAGCGGTGCCCATCCCATCATTGAGAATCTGCCGGAGGGTTACGAAACCATGCTTGGACGCTGGTTTCACGGCGGTCACGAGCTGTCCGTCGGACAATGGCAGAAGATCGCTCTGGCCCGAGCTTTCATGAGAGACGCGGAGATACTGGTTTTAGACGAGCCTACCGCCTCACTGGACGCCGAAACCGAATACGAGATCTTCCGCCGCTTTCAAGAACTCACGGAAGGAAAAATGGCGATCCTGATCTCCCATCGGTTTTCCACCGTGCGCATGGCCGATCGCATCGTCGTCATCCAAGGAGGCCGTATAGAAGAGAGCGGCAGCCACGATGAACTCTTGCGGCGGGAGGGAATCTACGCGCACCTGTTCAGTCTGCAGGCCGAAGGATACCGATAATTCTTTCGAGCGCAAAATTGTCCTCAGAAAACCGATTGACGGGAGAATAGCGCGCGGGGTTAATCCTTGAGGGGAATGCCGAACTTCGCAAGCTTTCGTTTCCATGAACTGCGCCGTTCAATGGATTGCCAAACCTCGATCTCGTGCCGGGCCAGCTCTTTTCGCTTTTCTTTGAGCTCTGACTCCAATCGCTCGATCTTGCCATCGCGGGTGGTTAGCAGGTCTTCCTTCTCACGCAGCAAACCCTCCAGGGCCTGGACTTTTCTTAGGTTTTCCTCCAGCTCTTTGGTGGAGCCGCTTGTTTGGGTAAGCTCTTCCCGCAGTGAATCTTCCAACCGATCCGCCGCTGGTCCCATGCTGACCAGTTGGATCTTGAGGGCATCTACTTCAGACCTGAGCGTCTCCAGCTCACCGTCTCGTCTTTTCAGGAGCATCTCACGCTCACCTACCTGATGTTTCAGCGCGTCGACGGTCTTATTCAGGGTTGTCTCCAGCTCCTTAATGGTCAAGTTCTTTGCCTCTAGAACCTCCGTTGTTTTGCTCAACTCCTCCCGCAGCAAAGCCTCAATTTCCTGCTTCGCTGATCCTGTCTTGGTTAGTTGTCCCCGGAGCGTCTCGAATTCCTGATCGCGATCCTTCATGAGGCCGTCTTTAGCGCTCAATTGATTTTCCAGATCATGGACCTTGGCGCTGAGATTGGTCTCGAGCTCTTTGAGGGCCGCTTCTCTTGACTGTAGAAGTTGCGTTCTTTTCTTGACCTCTTGTTGCAGAACGTTCTCCGCCCGTTCCTTGGCGGATGCCATGTCTGCCAATCGCCCGGTCAAGGTACTTACTTCAGACTTGAGCCCTTCCATCTCTGCGCTGCGTCCCTGCAAGAGTTCCTGCCTCTGAGTCAGCTCGGCTTTCAAGGCATTGAACTTTGCGGCCAGGCTCTTTTCCAGCTCTTTCATAGCCGCATCTTTTGCCAGCAATGCCCGTTGTTGTTTTTTCAACTCCTCCGCGAGGAAACTCTCCGCTTGATTCTTAGCTGTTCCCGCCTTGCTCAGTTGGGTCCTGATCGTCTCCAGTTCCTTATCTCGATCCTGCACAAAGACGTCTTTAGCGCTCAACTGATTTTCCAGATCATGGATCCTGGCGCCGAGATTAGTCTCCAGCTCTTTGAAGGCAGCCTCTCTAGATTGCAGAGCCTGGGTTCTTTTCTTAAGCTCCTGCTGCAGCACGTTCTCCGCTCGTTCCTTCGCCGCTGTCACATCGGCCAAGCGCTCCGTCAGGATAACTACTTCAGACTTGAGCCCTTCCAGCTCTGCGCTGTGTCCCTGCAAGAGTTCCTGTTTTTGAGTCAGCTCGGCTTTTAAGGCGTTGAATTTCGCTGTCAAGCCCTTCTCCAATTCTTTCAGTGCGGAGTCTTTTGCCAGCAACGACTGCTGCTGTTTTTTCAACTCCTCTGCGAGAAAACTTTCCACTTGACTCTTGGCAATGCCGGCCTTGGTCAGTTGGGACCGGAGCGCCTCCAGCTCCTTATCGCGATCCTTCAGTAGCTTCTCTTTCACACTCAGCTGACTTTCCAGAGTATTGAGTTTGCCTGTTGAGATTCTTTCCAGCTCTTTGAGAGCTGAATCTTTGGCCGCTAAGATTTCGGCTTTTTCTCTCAGCTCCTCTTGCAACCGGTTCTCTGCGGCCTGGAACCCGGCCTCGTTGGGCCGCTCCGTCACATCATTGAGTTGAAAGCGAAGAGCCTTTAACTCGGCGTCCCGGCTCCTCAGGAGTCTCTCTTTCTCAGCCAGTTCAAACTCCGTATCCAAGAGCCGGCTTAAACCCGCGGCCAAATCTTTCGCCGCGGCCTCTTGCGCTCCACGGGCGTGTTTTTCTTTCCACAGGGAATCCTGCAACGCCGTCTCCAACTCCGTTTTTGCGACCTCGATGTTGACCAGGCGGTCGCTAAAGGCTTGGAGCTCGGTGTCCCTGGCGGACTTCACCAACAGGCCGACTATGGTGAAAGCAAATAGGGCGATGCCGGCGTACCACAGGCCGTGGAGGTTCGCCAAGCTCGCCGCCACCTCAGTAATCAGTTGCACGGGATATTTGACGAGCAGCAAACGAAAACGATGCAAGACATCCTCACTCACGTACAGGATGACAATCGCTCCCAGCGCCAGAGTCAGGGTGAAGACAATGATTACGATTTTTTCTCGGTTTCTCATATCGATGACGGTTCAGAAAATGCGCGACGTTTAGCGCTTCACAACGCGTATATTTTACGCCGAAATTCAGAGATTGCCAGAAAAGTTTGCCGCCGCATCACTGAATAGTTTTGAGGAAACCAGCCCTTGATCCATAGAGCTTACAAAGAATGGTCTTCTTTCCCCAGAATATCCCGACCCTCCGGTCGAGCGGAGGCGCCCCGATTGCCTGCGGGACGGCAACCCTTTGGGGGATGCGTTACCATGAGCGATAGCCCGCTGACGCTGCTCAAATGAAGGACAAACCAAAACTTCATGTCTTAGATCGGCGCGCGAATGCTAAAGTTAAACAGCGAGACCTGTGCAGCCGGGTCACCCTGATCAGGTTTAGCGTTGACTTGTTTTAAGAACCGGTGTTTATGACGCGGGGAGAAGCGAAGCTTCGGACCCTGCAAGCCCTCCGTGCCGCTTCCGGCGTTCGAGTTGGAGCCCAGGCGGTAGGTCACTCCAATTATTTCGTCGGCCGGCTTTTCGCGTATCTGCTCGGATTCAAGGATCCTAAATTCGTAGTTGGCTATTCGGGAACAGAACTGGATCTAGCGCTTCTCAGGGGTGAATTAGATGGTCGTATCAATAACCCCGACACACTGCTGAAACGAAATGCCGACTGGTTAGCCAAAGGTGTTATCGATGTTCATGCCATCATGGCGACGCCCAAAGGCCTGAAACAACCCGGATTCGAGGGATTGCCGGAGATTGACGAGTTTGCCAAATCCAATAACGAGCGCAGGCTGTTGGCGATGATTCGCGCGTTTCGACAGTTCGGGTCGCCATTTGTCTTGCCGCCTGAAACCGGGCGCGAACAGATAAAGATCCTCCGCGAAGCCATGGTCAAGACATTCGCCGATCCGGAGTTTCACGCGGAATACAGAAAGCTTGTCGGTGAGGAACCGAGCCCGCTCCTGCCGGAAGAAATGGACGGAATCGTCAGAGAACTCCCCCGGGAGCCCGAAATCGTCGAACTTTTCAAGAAGCTCAACGCCGCCGACCCTTTGCCCCCGCGTAATTGATGGTTGTTTCCGAGTCGGTGGTTTCAGTCAGAGGAGATCGCGCTTAACCCGACGGGTCCAGATGCGGGTGAAGAACGGCGCGTTACCTTCGTAGGCCGTTACCTCGGCATCCAGGACGAAATCCTCTGGGGTCGAGGAAAATCCGGTGCGCGTCTCGACACGGGTCCTCCAAGCACCACGGCGAAACCAGGTCTTTTGAACAATCTCGACCTGAGCCATTCCCGGATCTTCTTCGCCGATGCGAAAATGTTTGCGCATCGTATGGCCGACCTCCAGGTCGATGGCCTTGATGCGCGACAGCTTCGGGGCGTCCAAGTCGCCGCCACCGCTGGACACGGTATAGCTTGTTTCATTAGTGGTCCGGTCCCGTTCAATAATTCGCTTCAGGGGGGAAGGCCGGAGCTCGGTTGCCTCTGCTGCCGCACGCTCCGGTGATGCAAAGGGCCTAAGA
>Ga0137428_1000746_pt1 | contig 13456 bp, 9 predicted proteins | sample EasRivERMZT718_2_FD_102305 | JGI IMG/M metagenome (GOLD analysis project Ga0137428, IMG submission 102305) | Soil microbial communities from meander-bound floodplain in the East River, Colorado, USA - East River MetaG ERMZT718_2 | ecosystem: Environmental > Terrestrial > Soil > Floodplain ...
AGACCCTCAAGCAGTTTCGTAAAATCTCCCCTAGCCCCTCTTTTTCAAAGAGGGGAACGAAAAACCGGAGTTCTTCGAATGGCAAACTTGCGAATTTTCTTTCTCGTTTCCATCCTTATAATTTCCCCCTTTGAAAAAGGGGGATTAAGGGGGATTTATTTTCGGCAAAAAATCTACACGGAGGCCTCGATTCTAAAAATCCAATCATCTGAAAGTAACATCACCAACGCCATGTTCAGTAATGAACTTATAGCTATTTTGCGCAGCAATTGCTCGTCATATTTGCTCCGATTGCTGCCGCAATTCCGCCAGCAGTGCTGCTCTTCCCTCGGGAACTTTATCGATGGCATACTCTTCAACGCCGATGTCCAGATCGACCACAGGCAGATTTTCTTTCAATACGCCCTTCGGCTTGCCGCCGTTGGCGACCTCTGCGATTCCATCACGAATCATTTTTCGCAGCATAAGGATCGCCCGATCACCGTAGCCGGGATGCTCCAGAGTGCGATCAACGATCGATCCCTGGCTTTCCACCATGACCTTGTCTTCCAAAGGCACGATGCCACGAATCTCACCGTAAAAACGCCGGTCGTACGGTTTTCGCTCGCGGGTTTTAGCCTGCTTCACGTAACCGCCGTGATAGCTTTGCTCGTCGGGTGCCTCGGGATAGATCGTGAGCCGCATCTCTTCGCAATGCGTGTCGTCGATGGGGATAATCCAGATGGCTTGCTGTAGCGTGACCTGACGCCCCCCGGGATTTTTCGAACGGAGCTCGCGAGACTTGCGATTGATGGTCGGCAGCACGGTGCATCTTTTTCTCAGCGCCACATGATTGGGTTTCGTGCGCGGCTCCAGGATGTACAACTTGACGCCGTACTCGCTTTCCACCGGCTTGAACGCGGGACACTTGTCGTAGATTCCATGGAGATAGGTCAAATGGGTCGTATCCGTGGTGTTTTCCACGCCCTGGAGCCAGTTACAATTGTAAGCTTTGCCCGCCTCGGCGTCGCCTCTTTCCACCACTCGGTAACCGTCTTGCACGAGCACGTCGTACCTCGGAAAAGGCGGCGGACTCTCTTTGTCTTTGCCTAAATAGGCGAACACAAACCCACTCAATTCCTGCGCGGGATACCATGGGTGCTGAATGTTGGTTGCGGTCTTGATCGGCTCGGCAGGCCGGTCGATGACGTTGCCGTGCCGGTCGTAGCACCATCCGTGATAGGCGCAACGAATGCCGTTCGCTTGAATGATGCCATACTCCAGTGCGGCACGGCGGTGCGAGCAGTAGCCGCCGAGGAGCGCCAACTCGCCGGAGAGATCGCGGAAAAGCACCAGTTCTTCGCCAAGAAGTTTCACGGGCACGGGGATGTCCTTGACTTCGTCGGCAAGCGCTACCGGCCACCAAAAGCAGCGCAGATAGTTGCCTCCCAGTGTGCCGGATCCCACTCTAACGACATCGTCCCATGTGAGCTCACTCGGTTTGATCATCGGCCTGTCCCTCACTTAGGCGCTTACCTTGAAATGTTAAACAGAACGACTGCAACAAATTTACCATGTCAGTACCCCTGCTACATAAATCCGAATAACGAAATCCGAAACAATTTCAAAATTCGAAATATCAAAATCCAAAACTCAAGTCCGGATCAAGCTTTTTTGAAACATTGGGTTTTCTGTCATTTGATATTGTTTCGAGCTTCGAATTTACTCTCGGAGTTCTTTGCGCCTTTGCGTCCTTGCGCGAGATAATCCGATCTCTTCTTTTGCGTTCTTTGCATTGCTATGTATAAGAATTTTCTCCGTCTGCGCAAATTGTCTGACTGTTATTCCTCGCGGATGCAGCACACATGACGAAATATATTCTCACCACGAAGATCACGAAGGACACGAAGGCTTCGGATATTTCTGATTGAAAACTTTTTGCGCCCTTTGTGCTTAACTTTCTTTCTTCGTGAACTTCGTGGCCTTCGTGGTGAGTCTTCCTCTCTCGTTCGACTCTATTTGGTTGCGGCTTTACCGCGCTAGGTCCTTTGCGGTTAATTCTCCGATGCTGAAACTTCTGTTAACGATTTGAACGGCTTGAACGTTTTGAACAACAGGAACGGGTGTCCCATTTCGCTACTTCACCAGCTCGTTGACGAATTTAGCGACCGATTCCCGGTCCCACACTTCCGCTCCCCACAGACGAACATATTTAACGCCCTTCTGCCGTAGCAACGACGCGCGCAAATGCTCTTTGGGAATATCTTCGCGCAGCGAGTTCTGGCCCGCGTCTTCCGGGCCGGTTTTTTGAGTAGCGATTTGTCCTTCACGCGATAAAAACCAGTTAATCAGGACCTTGGCGGCATTGGGATGAGGCGCTTTGTTCATCAAGCCAAGCATCGTACCACCGGCTTCGAGACCGACTCCGTCCCTCTTAAACGCATGGGCGTCAAGAACATCCACCGGTAATCCTTGATTTTTCGCTTCTTCGACCTCGGTCGCTTTGGAGGTCAGCGTGAGTGGAAATTTGCCGGTGGCAAGCCAGTCTGTTTGTTGCCGGTCGTCGCGGACGAGCGTAAGTGCGGTGGCACTGAAAAGCTTTTTAAGATATTCCGGGCCGAGCTGCGGGTTGTGATACAAGAAGAGCAGCGGACTTTGGCCGCCGGGCTCTTTTGGATCTTTGAGAGTGATCTTTCCCTTCCACTTGGGATCGAGGAGATCCGAATAGCTCGTCAATGTTTTCGGGTCGACTAATTTTTGGTTGTAGCCGAGCAAATGCAAAGGGAAGGCTGCGTAGACGAAGACAAATTGGTTATCAATGTCGTTGTAGTGATGTTTGCCGTCGAACCAGTTCGAAACGTCTTTGACTTCGGCGAGCATCAGCGCCGGGCCGATTGGATCGAGCGCCTTCGCCTTGTAGAGCGATGTCGACGTCCCACCGCCGAGCCGCACAACGTCGGCGAGAAATTTTCCGGCTCTGCGCTCAGCTAAAAGCCGTTGTTGAATTTGCGCAGCGTTGCCTTGGATTAGAACGACTTTGATCTTGGGGAATTTTTTTTGGAAGGCCTGCCATTCCGCATCTTGGGCAATTTTGTAGACGACGACCTGGCCTTCCTGCTCGGCGGCTTTGACCGTGCGCTCCCAGTCTTGCTCGGAGCCTGAAACTGCGTCCGCGCCCAGCCCTCGCTCGTTGCCAGCGAGGACCAGCAAAATGGCTAAATATCCGATCAGCTCACGCGGTTTCACTCATCTCCCGATGCCGGCGAAGACTTCACACGACGTCGCCCGTGATGCTGACAACCGGTGCTTTACTTCTGCGTGCACCCCGGATGATACGAGCCCATCGCGCAGCTGGCGCCGACTTCCCGCATCGCCGCTTCGAAGTCGCTGTGAATTTGCGGATCTTCGTCCTCGAACTCGATCTGGCCGCCGCCCAACTTCACGCTCGTGAATGTGCCGCCCTCGCCGTCCTGCGACCGCATGAAACGAAAGCGCCAGTTGTTCCAACGGAGCGCCAGGTAGCGCGCCGGCGCGGCGCCGGAGTTGAAATGTTGATGGAACCACCGATCGGGAGGAACAACGACGCTTCCAGGCTTCCAATCGACCCGCTTCAGTTCCTCACCTTCCGGCCACAGTATCGAGTAGCCCTGGCCGGTCAAGATAATCACGTGGGCGCCAGGACCATGCCGGTGCCCTTTCTTATAGGTCCCCACCGGAAATTCTGAGATATGCGCACCCATAGTGTTTTTCGCCAGGTTGAACTTCATGTTGGTGCTGCCCTTGCCGCGCTCGTTGTAGGCGGTGAGTTTGAGCGTGTGGGTGTCGGGCACGAAGTTGGTCGTCAAGAAAAACCGCCCCGTGAGCTCGCCCTGGCCGCTGAAGTAGCCCTCAGTGCGCGGATCGAAGCGGTCGAAAAAAGTGTAGTCGCTGTTAAAAATATAATCGGCGTTGTGGAACAAGTTCATCATGAAGCAGCAGTTGGTCACGGCGAAATAGCGCGCCGACTCGCTGCCGCTGGCATTGAAATGCTGATAATCGGCGTTGATCGGAATCGCGAACATGCTCCCCGGTCCCCACTCGAAGGTGTGCTTCTTGCCGTCTCTTTGCCAGACGGTGGTCGCGCCGTAGCCCTTGCTCACGTAGACCATCTCTTCGTACATATGTTTCTGCGGCTTGGTCTTGCCGCCCGCCGGGATCTCGCAAACGTACGCGTCGTTGGTGCCGCCGGTGCCGTCGAGAACAACGAAAGAACAGGGAACGCCTTTCAGGTCCCAGTATTCGAGCTCGACTTTGTTGATCTCCTCGACGAAGAACCCGTGCACGACTGGAATCTTTTGCTCTGCTTGCCAGTCCTTGTAGGTGTCGATTCGTTCCGGCTTGAGATCCTGTGGTCTTTGATCAATTGCCATTGAAAGCTCCTCCTGAAAAAGCCATTGGAATGATGGAATCTTGGATCAATGGAATAATGGCTTTAAAACCCGATATTCCAGCATTCCATTCTTCCAGTATTCCAAAGCTCCTTCGCGCTCACGCGACCTTCTGCCTCTCAGTGCCGTAAACAGCGATTCGTTCATTGATCACATCGAACTCGATTATTCGGTTCATCTGCGGATCGCGGATGACTCCGAGCGGCTCGCCGCCCTTGCGCACGATGGCGATCTGCTCCTGCAAAAGCTTCCGAAAGATAATAATTCCCTCGTCGCCGACGCCGAGATGTTCCTGGGTCCGATCCGTGATCGCCCCCTGGGTTTCCCAAGCCATCGCATCCTGGACCAGCACATGATCGAGGCGATACTGGCCTTTCTCATCCCTGATCGGAAAGTATTCCCACGGCGCGTCGCCATCCGCCGGCGAGTGATCGCTCTCGCCGGGAGAAAAATAAACGACGAACACTTGTGTATGCGCATCGTCCACGGGCACGCGGATCTGCAAATTATGGCGCAACCCGCCGCTAAACAGTTTCTCTCTGAACACGTGGCGCAAAGTGTTCGGAAATAGCAGTGGGTGCTGGTCGACGATGGGGGGAGCGCCCGGCTTTCTTCCGGGAGTGACGCGCCGTTTCATTATACCGTGCTCGAACGGCGTGAATTCATGCTGCTCTTCGTAATGGTCCACCGTGGGGGCTAAGTGCGCCGTGTCGCCATGGAGCCAATAAAGATGCGATGGATCGACGGAGTTCTCCATGGGCTGGAGCCAGTTGCAGCGCAGAATTTCTTGAACCTGGATCCAGCGTTTGCCGTTCTCCCACGCCAGCACGTCCCAGCGCGGTAATAACGGCTTGGGCTCCGGTCCAAGATAGGCCCACAAGAGCCCGCCTAACTTCTCCACCGGATACGCGATATGTTTGATCTTATCTTTGAATCCGCCGGATTCGGGTTCCGCGGGCTGCTCAAGACACTTTCCTGTACAGTCAAACTTCCAACCGTGATACGGGCAGCGAATGCCGTCTTCCTCTACGCGGCCAAAGGCCAACGATGCTTTGCGATGCGGGCACTGTTCGCCAACCACGCCATAGCGTCCCCGCTTGTCGCGATACACAACCAGGTTTTCACCAAGGAGGCGGAAAGCTTTGATCGGCTTATCGTCGGTAAGTTCGCCGGCAGCAGCCACGGGCTGCCAGTACCGGCGCAGCAGTTCTCCGGCCGCAGTGCCGCGACCGACTCGGGTCAGGGTTTCGTTCTCTTCGCGCGTCAGCATGGTGGGCTCCTTATTTTTTCTCCACCGCCGCCATGATCTCCTTAGCCAAATCAAAGATCGGTTTCATGTCGCCATACTCCGGCTTCACCACATCAAAATACTTCACTCCGGCCTGCAATCGGTTGTCCGGCGGTATACCCTCTTTGGGAATATCGATCCGCCGGGAGTTGGCCGGATCGTCGACGTCGCCCAGTTTCTGCAGCGCCATCTGTCCTTTGCGCGAGAGAAACCAGTTGATGAAAACCTTCGCCGCGTTCGGGTGCGGCGCCTGATTCATATAGCTGAAAGATCCGCCACCGGCGGAGAAACTCGAGCCTTCCTTCCATCCGTTGGTATCGAAATCGTCTACCGGCAGGCCCTGGTTCTTCGCCCGCATGGAGTCCTTACAGCCCATGCAGATGGCAAATTTCCCCTGCGCCAGCCAGTCCGTCATCTGGCGGAAGTTCTTGGCGTAGGTGATATCCATGCCGCCAAAAAACTTTTTCATGAACTCGGGCCCGATCTCGGGACTGTAATAGTAAAATTGCATGGTCGCGCCCAGGCCCGTGTCGCGCGGATCGAGAGAGACGATCTTGCCCTTCCATTTGGGATTGACCACGTCTGCATAGGATCTGAACTCTTTCGGATCGACCATCTTGGTGTTGTAGGCCAACTGCGCGTTGCTTGGAGAGCCGATGAAAGCAAAAATATATCTGCCTTCAGGATCGGCGTAGCGATGCTCGTTGCCATACCACTTGGAGAGATCGGTCACCTCGGGCAAAAGCAGCAGCGGCTTGATCGGATCGAGAGCTTTGCCCTTGTATAGGGTGTTAAACAGGCTGTTGGTCCCGCCGCTATAGACGTCGGCGATGAACTTTCCGGCGCGCCGCTCAGCCATGATGCGGTTGGTCAGCTCACTGCCTCGACCCGTGACCGACACCACGTTGATGCCGGGATACTCGCGCTTGAAGTCTTGCAGCAAGCCCTCGTAGCGGTAGATGTAAACGTTGACCTGCCCTTCTTTCCGGGCGGCGGCAAGCGTCTGCTCCCACTCTTTGTTCCAGTCAACTTGGGCGGCATGGGTGTAGGTCGAAAGCAAGAAGAGTACTAACCCCGTCAATAGCGCGCCGACATTCGTGACTTGGCGACCGATCATGCACAACCTTTCTTGATCCCGACTCCTTCTTGCACGGGCAGAATACTTCCCTATGAGCAAGCCAAAGTCAAACAGCGGGGGATTCCGTTTTTGGATTAAGCACGCTCTCCGGTCTGCCCCAGCGTGAATCCGGATGCTGCGACCCGGATCGAGCGAGAGGTTAGACGCTTCCCGATGGCGTCCCGCTGACAAGCCTGCAACAGCCCTGTGTGCTTACTTCTTCGCCTCGTTGGCCGCCATGATCGCCTTCGCGAGATCTGCAATCGGCGTCAGATCGGAGTATTCTGGCTTCACCACGTCGAAATATTTTCCCTCCGGCGCCAAACGATTGGTCAGGGGCACATCATCCTTCGGGATATCCACCCGCCGCGAATTAGGCGGATCGTCCACGTCACCCAGCTTCTGCAGGGCGATCTGTCCTTTCTTTGAAAGAAACCAGTTGATGAAAACTTTAGCCGCATTTGGATGCGGGGTTTGGTTCAACAAGCTGAGGGAGCCGCCCCCCGCTGAAAAACTCGAGCCTTCTTTCCACCGCGTCGTGTCGAAATCTTCCACCGGGAGTCCCTGGTTTTTAGCTCTCATCGAATCCTTGCAACCCATGCAAATGGCAAACTTCCCCTGCGCCAACCAGTCGGTGATCTGGCGGAAATTCTTGGCGAACTGAATATCCATGCCGCCAAAAAACTTTCTAATGAATTCCGGACCGATTTCCGGGTTGTAGTAGAAAAACTGCATGGTCGCGCCCAATCCGCCGTCCCGCGGATCCAGCGACACGATTTTGCCTTTCCATTTGGCATTCGTCACATCCCAATAGGACTTGAAGTCCTTTGGGTTAACCAGATTCGAGTTAAAAGCGAGCTGCGCGTCGCTAGGACTGGCCAGGTAGGCAAAGACATATTTCCCATCGGCGTCGGCATAGCGGTGCTCTTTGCCGAACCACTTCGATTCGTCGACGACTTCGGGAAGGATCAAAGCCGGCTTGATGGGGTCCAGCGCCTTGCCCTTATAAAGGACGTTGTAGTTGCCGCCGGTGCCGCCGCTGTAGACGTCGGCGATATACTTGCCGGCGCGCCGTTCCGTCATCAGCCGCGTTGTCAACTCATTGCCTCGTCCGGCGACGGACACGACATTGATGCCGGGGTATTCCTTCTTGAAGTCTTCGAGTACCCGCTCGTAGCGATAGATGTAGATATTGACCTGCCCTTCTTTCCTGGCCTCGGCAAGCGTTTTCTCCCATTCTTTTTGCCAATTGGATTGCGCCGCACTTTGTCCCGTGAGTGCGAGACAGAGCAGGAACATCGCGCTCGCCGCCACTACATGTCTAGTGGCGGCAGATAGATTCAGCACCAATCCGACATTTTTTTGTTCTTCACAACAGCTCCGGGATGCGTGCGGCGAGGCCGGAGACGACAAGAGAACGTTAGTGGATTTCTCACTGGTGCCGAGTTCATCAACTTCCTCTTCCTTGACGGGAGCCCTCACCCTAACCCTCTCCCGCGAGGGGAGATGGGATTGTCTTCTGGATCTTCGTTCAAATGAAAGAATGGTTTGTCGGATCCGGCTTAATGCCATTTTCACCTCTGCCAAAGACGACTCTAGACTCCTCTCAGAGCACGCCCGAATAGTCCCCCACGGGAAAGTCAATGTCAACCGCGCGAACTTCCGAAGCATGTTGTCTAAGAATCGACGGGTTCTCTCTCCTCTGGCGGGAGAGAGTTAAAGTGAGAAGGCAAAAAATTGAACATCCCTCGGCTCTAAGCCGAGGGATTCTAAACCTGTCGACTTGAAGTCGACTTTCTCCCCACTCCGTCACCTGGATACCGTTTTCCAACGGTATGACGGACGTTGTCCGTCACCTCGATGCCCGCCGGAGTCTATCCGAGTTCCGTCGAAGGGCGGGCATGACGAACTTTTTCTTCGCCTGCAACATGTCCTGAGTTTAGCCTGTCCTGAACCCCACCGAAGGGACGCCAAGCACGCAAAGAAAACATTTATTATCTATTTCTCCGAACCTTAGCGCCTTTGCGTCTTTGCGCGAGACACAGTTTTTTCCCAAAATTTCAAATATCTTTGGCTAGTTTTTTTAAAGGGGGATTTTGCACGAAGTTCTTAATTCCTCACGGTCCCATAGCACTACCCCTCTTTGAAAAGCATGCCCTGAGCGCAGTCGAAGGGAGGGGCCAGGGGAGATTTCTCCGATTCGAAGTAGAAAACTTGTGTTGACGAAAACAGAAATTTTCAGTTATTTGCGTAAAGCGAATCGATGAACCCTGAGTTGTCCAACTCTCTGAGATAGTGAAGATCCCACAGTGCCATCGGGCTGATCTCTTCCGTCTCGGGACTCTTGAGGCAGCAGAGCTTGTAAGCATTCGCCACGCCTTCATGATCCGGATAGGGCTTGGGCAACAGTTTGGCCACACTCCGATAGGCGACGTTTTTTGCCTCCGGCACCCGTTGGCGCAACCCTTCGAGAATATCTTCCGTCTCGCCCCGCCGGGTACGCGCGAAATGGATACCCATCACTTGCGCTTTCACCAACCGCTCCGCTAATCCCGCTTTTTTCTGCAACGTAGTCAATGTCGATGTCAACGTCGGCCCATTGATCATGGGCAGCGGATCCAATGGCAGAACATGCAAGCCGGCCTGCTCGAACTTATCGGTATTTCCGGTAACAAAGATTGCGTCGACTTTGCCGGACTTGACAACTTCGAGCTGCATTGCATGAAACTCGTTATTGGATTCCGTCAGCTCAACAAATTCCACTTCATCGAGACGCAAGCCGTCGCGCATGACATACAACATATGATTACCGCGCGGGTGATGATAACCGCCGATGGAATCCACCAGTGTGGTATCGCCGATGCGTTTGTCGCGCAATTCGGAAACTTGCTTGATAGGGAAACGCGCCGCCAACTTGTCGTTCACGCTGTTGGAAGGCGAAGTGAGACTGACAATCGGTTTTCCCCGGCGCACCAGCAAGTAAGGCGAGATGTGGTTCCCAGAGACAAAATCGACGCTGCCATCGAATAGCGCCTTCTCCGCCGCCTCTGAGCTGTCGCAAAACTCGAAAGTTACTCTGAGTCCGACTTTCTCCCAGATCCCCGCCTTGTCCATGACTTCCCAGATGGGCAGGTGCGAATGGGAACGGTAAAAACCGCGAATCTCCAGAGGTTCATACTCCGACATGTCTGTCTCCTTCAGAATGTAGGGGCGACCGGCCGGTCGCCCCTACCGCTTGGCAAATTTTCTGACCGTTAGTCATCACGGATGCAGCACTTGACGAAAGATATTGTCACCACGAAGATCACGAAGGACACGAAGGTTTCGGATATTTCTGATTGAAAACTTTTTGCGCCCCTTGTGGTTAACTTTCTTTCTTCGTGAACTTCGTGTCCTTCGTGGTGAGTCTTCTTCTCTCGTTTGACTCTATTTGGTTGCGGCTCTGCCGCGCTAGGTGCTTCGTGGTCAAATTTGCTTCTCCTTTCGGCTGCCGCTGCGCTCTTCGTGGTGTATATTTCTCTTACTTCAAAACCTCCTGCAACAACTTTTGCACCGGCTCCGGGTCGAGGAAACCCACCACGTTATACTTTTTACCCTCCACACGCCGCCCGTCCGGCAAAACATCTTCCTTGGGAATATCGATTCGCATCGATTCGGAAGCTTCAACTTCCTTCTTGTTCATGACGTTTTGCCACACCATCTGACCCTGACGCGACAGGTACCAATTGATGAAGACCTTGGCCGCATTGGGATGCGGCGCTCGATTGACGAGCACCAGAACGCTACTGCCTCCCCCGCCGATCGAACCACCCTCTTTAAGCTGGTCCGGGGCGATTTCATCGACAGGAAGCCCCTGCTTGTTCGCTTTATCAATATCACGGCACAATAAACACAGCGGGAATTTCCCAGTCGCCAACCAATTCGTTCCCTGTGCCCTATCGCGAAACAGGGTAATCTCAGTTTCCTTGTAGAGCCGTCGCACAAACTCAAGGCCGAGATCCGCCGAATGATAGAGAATCAAAACCGGCGTTGGTGGCGCTGAGCTTCTCGGATCCATGGCCAGCAGCCTACCCTTCCATTTCGGGGTGAGCAGATCCCAATAAGATTTGATCTCCCCGGCGGTTATCAGCTTCGTATTATAGGAGAGTCCGGTGCTAACAATTGTTCCTTCGAACATAAAAATGTATTGATTTTCCGGATCGGCGTACCAGTGCTTCCCGCCGTACCATTTCGAAGTGTCAGCGACTTCGGGGAGAATAAATGCCGGCGTAATCGGATCCAACGCTTTACCGAGGTAAAGCATGCGCGGGCCGTTGGGTCCGCTGGCCATGACGTCGACGAGATACTTGTCAGCGCGTCTTTCCGCAACGATACGCGCCATCAGGTCAGCCGCCCGTCCCGCCGCGGTCGTAATCTTGATGAAGGGAAATTCTTTGTTGAAGGCTGCCAAAATCTCCGGGTGGGTAATTTCTTGGCCGCCGTAGAGTGACAGTTGCCCTTCGTTTTTCGCCGCCTCCACCACCCGCTGCCATTCTTCCTTCCACTTAGGCGTTTCCCCAGCAGACGCACCCGCACCCACCATTAGCGTAACGACCGCCGCCACCACCAATTTTAGATTTTGGATTTTGGATTTTAGATTGGGGACTCGGAAAGCTACCGCGAAGTCCTGTGCCACCTCCGAAGTTTTGGTCCGACAATCCAAAATCGAAAATCTAAAATCCAAAATCATTTAATGACTCTGTCTGCTCTAACCAAGACGTTGGGCGGGATCGTCAGACCGATTTGCTTCGCCGCTTTCAGATTGATGATGAACTCGAATTTCTTCGGCTGCTCCACTGGCAGGTCAGCGGGCTTGGCGCCTTTGAGGATCTTGTCCACGTAAGTCGCCGCACGCCGGTCCAAGTCGGCAATGCTCGTCGCATAGCTCATAAGGCCCCCGGCTTCCACATATTCTCGCCTGTCGTATATCGCTGGGAGCCGGTTCTTTGCTGCGAGGTCGGCAATTTGTGCTCGGTGAGAATTGAGCACGGGGCTTCCAAGCACGAGAACTGCCTCAGCACGTCCCTTGCTTGCGGCTCGGAATGCGGTCTCAATATCCTTGGGATCCCTGGCATCTCGTATGTCTAGGTATTGAAGCTGCACCTTCAACTCCCTTGCGGCGAGTTCCACTTCTCTTAACGCTTGTGCGTTGCCCGGTTGGGTCGAGCTCCCGAGGACGGCCACGCGGGAGAGCTTGGGAACAGTCTCCTTCAGAAGCTCTAGGTGTTTTCCGCTTATCTCCGGGGAAAGGGTGGACAACCCAGTAATGTTTCCTCCCGGCCGCGCAAGGCTGGCGACGAATCCGTTGCCAACAGGATCGGAATCCTGCGTCATGACAATGGGAATCGTAGAAGTTGCTTCCTTGGCGGCGCGGGTTGCTGAAGGACCAGCCGAGACGATGATGTCTACCTTGAGACGTACCAGCTCAGCTGCGAGTGCGGGGAGGCGATCCGGTTTTCCGTCTGCAGACGGCCATTCAACGACAACGTTTTTCCCCTCGACATACCCAAGCTCGCGCAGGCCATGCCGGAATCCCTCGATGCGGGCCGCGATAGCGGAAGTGGACGCAGCACTTAGGAATCCTAACCGGGGGACTTTCGTTGGCTGCTGCGCCCGAGCAACGCCGCCCACAACCACCACTGCGACGATTAGAAGAATTGAAAAAAGTTTTTTCATCGCTAATTTCCCGATTCTCTCCCTCTCGACGGGGGAGAGCTAGCGTGGGGGTGCAGCGCACCGTTAACACGGCAAACATATCACCCCCATCTTAATCTTCCCCCGTCAAGGGGGAAGAAAAATTTGCAGACGCAAAGCGAGAACTCACCCGCAGACACGATCCCGTTTTTACTTTTTCCTCTGCTCCAACACTTCCTTCACGAACTTGCTGATTGGCGTTTGATCCATCCACTCGGCGCGGAAAAATAGGCGCCTCACCGTATCCCCTCCATTAGATCTCCGAACCTTGGCGGCCTTTGCGCCTTTGCGCGAGTCACCGCATTTTCAGTTCCGTAATTCAAAACCCGTGCTGAGCCCTTCGACTACGTTGCTCAGGATAAACTCCGTCGAAGCATCACTTCCTCCGCTGCTCCAGCACGTCTTTAACAAATTTCCGGATGGAGCTCATATCCATCCATTCGGGGCGGTCTACCGCGGGATATTTGCTTTCGTCGCCGTCGGGGCGACGATTGCCCCGAGGAACTTTATCTTTTGGAATGTCGATTCTCAACGAATCCGGTCCTTCGTCGCCCAGGGTAAAAATTCGCTGATAGGCGATCTGTCCCTCCCGCGAGAGCAACCAGTTAAGCGCAACCTTGGCTGCGTTGGGATGAGGCGCCCGGTTTATTAACGCCACTCCTCCGGAGCCCCCCGCGACGTACGCGCCCTCCTTCAAATGATCCGGATCGAACCAGTCGACGGGAAGTCCCTGTGTTTGCATCTTGTCAAGATCCATCCGCGACACCGGACTGAAAATAGTGAAGGCGAACTTTCCGCCGGCCAGCCAATCGCCCATTTGCCGTGAATCGCTGCTGATCGTAATTTCCACCTCGGTTAGAATTCTTCGAATAAACTCCGGGCCGAGATCACGCTTGTAATAGAAAAACCGCA
>Ga0137428_1000763_pt1 | contig 13267 bp, 6 predicted proteins | sample EasRivERMZT718_2_FD_102305 | JGI IMG/M metagenome (GOLD analysis project Ga0137428, IMG submission 102305) | Soil microbial communities from meander-bound floodplain in the East River, Colorado, USA - East River MetaG ERMZT718_2 | ecosystem: Environmental > Terrestrial > Soil > Floodplain ...
ATGCCTGCTTGAGCCGAGAGGTGATTCTGCTACGCTTGAGAGAGGGGGTGTCAGGAGCGATGTGCGCCGCCTTTCCATGTGCTGCCATCGCCGGGTGGGAGTTCGATCTAGAATTTGGCATATCCGGCGGTCCCCCGGCAATTGCTGTCGATTCAAGTGGTGAAGTTTACGCGCTCGCAGACGGCCGAGTGCGCGTGTTCACACCGGATGGCGTCTACTTGCGTGAACAGGCTGGGTTTCTTACACCAATGGGCATTGCGATCGATGAGAACGATGTCGTATTCGTGCTCGAGCACTGCCGAGTTCATCGCTTTACTGTGGACTTTCAACCCCTTGGAAGTTGGGACAGTTGCATTGGGCAGGGGGATCTTCAGATGGGGAGAGGGTTAGACGCGCATGGTGGAATCGTCTGCATCGCCGCTGCGGGCAATGTACTTAAGTTCACTACCGACGGCGCCTTGTTAGATCAGTTCCCCAACGGTTGGACGGGAGTGCATATCTCTCCTGACGGTAGCATCTGGGTCGTGAGAGGTTACAAGTATGTGGGGTTGGTTCGTCATTACGCGTCCGATGGTACGAACCTGGGCGAGTGGAACACCATTCTACCAGGAGAGACCGTGAGTTCGCCTCGGGGGCTCGCGATTGATAGCAACGGCAGGATATTCGTTGCGGACGAGGGTGCAAAGGTCAAGATCTTCTTGTCGGATGGGAGCTTGGATGACCTCATTCAGTGGCAGCTGCGGGTGTTTGCGAGTGTTGCACTCGATGGAGATAGCACTCTCTATGTGGGGACTGGATTCCCAGAGTCGATCATGAAGTTCCACTATGAAGTCGTCCCTGTAGATCCTAGCAGCTGGGGCCAGATAAAGGCTCGCTATCATTAACTACTTGTACTCCAGGGAGGGATGGCCCTCCCCCAGATATCGCACGCCAGAACAACTCCGGGCGTTCCCCAGAGAATGATGGCAACGAGAGCGATTATCGCATCTTGTCTAGAGCAATGACGGAGCATCCGAGTTCCTTGTTGTTTTCAACAACGCCCAGCCGAGGCCTATCTTGTGCGAGGCCGCAGACGACTGCTTCTCTTGAGGAAAGTTCCAAGATGTTTCCGTCCGACGATACCTTGATTGTGAAAAGAAACTGCTGGCTCCCCTTCCCTCCAATCACGGCGGCTTGAAGGACTCCTTCGAAAAAGCAGGCGTCATGCATTAAAAACATGGTCTGCGGCAGAGGCTTTTCATCCAAGGATTGTCCCGTGCGAACATCAACGATAGAGACACATCCGTTCCCCATTGCCGCAGCTATTGGCTGGTCTACTGAAGGAACGACCCACTCTGGGCGACACTTCTTCAGATAACCTATGGGGTCGACTCGGGGGTCCGGTCCAGTTGCAACGGGGAGATTCCAGAGAAGAGTTCCATCTGGGGCGTGACAAGAGATGCGACCTTCGGGCCCTACAGCCTGAATGAACTCGCCGTTGCTTCCAAAACCAGCCTGAAAGGCATGGACAAGCTCTGGACTTGCTCGGGGCACTTCCGGTGCTTGCAAAAGAACGGGACTCATGGGGTCACGAATAATGTCGATCAAGTAGGACTCAGTGGTGTCGTCGTTGTAGTACCGAACCGCGAGAACCTTGGTGGGAGCAACAAATCCGACGAAGATTTTTTGGATAGAAGCCCCGGCCGGAAGGTTAATGGAGAGTGGCTTACCATCTTGGATTGGAGTCAATGTCAGCGGGTTTTGATCTTGCCAAACCGTGTAGTAGTAATCGCCGGCTGGGGACAAAGCAATGGCGGGTTGCTCTCCGGGCGTCTCGAGAGTGTCCTGAAGCACGATCGCACCATTCGGGGCGAAGACCGTGTATCGTGAAATATCCTCGTCGATTCCAACACCACAAAGAGCAGCGCCCGAACCTGTCCCCCTAAATAGGGACGCACTAGGACCGCTGAGCTGAACTCCGATAGAGTGGCGCCAATCGACCTGGCCTCCAGGACCAAGAGATATGAGCTCAGCCGGGCCTTCCCCGCCGACGACTAGAAGAATTCGCCCGTCCTTTGAGATAGTGGCCCGAAGAATCGGTCCGGCCCGAAACGTGAATGCAGGCTGGGCGGTTGAAAAGTGCAGGCTCAGGTCTTCGGCCAGAGATGGGGACAGCCCGGTTGCGGCGAGGCTCGCTGGGCCAGTTCCCGATGCGGCATTCGCGCTCGCGACGACGCGGAACTGATGGAGAGATGGGCCGAAGAGAAACGCCGCCCCCAAAGCAAGCGCGCCAGCGCGGGGCAGAGACAGCTGAGTTGTGCGGCCTGGGGACAACCGTGGCCTCCGAATCGTTTGGAGCCAGCCGTGGCCCCGAAATCACTTGGAAAGCCCTGGGTAGAATTAGAGTGGAGTGGTGTCGCCGGTCCTACCGGACCATGATGAGCCGCTTGCTCACCGCACCCACGCTTCCGCCCGAGATCCGGACGAAGTAGGCGCCAGCCGGCAACTCTCTTGCGTGTTCGTCGCGACCGTCCCATACGAAGCCAGAAGCACCGCCCGTGGCCGGACGGAGCCTTCTGACGTGTCGCCCTTGCACGTCGAGGATCTCGAGAGTGGTGGGCGAATAATGCGGCCCGAAATCGATCCGTACCTCGTTCCAGAATGGGTTGGGTGATGCAAGGACGTGGACGGAAGGATCGGGTGCAGCGGTCGCCGGAGCGACGGCCAGCGGATCTTGGATGGTGACCACCGCTGCAAAGGCGTTCACCCGGCCATATCCCGAGTTGAAATCGTAGCCCGCGGCCTCGATATCGACTGCGGTCAACGCGAGGACGCCACGGATATCGTCGTAAGAGAGCGCGGGCGACGCTTGCAGCATGAGCGCCGCAGATCCCGCCACGTGCGGCGCGGCCATCGACGTTCCCTGCCATTCCTGGTATCCACCCCCGGGCAGCGAGGATCGGACCAGATCGCCCGGTGCGGAGAAGTCGGGTTTACGGAGGTCAGCGGGAAAGACGGAACCCGAGGGACTCGGGCCGCGAGAGGAGAAAGCCGCGACTTGGTCGCCGATGTTGGTCGCCCCCACTCCCATGATGTTGTTGTAACTGCCCGGCGGACGCGTGGTCGAAGGGGCTGGTCCGAAGTTGGCCACGATGCCGACCGGGATGATGCCCGCAGCGCGCCAGGCTTCGACGCTGGAGTGGAAACCCGTAAAGGTCTGACTGTTGAAATACCAGCTGTTGTTGATGACATCCGGAAAATCGTTGGTCTGCGGATTCGCATCCGGATCGAGCATCCACTGCGCACCGGCGATGACGATTGCGGCCGAAGAGAACGAATTGTTGGAATCCAGGACCTTGGCCGATATCACCTTCGCACCGTAAGCGACACCGATGTCCTCGGTGAACGGCCCGGGCCCGTCGCCGCCGACCATCGTCCCGATCGTGTGCGAACCGTGTCCATGGTCATCGTACGGATTCGGCAGATTGTTGATGATGTCGCGCCAGGAGTTGGTGCCTCCGCGCCACTTGCCCTGGAGGGCGGGATGATTGGTATCGATGCCGGTGTCCATCGATCCCATGACGATCCCGGTGCCGTCGAGCCCGAACGTGCTCCAGACGTCGGGGACTCGGACCAGATCCAGGTTCCAGTGCGTGGCCTGTCCTCCGAGGTCCGCACCCACTTCGAGCTTCGGAGCACCGCCGGTGACATCCAGCTCGATTCGCTCGACCCCGGGGACCGATGCGAGCGCGCCGATCACATCAGGTGTGGCGGTAATGAAGATGCAATTGGTGATCCAGAAGGACTGGACTCGATCTTTGAACCCGCGGCTCTCGAGCCACGTGTTAACCGGAGCCTGGCTCCGGCGGGCTGTCTCTTGGAGATCCAGGATCATGGAGCCGGCCGACGCCCTCCCTTGCGTGTAACGGCTGAGATCCACTTGATCGGCGAGGGTGACGAGGATGGAGATGGATTCTCCCGGACGAGCATGCAAGAGATGCTCCTCGACTTCGGGAGAGAGGCGAGATTCCGCCCGGGCGGTCCGTAGTTCGAAAGGAAGCGCGACAGCAACGAGGGCTAGAAGCAGGACAAGCGGACGGAGACCCAAGCGACCCAATGGTCACCTCCTTAGAGTAGCGGAACGAGATGCAACGATAACACACTGTCGGAGTCATTGGGCGGAGCGGGTGGTGCTACGCGGGCGAGTCAGGCTATTGGGCGGAGCGGGTGGTGCTACGCGGGCGAGTTCCGCAGGCGTGGCTTCGTCAATCGGATTCGTCCTCGACTAGCCGACAGCCGAGGACTGTCTGAAGCCCGCGAGCACCACTCGCGGAGCCGAAGCCCGCGAGCACCACCCGCGAAGCTCTACTCGACGTGGCCAAGCACACTCCAGTGGTCGAGACAGAGCATGGCGGTGTCGGTGGCGTTTCGGCTCGAGAAGGTGACGCTGAAGCGATCGGCTCCCGAGACGATCGCGGTCAGATCGTAGATCCGGTCGCGATCGTCGAGCCGGGAGCCATCCCCGATCGTGTGCACCTTGCCGCGCACCTTGACCTCGATCGAGCTCACCGAGCCCCTGAAGACGAGCTTCCGAATCTCGGCGCGCGTGAAGTGGTGTCCGGGCTCGGCACTAAAGGTGTAGATCACCTGCCCCGACTGGCCGGGATTGAGCGCCAGCCCGTAGGTGCCGGGATAGAACCCGGCAATCTGCTCCGAGTCGCGGCGCACAAAGCCGCCGCGGTTCATGTCGTCCTCGTAGGTGAAATCGCCGGCCGGGAACGGGGTTTTGAGCCCGGCGGCGGTGAGCGCCGTCTTCCGCGCTTGTAGGTCGCCCTGGCCGTTGGCGCCGATGAGCTGCGTCGAGAGCAGCTTCGCGGCGAGCTCGTTCGCGCTTCCGAGCTTGGCCTCGGCGATGGCGCGATCGGCAACGTTGCCCGAGAGCTTGTAGCGGTTGCTGTCCAGGGTGGACTCGAGGGTGAGGAGCGCGAGCTGGAGCCGATCGGCTTCGATCAGGATTCGCTTCTGAATCGGTCCGGACGCGCTCTCGGCCGCCCGATTCAGCTTCTCCACGCCGTCCTTCATCGCGGCCGGGGTGTAGAGCATGCTCATGCTGTTGACATCACCGGCCACGACCGCTTCCGGGGGCACGGCCCGCACCTGAGATTCCAGCTGCTCGACCACCGCCATGACCGCCGGCGCTGAATCCTGGAAGCGGGCTGTCATCAAGCTCGACCATACGCTGTCGGGATTGGCGGCCGGGTTCCACATCAGCTCGAGGTCGGTCGCCAGCAAGATGTCGCTCAGAAACCCGCGATAGAGGTACTCGCGCGAGACGCCGATCGCCCCCCGGGCGCGATACAGATTCAGGTTCTCAGCCAGCACGGAATAGGTGAGATCGGGCAACGGCCACAAGCAGGCATACTCGCGGGCCATGATCTGGCGCGCGATCTCCGCCCATCCGTCCAGCTGGCGGGCGAAGTTGAGCTCCGAGCGGCAGCGCTGGGCGTCGATCGGGTGCACCTGGCAGACGCTGTAGCGGGCCACGATCGGAAGCACGTTGGCGTGCAGCTTCCGCCCGCGATCCACCGGCGGTTCGACCAGCGCGGCATAGGCATAGAACGAGAGCAGACGGTCGGTATGGTCGGCCGTGACGTGGCGGGTGACCTCGTCCATGAAGCGCATGATGCGGGCGGTGAGATCGGGACCCTGCGCCTGGCACTGCTTGCAGCTGCAGAAGCGCTCCCCGTCGTTGGGGCTCAGGCTGCCGATCTTGAGGTCCGGCTCGCGATCGAACGTGTCGCGCCAGTGCTTGATCGCGATCTGGATGACTTCCTGGTTGGAGGTGCAGAGCTGCCCGTCGGGGACCCGCTTCCCGTTCACTTCGGCGAAATATTCGGGATGGGTGGCGAAGTACTTGTCGGGCGGAACCATCTCGGCGAAGTAGTGCCGGATCACCGCCCGCACCCCGCCGCCACGGTGGCGGCGCCCGAAGCGCTTGATCGCCTCGCGCTCGGAGGCCGGGTAGCCCGCGAGGACGTTCTCGTTGTACCAGGCCTGCCGGAGGATGAACGCCGGCCGCTCCCGGCGCTCGCCGGCCGGAAGCCGGATCGCCGCGTGGCGCGGGACCAGGACGTCCTCGGCCCCCGGCCCGTGGACCTGGACTCCAAGGGCCGCCCGGGCCACATCGTAGAGGCCATGGGCAACGGCGGCGGATGTCGGCCCGGCCACCCGGACCGCCTTTGCGTCCACCCGGATCACGTAGCCGTCGGGGCCCAGGCTCTCCTCCCGAGAGTCCAGCCCCGGGGTGGCCGCGGCTGCCCCCAGGAAGATCGCGGGACGATCGAGCTTTCGGCCGGGGGGGAGGAGGTCGGGTCGGGCCCCGGTGGAGGCGGCCACCCAGTCCCGGAAGTCCTGGATCGCCGCGCCGAGGTTGGGATCCGACGTAATCTGAGCATCGGCCACGATCGGAGCCGCCCGTCCACCCGCGACCAGCGGAAAGTCAGCAGCCGCCGGCGCCGGCAAGCCGGCCGAGAGGACGATCCAGAGCAGCCTGCCCAGCCCCCGACCACCCGGACTCCGGTGATGGATACTCATTCCCCACTGCATCATTGACAAAATCCCCCAGAACGCGTAAAATATTACAGGTTAGGGTCATGCCTGCTGCAAGCGACGCTCGATGGCCCGCCAACCCTGGAGGGAGCTGCCTTCGCCCCGGGGCTTGTCGCATCCCCAGTCCAATCAGGGCGAAGCCGGCCGGCCCGACCGCGCGCGCGCGGCGGTGCGCCCACGCCACCCAAGCCTGAGGAGATTCGATCGATGGCGGTCAAGCGATTGGTATTCCTTCTCGCCGCGGGGCTCATAACCCTGACGGCGTTGCCGGCTTCGGCCCTGCTTCCCGAAGAGCAGTCGTCCGTCTTCGAGATTCCGATCACCGAGCCCGCGATTCTGCAGGCCCCGCTGGATTTCACCGCGGCCACCCAGACCTCGTCCAACCTCTCGACGCGCGTGGGCGGTCACTGGAACGTACACCTTTGGCACCCGGATTCGAACACGCCGATGTTCGTCCATGGCACCGGCGTTCAGCTCACGAGCGGCCCCATTGCGGATGATGCAATGGTGGCGGTTGCCAAGCGCTTCATCACCGAGAATCAGGATCTCTTCCGGGCGACGGCGGACGATCTCGAGCTCGAGCGCGTGGTCCACGGCGCCGGCAAGGTGGCCGTGCACTTCCAGCAGCGATTCCACGGCGTGCCGGTCATCGGGGGCCGGGTGAAGCTGCTCTTCACGGAGGGTGGCCGGCTCTACGTCTTCGGCTCCACCTTCTTCTCCGAGATCAATGTGAGCCCGGTGCCGGCGATCGGCGCCACTCAGGCGAGCGGGATTGCGCAGCAGGATCTGCCCTTCAACCCGGCCACCGACCGTGTGCTCGACGAGCCCTCGCTCCTCGTCTTCGCCAAGCATCGGGAGGGGACGAGCCCCGAGTACCACCTCGTGTGGCGGATGACGGTCGCCACCAGCGAGCCCTATGGCGCTTGGGTCTCCTTCGTGGACGCGCATGACGGGAAGATCGTGGCTCGCGAGAGCGACATCCACTCCCTCTACTCGGGCACATCGCAGGGCGATGTGTGGAACGACAGCTACTGCGATCCCAACCAGACGTTGCCCTTCCGGGACATGAACGTCACGATCACCGGCATCGGCACCGCCCTCACCAACGCCACCGGCGGCTTCTCGGTGGGCGGCACCGGGGGCCCGCGGGCGCTTTCGGCCCAGCTCGACGGGCCCAACGTCAACGTGAACGACCAGCAGTTCCCGCCCGACGCCAACTATACCGACACGATCCAGGAGAACGTGCCGCTCACGCTCAACTGGACCAACGTCAGCTCCGGTACCTCCAACGAGGCGGAGCGGATGGCCTTCTACTGGATCAACGAGACCAAGGCCTTCGTGAAGGGCATCGATCCCGTCTGGAACATGAACAAGGTCACGGCCAACGTCAACGTGAATGCAACCTGCAACGCCAACTTTAATTCGGGCTCGTGGACCATGAACCTCTTCCGCGCCGGCGGCGGCTGCGCCAACACCGGCCACATCGGCGATGTCATTGCTCACGAGTTGGGCCACGGGATCCAGACTACCCTGCTCGGCTTCCAGGGGAACGAAGGGCTCGGGGAAGGGAACGCCGACATCACCGCCACCTTCATGGTCAACGACTCGGTGATCGGGCGTGGATTCAACCTCAACATCTGCACTGCGGGCATTCGTGATTGCGAGAACACGCTCGTTTACCCAGGTGACGTGGCAGGGCAGGGTGTTCACAACGCCGGGCGGGTGATTTGCGGGTTCAACTGGGACGCCCGGCAGCTCCTCGAGGTGAAGATGGGCCAGGCCGCCGGCGAGGCGCACACGGCTCACCTCTGGCACTTCGCGCGCAAGCTCTGGGTGCCAGACCTCCAGCCCGAGCAGGTGGCGGCCTACTTCGTGATCGACGACAACGACGGGAACACCGGCAACGGCACCCCGAACTACGATGAGATCTGCGAGGCGGCCGAGAACCACACGTTCGCCTGCGCCACGATCACCGAAGGCGTGAACATCACCCATACGGAGCTCACCGACACGCTCCTCCTGGGGCCGTTCGCGGTGCCGGCGACGATCGCGGCCTTCGGTCCGCATCCGCTCGACAACTCGACTTGCAAGCTCCACTACTCGCTGAACGCCGGTGCCTACACCGAAGTCTTGATGACGCCCACCGGCGGCTCGAACTTCGAGGGCACGATCCCGGTCGTGGCCGGGGGTACGGCGATCGCCTACTACATCACGGCCGCGACCACCGCGGGCGCGACCGCGAGCTACCCGGAAGATGCTCCCGAGCAGTACGTGCTGTTCGGCGCCGGTCCCTTCACCACCGATCTCACCGACGACATCGAAACCAATCAGGGATGGTCGGTGGGCGAGACCGGAACCGACGGTACCTGGATCCGGGCGGATCCCAACGGCACCAACGCCGGCGGCGTCCCGGTCAATCCGGAAGACGATCACACGCCCAATCCGGGGGTGATCTGCTGGGTGACCGGGAATCCGCCCCCGGGCTCATTCTTCTTCCAGAACGAAGTCGACGGCACGACCTCGGTCCAGAGCCCGAACCTCGACATGACGGGGGCCACCCTGGTCCGTGGCACGGTCTACCTCTGGGCCTACATCGCCGTCCCGGCGGACGACTTCCTGGACATCCAGGCGTCCACCGACGGCGGCACCAACTGGGCGACCGTCCGCCGGATCAATTCCATCGGTCTGAACTCTTGGAACGCGTACGACTTCACCTTGAGCCCGTTCGACTTCACGTTCGGGAACCAGGTGCGGATCCGCTTCCGGGCGTCGGACGGTGGGACCGACACGATCGTCGACTGCGGCATGGATGATTTCGTCATCCGGTCGCTCAGGACGACGACCCAGGCGGTGGAGCAGCCCACGGGTGCGGTCCCGGTGAGCTACGCGCTCCTCCCGAGCCAGCCGAACCCGTTCAATCCGAGCACCGAGATCCGTTACCTCTTGCCGAAGGGTGAGAAGGTGAAGCTCACGGTGTTCGACGTGACGGGTCGTGAGCTCAAGACCCTCGTCGACGAGGACGTGCCCGCCGGCTCGCACGCCGTGAGCTGGGATGGGAAGGACGACGACGGTCGGGCTCAGGCTTCGGGCGTGTACTTCTACCGGCTCGAGGCCGGCCAGTACACGCAGACCCATCGCATGACCCTCCTCAAGTAGGAGGAGCGAGCGGCCCACTGGGCCGGCGCGAACACTTCGGGGGGCGCTTCCGCAAGGAGGCGCCCCCCCGTCTGTTACCATTCCGGCATGAACATCCTCGTCCTCATGGGTGGTGATTCCACCGAACGGGAGATCAGCCTCCGGACCGGATCCGGGATCGTCGCGGCGCTCGAGAAGCGGGGCCATCGGGTCCTGGCCGGCGATCCGGCCACCGGGCGATTCGCGCGGGGAGAAGTGCTCGGCCTGGCCACGACGGCCGGCGCGCCACCGGCATCGGCGGCCCTGCCGGCCGCAGCGAGCGCCGACTTCCCGGCCGTCGGGTCTTCGGCGCTCGCGCTCGCCCAGCACACGCAGGCTCTCCTCACCGCGCGCGATGCGGCCGACGTGGACGTGATCTTCATCGCGCTCCATGGTGGAGCCGGCGAGGACGGGAAGCTCCAGACGCTCCTCGAGCTCGCGGGCCGGCCGTACACCGGCTCGGGCCCGCTCGCCTCGGCGCTGGCGATGGACAAGGTGATGGCCAAGCGGCTGTTCGAATGGGCCGGAATCCTGACTCCGGAGGGATTGGATCTTTTAGCCCCCGAGGCCTCGGCCCTGGCGGCCGAGGCGATCCCAACTGCTGCCGGTGCGTGGGCCGCCCCCGAGCGGCTCCGGCCGCTCGGACTGCCGCTGGTCGTGAAGCCGGTGGATCAGGGCTCGACGATCGGGCTCACGATCATCCAGAGCTGGAGCGACCTCAAAGGAGCTTTCACCGAAGCCTTCCGCTTCGGCGAGCGCGTGCTCTGCGAGCGCTACATCCCGGGCCGGGAGCTCGCCATCGGGATCCTCGGGCCCGAGGCGCTGCCGATCGTGGAGATCGAGCCCAGCAAGGAGCTCTACGACTACGAGTGCAAGTACACGAAGGGCATGAGCCGCTACACGTGCCCGGCGCGGCTGGATCCGGCGCTGGCCCGGACCGCGCAGGCGGCGGCGCTCAAGGCGTTCCAGGTCCTCGGCTGCGCGGACTTCGGACGGGTGGACGTGCGGCTCGCGCCCGATGGCCGGCCGTACGTGCTCGAAGTGAACACGATCCCTGGCATGACCGAGACGAGCCTCTTGCCGATGGCGGCCGCGGCCGCCGGGATGAGCTACGAAGCTCTCGTCGAGCGCATGTGCGAGCTGGCGCTCGCCCGCCGGCCGCGCCCGGCGAGCGCGCTCCGGGGATGAGAGAGAGGGACCGCCCTTGGCTGCGCTCCGGATCTACGACCATCTGACCCGCAACCTCCGCGACTTGACGCCCGTCCATCCGGGCCGGGTCGGGATGTACGTCTGTGGCCTCACGGTGCAGGGGCCGCCGCACATCGGCCACTTGCGGGCGGTGATCGTCGCCGATGTGATGCGGCGCTACCTCACCCATCGCGGGTTCGATGTCACCCTCGTCCACAACTTCACCGACGTGGAGGACAGGATCATCGCCCGGGCCGCTGAGGAAGGCGTGGATTTCCGAGTGGTGGCCGACCGGAACATGGCTGCCTACAGCGCGGCTTCGCGGCAGCTCGGGGCGCTCGATCCGACCGTGGCGCCGCGGGTGACGGAGCACATGCCGGAGATCCTGGACATGATCCGGGAGCTCGTGGCCAAGGGCCACGCCTACGAAGCCGGGGGCGACGTCTATTTCTCGGTCGAGAGCTTCCCGCGCTACGGACAGCTCTCCGGCCGGCGCGTGGAGGAGCTCCGAGCGGGATCCCGGATCGAGGTCGGCGAGCAAAAGCGCGCGCCGGAGGACTTCACGCTCTGGAAAGCGGCGAAAGCGGGCGAGCCCTCCTGGCCGAGCCCGTGGAGCCCCGGCCGGCCGGCGTGACAAATCGAGTGCTCGGCGATGGCCATTCGCTACCTCGGTCCGGTGTTGGATCTGCACGGCGGCGGGATGGACCTCGTCTTCCCGCACCATGAGAACGAGATCGCGCAGTCGGAAGCCGCCACCGGGAAGCCGTTTGCCAACCATTGGGTGCAGCACGGCCTCGTCAACCTGGCCGGGGAGAAGATGTCCAAGTCGACGGGCCACTTCTTCCTGGCCTCGGATGTCTTCCAGGAAGTGGACCCGGGGGTCGTGCGCTACTACCTCATGACCACCCACTATCGAAGCCCGATCGAATTCTCCCGCGAGCGGTTGGGAGAGGCCGAGCAAGCGCTCCGGAAGCTCAAGAACTTCCTCGCCGACGTGACCTTCGCCCGGGCCGAGGCGGCGGGGGCTCGAGATTCGGGGCCGGCCGATGGCCATCCCGCGGCCGACCAGGCGACCGCCACCGCCGAGACCGTCTTCCGGACAAGCCTCGACGAGGACTTCAATACCGCTCGCGCCCTCGCCGCCCTGTTCGAGCTGGTCCGGGAGCTGGGCCGCCTTCGGAGCGAGGACGGAGCCGGGGGGGCAGCCTTCCAGCGATCGATGGTCCGGGCGGGGGACACCCTGGTCCGACTGGCCGGGGTGCTCGGGCTGGAGCTCGGGGGTGGGGACGCCAACCCGGCACCGACCGACGCCGCCGAGCGGCTCCGTCAGGAGCGGGATCAAGCCCGCTCCTCCCGGAACTGGGCCCGGGCGGACGCGATCCGGGTGGAGCTCCAGGAGTTGGGCTTCGCGGTGGAGGACCACCCGGGCGGGAGCCGTCTCAAGCGCCTCTAGCCGGAAGGCGGGGAGTCGGGGAGTCGGGGAGTCGGGGAGTCGGAGGCCGGTCGCTCCCTTTCTTAAGGAGAGACTGGTAGCAATACAAATGTATTGCCATGCTAGGCCGGCGGCCCGTCGCCGAGACATCCCCTCGGTAGGATTTCCTCCCTTGACAGCCCCCGAGGGCCCGCCTAAGCTCTTCGGGCTTTGCGCAAGCTACGCGCCTGGCGCGAGTTCGGCGCTTTCGCGGGGGGCGCTCGAGCGCGATTCGGTCATCGCCCCACAGTCCACGGTTCATTTCGTTCCTCTCCCATCGAAGGCGTGATTCCGCTTGCTCTGGTTCGCGTTCGATTCGAATGACTCGGCGATCGCGAGCAGACGAGCGGTGATCGTTGTTCCCTGCGGCGTGCTCGCGCACGAGAGCAGGGACGCGGCGATGGAATTGGATCGGGTGAAGTGTTCTCTCCCCGGGGCAGGACTGAATCAGCGGCAAGCTCGCGCCCGCGACTGAACCAGGTTGCTGGCGTAGCTCAATGGTAGAGCTCCTCACTTGTAATGAGGGGGTTATGGGTTCAAGTCCCGTCGCCAGCTCTCCCCTTCGGCAGGAGCGTGTTGAGGCCAGAGGCGGTGGTGGATCGAGGACGAGGTTCTAGCCGAGATCGGTGGGGGGAGGTTCCCGAGAGGTCAAAGGGAACAGACTGTAAATCTGTCGGCTTATGCCTTCGAAGGTTCGAATCCTTCCCTCCCCACCACAGCCATCGAGAAGGAGTTGGCCCGCGAGTCTGAGCGGGAATAGCTCAGTTGGTAGAGCGCCAGCCTTCCAAGCTGGGGGTCGCGGGTTCGAGTCCCGTTTCCCGCTCCAAAGGATCGTCAGTCAACAGG
>Ga0137428_1000764_pt1 | contig 13266 bp, 9 predicted proteins | sample EasRivERMZT718_2_FD_102305 | JGI IMG/M metagenome (GOLD analysis project Ga0137428, IMG submission 102305) | Soil microbial communities from meander-bound floodplain in the East River, Colorado, USA - East River MetaG ERMZT718_2 | ecosystem: Environmental > Terrestrial > Soil > Floodplain ...
CGGCGTGGCGCAGGTTGGGGAGCTGCACGTAACGCGGCTCTCGCGGCTCATGCTGCGCGGAAAGACGCCGGCCAAGGGCACGATCATGACATGGTGCCGACTCGCGATCGAAGTCACGGACTCGACGAGCTGCGTGGTCTTGAGCTCCGATGAGCCGCTCAGACTCGAGGTCGCGGTCGGCGGCAATCCGCCGGCGCTCACCGGGTCGTTCGCGGACAAAGCGGGGGCCGAGCATCGAATCGGGGCGCCGCTCCCGGCCGGCGCCGCGGCGGGCCGCCCGGGCTGGGTGCACGTTGCCCTGGGATGGGATTCGGAGGCCGGAACCGTGATCGCGTTCGCGGGCGGCCAGCCCATCGCCCGCATCGACGGCTCACCCTACGCAATGCCCGGGCTGCCGAAGCGTTTCGCGCTCGGACATCCCAAGGCCGCGATCGATGACTTCCGGCTCTACGACCAGCTCCTCGCGCCTGCGGGGCTCGGGGTGCTGCCCGGGCTGGCACCGAAGTAGATGATCACACTCCGGCTCGCCAGCGCCGAGGATGCAGCGGCGATCGCTCACGTGCACGTGGCCGGCTGGCAGCATTACCGTGGGCTCCTCCCCGATACCTACCTCGACCAGCTCGATCCGGCGGTGTACGCCAGTCGATGGGCCGAGCGGGTCACGGCGCCCGAACACGGTGAGAGCACCTTTACATATGTCGCCGATGATCCGCCGGGCAAGGTGTTCGGTTTCGCCTTCGGAAGCCGCGCGCCCGAGAGCGAAGACGGCTCGCTCGGCGAAGTGCGGGCGATCTACGTTCTCGCCGAACGCCGCCGTGGCGGTGCAGGGCGGCGACTCACGTGGGCGCTCGCCGCCCGCCTTGCCCATCTCGGCTGCCGGGCGCTCGTGATCTGGGTCCTGGCTGAGAATCCATCTGCCCGCCGCTTCTACGAGGCGCTCGGCGGGCATGCGGTCCACACCCGGACGCGAGAGTTCGGCGGGGCTCAGCTGCCGGAAGTCGGGTATCGGTGGGATCACATGAAGGTGCTCCTCCACCCCGTCGTTCTCTCACCACCGGATCCGAGATGGAAGCAGGCTCACGAAGACGAGCGACGGCGCCTCGCATCGGCACTCGACTGCCCGCTGGATGCGATCGAGTCCATCGGATCGACAGCGGTCCCGGGACTCCTGGCCAAGCCGATCCTCGATCTCATGGCCGGACCGCCGGCGTTTCCGCTCCCGCGGCCGCAGATCCTGGCTGCGGCCCGGCTGGGCTACGACTACCACGCGGCCGCCGGCATTCCCGGGCGGCAGTTCTTCTCCCGCTCCGGTCCCGAGCCGGCGGCGGCGCACCTGCACGTGGTCGAACGGAACTCCGAGTTCTGGCGGAGGCACCTGCTGTTCCGGGACCATCTGCGGGCGCATCCGATCGCCGCCACCGAATACGGCGCTCTCAAGCAGAAAATAGCGGCGGCGTCCGGTGGCGATCGGTTGGCCTATACGGTGAGCAAGGCGTCCTTCATCGCCTCCGTGCTCGCCCGCGCCGAGAGCGGGAGCAGGGACTGACGGTGGTTGCCAGTGGGCCGCCGCGGACGAAAAGCGGCGGTTCCCCGTGGGATCGCTCCGGCCGTCTGGTCAGCGATCCCCGTTGCCCGGAGGCGCGTCGGCCAGGAACTGGGTCAGGGATGCCAGATCCACGGGTTTCACCAAATGCCCGTCGAACCCCGCCTCGTTGGATCGCTGGCGGTCTTCCACCTGCCCCAGCCCCGTAAGAGCCACCACCACCATGCTCTTGCCCCAAGGCTGTTTGCGGAGCGCGCGCGCCACCTCGTAGCCGTTGAGCTTGGGCAAGCCGATGTCGAGCAGCACCACATCGGGCCGGAACTTCTCGGCGAGCTTCAACCCCTCCGCGCCATCGAAGGCCGTATACGCTTCATTACCGATCAGCTGCAACAAGGTCGCGAGTGAAGTGGCCGAGTCCCGGTTGTCATCGACGATGAGGATCCGGCGAGCTTTGGGCGGCGCGCCGGCCGGCTCGCCAGCCGCGGGCAGCGGCGTTTCCTTCGCCTCTTCGCTCAAGATTGGCAGGCGCACGACGAACTCGCTGCCGCGCCCCAAACCGGCACTCTGCACTTCCACGGTCCCGCCGTGCAGCTCCGCCAGGTTCTTCACGAGTGTGAGACCGATGCCCAATCCCCCGACCGAGCGCTCGAGCGAGGTATCGACCTGCATGAACATCTCGAAGACGCGAGGGAGCTGATCGGCGGAGATTCCGATCCCGGTGTCCCGCACCCGGATGATGGCCTGGGTCCCTTCCCGCTCGACGATGAGCCCGATGCGACCGCCCCGGTCGGTGAACTTGCAGGCATTGTTGAGCAGATTGCCCACGATCTGCGTCAGTCTCGCGGAATCGGCGTACAAGTGGATCGGCGCCGGCGGGATGGTGACCGTAAGCTCATGGTCCATGCACTGCACTTGGGGACGGGCGGCTTCGACGGCATCTTGCACCAAGCCCGCCAGTTCGACTCGCGTCCTCCGGAGCTCGATCTTTCCCCGTGTGATCCGGCTCACGTCGAGCAGGTCATCCACCAATCGCGCCATCTGGTCGACTTGACGCTCGAGCATCCCGGACGCCGACTGCACTGCTTCGGGATCGTTGCCCGTCAATCGCAAGACTTGCACGGCATTCCGGATCGGAGTCAGGGGATTGCGCAGCTCATGCGCCAGCATCGCCAAGAACTCGTTCTTGCGTCGGTCCGCCTCACGCAGCTCAGATTCGACCCGCAACCGGTCGGTCACGTCGCGGGTGAAGCACCGCGAATGGATGAATAGCCCATCGTCGAACATGACGTTCGAGTTGATGAGCACATCGCGGATCGAACCATCCTTGCAGCGCATCTGGGCTGGGTACTCGTGCAGAGTCTCGCCGCGCGTCAATCGCTCCAGAGTGTCTTGGCTGACCTTGGGGTCGACGTGGAATTCGGCGATGTTGTGCCCCAGGTACTCGTCGTAGCGGTAACCCAGCAGATCCAGCTCCGTTTGGTTGACCCGCAAGATCGTTCCATCCGGGCCAGCCCAATGCAGCCCGACAGTGGCATTCTCGAAGAAATCATGGAGCTCGCGCTCGTTTCGCTTGAGGGCCTTTTCCGCCCACCGCCGTTCGCTGATATCCCGGAAGATCATTACGCAGCCGATGATCTCGCCCCCATGCCCCCGGATGGGGGCTGCGCTGTCATCGATGGGCCGCTCGGTACCGTCCCTGGCGATGAGAACCGTATGGTTCGCCAGCCCAACGATGATCCCCTCCTTGAGCACTTTCGACCCCGGATTATCGACCACCTGTCCGGTCTTTTCGTTGACGACCCGGAACACGTCGGCGAGCGGCCGGCCGATCGCTTCGGCCTGCGGCCAGCCGGTCAACGACTCGGCGACGGCGTTCATGTTGGTGATGCGACCCTCGGGGTCGGTGGCGATGACCGCATCCCCGATGCTGGCGAGCGTCGTACGCAACGACTCCCGCTGCAGCTCGGCCCGGCGATGAGCGATCCTCGCCGCTTCACCCAGGCCGATGATGATCGAGCAGGTGAAGACATAGGCGGCCAGTCCAATGAGATTGCGTTCTGTATCCAGGTCAAGGCTGCCCCGAGGCTCGATGAACAGGTAGGCGCAAGCCAGGTAGCCAAGAATCGCCACCAGCGCCGCCGGAAGATAGCCGGCGAACCAGACCGCGGCTGCGACCGCCCCGAAGAGTGTGACGAGCGGCAGCGTGTCACCCATCACGGGGTCCAGCAGCCATCGCAAAAGCAATGCCGCAACCAGGGCGAAGGCGGCCAGGCTATACGCTCTGGGCCTTTGCCGGATCACCTCGTGCCAGCTGAACGGAATGAGCTTGGGCTGGCTCATGATCCTCGCGGGGGGCTCAACTTTGGGCGGGGGGTGTGAATCGACGACTACAAATCTAGAGTTGAGAGCGCGCAGCGTCAAGAGCGGCCTCGAGGTGCGCTTTCAGGCCGGCACGCTCCCCGCGTCCATGGTCATGAGCAGCTCGTCGGGCTCGACTTGCAGCTCGGCATGCAACTCCGGCGACGCCAGCGTGAATCCGAGGCGCTCGAGCAGCCTGATCGAACGGCGGTTCGCCCGTTTGAGGACGGCCGACAGGCTGCGCACTCGGTAGCGTTCGACGAGCTCCGCGATCAGGGCTCTCGTCGCCTGCTGCCCCAGTCCACGTCCCCAGTAGTTGCTCGCCAGCTCGTAGGCAATGGCCGCTCGGCCGTCCGGGTACACCGTGGCCTGGACGTACCCTGCGAGCTCGGAGGTCGGCAGGCGAATGACCCAGTTGAGCCACTGCTCCCGGCCGTCCGATGATTGCCTGCTCTCGAGCTTCCGGAATCGCTCCTGCAACCACTCGAGCGACTTGGGCGGCGCGTTCTCGTACTCGTAGATCGCGGGGTCGCTGAGGACCGAGAACATCTCGTCCGCATGGGCCGCAACCTGGGGCTCGAGGGTCAGAGTGTCGGTGGTGATGACGCGCATGCGTACAACTGACGACCAGACTAGTGCTTACAACTTCACCTGCCTTCGCCTTGCGACTTGGACGCTTTGACCATCTCCGCCAGCGCCTTGGCCTCAGGGGTATTGAAAGGGAAGAAGTCGAGCACGTCGTACTCCCACACGTTGGTGGGGAAGATGACGACCAGCTCTGCGACCTCGTTATCCAGGTTCTGGAAGGAATGCGGCACCATCGGAGGTATGTTGACGATGTAGGGGCCTTCCATGACGAACATCGTATCTCCGAGCGCGTACATCACCTTCTGTCCTTTCAGGAGCACGTGCGATTCCTCGCCCATGTGGGTATGCATGGGGGGAGCGCCGCCCGGCGCCGTGTAGGTAATCCCGACGGTCAGGTTCTGATAACCGTGCCGCTGCCCCTCCATCACATGGACGTACTCGCCCGGCCCCGGATGGATCACGTCCAAGTCGCTCTTCTTGAGGGCGAGATCCTTTGCCTCTTTCATCGCGGGCGGCGTGAACGGCCCCGGCACTCTGCGCGTTTCGAGCACCTGGTGCGAGTGGTGCTGGGCATGCAGCTGTTGCCGAGCCCCATCGACGCCCAGGATCAACTCGCCGTGCTCGATCTTTTCCCCCGGCTGGGCGTCGGCGGGCGAATGGTTCACCACCGGCTCGGGCGGCGGCACGGGCTTGGATTGGACTTGGGCACCAGGCGGATCCTGAGTCTGCGAGCACCCGAGAACAAGCAGCGCGCAGCCGAGCGCCAGTCCGTACCCGGTGGCAATCCTCCGTATCACTCCGATCATCCGTATCACTCCGATCATCGCTCAAGGTCTCCCGCAACCAAATGCCATGTGTGTCTCGAACCACCCTCATGAGCACATCGGCAACCGAAACGACACGACGTCGCTCTCCATTTCGCGCTTAGCGTGCTGCAGGCATTCTCTGATCCTCCGCAACGCCCATGTCCAAGTCTCGCAACAGGCCATCCCGAGTGTCGTAGACCCAGCCGTGAATCGCCAGCGCCTGGCCTCGCGCCCAAGCATCCTGCACCACGGTCGTCTGCGTGACGTTTACCACTTGCTCGACCACGTTCAACTCGCACAAGCGGTCTTGTCGCTGCGCGTCAGTCTGCAGAGCGTCGAGTGGCGCTTGGTGCTTGCGCCGCACGTCCTGGACATGTCGGAGCCAGTTGTCAATGAGTCCTAACTTGTCGTCCCGCAGCGCGGCCGAGACTCCGCCGCAATCGTAATGCCCGCAGACGATGATGTGCTCGACTCGGAGCACCTCCACCGCGAACTGGATCGCGGAGAGGCAGTTCAAATCCGTGTGCACCACCACGTTGGCGACGTTCCGATGAACGAACATCTCTCCCGGCGGCAAGCCAACGATCTGGTTTGCCGGCACGCGGCTATCCGAGCATCCGATCCACAGGTACTCCGGAGCCTGGAGGCGCGAAAACCGCAGGAAGAAGTCGGGATCCTGCCGGACCATTTCGGCGGCCCAGGCTCGGTTGTTGTCGAAGAGATGGTTCAACGTACGCATTCGTCGCGGTCCGCCCTCGGGCCTTGCTCCATCTGACGGCCAAGAACAGCATCACCGGTGAGTTCGGCCACGGGGCAGTTTGCCCTATTCGCATGACGCCGGTCAACCAATCAACCACCACCCGCGTGCGACACCATGATCACCGAATCCCACGCCGTCGCATCGGGGCGGCCGGCGCCGGCAGGGGCCGAGTCAGGCTTCCCGCCGGCGCTACGCGCCTACCGTTCGGCAAGCAACTCGCCGAGCGCTGCCAGCTGCTCTGTCCAGTACTGCTTGAGATGATCCGCAGTCCCGCGATCGGACAGCTTGGTATGCGTCAGGGCCACGGAACTCTTGGATGGACCTTTCGCAGTGAACCAGATGGCGACGATGGTTCCGTCGCTCCAACCGAGACGCATCGATTTGGGCGCCGCCGTGCGCACCCTAACGCTCGATCCGGTCAACCATCGCGCGCGGATCCGCGCGTTGGCCCAGGCCTCGAACAAGGTCGTTACGGGCACGTTGAACGTGCGGGACTTGCTCGCCTCGTACATTCCGTCGCGCCGCTGGCCGCGCGCCCGCAGCCCCTTGATGCGCTCGTAGCCGACAGTGACTGTCTGCGACCACCAGCCGTCGATCTCGTATTCGGTGTTGACCAGCGCGGCAATGTCTCGATGGGGCATTTGGTCGGCGCCGTGCCGATCGAGAGTCTGCACCCAGCGCTCCCAGGTGCGTCCGGTCTTTTCCTTCAGGGTCAGGTCACTCATGCCTGCAATCGTGGCGTAGGCAACCGGAGCGGATCCAGCCGGGCCGGCCTTGGCCACGGTCTTCCTGACCACGTGGCTGCGGGCGGCGGTGTAGGCCTCGCCCGTCTTCTTCATGCGGGCGCGAACGACGCGCTTGAGGTCTTTTTTGCGTGGCATCGTCATACTCCTTTGCGCGCACCATGGCCGCTCCCCAGCAGGCACGCCATGATGACCAAAGGACCGACGATTTCTGATCCGGGAGTATGCCCCCCTTTGCCTCGCCTAGGACTCCGGCTGGGGCGGAGTCTCGAGAGGTTGGGCGCGGATCGCCGCCGACCAGAGGATAGAGCAGTCGATCACCGACCGTCAAGGCCCGGCAGCTCGATTTGGCTTCCGACTCGGAACTGTTCCCCGCCTTGCCGTCAGCGCGATCGATCCGTCTCGGTTCAGCCGGCGTTGGACTCGGCCAATAGCTTCGCAAGGGCGGCCAGGTCCACCGGCTTGACCATGTGGGCGTCGAATCCGGCCTCGTCGGAGCGCCGGCGATCGTCCTCCTGACCCAAGCCAGTCAAGGCCACCAGCACGGCGTGATGGATTCCTGGCTGCTCTCGTATCCGTCGGGCCACTTCGTAGCCGTTGAGCTTCGGCAGACCCAGATCGATCAAGATCACATCGGGGCGCAGTGTGGTCGCCGCCGCTACCGCTTCCAGGCCATCGAACGCCGAGTGGACTTCGTGCCCGGTCAGCTTCAAGAGCATGGCGAGGCTGTCGGCGGAATCGCGGTTATCGTCGACGATGAGAATGCGGCGAGGAACGATCTCCCCCGGCTTGCCAGCAGTCGACGCCCCCGGCGAACCCTTGGGCGACTCGATGACAACCGGCAGCCGCACGACGAACTCGCTTCCCTGTCCGACGCCGGCGCTCTGAGCCACCACCGTGCCGTCGTGCATCTCCACCAGGTTCTTCACCAGTGTCAGACCGATGCCTAGCCCACTCTGCTCACGCTCGAGCGTGGTATCGACCTGCGCAAACAGCTCGAAAATGTAGTGGAGCTGGTCTTCGGCGATGCCGACTCCGTTGTCCTGCACCCGAATGATGGCCTCGGCCCCGGAAGATGACGCCCCTTGGCCCGCCACCTCGACGGCCAGCTTGACCCGCCCCCCTCGCTGGGTGAACTTGCAAGCGTTATTGAGCAGATTCCCCACCACCTGACTCAGTCGAGTCGGATCGGCATCCAGATAGATCTTCTGCAGCGGCTGCGTCACGGTGAGCTCGTTGCCCTTGCTTTCGAACAGCGGGCGGGCGGCTTCGACCGCCTGGTTCACCACCGATCCGAGCTCGACCCGTTCCTTGCGGAGCTCGATCTTGCCCCGGGTGATGCGGCTCACGTCGAGCAGGTCGTCGACCAGCCGCACCATCTGTCCCACCTGACGGTCCAGCATCTCCGACGCCGAGTGCAGCCGCAAGTCCGGGCCACCGGTGAGTCGCAGAATCTGGGCGGCGTTGCGGATGGCCGCCAGTGGATTGCGGAGCTCGTGGGCCAGCATCGCCAGGAACTCGTTCTTGCGGCGGTCGGCCTCGCTCAGGAGCTCGCGCGCATGGGCATGCGCTTGCTCGGCTTCCCGCAGCTTGGTCGAATCGTAGTAGTAGCAGACCACCCCGAGCTCGCCGTCCGGGAGGGTCATGCGGTGGAGCTCCCACTCGTAGGCTTCGACGCCGTCGATGTCTGCACGGGGATGAATGTAATCTTTCGAATAGTACGGATCACCGGTATCGAGCGTGCGGCGGAAGTGCTCGATCACTTCGGTGGCGATCGGCTCGGGCCAGAGAATGCGCATGGCCTCGGCGAAGTCACGCCCCACCGCCGGCTTGACGTTGCGGAACGCGCGTTCCTGCGAGTCGGCGTTGATCTGGGCGATGCGGAAGGAAGAATCGACGATGTAGATACCGAACGGTGCTCGCTCGACCAGATTGTACAAGGACTCCTGGCTGAGACGAACTCTCTCCTCGCTCCGTTTGCGCTCGGTGATCTCCTGCACCGTCCCGCGAAGACCGATGGTCTTGCCGTTCGCGTCGCGAACGACCTCACCGCGCGTCGTGATCCAGATCGGCACGCCATTTCGCAGCGCCTGCACGTCCAATTCATAACCGAAGCCCGACTCCAGCGTCGCTTGGGCCATCGCTTTGATTCGAAGCCAACTCTCGTGCGGATAGATGGTGCCGTCCTGGTCCTTGAAGTTCGGGAAAGCCCGCGACGCCGGGTCGAGACCATAAATGCGATAGAGCTCGTCCGTTCCGGTCATGACATCGGTCGCAGCGACCCAGTGCCAGCTGCCGATATGGGCGAGCCGCTGGGCCTTCTGCAATTCGGTCTCTTCTGGCGGTAGCGCCACCGCCGGCCGTTGGCGGGCGGTGGGCTCGGGGCGGATTGCCCTCGGCTCTCGCCGAGCGGCCCCCTGATCCCGCAAAGCACCCAGCGAATCCAGCAGTTGATAGGCGTCGGCGGCAAACTTCCCCAAGGTGCCGAGGAGTCGCATGTCCTCGGGGTCCAGCTTGCGCGCCGGATCATGGGTGAATACCCAGATCGTTCCGACCGCCCGCCGGTTCACGTAGATGGGCGCCACGAGCGCCTCTTCGATCGGCGGCTTGATCGAGATCAGATCGCGATAGTGATTGGCGGGATGGGCGAACAATTGCGGGGCATTGCGATCGAGCACCAAGCCGCAAGGAAGGGCATCGCGCCGCGTCTCCCGGCCCGCATGCCGTCTCCACGCGCCGGCCACCGCGGGCCAATAAAGCGTTTGGCCCTCGTCCACCTGGGACGGGAGACTCACGCCGGCCGAGCCCGCCCGGCAAAGGCTCAGCGCCGTCTCCACGAGCTTCCTCAAAACGGTGCGCGGTGAGTCCGCAAGCGCGGCCGCAAGCTCCACCTGCGCACGGTTCTCGGCCTGATAATCGGGCGGCCGGGACTGGCGCCGATTCAGTGCATAGGTGCACAGGACCGATTCGAGGGGGACGGGGACGCCGCCCGGGGGAGACTTCACTTCCATATTGAGTCCTTGGGGGCGACTGGGCCTGGTGATTCTACAGGTTGCGACCCGGCCCAGCAATTGGAGAGCGCGGGCCGGTGAGGGTGGCGCGGGACCGGATTACTTGTCCCCGCCGCCATGGGCCGGCGATTTTCTGGCCCGGGCGACGCGTTCGTGCCGAAAGCAATCGAGCGTGTGATCGTCGACCATGCCGATCGCCTGCATGAAAGCGTAGCAGATCGTCGATCCGACGAACTTGAAGCCGCGGCCCTTGAGGTCGCGGCTCAGCCTATCCGATTCTTCGGTCCGGGCTGGAACCTCCCTGAGTGTTTTCCAGCGATTCACCCGCGGCTTCCCCGCAACGAAACGCCACAGATAGGCATCGAAGGTCCCGAACTCACGCTGCACGGCCAGGAAGGCCTTCGCGTTTCGCACCGCGCTCTCGACCTTGAGTCGGTTGCGAACGATGCCGGGGTTCTGCAGCGCGCGTTCGATCCGCGCCGGTGTGAAGCGCGCGACGCGCGCCGGATCGAAGCCGAGGAAGGCCTCGCGGTACCCCACGCGCTTCTTGAGGATCGTCTCCCAGCTCAACCCTGCCTGGGCACCCTCGAGCGTCAGGAACTCGAACAGGGTGCGGTCGTCGTGGACCGGAACGCCCCATTCGAGGTCGTGATACGCGATGCTGAGCGGGGTTCGAGCCCAAGCACACCGCCGGCGCGCAGAATGCCCAAGCTCGTCGTCGTGCGCTGAGCAAACACCCGGCGGCTCATCCCCCATCCTTGTCCTCCGCCAGCCTGGCTCCGTGACGGGCGGCAACCTCGAGTGGATGATCGAAGTAGTAGTGCCGGCCCCGAAGCCAAATGTAGGCGCTCAGCGCCAGATAAGCCGGGACCATGAAAGGCCCGAACAGCTCGTACTGCCGGACGTGAACTCGCTCGTGGGCCCTGGTGCGGGCGATCCCCTCGGCGTCCCGCCCGGCCACGACATGGCCGAGGGTGAGTGCAGTGGCCCCGCCCCGGATCGGAATCAGCTTCGATAGGAAGAACTTGACGCCACCGCCGTGGATCTCGAGCACGCCCGAGACCCAGCGCGCTTGCCCGCCGCCGAGCCAGGCGAGCGGGAGAAAGAGGGCGAGTGCGACCAAGGTAGCGGGCGAGGCCCAGAGATAGGCGAACACCGATCGAGTGGTTTCCTTTCCGGCCGATGCCGGGGTGACTAACGTGGGCGAGGGGCCCGGCGGGCGAGAGGCGGGGATCGGTGCCTTTCCTGCTGGCCGCCGAGCCACTAGAGCCATTCCAATTCCGCCCAAGATCATCGCCGCCGCCACCACGAGCCGTGTCGACACCCGCTCGCCGAGGAAGATCCGACCGCCTGCAGCAGCGATCACCGGCACCGAGAGCTGCACTACCGCCGCCCGTGCGGCCGCGAGCCCGCGGAGCGCCTTGTACCAGACCGCGTAGCCCAAGCCCGAGGCGATCGCTCCCGAAGCGACGGCGAGCCAGATGCCCTGGCTGGACGCCTGCACTGGCGCTCGGCTCGCAGCGATCAGGCTCACGGCGATCGCCATCGGGACCGCGCGGAGAAAGTTGCCGGCGTTGTCGGCGAGCGGGTCGACGGCGCCTCGGCCGCGCAATGAGTAGCCGCCCCACGCGAGCCCGGCCACCGCCATCACCGCCGAACTCCCGAGGGGTGGGGTGGTGAGGCCCGGCGCCACGAGCAGGACGAGACCCGCGAGCGCGCACGCGAGTCCCGCCCACTCCAAGGGCGGCGGTCGCTCGCCCGACCGCAATGCCCACAGGAGCATCGTCACTTGCACGGTGCCGAACAGGATGAGCGCCGCGGTTCCGACGTCGAGCCGCACGTAGGCGAACGAGAAGGCGATGGCGTAGAGGGCGAGGAGGAACGCGTCGACCCAGTTGCCCCCGCCGGCACGGCCGGCACGGCCGGCGACTGCGCGGCGATCACTGCGGGCGATGGCAACCAGAACCGCCAGCAGCGCCGCGCCCGAGGCCAATCGAAGGGTGGAGAAGGTTGCGGGATCCGCCGCCCCCCCGCGGAGTGCCAAGCGACAGAGCACCGAGTTGGCCGCGAACGCGATCATGGCGACGGCCGTGCTCGCCGCCGTGACCGCGCGCGCAGGGGTCGAGCTCGATGCCTCCGCCTTCGACCGCGCCTCAGGATGCGAGCGTGGCTCCTTCATGGTCCCCGCAAGAGATCCTGGACCCAGGCCAGCCGGCCCGCCGAATCGACGAGCCCGCCGGGCCGGCTCCGCGCCTGCCAGAGTCGACGGTACTCGGCGATGAGCCCCGCGAGCTCTCCGGCGAGCGACTTGCGCTCCGCCGGCAGAATGTCCGCGATGCGCCCGGCGGGCGACCACCCCGCCCCCGCTCGTCCGGCCACCACTCCCTCGTACCGCGACTCGAGCCGCGCGCTCCCCAGCCGGCACGCGAACCCGAGGAGCCCCGCTGCATGGGTCATTTCGGCCGCGATCAGCGCCGCATCGGGCCGCGCCATCGTCGCGCGCGACAGCGGGCGAATGGCCCCTTCGACCGCGTCCGCGGCCTTCTCCAGCCCCCCGATCGTCATCTCCGCGAACGGACCCTCGGTGAGCTCGCTCTCCGGCGCCATCAAGAGTTGCGCGAGCACCGACCCATTCCTCATCCGCGGCCCCGCAGCCAAATAGGCATTGCCCAGATCGCTCGCCACCGCTCCCATCACCCCCGCCCCGTCCAAGAACGCGTGGCGGTCGAGCGCCGCTGTGACATCCAGCTCCCGATTGGCTTCCCCAGCCCACGCCTGCCCCGCCCCCACGGCCCATCCCAGGAACGACACCGGCAACGGTTGCCAGTGCCCATTGTCACCCCAATCGGTGATGAGATAGCCGATCGCCCCGTTCGCCCGCCCGCTCTCCGCCGCGGCGCGCAAGTTCGCGATCGCATTCGCCGTTCGCCCGCCGATCGCGTTCCAGGACGAGGTCCCCGGACAAACGTAGTACGGGACCCCGGCGGCCGCGAACTTCTCCCCCTCCACATCGAAGGGATGATCGGCCTCGTAACCCCATTCGAGCGCGATCACGCCGGCGGGCAGGGCCCGAATCAGCTCCGGGTGATTCAGGATCACGTCCCCCCAGAACATCATCGTGCGCCCGCGCCGGGCCACCCGCTCGGCGATTGCTTGCAAGAACTCGAGGTAGACCGTCCCCCTGCCACGCGCTTCGCACGCGGCGCGGCTGCGTCCTTGGCCGAGATCGAACGTCTCGTCGCATCCGACGTTGAACCGCCGGCTTCCGAACAACGGCAGAAGCTCGTCGTAGAGGCCCGATACGAGCTCGATCGATCGCGGATCGATCGGACACAAGCTGAACGGCCCTTCGCGCCGCCGGCCCCAGGGATCCACGAACCCGTCCGGCGCTTCGGCGAGCGGCAAGTAGCGCGGATGCCGGAGCCACCGTTCCATGTGCCCGAACGAGTTCTGATTC
>Ga0137428_1000768_pt1 | contig 13206 bp, 33 predicted proteins | sample EasRivERMZT718_2_FD_102305 | JGI IMG/M metagenome (GOLD analysis project Ga0137428, IMG submission 102305) | Soil microbial communities from meander-bound floodplain in the East River, Colorado, USA - East River MetaG ERMZT718_2 | ecosystem: Environmental > Terrestrial > Soil > Floodplain ...
AGGCATCTGTCAGTAAAGTTTGGGCTTGGTCAAGAGTCCAATAAGCTTTCATGAGTCGATGATGTGGATGTTCATAAACCTTCATGATTTGTCTTTCCGATTTTTCGCTAATCTCTTAAGTAACGAGGCGGTTTGGGTTTGGTGGCAAGCTCGACATAACGTTCGGAGATTCGAAAGTTCATTCGAACCCCCCTCGATTACCGGGATAATGTGGTCTACTTCATGAATTGGGATTCCAGCTTGTTCATTATATAATTTGGACCTAGCGTCGTATTGGAGTTTAGTCTCGCGATCCATAGGCCAAAGTGGTACTCGGCCAGGAATTCCACACGATTGGCAGGCCCCCTGGTCCCGGAGTAGCGTTTTAAATATATATCCCTTGGGACCTGTTGGGCATAACCCCAAATATTGGTCTACACAATAATCGCTACACCACTTTAGCCGGCCCTTAGGTAGTGGATTGGCCCCACACCAGCAGCACGTATACCGGCAGCCTGCAAAAGGCTTGGATGGCGAAAACCGGCCCATTTAGGTCGGGAAAGCCCAATCGTAAGACGCCAGGCAGAACCCACAATTAGCGCCTGCACAATGGATTTGGTCGGTAGTTCCTCGGCACACGCAATCGGGATCTTGGGGTTCCCCAAATGTGTCGCATTGCCCGTGCCCTTCATGGAATTCCCATTCAACATATTCAGCTAGTGCGGCCCGGCAGATTCGCTCGGATTCATAAGGCCCAAAATCGTCCGCTTGGCCATTCCAAAACCACCATCCGTTAGCCAATTCTTCTACGGGATCTGGGGGAGTCGAGCTGGCCAACATAGATCCGGACAATACTGGGTCTTCTTGCTCATCGAGATTTGAAATCAGCTCAAATTCTTCAAGGAATTCAGCAACATCTTGAACAAATCGAGTGTGGCCTCGTGGGATCGCGGGGCCTACAAGCTCGGGACGGTACAGCACCATGCGTTGGCTGTCGTGAGACTCATTTATGACATCAGCCCAAACAACCCGATAAGTCTCGCCAGTTTTCCGATGGCGCCAAATACTATAATGCTCGATTAATTCGTCAGCCATTTTTCTGGAGCTCCGTTTTAATTAAATTAATATGGAGATAACTCTCGCGGAATCCAGGACCTTCGTCTTCCCATTCACTTGGACATTGCTCTCGCAAGAACTCCTCAATTTGATCCTCATGAGGTCTCGAGCTGAAAACCCAGGGCCCGTAATCATCGCCAGATTCACTCGTAGCGCTTAACACCCAAATCTCTGAATCGTCATTTATCATCATTATTCCTAGATTTAAAAAAGCTTCCCCAGATTGGTGAGAAGACGCGAAGTCCATGAGGTTCGGTGTAATTCACTACCCCATCGGCCCATTAAATATTGGTCGTATTGGTCTTCGGTGAGTTCGCGAGCTTGCGCGATAACTTGGTGAGCCCTACCAAGGCATTCAAATCCAACACCTTGGTGACGGGCAATCTGCATTAGCATATCCCGACATTCTTCGAGAGATTCGAGAAGTTCAACATTCAGATCTGCCATAACTTAGGTACCTTCGATTGTGAATTCGAAAGGTTCGATAGTATTAAGAGCGTCAAAGCTTTCGACGAATTTCCTAGCTACATCTGGTAGGTCGGCCGACATGTACCACGATTCCGGAGTTCGCCACAGAATGTCGCGGGTCGTTACGGTGGCATCTAGCAAGCCTGCATCTTGAGCAGCCAAAGCGATCGGGCATGTCTTGCAATCTTTGGGGATCCCCGCCGCGATATGCTCTTTGGTAACTTTGATTTTGAATTGCATACTATCCGATCCGGGTCTCTAGTGTGGCGGGGGGCGGTTGTGGTGGTTGGGGCGCTGGGGCGCGATAAAATGCTAAACCAACTAAATAGGCAAATACAAAAACTACGATGAACCGCGCAATCCACGCGAGATACTTCATTAAAGTGTCGTGGTCCTCTCTTTTACATCCAGGGGTCCACCCCGCGAAGGCTATTAGGGCCATAACGAAAATGATGCCGAGTGTTACGGCTAGTCCAAATCCGAGGATTTTAAGATGTTCGATCATTAGAATGGTATCTCGTCGTCAAATAGGTGTGGATTTGGAGTAGGATTGAAGGCTAGATAACTATTCTCATATTGAGGGTTGCCGGTAACTTCGCGGTCAATCCATCCGGGTAATTCGGTAGGGGCTTTCTCATCTTCATATTCGGCTAGCCATAAGCCGTCATGTTGATTTAGGAATTGGTCCACATCCCATCCATCCCAACTATACCGAACCTTGAGAATCCGGCCGGGAGCCCATCGAAGTAATTCGGTAGCTTCAGGAATTTCGATATCTCGTTCCACTTCCGTTCGACTTAGCCCCGATCCTACTTTAAAGCATATCCGGGCGACGCCTCTAGAATTCATCGTGACCCGGATTGCAACTGGGCAAGCGGCTTTGGACTCGTGATAATAACCAGCTTCAATTAGCCGATGTGGGATCCCCTTGAGGTCGAAAAGGGCCGGTTCAACTAAGTACTTGCGTTCTGTTTCAGTTTTCATGTTAGTCCGCGTATTCACATCGTTCTAGCGAAGCATCTTCGATCGAGTCTACTAGGGTTTCTAATTCTTCGATTAATTCTAACACCATCGTGCTAGGCAGTGTAATTGGTGCGTCGTAGCCTTCTTGGAGTTGCTTAAGCTGGCACGATTGCTTAAGTACTTCAATAAACGGTTTCATCTGGATCTCCATAACTCAATTGGGTAGATTCCAAGTCGCGGGTAAGCTCGTATGGCAGCTCCTCAGCACAATCGCAACACACCATCTTAGTCTGGGAATCCTTAAATCGTAGTGTGTGGGATTGGCGAGACCTAAACTCTTGACACAGTTCACACACTTCTTCACGGTATTCGAAAAATTTTTTAAATAAACTCATGGTCCCTCGGCTGAAAAGTCTGCAAAGAAAGTAAAGCGCCTAAATATGCGTTCAGAGGCATCTCCATCGTTAGCTAAAGTGTCCATAATTGAATGACCGACCATGTCGCCATCGATCGGCCTCCATGTTTCGAAGTGTTCACGGCTGAATAGAAGTGATGTACAGGCGGTTTGGTCATCTTTTTGTAGTACTTCGTATTCTCGGAGCAGTCGATAATTATATCCAACGAGCGGGTGATTCGGATTAAGCTTCTTGAAAGCGGGATCGTCTTGGTTATTCATCGGATATCTCCTTAAACCGGGCATCCAGGTATTTCTCTACTACTTCCGGATGCTCGCCGATATATCGAGCAACGCTACAGCATACTTCAGCGTCGAACTGACATGCGCCGCATTCCCCTAGTTCGACAAACAATAAATCGTAGCCAAGCTCGTCGGAATCATCGTGACATGAAGTACAACAAACTATGTCAGGATGTATCGACCGATGGTGAAGCACGTATTTGTGAAAGTTAACTCGTTCATTCATCGCAATCCTGGGTCATCAAGTCCCATTCCGCGGGAGTTGTCCGAGAAATTAGAAATTCCCGCTGGTCAGCCGTGAGGCTCCGAAGAGCATTTTGAGCATATTGACCCGATCGCCAAGCGCGCCACTCATCATACGGAACTTTAACCTCATAGAGGTCCCCTGTTACTTCACAGGTTCCCGAAATCGTAACAAAATCTTCGTTAAATGCTTGGGTGGTCGTAATATTAGTGGCCATAATTGTTTGATGGATCTAGTTTGCTATATTGAGAATGTCCGGACATCGGGACCGTGACGGCTGCCCGACATATTAAGCATGTAACTGTAAAAGCTCGGTCGGGGTGGACTTGTAATTGAATGGGACTTGCCCATTTGTCTCGACTGCCAGTTTCGTAATAACGATGACGCTTGATCCAGACGCACCAAATATTTAAAATAAACCAATACCATAGCGATTTCATGATCCTCCAAATAATCCATATCCGATGAAATTAATATGGCGGTTTTGAGAGTCGACTCCAAAGAAGCTTAATGAAGGTGTAGGAGCAATTTCCCGGAGTGATAAGTTTGGATCGCCTTGCTGGATGAACCACATTACATATTTAAACAGGATGTGGGGGCTCACATCATAGTCTAGGTCTGGTTCATAGTTAAATTCTTCAAAATCTTCAAAGAAATCGAACCCTGCCTCTAGGGCATCTCTCCACGCTTCCACGGGAAGCGACCGATCTTCATAGGCGTTCATGAAGTTTTCAGGACATAAATGCTCGGGTAATTTAGCTCGAGCCCTAAAGTAGGCTTCTCGGACCTCTTCGATACTAGCGTTAGTTTCTACGTGGAATGTTTCGCAACGGCCGTGCCCATCACCCGACCAATCGCCAATATGAATCGTGAAGATCATAGAATAACGAGCTCAGGTTCTTTACGGTATCGGGGGGAAACTTTGGTCAATCGGAGCCCATTGTTTTGGTGTAATAGAGCGTGGCCAACCCATCGAGAATCTACGGGCGGTAGTGTCGACTCGCCTGAGGGATTGGAAAGCAATAGGAGCTTGGCCATATAGGTCTGCCATTCCGAGAAGGTCAGGAGCTTTTCGACATTATAAGCATGGAAAGAGCGCCCAGAACTATAGAAGTCCCAAGAAGACGCGGGCATCCCAAGGTCAACCTCGAACATATCGACCACGTCCCGCAATTCTACAATATCTTTAATATTGAAGTCGATCATCGGGACATATAGGGTGTCGGCAGCATCTACCCACAAGATGTGGCCAACCGCTACATCATAATGGTCCTTAATGGCTCTTCGGCGAACTTGGTCAATTTGTTCGACTGTTTGGACTTGGTTAACCCGGATCGTAGTCTCTTCGTGCGTGTATTCGGCGCTTTTATAAGTTTTCAGACTCAAGAAAACGTTTTGATTCCGAGTCATCGGATTATTTAGGATTTTGACGAGGCTCTTGATGGGGTGGGTGTCAGGATGAAACATTTTGGTCTCCTAAGGGGCGGGTTAGTAAGTTGGGTGCTAATTTGGCGTTTTGATTGCCGGGATTGAGCGCTTCTTGGACTGCCAATCTAGCTAGTTCATCTATGGTGGTTCGAAGATGTCGGCGAGCTTCTTCGAGCGTCACGGGGGCTCCGATTTCATGGAAACCTAGTCGACAAGCTTCCTCCATAATAACGTTCGCGGCAACTTCGTCAGGTGTTAAATTTTGGGTAGGTTGTACAAGTTGGAATCGAGTCCCGTGGAAGTAGGCGGGGACTCCTTCGACTTGTACCCAGATAGGCTCCCATTCGGCCTTCACGACCGTATAGACTTGATCTTTCTTTAATTTCCAATACAATGTGTCGGGCAATCCATCTTCATCAACACACACGACTTGATCGCCAGGTTTAATCATGATTTCGACCGCTCCGACAATTTAATAACTTCGGCTATATAATCTTGTTTTGGTGATCTTAAGGCTCCGTCAATTGCCGCCAACGCCAAATTCCATCGATTTTGATTATATACTTCGAATTCCAAGATGCCCTTTAGATACTGGAGAAGACATTGAATCCTAGCGGATTCAGCACATTCATCCACATAGTCGGATTCCAAGCATTCCCGACATGCTCGGACTCCTTGGTGTCCACACCCATTGGGGATAAATTGGTTGTTGGAAATCATGATTTGGCCCTACCGAAAAGGGCCCCACACAGCCGACATGGAAAATATTCGATCATTAGAGACTCCGGATTATTTTGGAATGCCAAGATTGGGTGAGTTGCATCGGTTAGGTGGATGTCAAGTTCGGGTTCTCCACCTCGATTGTTAGCGGGACATCGGGAATGTCGGGGAACTGTACCCCAATTAACGGGAGATGGAGGCAGAAGCAATTGGGACCAATCAATCGTTGAGTCTGTATAACCCTTACCAATACCTAAGATCCCTACGTTAGGGTTTTGATTTTTATCTGACATTATACACTCCACAATTGTTTCGGCCTTCTGCAACCCCCACGTCATATCCATGTCGGAACAGGCAAATCCCAATAATCCAGAAACTGAGCCCCAAGGCTGTTAAGGCGATAAACCACACGAATGTCTCGATTTTAGTCATCATGCTTTGAACCTATATAATTCGCGCACGCCATAATCTTGCTTTTACCAGTAATAACGTTCAGGGACTCTAAAGACTATGCCCGCTACTAAAACGATGCACGGCGCCCGAGCCAGTGTGTATGTTAATAACAAATTGGTTGGAATTTTCAATTCGCTATCTTACGACTATACGCTAGATCTCCAACCTATCAACATTTTGGGGCGTTTCAGCGCGGCAGAGCTCGTCCACACAGGCGCTGAACCCGTAAGCGTTAGGGCGTCAGGCTGGCGAGTAGTTGGGCAGGGGCCCCATGTGGTTGCGGGCGTCCCGACAATTCAAGAGCTCCTAACGACTGGATATATGGAATTCGTGGTATTTGATCGAGCCACTAATCAGCGGGTTGCTAAGATTCACTCAGTCAAATCTAGTGGGTATGCCACATCGTTTACGGCTAAGACAGTACAAGAAATCACTTTCAATTTTACCGGATTACTAGTCGACGACGAGACCGTTACGATGTCGGAGACCCCAGGGGCATCTGACCTACCAGCATAATACGAGATGCCTTAACGCCATAATCTTCGGAACACCTATAAAGGACCTCACGCCCAATGGCCAACAATCTGCCCGGTACAGTTAACAAGAATTTGTTTGACACGATATTTTGGGATTATGTGTACGGGAATGGAGCTGGCGGCCCCTTTAGCCTTTATGACAAGCTCGACGGCGTCATGGGTGATGCAGCTCTCACGGGCGTAATTGCGGCGTCTGGCTTGTCTGGCGACATCCAAGATGCTACGGCAACTCCTGGGTTTTCAACCGTTGATGGGTGGGCTGGTCGAGCAGCTTTCCCGGCTACTGCGTCAGTCTTAATGGTTCAAGCGGCTGGTGTCACTTCTAGTTCCATTGTAATCCCGACTCTTCAAACGATTGATGGAACCTTGACGTCATTACTCCCAGTAGTTGTTGGGGATACTTCAGCGGCCGTGATCGTGACATTTGCTTCTGTGACATCCGGAAATATTTCGGTCGTGGTTAATGGGGCTGAAGTTGAAGTGCCTTTCAACACTTCCAACAACCAAACTGTGGACGACCTCGCAACCGCTATTACGGCCGATGTAGTTGCATCGGTCCGTGTAACAGCCGCGGCAGCCTCTGGAGTCTTAACCCTAACGATTAAATCAACTTACCTGTTGGGGTATCTAGGCAATGCCGCAACTATTACGGCGGCAGCTGACACGGGAACTGCCGTGATCACGTCGACTGTTGTGACGGGCACAACCGCCGACACTGGGTTGTTCCAAAACGGTGGGAACGTCAAGTTTACCGGAAATGCCTCGGCAACCGGTACCACCAAGCTCGGTTTTATCGCGATCAATCCGTAAGAAGGATGTCGTATCGTGCGATTCGCATGGATTCCAGAACATCCGCGCCAGCCACTCTACATGGCGCGGGAGCCTTATCGTACTGGCAAAATTGGTGAGCATTTGTGGTTGATTACATCCAACGCTTGCGAAGCTCTTCAATTCGAGACTAAGGAAGCTTGCGAAGCTTGGATTCAAGCCAATCCCTATCCAATGTTCGTGGCGACCGAACATGGTTTTATTGATCTAAAAAAAAGACCCCTCCAACGGGAGAAACATAAGAACCGTTGGGGGGTCCGGCGGAACAGCGCGGTCATCAGCGCGCTGAGGCAACCTATTATTTTGATTTCTGCTCAGACTTAGCTCGTCGAGCTGAGAATGATTGACGCTGCCGTGCGTGCGCGACGCTAGCAGTATGGTTAGCTATCAAAAGTAACAGCTGTTGCAGGTCATGGATCCGAGTCGTATCTAAACGATCTACAACATCCCTATCCGTTAACAGCTTTAGCTTCTCGATAAGCAAATCAGTTTCAGATCGAACTTTATCGGATTTTTCGGGGTATTTTGCTTGGGCCATTCGGTTTTCCTCCTTTTCTTTAAGATTTTCCACTTATAACGCTGCTTCACTTGCCTTTAACAGCGCTGGAGATTCTATTTTTAAGTTTGCGTGGTGTTCTTTTCGGTTTAATTGGCGAGAACTTCCACGTATATCCGTATTTGCCAAGTAGAATAACGAACTTAGACCAACGCATATCTAATAGTGCGTCTGGTTTAATTCCGACAATTTGGGAAAATTCAGAAAGGCCGCAGATCATAGGGAATAGTATCCTGACTGCGATTTGGCATCTCGAGTCCTCGAGATGCTTCTGGCCTCCTAGGAAGAAGATAAGACCTGATGTTGGCGGAGCGCCCCGGCTTAACAGTTTGGGCTACTAATTCAATTTTAGCCCCCACTAAATCGTATAAATTATTGACGCTTGCTTGGATTGACTTAGGAATAGTCCCAATATAATAGAATTCATCGTCAGATCGAATTCGCCATTTCGGCTTTATGTCCCAAGAACTAGCTTTTAGCGAGGCAGCTTCAATTGAAACAACCCATCCAACAATCGTGATGTTAGAAGGTTGGGCTGGGGCGTTTTGAGAATCCGGAACGCCCTTTACTTGCATGAGCTCTCGGCCTTGTGCCGCTAAAGTTTCCTTTAGAGCGGCAACCTCGGATTTGAGCGATTCTAAATCAGATTGAGCTGGCGGAGTTACCGTGGATAGGAGCGATCCAGGGACCAATTTGACGGCGTCCTGCAAGGTTAATTTAGTTTGCTCCGGTAACTGATGTTGATTGGCGATGATGATTTGGGCGCGCTTAGATGCCTTAGCTTTGGTGGGAGTGAATTTAAACTGATATTCCTTCGCAAAAGTGCGCCAGCCTCTAAGAGCAACCGGAGCTGTCCCTACCCACAGGCTATTAATATTATTCTGATTCATTGAATAGCCCGTCTTCCGCTTTAGTACGTCCTGTATATCTCGCGGGTGTGCGCCGAGCCGGAAACATTCTCGAATAAAATCACCGCGCTCTGCCAAAAATTCTCTGGTAAACCTCATAGATTCTCCTGAATCCAGTCTGCTATTTCGTTAAAATCTTTAGATTCAGCATCATTAAGATCTGCTAACACTAGTTGGGTTTCTTCCGACGTTAATCCGACGCCTAGACCCAAGAATCTGGGAAGAATTCCCTCGCTGCTATCTCGATCAATTCCGTACGCGCGACCATTAATCGTTTGATTCCATAAGAGAGGTCCCACAATATCGCAGAGAACCCCCAGGCAACAATAGCGATTGTTAGTCCTGAGGCGGTTATGGCCTTGCTTATATTGGCCAGACCGCAACGCTTCAATCCAAAGTTCCTTAATCTCTGGCTTCATCTTCTTATGTTTAGTCATTACGTTTCCATTCCGCCCATGCGTCCCGAATTGCTGGGATTATGAGGAGAACAGGCCACATCCAAAGAAGCGATAAAGCTAAAGCTGCTAAGGCGCCGTCTCCCGATTTATCGCGTCTGGATTCAAAAACCGCGTAATAAATCCAAATTGTGAAGGTCCAAGCCGCGCAAATTTTAGCAACAGTATACCAAGTCATCTCAATCCTCCCAAACTGGAACGCCCCATAAGTCACGCTGCCAAGATGATCGGCTGGTTGGAATTACGGGGCTCAGTCCGTAGACACACTTGTTAGGCTCTTCAATTACCGGATCGCATGGCGGAGGGCCACCACATCCAGGGTCCGCCAGATTAACGAGCGTCACGATCATCAAGGTCTTTAGCATATTCTCTTTCATACAGGTGGCCGAATAATAGATCGGAGCTATCTAGGAGCAGTTGAAGACCCCTGACTCGTAGTTCTAACAGTTTGGCGAGTCGCGGATCCCATTTAGCGATTTCTTGGGCTCTCGATTTAAGGTCTTCAATGCCTTCGATTTGGTAAATTCGGTGGGTTGCGTGTTCAGATCCAATCATTCCGCAAATCCACCTTTGGATTTCTTGAGATGTCATGGCGACAGTACGGGCATCTTTTGGTGGGCCTCAGCCCAAGCCGTCAAGATGGCAAGTCGCGGATCCTTAGGGTTGTCGAAATCCACGGATAGCTTGCCAGTTTCGCTGACTGCTTTTACCCAAGTGCGCCCGGTTCCTAATACGTTAAAAGTTAAGTTGAAAGTGGTTGGGGGGGATTTAACAACTTCGTTAACCAAGTTGGTTAGGTACTCTCGCATAAATTCAACGGTTGCCATTTTGTTCTACTCCTGATAAAAAGTTGATGCCTTTGGACGTCACGTGAAAATAACGGTCGCGTTGGTCGTTGATGAAGGCTCCTCCTATTGCGTATCCATGGTCGACTAACATCATCCAATTGGAATATGATAAACTGAGGACGTTAGCACAATAATAATTTCGATATTGCTTAGGCCACGCTAAAGCGTGCTGCATATCCGAAATCATCTCGGTGTCTGGCTTAAACATTGAAGTCTCCCCGATTTTACGGCCGCTCCATTAATCTCATAACGGCGAGAGCGGCATCTTGCGTGGTACATGACGCTATTAAGAAGGACTCACTTCTTTGATTAAACCCCCACACTTCATAAGTGTCGCGGGGGAAGTTGCTTTCCATAAACATCGAATAATGGCAAAGAATCATCTTGAATCGTCCTATTAGGAAAAACTAACAAATCCACCATCTTGAGCGAGTTCAAAGGCTCGCATAAAATCTTGGTACATCTCCCAATGTTGGTCGCGGTCTGATGCTCGCTGAATGAGTTTTTCGTCGTGGTCTAGAAAATCTCGGTATAACTTCGCCGCAACAGTCGGCCCGATGCACCCTTCACAATCGCTAAAGTTGATAAGCTCCACGAAAGGTCTGCCCGCGAAAGCTCCAGGATTGTCCCAGATTTGCTGAGGCAGGATTCTTAGGGCTTTTCGACATAGGGACTCTCGCCAAGCATTATAATTACGGTAGGAGCCACACGGAAAACGATAAGACAGGCCTTCCACATGGTAGGCGGCTTGCTCGAGGTCTCGAGCGTGGTCTGGAAAATCTGGATTGACGTAAGGGAAGACTGCGTGCATCTCGTCGATCTGGTCCCAATCTGGGCGACCGTGGCTATTAAGGGGAAAGGGGGGAGGCACTCCAACAACTTTTCGAAGTTTGCTGTGCGCCGCGATATCAAGACCCATAGTATTATATCAGATATCTAGATATACTGTCAAGTGGTTGCGACGTCTTACTTCTTAATTTCTCGTAAAATGGTTTCTTGGATGCTTAACTCGGTCGCCGAAATCATCCGGATTATTTGGTTAATAGGTGTAGATCCACTTGACGTCGAATCCAGACCCAGTAGGACCACTCGGATTTGCTCGAGTAAATAGCGAGATTGTCGAAGGCTATCTTGCGCCTCCAGTAGGGTTTCAAACATTTGGAGTTCCTTGTGGCAAGTGATTAAATCCAGTATAACACATTTGGGCGATAGAGGTCAAGGCCTCCTTTAAGCCAGCTGCCAAGCCATCTCGGCCGCATGGATCGGCGACAGCCTGGCGAACTTCTCTTTATTAGGCTCGCTTAGCGTCCCTAGAACCCTAACGATCGTTTGGGCAGTTTCGACATCTAAAGCGGCCCACCCAGGGTGATGTGTTCCCGTAAGGGGCTGAACGTCGCATTCGCCAGGGAACCCTAGTCGTCGTTTAAATAGGTGGGTCTGCTGGGATCTCGTCAATAAGCAATCGAGTTAAGCGATTGTTGTAAAGAGAGCTGCCGTAAAAAATTTTTGGAAAGTCCGTGTGGGGCTTGTAATGACCAAATCGACGCCGTTGTTGTGAAGCTGAACGTTAATTGGACGTTGACGCTTATTAACTGAAGTTTTTGAAGGAGAATGGGTATGATTAATCGTTTGTTGCGTGGCTCGTCACGTTAATAGCAAAACTCCAAGGTTTAGGAGGGGGGCAAGCCGTGATTAAGATCGTGGAAATTAAAGAACACATCATTCAAAACGGCCAATGTAAAACCAAAACTCGTAGGATTGTCATCTATCATGATGGCGAAATCACCTCATCGATCGAAAAACCAAGCCATCTCATTCATTAGCATTCATAACAAGTAAACCCGGCAAGGTTATTCCACACCCCTTGCCGGGTTTAAACTTATATGGGTCAAATTGGACGAGTATAAACTTGCTTAAGAGGTGGTCGCTCTAAAATGTAGACATGTCTATGGATTACGACGTGCTTCAAAAATATTTCGACGAAATGCAGGAGAGCCAACGTCGTATCGAATCTAAGCTAGATTCGTTCATTCAACGAGTGATTGTGCTAGAGACTCACGACACGCACAGTCGAGTTGATAAGCTGGATGACCGACTCCAAAAAGTTGAACAAAAACTTTATTGGTACGCTGGGTTGGCTGCTGGGGTCGGGGCAGTTGGTGGTCATTTAATCCGAAAAGTGATGGGCGGCTAGTGGGCCACCCAGTCGAACACATCAAGGAAACCATTCGGGATAACGGCTGGCGATCCCGCAAATTTACTTTGGTATTGCTGACCCAGCTCTTGATTTTCGTGGGAGCTCTTTTAGCTAAAAAATTCGACGTCATTGTCGGGCTGTATCCAACCATGGTAGGTGGATTGTTGGGAGGCCTGACAGTCTATTTAACCGGGCAAGTCTATCAATCTACTAAAATGGGTGGTCACCTAACATCCGTGGTAGGCCAAATGGCCAAGCCTGAAGAATCCGAAGAGCTCCCAGAAGAACCTAAATAAAAATGTTGGGGAATTCCAACCCCAACTTGCCGGTTTGCCCGCTAAGCGCGGTAACTTAGATGGCGCATTTCTAGCGCCCCATTGCTGGCAGGTAGCCACGGCTTCTCCACAGAATGTCTTGACCAGGATCGGGATTCGGGCATCTCATGTGGGTATAAACAAGGTCGAATTGGGAAACGTAAACTTAGAGTAGCGCACCTGGGGGTCGAACCCAGACTGTCATAGGTTTGAGCTATGCCTCTCTGCCGAATTGGAGTAGTGCGCCTAAAAAATGCAAGACAATCTTGATATAAATCAATTTAAAACAATTATAGCTCGGTCTAAGACCATAGCGCAAGTATTACAAGCGTTAGGCTTAAAGCCAAATGGCGGTAACTATTACATCTTTAAAAAAAGAATAACGCGCTATAACATCGACACTTCCCATTTTGAGCCCTTTACGAGCGGAATGCAGCGTAAGCGTGGCAAAGTTCCCCCTATTCCTATTGATGGTGTGTTGGTAGTTAATTGTCAC
>Ga0137428_1000769_pt1 | contig 13199 bp, 13 predicted proteins | sample EasRivERMZT718_2_FD_102305 | JGI IMG/M metagenome (GOLD analysis project Ga0137428, IMG submission 102305) | Soil microbial communities from meander-bound floodplain in the East River, Colorado, USA - East River MetaG ERMZT718_2 | ecosystem: Environmental > Terrestrial > Soil > Floodplain ...
CGCTTCAGGTCGATTGAAAGGGGATCTTCTGAAAGTCGAGGAAATCGAGAAGCTCGAGGACTTCGCCGCGTTCGAGGCGTTTCTCGCGCGGCCCGGCCCGTGGCTCGGCGGCTTCGACTTTCCGTTCAGCCTGCCGCGCGAGCTGGCGCGCGACCTGGGCTGGCCTGCGGACTGGCCGGGCCTGGTCGCGCATTGCGCGCGCATGACGCGGCTGGAGCTGCGGGCCGCGCTGGACGCGTATCGCAACACACGCCAGCCGGGAAACAAATACGCCCACCGCGCCACCGACCATCCGGCAGGCTCGTCCAGCCCGATGAAGCTCGTCAATCCGCCGGTGGCGCTGATGTTCCACGAGGGCGCGCGGCGGCTCGCAGCCGGAGATGTCCATCTGCCGGGGTTGCTCCATCGAGACTCTTCGAAAGTTGCGCTTGAAGCCTATCCGGGCCTGCTGGCGCGCAAGCAGCTCGGCATCCGCGATTCCTACAAGAGCGACACGCGGCGTGAGCACACGCCGGCGCGCAGGGCGGCGCGCAAGAAGATCGTGCAGGCGCTGAAATCGGGCTACCCCTTGAACGTTCGCGTCACGCTGGATCCACGGTTGGAGAAGGAAGTCTTGGCGGACGGCTCGGGCGACCTGCTCGACGCGGTGATTTGCGCGGCGCAGGCCGCGTGGGGCTGGAACAGGCGCGAGTCCAACTTCGGCCTCCCCGCGCACGCGCACCCAGCCGAGGGGTGGATCGTCAGCTCGTAGGTTTACCGCTTCGGTACTCGTAGGAGCTGGTAGCCCTTCGACTCCATGCAGAACTGAGCCAGCCGGTTCTCCTCCATCAGCTGGTAGCCGTAGGGGTCGACCATCGCCGTGCTTGGCCAGACGAAGTAGCCGCGCCCGCTCGGATCCTGCGCAAACACCGGCCCGACCATCGACTGGTAGTGCCAGGAGCGAAGGCTGGCCTCGCGCCACGCGGCCTGCTGGCATTCCTTCTCGTCGGTGCTCGCCTGCTCGGCCGTGAAATCTGGTTTCTGCCATTGCATCGGCGTACAGGCGCAGGCAAGAACGAGCGCGAAGGCGGCGAAACGGCGCATACCGCCTTATAGACCAGAGCGGCGCTTCGCGGGTTCAAAGTGCGCTACAGTGCCGATACTGTATATCCATGCATGCACCGCTTGCGATCGTCGATGTGGAGACTACGGGCAGCGACCCGGCCAGCGACCGCATCACGGAGATCGCGGTGCTGCAAGCCGACGGCGTCGCCCTGACCGCGCAGTGGTCGACGCTGGTCAATCCCGGAGCGTCGATCCCCGGCGTCATCCAGGCGCTCACCGGCATCACGCAGGAGATGGTGGACGCCGCGCCACGCTTCGCCGACATCGCGGAGGAGCTATACGAGCGGCTCGCCGGACGCGTTTTCGTCGCGCACAACGCGCGCTTCGACTACGGCTTCCTGCGCCGCGAATTCGAGCGCGCCGGCCTCAAGTTCCTGGCGAAGACGCTTTGCACCGTGCGGCTGTCGCGCCGGCTGTATCCCGGCACGGCCGGCCATAGTCTCGACAGCCTGATCGAGCGCCACGGCCTGGAATGCGAGGTGCGCCACCGCGCCCTGCCCGACGCTGCCGTGCTCTGGCAATTCCTGCGCACGGCCGTAGAAGAGCACGGGGAAGACGTGGTGGCGGTCGCAGCACGCCAGATCGCGCGGCAACCGGCCCTGCCGCCGCACCTCGACCGCGCGGCGATCGAGGAGATTCCGGAAGCCCCCGGCGTGTATCTCTTCTACGACGAGGGCGCGGCGCCGCTTTATATCGGCAAGAGCCGCGCGATGCGCTCCCGGGTGTTGCAGCACTTCATCGCCACCGCGAGCTGGACGCCGCGCGTGCGGCGCATCGAGTGGCGGCGCACCGCCGGCGAGCTCGGGGCGCTGCTCCTCGAGGCCGAGCTCGTGAAGGCGCTCGATCCGGTCTGCAACCGCCAGCTGCGCCGGCCCGGGCGGCTGTGCGGCTTCGCGTTCGACGGCAAGCGGCTGCGGCTCGCCGGCGCCGACGAAATCGACGCCGATACGCTGCCTTTCCTCTACGGCATCTGGCGCTCGCGCGGCGCGGCATTGCAGGCGTTAAAGGCGGCGGCGGACGAGCATCGGCTTTGTCTGCAGACCCTTGGCTTCGACGAAAAGAAAAAAGGAATCTGCCTGAGGCATCAGCTAGGGCGCTGCGCAGGCGTTTGCGCCGGGAAGGAAAGCATCCACGTGCACCATGCGCGCGTCGCTACCGCCCTCGCCCGCCTGAAGAGCGTCGACTGGCCGCACCGCGGCGCGCTCGGCGTGGTCGAGGCCGACGCAAGCCGCGACGCCACCGAGGTGCATGTCCTCGACCGCTGGTGCTACCTCGGCACCGCAAAGTCCGATGCCGAGATCGCCGAGCTGCTCGAGGCGCGGCGCCCGCGCTTCGACTACGACCACTACCGGATCCTTTCGCGCCATCTCGGCAAGCGCGGCGTCCGGATCGTCGAGCTCGCCGCCTGATGCACTGCGAGCTCCTGATCCCGCGCCTCTTCGGCACCGCCATGGACGGAAAAGCGGCCATGCGCTTCGCTGCGCTCGAGCTCTTGCTCGCGCGCGGCCGAACCCGCGCCGCGGCGGCGCAGTGCGTGGAGGAGTGGCTGCACGACGCGTTCGACCTGGGAGAAGGGCCGTTTCCCGCCGGCGCGCTGACGCTGCTGGCGGCGGGCGGCGCCCCTGGCGAGGCGCGCTGGGCACGCGCCGATCCCATCCACTTGCGCGTCATGCGCGACCACCTGGTGGTGGCCCCCGCCGACGCCTTCGAGCTGTCTGCCGGGGAAGCCGAGACGCTGTGCGCGGCATTGAACGGACACTTCGCAGGCATGGACTTCACCGCCTGCGAGCCGCGCCGTTGGTGCGCGAAAGTCCCGGAGGCGCTGTCCATCGATGCCGGCAATCCGCTCGACGTGGCGGGTAAGGGAGTCGAGCCGCCGCGGCAGGCGGCAACGCTGCTCAACGAGGCGCAAATGGTGCTGCATGCGCATCCGCTGAACGAGGCGCGCGAGGCGCGTGGCGAGCCCGCGGTGAACAGCGTCTGGCTCTGGGGCGCCGGCCGCGCGACGCGCGCAAGCTGCGCCTGGCAATCGGTCGCCGCCGACGACCCCGCGGTGATCGGCGCCGCGCGGCTCGCCGGTGCGCGTCAGCGCCTGCTGCCGCGCTCGGCGCGCGACTGGCTCGAGCGGCTGCCCGAGGATGGCCGGCATCTCGCGCTGCTCGACGCGCTGCGCAAGCAGCCCGAAAACGCTGTCCTCGAGAGCCTGGAGCGGGACTGGTTCGAGCCGCTGCTCGCCGCGCTACGCGCCGGCCGCGTCGGGATGGTGACCGTCCATGTGCCCGACGGGGCGGAAGCGCTAAGCTTCGAAACCGTCCGCACGGACCTGCGCCGCTTCTGGCGGACGAAAAAATCAATCGAGCACTACGCGTGAAGATCGTCGAGCGCACCTACAACGAAACGCACCGCCGCGCGCTGCTCGAATCCGGCATGCATCCCGTGCTCGCTCGCGTCTATGCCGGCCGCAACATCCGCACCGCCGCCGAGCTGAACTACGGCCTGGACGGGCTGATTCCCCCGGGTTCGCTGAAAGGCATCGACGCCGCAGCGGTGCTCCTGGCGGATGCAATTTCAGAAGGGAAAAGACTCCTCATCGTCGCCGACTACGACGCCGACGGCGCCACGGCCTGCGCGGTGGGCGTGCGCGCGCTGCGCGCCTTTGGCGCCAACGTGGATTATCTGGTGCCCGACCGCTTCAAGCTCGGCTACGGGCTCACGCCCGAACTGGTGGAACTTGCTTCACTAAGAAAACCTGAACTGCTGATTACCGTCGACAACGGCATCGCCAGCGTCGAAGGCGTGGCGCGCGCGCGCAGCCTCGGCATCGCCACCCTGATCACCGATCACCACCTTCCCGGCCCCGAGCTTCCCGCGGCGGCCTGCATCGTCAATCCGAACCAGCCCGGCTGCGAATTCCCCTCCAAGGCGCTCGCCGGCGTGGGCGTGATGTTCTACGTCATGCTTGCCCTGCGCGCCGAATTGAGAAGAAGAGGATTCTTCAAGGACGGGAAAGAGCCCAACCTCGCTGCGCTCACCGATCTCGTCGCCCTCGGCACGATCGCCGACGTGGTGCCGCTCGACGCGAACAACCGCAACCTGGTGGCGCAGGGTCTCAAGCGCCTGCGCGCCGGGCGCTGCACGCCGGGAATCGCCGCATTGCTGCGCGCTGCCGGCCGGCCGCTCGCCGAAGCCTCGAGCTTCGACCTCGGGTTCGTCGCCGGGCCGCGGCTCAACGCCGCCGGGCGGCTCGCCGACATGAGCCTTGGCATCGAATGCCTGACCACCGACGACGAGGCGCGCGCGGCGAACTGCGCGCAGGAGCTCGACCGCCTCAACCGCGAGCGGCGCAACATCGAAGCCGCCATGCTGCAGCAAGCTTTGCAGGCAGTTGAGCAAGTTTCTTCCCAGGAAAGCGGTACTTTCTTCCACCCGGATTGGCACCAGGGCGTGGTCGGAATCGTCGCCTCGCGCCTCAAGGAACGGCTGCACCGGCCGGTGATCTGCTTCGCCCGGGCGGAGGAAAGCGGCGACCCGGTGCTGCGCGGCTCGGGGCGCTCGATTCCGGGACTGCACCTGCGCGACGCGCTCGACGTAGTGTCCAAGCGAGCACCCGGGCTGATCCGACGCTTCGGCGGGCACGCGATGGCCGCGGGCTTGAGCATCGGCGCTGCCGACTACGAGCGCTTCACGAGCGAGTTCGAGCGCGCGGTCGACGAGCTGCTGCCGGCGCACGCGCGGCTGCGCGTGGTCGAGACCGACGGCGCGCTCGACGCGATGTACTTCTCGCTCGACGTGGCGCGCCTGCTCGACGCCGGAATCTGGGGCCAGGGCTTTCCGCAGCCGGTGTTCTGCGATACATTCGCCGTGGAAAACCAGCGCATCGTCGGCGAGCGGCACTTGAAGCTCTGGCTGGTGAAAGGCGGCCGCCGCATCGAGGCAATGCGTTACGGCGCGCTCGATCAACTGCCCGCACAGGTGCGGGCGGCATACCGGCTGAGCGTCAACGAATTCAACGGCCTCAAGAACATCCAGCTCAACGTGGAGCACTACGAATGAAGTTACTCGCCTTTTCCTTAGCACTTGCCTTAACAACGGCTCAAGCGCAGGACCTGCAACCGATCAAGGACGCGGGCCCGTACGTGCCCTCGCCGCAGAGCGTGGTCTCCGACATGCTGCGCTACGCGGACGTCGGGCCGAGCGACTTCCTGATCGACCTCGGCTCGGGCGACGGCCGCATCGTGCTGACCGCGGCCAAGGTATTCGGCGCGCGCGGCTTCGGCGTCGAGATCAAGGACGATCTGGTGAAGAAGTCGAACGAGGCGGCGCAGAACGAGGGGCTCGCCGACCGCGTGAAGTTCATGAAGCAGGACCTCTTCAAGACCGACATGTCGCAGGCGACGGTGATCACGATGTATCTCCTGCCGGACACGGTGAATCTCCTCAAGGACAAGTTCCTCGCCGAGCTCAAGCCCGGCACGCGGATCGTGTCGCACGACTACCCGCTCACCGGCTGGATCCCGGAGAAGTACGTGCAGATGGACCTCGAGGACAAGGTGCAGATCAGCGGGGTCACCACCACGCTCATCTACCTCTACGTGGTGCCGGCGAAGGTCGCGGGCAAGTGGAGCGCGCAGATGCCTCCCGCGGTGAGCAAGCAGCCCGCGACGCTTTCGCTCAAGCAGCAGCTCACGCGCGTCACGGGCAGCGTGCGCCTCGACGGCAAGGACGTACCGCTGGAGGAGGTAAAGCTGCGCGGCGACCGGCTGAGCTTCAAGCTCGCCGGCCGCAAGGGCGAGTTCAGCGGCCAGGTGAAAGGAAAGAGCATCGAGGGCGTGGTCGAGTCCGGCGGCAGCAAGTCGCCCTGGAGCGCGACCCTCGGCGGGTGAAGATCCGAATCAGCGCCGCGGGCGCGAGTCTCGAAGCGGTTCTCAAAGACACCCCGACCGCGAAAGCGCTCGTCGCCGCCATGCCGTTCGAGGCGCGCGCCCAGACCTGGGGCGAAGAGGTGTACTTCACCACGCCGGTCAGCGCGAGGCTCGAGGCGGACGCGAAGCAGGTCGTCGAGCCGGGCACGGTGTGCTTCTGGACCGAGGGCGATGCGCTCGCCCTGCCCTACGGCCGCACGCCGATCTCCACCGACGCGCGGCCCAAGTTGGCAAATCCCTGCAACCTGGTCGGAACCCTGGTCGGCGACCCGAAAGCGCTTTCCCGCATCAAGGCGGGTGAAAAAATTACCGTGAGCAAGGCGTAATGCAGCGCAAGCGGGTGAATTCCTCGAAGCTGCGCTCGGTCGGCTACGACGAAGCGACGCGCACACTCGAGATCGAGATGTCGAACGGCGAGGTGTTCCAGTACGGCGGCGTCTACCCGGAGGTGTATCGCCGCCTGATGGCCGCGCCGAACCCGACTTCGTTCTACGACGACAAGATCGCCGACGAATACACCGCGAAGCGCATCTGACAGCGTAAACTAGCGGCAAGAATCGCAGCAAAGGAAGCGCAGTAAAGGGAGGGTGGGCAATGCGGCGGGGATTGATCGTGGTGGCCATGCTCGGACTGGCGTGCGCGGCCGCGCAGGCGGCGACGCCGCAGCGCGAGCTGCCGCAGGCTGCGCCGGTCTTCGCGTTCGACAGCCTGCACGGCATCGTGAGCTGGCTCAGGCAGCACGGCCGCGAAGGCTACATCGGCGCCGACGTCGCCGACGCGATGGGCATCGCGCGCCCGCAGGGCGAAGCGCTGATCGCGGCCTGGCAGCGCGGGTTCAAGAGCGACGATGTGCTGCGCATCGCCCAGGTGGTGGACAACCGCGCCGACGGCGAGCGCGATTTCATCCTGTTCATGGTGCAGCGTCCCGACGACCAGGTGTACTTCTACCTCTCGACGCCGCTCGGCGGCCTGCAGAAGGCGTTCGTCTCGATCCCGAGCAAAAACCTGGTGCTGCCGCTCGAGCGCGCCGAGGCGGAACTGCGCTTTCGCGAAGAGGTCCTGTACTGGAAGGACCGGAGCGAAGCACGCTGAATGGAAGCCGAGCGCGTCAACCAGATCGCCTCTCAGCTCACCGACCTGCAGGCACGGTCGGGCGAGCTGCGGAGGTATCTTTGACCTCGAAGGCAAGCAAAAAAGGCTGACCGAAGTCGAGCGCGAGCTGAGCGATCCGAAGGTCTGGAGCGACCAGCAGCGCGCCCAGGAGCTCGGCAAGGAGAAGAAGGCGCTCGAGGCCGTCGTCGCCACGCTCGGCCGTGTCGGCAGCGGCCTGGCCGACGCCGCGGAGCTTTTCGGCATGGCGCGGGCGGAGTCGGACGATGCCACGCTCGTCGGGGTCGCGTCCGACGTCGAGAAGATCGAAAAAGACGTCGCGGCGATGGAATTCCGCCGCATGTTCTCCAACCCGCTCGATCCGAACAACTGCTTCATCGACATCCAGGCCGGCTCGGGCGGCACCGAGGCGCAGGACTGGGCGGCGATGCTCGAGCGCATGTACCTCAAGTTCTGCGACCGCCGGGGCTTCAGCACGGAAGTCCTCGAGCACACCCCCGGCGAAGTCGCGGGCATCAAGAGCGCCACGCTCAAGGTGAGCGGCGACTACGCCTACGGCACGCTGCGCACCGAGACCGGCGTGCATCGCCTGGTACGCAAGAGCCCGTTCGACGCCAATGCGCGGCGCCACACCTCCTTCGCCAGCGTGTTCGTCTATCCCGAAGTCGACGAGTCGATCGAGATCGAGGTGAATCCCGCGGACCTGCGCATCGACACCTACCGCGCCTCGGGCGCCGGCGGCCAGCACGTCAACCGCACCGACAGCGCGGTACGCATCACGCACCTGCCCACGAACACCGTGGTGCAATGCCAGAACGACCGCTCGCAGCATCGCAACCGCGCGGAGGCGATGGCGATGCTGAAGGCGAAGCTCTACGAGCTCGAGATGCGCAAGCGCCTGGCCGAGAAGCAGAAGCTCGAGGACGCGAAGACCGACATCGGCTGGGGCCACCAGATCCGCTCGTACGTCCTCGACCAGTCGCGCATCAAGGACCTGCGCACCGGCGTGGAGAAAGGCGCGACGCAGGCGGTGCTCGACGGCGACCTCGACGACTTCATCACCGCCAGCCTCAAGCAAGGAGTCTAGGTTGGAAGAAGACAACAAGCTGGTCGACGAGCGCCGAGAAAAGCTGAAAGCGCTGCGCAGCGCCGGGCCTGCATACCCGAACGACTTCCGGCCCGGGCATCAGGCGGGCGACATGACTGCGCGCTTCGGCGGTAACTCGAAGGAGGCGCTGGAGAAGGAAAAGCCCGTTGCTTCGATCGCCGGCCGCATGATGCTGAAGCGCGTCATGGGCAAGGCGAGCTTCGCCACGCTGCAGGACGGCAGCGGGCGCATCCAGGCCTACATCACGCAGGACGTTCCGGGCTACGAGGCGTTCAAGCACTGGGACCTGGGCGACATCGTCGGCGTCGAGGGCCACCTGTTCAAGACCATGAAGGGGGAGCTCACCGTCCACGCGGCGAAGGTCCGGCTGCTGGTCAAGGCGCTGCGCCCGCTGCCGGAAAAGTTTCACGGCCTCGCCGACCACGAGCAGCGCTACCGCCAGCGCTACGTCGACCTCATCGTCAATTCGCAGGTCAAGGACCTGTTCTTGAAAAGAACGGCGATCGTCCAATCGTTGCGCGAAACGCTCGTCGCCGACGGCTATCTCGAGGTCGAGACGCCGATGATGCAGCCGATCCCGGGCGGTGCCGCGGCGCGGCCGTTCAAGACGCACCACAACGCGCTCGACATGGATCTCTACCTGCGCATCGCGCCGGAGCTCTATCTCAAGCGGCTGGTGGTCGGCGGCCTGGAGCGCGTGTTCGAGATCAACCGCAACTTCCGCAACGAGGGCATCTCGACGCGCCACAACCCCGAGTTCACGATGCTCGAGTGGTACTGCGCCTACCAGGACTGGCGCTACATGATGGAGCACACCGAGAAGCTGGTGCGCGCTGCGGCGGGCGGCGCAGTGGTCACCTATCAGGGCAAGCAGATCGACTTCGGCAAGCCTTTCGCGCGCATCACGATTCCGGAGGCGATCCGCAAACAGGGGATCACCGGGGATCTGCGCGATCGCGCATTTCTCTCGAAATCTCTGACCGTAATGAAAATCGAGCATGAAAAACACCACGGCTGGGGCGCGCTGCAACTGATGCTGTTCGAGGCGGTGGCGGAGAAGCACTTGATCGAGCCGACGTTCGTCACCGACTTTCCGGCCGAGGTATCGCCGCTCTCGCGCCGGCGCGACGGCGACCCCGAGGTCGCGGACCGCTTCGAGCTCTTCATCGACGCGAAGGAGATCGCGAACGGGTTCTCCGAGCTCAACGATCCCGAGGATCAGGCACAACGGTTTCTGGAACAAGTGAAGAAGAAAAATGCGGGTGATGACGAGGCGATGCACTACGACGCCGACTACATCCGGGCGCTCGAGTACGGCATGCCGCCCTGCGCCGGCGGCGGCCTCGGCATCGACCGCCTGGTGATGCTCCTGACCGACAGCCCGAGCATCCGCGATGTCATTTTGTTCCCGCACATGCGACCCGAGGCCTAGATACATCCGGTAACAAACGCTCACCGTCGGTAGTCGGCGCTCCCCGTAGTCTGGGCGTTGTTCGCAGCACGAAAGGAGAACAACGCAATGCAAACGACAACCCGACGCCTGCACCCGCTTCTCACCATCGCCGCGATTTCCGTCACCGTGCTTTCCGCGGTCGGCGTCGCTACGCTGACCGGAATGATTTCGCCGTCCAAAGGGCAAGAAAGCGCCATCGAACTGCCCAAAGAATTGATCAAGCCGATCGAACCGGCGATCAGCCATCCGGTCTACCGCGAGTTCAGCGAGGCGCCGCCCGTCACCGTTGCAGAAGCTCCCAAACCGCAGCAGCCCATCGGTCAACTCGCCGTCGTGGAATCGGTGCGCGAGGTGAAGGAGCCCGGCGACGCGAAGGGCGTGGGCGCGGTGGCCGGGGGCGTGGTCGGCGGCGTGCTCGGCAACAAGCTCGGCAAGGGCAAAGGCCTGGTCACGATTCTCGGCGCGGCCGGCGGCGCCTTCGCCGGGCACCAGATCGAGAAGCAGGCGCGCGCCGAGAAGCGCTGGGAGACCGCCGTGCGCCTCGATGACGGCTCGCAGCGCACGCTGTCGAGCGACGCGGAGCCGGCGTGGCGCGCGGGCGATCGCGTGCGCCTGGTGAACGACCGGCTGGAGCGGGTCTAGCCCAGAACCTGCTTGAGGAGGGGGCCCATGCGCTCCACCGCGGCGCGGCCCTCCGCGATCGCCTCCCTGGCGCGGTGGAAGTCCATGGTGGCGAAGTCGGGCAGGAGCGGCGTGATCAGGACGTCGGCGGGCTCGCCCGCGAGGCGGCTGCGAGCGACGCGCATCTCCACGATGTCGAGCGAAGTCAGGAAGACGTTGAAGATCGAAGGGATCGACGGCTCGTCCTGGCTGACGATCGACGGGTTATCCGGCTTGCCCTTGCGCTGCGCCTTGCCGGGCACAAAGCGGCCCAGCCAGCTCGGCTCCTCGCGCTGAGCTACCTCGCGCTCCTTGGTGCGGCGGTAGGGGCCGAGCTTGCCCCAGCTCAGGTCCACCGCCACCACCAGGTCGGCGCCGAGCGCGCGGCACATCGAGACCGGCACCGGATTGACCAGCCCGCCGTCGACCAGCACTACGCCGTCGCGGATCACCGGCGTCAGCAGGCCCGGCATCGCGCAGGAGGCGCGCACCGCGTCGAGCACCTTGCCGCTGCGCAGCCAGAGCTCGCGGCCCGACTGCAGCTCGGTGGCGACCGCGCCGTACGCGATCGGCAGCTCCGAGATATCGCGGTCCTGGAGGATGGTGCGGAAAAGCGTGAAGAGGCGCGTGCCGCGGATCAGGCCGCCGCGCCAGGTGAGGTCCATCAGCCGCACCACCGTAGTCCAGGCGAGCCCGGTGACCCATTGCTCCAGCCGCTCGAGCTCGCCCCCGGCGTAAGCCGCGCCGACCAGCGCGCCGATCGAGGTGCCGCACACCAGGTCGGGCTTGATGCCGCGCTCCTCGAGCGCGCGGATCACGCCGATGTGCGCCCAGCCGCGCGCGCTGCCGGCGCCGAGCGCGAGTCCGAGGCGGAGCTTGCGGCGCATTTCGCCGCGAGTTTAAGCGCGAATCGTGCTCTTGGCTTCGGGGGTCAGCACCGCGGACGCAGCGACAAACTCATCGAAGCGATCGAGCTCGGCGGAGAGCGCGGCGCGTTCTTCGAGCAAGCGGCTGAAATGCACGTCGCATCCGGTGATCGGACGCGGATGACGACCGATTTCCTCGGCGATGCGCCGGCGCCGCTCGAGCAACTCGCCGCGAATCTGCAGGCAAAGTGCCTCGATGCTGGTCATGGTGCAAATCTTAAGCAATCACCCTCTGCCGCAAACCAGGTTGCAACGCATTGAAAATCGGGCCGGTTCGAGGCCGGGTTTCATCCAGTGGGAAGGCGCTCTCACGCGCCGTTGACCAGGCCGACGATGTCTTCGCCGTAGGCCTCGAGCTTTCTTGCGCCGATCCCGGAAATGCCGCGCAGCGTGTCGAGCGACGACGGGCGCAAGCGCGCGATCTCCCTCAGAGTGGCATCGTGGAAGATGACGTAGGCGGGAACGCCGTGCCGACGCGCGGCTTCGACGCGCCAGGCGCGCAGCCGCTCGAAAAGCTCCTGCGCTGCGCCGGAGAGCATTGCTTGCGAGGCCTTGGCACGGGCGCTGCGCTTGGGCTCGCGCCACGCGCGCAAGGCAACGGTACGCTCGCCCCGTAGCACCGCGCGGCTCTGCCCCGCGAGCCGCAGGGCGCCGTAGGCATCGTGGTCGACCTCCAGCAGCCCGAGCGCGATGCATTGCCGGACGATCGCGCGCCATTCGCGACCGCTGCGCTCCCGGCCGATGCCGAACGTGCTCAGCTTGTCGTGGCTGCGCTGCGCGACCTTGGCGGTGGCCTCGCCGCGCAGCACGTCGATCAGGTGTATCGCGCCGAAGCGCTGGCCGGTGCGGTAGACGCACGACATGAGCTGCTGCGCCGGCAGCGTGCCGTCGAAGGTGGCGGGCGGGTCGAGGCAGCTGTCGCAGTTGCCGCAAGGCGCGGCCGCCTCGCCGAAGTAGGCGAGCAGCCGCACGCGCCGGCACTCGGCGGCCTCGCAAAGGCCGAGCATGGCGTCAAGCTTGGCCGTCTGGATGCGCTTCTGCGCCTCCCCGGCTTCGGACTCATCGATCATGCGGCGCAACTGCACTACGTCCTGGAGGCCGTAGGCCATCCACGCATCGGCCGGCAGCCCGTCGCGGCCGGCGCGCCCGGTCTCCTGATAGTAGCCCTCGACGCTCTTCGGCAGGTCGAGATGCGCGACGAAGCGCACGTCGGGCTTGTCGATTCCCATGCCGAAGGCGATGGTGGCGACCATCACGACGCCGTCCTCGCGCTGGAACCGTTCCTGGTGGCGCCGGCGGGTCTGGGCCTCCATGCCCGCGTGGTACGCCAGGGCAACAATCCCCTGGGATTCAAGAGCGGCGGCGGTCTCGTCCACCTTCTTGCGCGACAGGCAATAGACGATGCCGGCCTCGCCGGCATGCTCGGCGCGGATGAAGTCGAGCAGCTGCCGGCGGGCGTCGTCCTTCTCGACGATGCGATAGCGGATATTGGGGCGATCGAAGCTCGACACGAACACGCGCGCTTTTCCCAGCTGCAGCCGCTCGAGTATTTCGGCCCGGGTCTGGGCGTCCGCGGTTGCGGTGAGCGCGATGCGCGGCACGCCGGGAAACCGCTCGGCGAGCACGGCGAGCTGCAGATACTCCGGGCGAAAATCGTGGCCCCACTGCGACACGCAGTGCGCCTCGTCGATGGCGAGCAGCGCAAGCCGGGCTTGCGCGAGCAGGCCGAGGCAGCGCTCGGTCAGCAGGCGCTCGGGCGCCACATACAGAAGATCGAGCTCGCCGCGCCGCGCGCGGCGCTCCACCTCCGCGGCCTGCGCCCCGCTCAGCGTCGAATTGAGAAACGCGGCGCGCACGCCGAGCTCGGCGAGCGCCGCGACCTGGTCCTGCATCAGTGCGATGAGCGGCGAGACCAC
>Ga0137428_1000770_pt1 | contig 13198 bp, 8 predicted proteins | sample EasRivERMZT718_2_FD_102305 | JGI IMG/M metagenome (GOLD analysis project Ga0137428, IMG submission 102305) | Soil microbial communities from meander-bound floodplain in the East River, Colorado, USA - East River MetaG ERMZT718_2 | ecosystem: Environmental > Terrestrial > Soil > Floodplain ...
CGGCCGCAGGCCGACGAAACGCAGCCGCGGCGGCGCGTCGCGCCCGGCGAGGCGCGCGAGGTCGCAGGCGAGGTCGACGACGCGGCGCGGCCGGCCCATGTCGAGGACGTAGAGGCCGCGCGGCTCCGGCAGCGAGCCGGCCACCAGCACGAGCTGCGACGCCTCGGGGATCGAGAGGAACCAGCGCTCGACGTCGGGGTGGGTGATCGTGAGCGGCTCGCCGCGCGCGATCTGGCGCAGGAAGGTCTCGACCACCGAGCCGCGGCTCGCGAGCACGTTCCCGAAGCGGACCACGCTGCAGCGCGCGCCGTGGCGCGCCGAGCGCCGGCCCGCGTCGCGCACGACCAGCTCGGCGACACGCTTGGTCGCGCCCATGACGCTCGACGGGCGGACCGCCTTGTCGGTCGAGATCAGGACGAACGAGCGCACGCGCGCCGCCGTCGCGAGGCGGACGAGATCGCGCGTACCCAGCGCGTTGTTGGCCACCGCCTCGAGGACGTTCTGCTCCATGAGCGGCACGTGCTTGTGCGCCGCCGCGTGCAGCACGACCTCGGGCCGCACGCGCCGCAGCAGCCGCGCGAGCGCTTTGCGGTCGCGCAGGTCGAGCACGGCGAGCTCGCGCGCGATCTCGGGCGCGCTCTCGTCGAGCTCGCGGCCGAGCTCGAAGAGGCCGTTCTCGTCCTTGTCGAGCAGGACGAGGCGGCGCGGCGCGAGGAGCGCGAGCTGCCGCGCCAGCTCCGATCCGATCGACCCGGCCGCGCCGGTGAGGAGGATGGTCCGCCCGCGATACTCGCCGGCGATGGCATCGTCGCGCGGGTCGAGCCGCACCGGCGGGCGGCCCATCAGGTCCTCGATCGAGACGTCGCGCAGCGACGACGCGAGGTCTCGGCCGAGCGGCGCCGGAGCGCGCGCCCGCTCCAGCAGCGACGGCACGATCTGCACGCGCGCGCCGTGGCGGCGCGCCGCGTCGACCAGCGGGCGCAGGCTCTCCTCCGGCAGCGCCGCGATCGCGATCAGCAGGTGGTCGGGGCGCGTGCGCGCCAGCCAGTCGGGGACGTCGGCGAGCGCGCCGACGACCGGCACTCCGGAGACGTGCGTGCCGCGCTTGCGCGGGTCGTCGTCGAAGCAGGCGAGCAGCTCGGCGTCGCCGCCGGCCCGCTCGAAGAGCTCGCGCACCAGCGCGACGGCGGTCCGCCCCGCGCCGACGAGCGCGATCCGGCCGGCGAGCGCGCTGCGCGGCCGCGCCCGCCGCTCCGCTCTCGCCTCGAGGATCGACCAGAGGCTGCGCAGCGCCGCGCCGCCGAGCAGCGCGAGCAGGTAGGTGAGGACGACCACCGACCAGGGCGCGCGCAGCAGCGCGAGCCGGTCGGGGAGCAGCGCCCGCCACGCCGACAGCGCGGCGAGCGGCGGCAGGAGCTGCAGCGCGAGGCGGCGGAACTCGGCCGCGTCGAACCAGCGCCACGCCGAGCGCAGCCCGCCGCCGAGCACGATCGAGGCGAGCGCCCCCGCGACGAGCGGAACCGTCCCGCCGATCAGGCGCGTCCGGTCGACGCCCGCCGGCATCCCGTCGAAGCGGAGCAGCGTCGCGCCCCACCAAGCGGCCGCGACGAGCGCGCCATCGAGGAGAAGCTTCAACGCATTGCGCAGCCGCGTGCCGGGCAGCGCGAGCGGCGCGTCGTCGCGCCGGATCCGGAGCAGCACGAGCGCGGCGCGCACCAGGAGCTCGAGGTCGCCGATCAGGCTGCGCCGCTCGAGCCAGCCGAGATCGAGCTCGATCTTCTTGGGGAGGATCTCGGCGACGTAGTGCTCCTCGCGGCCGTGCTCGGGCAGCAGCTCTTCTTCATGGCGCCACGCGAGCGAGGCGGGGGAGACGAGGCCCGGCCGCACGCGCAGCAGCGCGCCGTAGGCGGCCGGGGCGCGGCGCACCATCTCGGCCACCTCCGGGCGCGGACCGACGAGCGCCATCTCGCCGCGCACGACGTTCCAGAGCTGCGGCAGCTCGTCGAGCTTGGTGCGGCGCAGGAAGCGGCCGAGGCGCGTCACGCGAGGGTCAGCGCGCCCCGTCAGGCGCGGCCCGAGCCGCTCGGCGCCGGCCACCATCGTGCGCAGCTTCCAGAGCCGGAACGACCGGCCGCCGCGGCCGACGCGCTCCTGCGCGAAGAGCGCCGGCCCGGGCGAGGTCGCCTTCACCAGCGCGGCGAGCAGCGCGAGCAGCGGCGCGGCCAGGAGCAGGGCGGCGCCGCCGGCCACGACGTCGACGGCGCGCATCGCCTGCTCGAGGCGGCGCATGCGGCGCAGCACGAGGGCGTCGGGCGCGGCGCTCAGCGGACGCTCCCTTCCAGGATCGAGCGCAGCGCGCCGGCAATCCCATCGACGTCTTCTTCGCGCAGCCGCGGATGGAGCGGGAGCGAGAGCACTTCGCGGCCGGCGCGCGCGGCGACGGGGCAGTCCTCGCTGCGCGTGCCGTAGAGCGTCTTCATCACGGTCATCTCGTGCAGCGGCGTGAAGTGGACGCTGCTGCCGATGCCGCGCCGGCCGAGCTCGAGCGCGAGCTCGTCGCGCGTGATCCCGGCGAGCCCGGGGTCGATCCGGACCACGTAGAGATGGCGCGCCGAGACGAAGCCGGGCCGCGTCGGGAGCGGCCGCACGCCCGGCAGGCCGCACAGCGCGGCGTCGTAGCGGCGCGCGAGGGTCTCGCGCCGGTCGCGCTGCGCGACCATGCGCGGCAGCTGCGCGACGCCGAGCGCCGCCAGCAGGTCGGGCAGGTTCATCTTGAAGCCGACGTCCTCGACGTCGTAGGTCGCGCGCGCCCCGATCTGCATGCGCGTGTGCGCCGGCCGGCTGATCCCGTGCAGCGACCAGCGCCGCGCGCGCGCGACGACGCCCTCGTCGTCGCTCACGAGCGCGCCCCCTTCGCCGACCGCGAGCTCCTTGGTGGCGTAGAAGGAGAGCGCCGCCCCGAGCGTCCCTTCGCCCGGCCGGCGCCCGCCTTCGTGGCCGGTGAGGCAGTGGGCCGCGTCCTCGACGATTGCGAGCCGCTCGGCGCGCGCGAGCGCGAGCAGCGGCGCGATCGCGCACGGCTGTCCGGCGAAATGGACCGGGACCATCAGGCGCGCGCGGCGCGTGATCTTGCGGGCGACGTCGGCGGGGTCGATCAGCAGCGTCTCGTCGTCGACGTCGACGACGACCGGCCGCGCGCCCAGGTGGATCGCGACCTCCGCGGTCGCCATGAACGTGATCGCCGGGACGAGCACGTCGTCGCCCGGCCCGACGCCGGCCGCCTTGTAGAGGAGGAAGAGCGCCGACGTCGCCGAGTTGAGCGCGAGGGAGTGGCGCCGCTCGAGCAGCTCGCAGAGCCCGCGCTCGAGCTCGCCGCAGCGCGGCCCGGTCGTGAGCCAGCCCGAGCGCAGCGTCGCGACCACCGCCGCGACGTCGCCCTCCTCGATCGCGGCCTGATGGAATGGAATCTGGATCGGGAACGGGGACGGGATCGTGGCGCGGGCCGACTTCGGGTTCCTCGCCTCGTCTTCACGTTCGAGAAGCGGCGTCGTCATCCGGAGGCTCCAGGTGAGGCGACGGTGACGGCGGCGGCGGCGAGCTCCGGCGGTGCCTCGATGGTCGCAAGGTCGAAGGCGCGCAGCGGCGCGCACCGTCCCATTTGCACCGCGAGCCGCGGCAGGAGGCGCGCGAGCGGCGGGATCGGTGTCAGCGAGCGGAACGCGACGCGGCAGCCGGCGAAGAGCGAGCGGTGCTCGTCGCGCGCGACGCGGCGCACCTGGCGGTTGAAGGGGTTGGGCAGGCGCGCGTCGTAGGAGAGGACGAGGCCGCCGGGCCGGCAGACGCGCACCATCTCGGCCGCGACGACGCGGCGCGCCGCGGCGGCGCGCACCGACGAGAGGACGGTGCACTGCACGACGACGTCGAAGCTGCCGTTCCGGAACGGCAGCTGCCGCCCGTCGGCGGCGACGCGCCGCGCGCCGGGATTCGCCCCGAGCCGCTCCGCCAGCAGGTCGGTCGCGACGACCGCGCGCGGCGCGGCGCCGTGCGCAGCGAGCGCGGCGGCGAGGTCGCGGTCGCCGCTGCCGACGTCGAGGATGCGCAACGTATCGACGGCCGCGCCGAACCGCGCGCGCAGCTCGGCCGCGAGGGCGAAGTCGCGCTCGCCGACGATGCGGCGCTGGCCCGGGTCGCTCTCGCTCCAGGCGCGCCGGCGCGCGCGGTCGGCGGCGTACGCCGCGTAGACCGAACGGATCCCCTCGCGCGAGTCGTCGGGCGCGCGCCGCGGCAGGCCGGCGAGGAAGCCGAGCCCGTAGCCGAAGTGCATCAGCGCGAACACGCAGGCCTGGCGCAGCATCTCGATCGGCGCGCGGCGCACGCCGCGGAGCGCGCGCACGCTCGCGACCGCGACCGCCGCGCCGTAGGCCGCCGCGGCGCCGGCCGCCAGGACGAGCGCCGCCGTCGGCGCCACGCCGCCCGCCGCCGCGAGCAGCGGCACCAGGAGGGCGAGCACCAGCAGCGACGGGACCGCCTGGCGCACGCGCCAGCTCCCGGCGACGCGCCGCAGCGCGGCCGGCTTGAAGAGGCCGTACTCGAAGTACTGCCGGAAGAGGCGGCGCGCCGTCGCGCGCGGCTGGTAGGTCGAGCGGATGCGCGCGTCGAGCCAGATGCTGGCCCCGCGCGCGCGCGCCCGCGCGAACCACTCGTCGTCCTCGTCGCGCACGAGGTGCTCGTCGAAGGGGCCGAAGCGCCAGAGCGCGTCGGCGCGAAAGACGCCGAGGTAGACCGACTCGGCCGCGCCGGTGGTCCCGTCGAAGTGGAAGGCCGCGCCGCCCATGCCGAAGCGCGACGCCAGCGCGCGCGCGACCGCCTTGGCGAACGGAGCGAGATCCTGGTTCATGAGCATCGGCGCCAGCATCGGCCCGCCCACCACGTCGGCACCCGACTCGGCGAAGGCGCGCACCGCGGCGCGCAGGTAGTCGGCGGCGTAGCGCGTGTGGCCGTCGGCGCGCGCGACGATCTCGCCGCGCACGCGGCCGAAGCCGAGGTTGAGCGCGGTCGAGACGATGATCCCGGGATTGTCGAAGAGGCGCACCCGCGGATCGAGGTCGGCGACCCGGCGCACCTGCTCGCGCGTCGCGTCGGTCGAGCGGCCGTCCATCACGACGATCTCGAAGCGGTCGCGCGGATAGTCCTGCGCGAGCAGGCTGTGGAGCGCCGCCAGGATCGAGCGCGCCTCGTTGCGCACCGGCATCAGGACGGAGACGAACGGCGGCCGCTCCGCCCCGTCAGGAGCGGACGACGCGTTCGCGCGCGGCGACGGCGGTCGCCGCTCCGACTCCACGGACTCCACCCTCTTCCTCCTTCTTCACGGCGGGCGCGGCGGGCAGGAGCTCGCCGTAGAGGGCGCGCGTGCGCTGCGCGATCGAGGCCCAGGAGCCTTCGGTGCGGCAGAAGCGGGCGTGCGCCCCTCCCATCTTTCGGGCGCGCGCCGGGTCGGACAGAAGTTCCTTCAGGGCGGCGGCGAGCGCCTGCGGATCCTCCGGAGGGACGAGGAGGCCGCTGACGCCGTCCCGGACCACTTCCGGCAGCGCGCCGACGTGCGTCGCCACGAGCGGCCGCCCGTACGCCCCCGCCAGGAAGGCGACGCCGCTCTGGGAGGCCTTCCGGTAGGGGAGGACGACCGCGGTCGCCGCCGTGAAGAGCGCGCCGACCTCGGCCGCCTCGACGTAGCGCAGGCGCCACTCGATCCGGTCCGCGACGCCGAGCGAGCGCGCGCGCGACTGCAGCGGCGCGACGTCGAGCTCGGGTTCGCCTGCGATCACGACGCGCAGCTCCGGCACGCGCGCGGCGACCTGCGGCAGTGCGTCGATCAGATCGGGGAGCCCCTTCTCTTCGTGGAGGTACCCGAAGAAGAGGAGCGTCGGTGGATGGCGCGTCGCGTCGCATTCCGTCTCGTCAGGCGCGGCCGCCGGCGCGAGGAGCTGCGCGGCGCCGTGCGGCACCACGCGGATGCGCGCGGCGACGCTCGGCACGCGGGCGGCGAGCTCGCGCTCGAGTGCCACGCCGTGCACGACGATGCGGTCGGCCGCGCGCTGCAGCAGGCCCGCCGCCAGCGCGCCGAGCCGGGTCGCGTTCTTGGGGACGAGGTCGTGCGCCGTGACGACGGTGCGCGCCCGCGTCGCGGCGCGCGCCGCCAGCAGCAGCCCGAGATGGAGCAGCGGATGGGTGCCGGCCTGAAGATGGAGCACGTCGGGCGCGAACGCACGCAGCGCGGCGAGCAGCGCGCGCGGCGACGACCGCCAGCGCTCGAAGAGCGGCGCGACGCGAAAGGCCGGTGGCGCTTTGCGATCGGCCGCGGCGAATTCGCCGTCGCGCGCCGTGACGAGGAGGACGTCGACGCCGGCCCGGGCGAGCGCTCCGGCGAGCGCGCGCGAGTACTGGTGGATCCCGCCGCGGCCGGCCGGCTCGAGCAGCGCCACGCGCAGCGCGCGCTCGCTACGCATCGGGGGCGACCTCGCCGATCAGCGCGCGCCACTCCGAGGCGAAGCGGGCGAAGGAGAAGCGCGCCGCCGCTGTCGTGCGCGGAATGAAGCGCTGCGGCGCCGCGAGTGCCTGGTCGACGGCGGCGAGGAAGCGGGCTTCGAAGCCGCGGGCCGGCCCGAGCGGGACGACGATCCCGAACGGGTGCTCGCCAGGCGTCGGGAAGCAGCCGGTCGCCGACGTGACGATCGGCCGGTCGGCGTGCAGCGCCTCGATGAGCGCGAGCGAGCAGCCCTCGTAGCGCGACGGCAGCACGACCACGTCGCACGCCGCATGGAGGCGGCGCAGCGGCTCGTGCGAGACGACGCCGAGGAGGCGCAGGTTGGGCGGCAGGCCGCTCTTCGGGGCGACGCCCGCGACCAGCACGGTCACGTCCGGCCGCGCGCGCGCGAGCGCGACCACTTCGCCGAACCCCTTGGTCTGCTGCGCGCGGCCGACGTAAAGGGCGATCTTCGCTTCTTCGGCGAGGCGCAGCGCGCGGCGCGCCTCGAGCGACGCCGGCCGCAGCCGCTCGTCCGGCGCCGCCCCGTTCTCGATCACGTGCACCTTCGAATGCACGCCGTAGTGCGCGCGCACCTCGTCGGCCACCGCCTGCGAGACGGCGACGACCGCCGCGCGGCCGCGCGCGGCGCGCCTCTCGAGCCACGCGCCGTAGGTGCGCGCGATCGCGCCGCGCCGCCGCTCGAGCGGCGTGATCGCGCGGCCGAGCCCGGCGTAGGTGCCGTGGAAGACGGCGACGACCGGCACCGGCGCCGTCCGCAGCGCCCACGCGGCGGCGCCGTTCGCGACGAGCGCAGCGGGGCGCAGCCGCTCGAGCGCACGCGCGAGCAGCGGCCGCGCGGCGCGAGCGTCGCGCGCCTCGTCGAAGAGGCGCCGCTTCCCGGCCGCGCCGGCGTAGGCGACCACCTCGCTGCCGGGGAAGGCCTCGAGCAGGCGCTGCGTGAAGGTCTCCACGCCGCCGGTCGAGCGGGCGGGATCGTCGCGCGTGAAGACGACGAGCCGCGGCGCCGCCGCGACCGCCGTGGCGACTGCCGCTGTGCGTGGTGCCGGCTGCGCGAGCGCGCGCGTCACGGCGCCGCTCCGTCCCGCTCGAGCGCGGCGCCACTTGGCGCGGTGCCCCTTGGCGCGGTGCCGAACACGTGGCGCAGCTTCGACGGCACGCGGTAGCCGAAGTAGTGGTGGAGCGCGCCGAGCCACGGCGTCAGCCCGGGCTCGAAGCCGAGCTCGTGCCCGAGCGCGACGAAGTGTTTGCGGCGGAACGCAGCGTCGTTGGCGAGGAGCCGCCACTCGTAGCGCAGCACGCGTCCGTTCCGTTGTCCGCCCCGCAGCCCGGCCTCGCTGCGCGGCCGATTGAAGCAGAGCGCGTGCGGGCAGGCGATCAGGCGCGCGCCGAGCCGCGCGAGCTGGATCTGGAAGTCGGTCTCCTCGCGGAATCCGGTGCGCCGGTAGAGCGTCTCGTCGAAGCGGGCGCGCGCGAACCAGGTGCGGCGCACCAGCATGATCGCGCACGCCATGGGTACCTCGACGTCGCCGTCGAAATCGGCCTCGTCGTCGTAGGCGAAATGGCGCCGGTCGACCAACCGGTCGGGCGCGACGCGGCGCGTGCGGGCGCGCCGCGCCTGCGCGGGCGTCTCGCCGCGGCGCAGCCACAGCCGCCGCCCCGCCGCGGCGTCGGCGCCGGCCGCGACGCGGTGCTCGTGCAGCGTGCGCGCGTAGCCGTCGGCGAGGTGGACGTCGTCGTCGACGAAGAGGACCGACTCGCCGGTCGCCGCGTCGGCGCCGGTGTTGCGCGCCGCCAACGAGCCGCGGTTGCGCGCAAGGCGCAGCGTGCGCACGCGTGGATCGCCGGCCGCGAGCTCGCGCACCAGCGGCTCGATCGGAGCAGGGCTGCCGTCGTCGACGACGAGGATCTCCTGGACCTCCTGGCGCAGCCACGACGGCACCGTCTGACGCAGCTGGTCGGGCCGGTCGAAAGTCGGGACGACGATCGAGATCGGGAGCGCGCTCATGCGCAGGCTCCTCGGCGCCAGCGGTGGCGCGTCTGGAGGACGAGCACCGCGAGTCCCGCCGCGAGGCCGATCCAGCCGCCGTGCCAGTGGCCATGCTGGAAGAGCAGCGCACCGGCCACCGCCGGCGCGACCGCCCCGATCCACGGGAGCAGCGCGGCGCGCAGCGTCCCGTCGCCCCGGAGGTCGAGGCGCGCGGCGCCGAGGCGCAGCGCGACGACGCAGGCGACCGCGGCGACGAGGCTGTAGACGAGCGCGAGCGGGGCGCGCGCGAATCCGGTCGAGAGCAGCGCCGGTCCGGCCAGTCCGCCCAGCACGCGCGCGAACGAGTGGATCGCGAGGAGCGGCAGGAGCGGCGCGCAGCCGGCGAAGCGCGGCCCGTACAGGAGCGCGATCAGCGGCTGCGGCGCGACCACGAAGAGCGCCGCGGGCACGGCGGCGAGCGCGGCGGCGGCGGCTGTCGCGCGCAGGAAGCCGGCGCCGCGCGGCGCGCCGACATCCCGGGCGTGCACCAAGGCGGGCAAGGCAAGCCGGGATGAAAAGAGGCCGAGCGCCGTCGCGGGCGCCATCGCGAGCTGCAGCGCCGTCGAATAGAGGCCGAGCGCGTCGCGGCCGAAGCGCCGCTCGATCCAGACGACGTCGCTCGAGACGAAGAGCCACTGCAGCAGCGTCGTGGCCAGCACGAGCGCGCCGAGGCGCGATGCGCCGCGCAGCTCGCGCCAGCGGGGTTTCAGCGTCGGCGCGAGCCGCGCCGCTCCCAGCGCGACCGCCGACTGCGTGAAGGCCGAGGCGACCAGGCCGAGCGCGAGCGAGCGCGCGCCGAGGCCCGAGCGCGCGGCGAGCAGCGCGACGGCGGCGAAGGCGACGCCCCCCGCGACGTCGGCGGCGACGCGCGGCGCGAAGCGCAGCTCGCGGTCGAGCAGCGCGCCGGCGATCGTCCCGGGCCCCTGGAAGAAGAGGGCGATCCCGAGCAGCGGCACGAGCTCGCCGACCTCGGCGCCCTTCGAGCGCGTGACCGCGACGCCGACGGCGAGCGCGGCCGCGACCACGACCGCGCCGCCGAGCAGCGCCGCCGAGAGCGCCGTGCGTGCGACGCGGCGCGGATCGTCCGGCTGCGCGAGGAGCGCCGTGCCGAGCCCGAGGCCGGGCAGCAACGCGAGCGCGTTCACGGCGACGCTCGCGAGCGAGAGGGCGCCGAAGTCGGAGGGGGCGAGCTGGCGGGCGAGCAGCGCGTAGGCGGCGAGCTGCAGGAGACGGCTCGCGACGGCGCCCGCCGCGATCGCCGCGGCGCCGCGCTGGAGCTTCGGCGCGAGCGGTTCCGCCGAGCTCACGAGACGGCCTCGAGCGCGCCGGCGCGCGCCCGTCCCCGCACGCACTCGGCGAGCACGTCGCGGCAGGCGCGGCCGACCGCCTCGGTCGTGAAGAGCCGCTCGTGCAGCGCGCGGCCGCGCTGCGCGACCGCTTCGCGTTCCGCCGGGTCCTCGAGCGCGCGCCGCAGCGTGGCCGCGAGATCCTCGGGATCGCCCGGCCGGCAGAGGAAGGCGGTCGTCGCGTCGAGCGCCTCGCGGACGCCCGGCCCGTCGGCGGTCACGGCCGCGCGCGCCGAGGCGAGCGCGGCGAAGACCTTCTTCGGGATCACCGCCCGCGCCGTCGGCGAGTCGCCGAAGTGGCCGAGGCAGAGTCCGGCCCGCGCGATCCGCTCCGGCAGCGCGGCGTAGGGGAGCGGCGCCTCGAAGCGGACGTTGTCGAGGCGCAGCTCCGCCGCGAGCGCGACCATCGCCGCGCGCGTCTGCCCGTGGCCCAGCAGCGTGAAGCGCAGCCGCCGCTCGCGCCGCAGGAGCGCGGCGGCGCGCAGGATCACGTCGGCTCCCTGGAACGGGATGAAAGTCGCGACGAAGAGCGCCTCGAGCGGCTCCGCGTCGTTCGGCGGCGGCAGCGGCCGGAACTGCTCCTCCGCGCCGACGAAGACGCGCCGCAGCGGAGCGGCGCCTGCGCTCGCCGGCAGCAGCGTCGCCGCGATCAGCCGCCCGTGCGCGAGCGTGTCGACCAGACCGAGGTCGGCGTGGCGCAGCGCGAAGCGGTCGAGCTGCGCGAGCTTCCACGCCTGGAACGAGCCGCGCGCGACGCGCTGCCGCTCGAGCACCTCGTTCACGTAGAGCGACGCGAAGCAGTCGAAGGCGAGCGGCAGGCGGAACGTCCGCGCGAGCGCGGCGGCGAGCGGCATCTCGCGCTGGCCCGGCTTGCCGACCAACAGGACGTCGGCGCCGCGCGCCGCGCGCGGCAGCGCCGAGAGCAGCTTCGCGTAGCGCGGCAGCGCGCGCCCCTGCGCACGGCACTCGACGACCTCGACGCCGGCGCGCCGCAGCCCTTCGCGCAGCTGCCGCACGCGTGGGCTCACGCGGTCGTCGTAGGAGCCGAAGTAGACGACCTTCATGACGAGTTCTCCGTTGGGCATCGGGTGCGCTCCGTGCGGCGCGGCAGCGCGATCGACTGCGCGAGGCCCGTCACGGTGCCGAGCAGGAAGGCGGTGCGCGCCTGGTTCAGCATCGCGCCCACCATCCCGATCACGAGGAAGGTCGCGAGCAGGCCGAGCAGGCCGAGCGCGAAGCCCGCCTCGTCGCGATCGGGGTGGCCGCGCGCGGTGCGCGACAGCGAGGCGAGCGCCCACCCGATCGCGGCGAGCAACAGCAGGAGGCCGGGCAGCCCCGCCTTCACCGCGCTCCAGACGAAGAGGTTGTGGACGAGCGTCGCGCTGCCGCGCCGGCGGTCGACGATCGCCGCGCCGACGTCGAAGGCGGTCCCGAGCCCGATCCCGGCGGCCGGATGGTCGACCGCGACTTCGAGCGCGCCGCGCAGCTCGCGCACGCGGTAGGTCACGCTCGGGTCGCCGTTGCGGTCGAAGAGGGCGCCGACGCGCGCGACGGCGCGGTCGGCAAGGCCGGAAAACAGGAGCGGCCCGCCGATCGCGCAAACCAGCACGAGCGCGATGGCGACGCGCGGCAGGCGGCGCGCGCTGCCGCCCGGCGCCGCGTCACCGACCGGATGGAGCAGCGTGATCGCGAGGCCGATCGGCGCGGCACACCACGCGGCGCGCGAGAAGGTCGAGAGGGTCGCGGCGCTGGCGACGACGAGGCCGGTGACGAGGAGGGCGCGCCGGCCCGCGCCGCCGGGCGCCGCGCGCAGCAGCGCGGCCGGGACGCAAAGGAGCGCAAGGAATCCGAGGAAGTCGGTGACGTCCACGCTCGCGCGCAGGAAGCCGTTGTAGCGGAAGCCTTCGCCCAGGAGGTAAGCGACGACCGTCGCCAGCGCCGTGCCGACGAGCGCGACCGCGACGACGCGCACGACCGTGCGGCGGCGCGCGGGCGTGTCGGCGATCTGCACGATCAGCAAGTGGGCGAGCGCGACGTAGGCGACCTTTCTCCCGTCGCGCAGGCACGCTTCCAGCGGATTGCCGCGCACCAGCCCGACCAGGAGCCCGATCACGAGAAACGCGCCGACCAGCCACGGCACCGGGCCGGCGCGCGCCGGCGCCGCCTCGCGCAGCACGAAGCGGCGCAGCGCATGGGCGAGCAGCGCGGCGACGGCCAGCAGCTCGGGCGCGGTCATGCGCCAGAGCGTCCAGTCGTAGAAGGGGTGGGGGCGCTCGAGCTCGCCGGCCGTCCGGTGGCGGATCGCCGTGAAGAAGGCGAGCGCCGCGAGGTCGACCGCGAGCAGTCCGAGGTCGAGGCCGCGCAGCCCGACCGCGGCGAGCGCGAGCAGGAGGGTGCCGCTCCCGACGAGCGCGAGCGCAATGCGATTCCCGTCGAGCGCGAGCGCCGCGAGCGGGCCGGCGAGCAGCGCGCCGAGCACGATCAGCGTGAGGCGCGCGAAGCGCGGCGCCGCGGGCGCGGCCGGCAGCGGAGCGAGGCGCGGGGTCGCGTTCACGGCGCTGTTTCCGCGGAGGCGAGAGCGCGGCCGCGCCGCGCTGGTGCCACGACCTCGCGCAGCACCCGTGCGACGCCGCGCGCGGTGGCGGCGACGTCGAGCTCGCGCGCCGCGAAGTCGGCGGCGGCGCGCCCGAGCCGCTGCGCGCGCGGCCGATCGGCGAGGAGCTCGTCGGCGGCGCGCGCGAGCGCATCGGGCCGCTCGGGCTCGATCAGGATCCCGGTCGCGCCGTCGGCGACGATCTCTTCGAGGCCGCCGACGCGCGTCGCGACGACCGGCCGGCCGGCCGCCATCGCTTCGGCGACGACGCGCCCGAACCCCTCCCAGCGCGCGGCGTGGACGAGGAGGTCGGCGGCGTGCAGCAGGTCGGCGACGTCATCCCGCGCCCGCACGCCGGCGAAGCGGACGCGCCCGGCGATCCCGAGACGGTGCGCCTGCGCCACGAGCGCGCCGCTATCGGGACCCTCTCCGACCAGGACGAGATGGGCGGTGCGGCTCCGATCGGACGGATTCGCCATGCGCGCCAGCGCGTCGATCGCGACGTCCTGGCCTTTGCAGCGTCCGAGCGTCCCGATCGCGACCAGGAGTGGCGCGCCGTCGGGGATCGCGAGCTCGGCGCGGACCTCGGCCGCGGCGCGACGAGGAGCACGGAAGCGCATCACGTCGACGCCGTTGCGCACCGTCACGATGCGCCCGGGCGCGCCGCCCAGGAGCGCGAGCGCGCGCCG
>Ga0137428_1000771_pt1 | contig 13196 bp, 13 predicted proteins | sample EasRivERMZT718_2_FD_102305 | JGI IMG/M metagenome (GOLD analysis project Ga0137428, IMG submission 102305) | Soil microbial communities from meander-bound floodplain in the East River, Colorado, USA - East River MetaG ERMZT718_2 | ecosystem: Environmental > Terrestrial > Soil > Floodplain ...
CAGCGCGATGCGGTAGCCGCGCGGCACCACGATGCAGGTGGGCCAGATTTCCACGTCGAGCTCCACCGGCACGCCGGGCGTGAGCGGCTGCTTCTCGTCGTGGCTGTGATAAGGCCGGTAGGGGAGCGAGAGCTCGCGGTCGAGCTTGCGGTGCGAGGCGCGCAGCCAGCCCTGGCCCACCGGCGTGCGCGGGTCGAGCGCGCCCTGGAACAGCACCTCCTTGCCCTGCGGATCGAACACGCGCAGCACCGCGAACACGTCGGCGTCTGCAGTGGACGAGGACAGGAAGAACTTGAGCGCGCTCGGACCGGTGATCTCGGTCTCTTTTTCCGCCGTCATGGAGAACGTGACGCCGTCGCCCGCAGGGTCGTAGGACAAGGTCTTTCCTGAAGAAGTCTTCGTCCCTGACAGGCGCAAGCCCTCCGGGTCGAGATAGAACCGAGTCCATTGCGTCCGCGCCAGCGGCCACTCGTTCTCGTAGCGCTGCACGAACTTCTCGCCGGGATGGCGCACCTGGAGCTGCACGCGCGGCTGCTTGTCCCACCCGTTCGCCTCGCCCTTCAGAAAAAAGTCGAAGAAGCGCTTCTGCAGCCGCACGCCGTAGTCGGTGTAGAAGGGCGCCCAGTGCGAGCCGCCGTGGACCTCGAGCCATTTCCGGTCCGACTTGCTTCGTACGAAGCCTTCGAAATTGCCGCGGGTGTGGAGGCCCTGGCCGCCCCAGTTGGCCGCCGTGAGGAGTGGCACCTTGATCTTCGAGAAGTCGGCGCTGCGCTCGCGGTAGTAAGGGCCGTCCATCTCGCGCGAGAGCAGCTCGCCCCACATGTTCTCGCGGTTGCGGGCGAGCTCGTCGTCGCTCAGGACCGCAGGACCGCACACCGGCTCGCCGGTGACGCGGCTCTTCGCGCCTTTCGGATTGCCGTGCTGCACCGTCTTCACCTGCATTTCCTGCCAGTTCTTGCGGAAGCTGCAGATGATGCCGCCGTGCCGGTTGCCGTCGCGGTACGCATCGTTCCAGCCCTCCCACGCGCAGATCGCGGCGAGGTGCGGCGGCTGCGTGGCGGCGGCGCGCCATTGGTTGCTCGCGTAGTAGGAGATGCCGTTCATGCCCACCTTGCCGCTGCACCAGGGCTGCGCCGCCGTCCATTCGATGGCGAGGTGGATGTCGCGCGTCTCGCGCGCGTCGTTGTGGCACAGGTAGCCCGGCGTGCGCCCGGCGCCGCGCGAATCGATGCGGATGCAGGCGTAGCCGTCGGGAACCCACTTTTCCGGATCCACGACTTCCCAGTTCTGGTACTTGTTGGAGGAGCCGGCGAGCGCGTCGGGATTCTCGCGCGCCATGATTTCCCAGGCGGTCTTATAGCCGTCCTGGAAGGCGAGGCCCTTGCCGTAGGGGCCGTAGCTCAGCAGCGCGGGATAACGGCCCACGTTCGACGGGCGGAACACGTCGGCGCGCAGCTCGAGCCCGTCGTCCATGCGGATCGGGACGTCCCAGTCGATGCGCATGCGCGATTGTGCCAAAGAAAGGGCGCCGCGCCTGCTATGCCACAATTCATCCGATGATCGAGCTCGAAATCAACGGCGAGCGCCGCGGCGTCGAGGCGGCGCCGGACACGGCGCTGCTTTACGTGCTGCGCAACCAGCTCGGTCTCGCCGGCACGCGCTTCGGCTGCGGCAGCGGGCAATGCGGCGCGTGCTTCGTGCTTATCGACGGCCGCGCGATGGCCACATGCGACCTGCCGGTGTCTTTCGCTTCCGGAAAAAAGGTCACGACCATCGAAGGCCTCGGCGAGTCGCACCCGGTGCAGAAGGCGCTCGTGCGGCACCAGGCGGCGCAGTGCGGTTACTGCATGAGCGGCATCGTCATGGCCGCCGTCGCATTGCTTTCTCAAAACTCGAAACCCACGGAAAGCGAAGTGCGAACCGCGCTGGACCGCAACCTCTGCCGCTGCGGCTCGCACAACCGCGTCGTGCGCGCGATCCTCGATGCTCGCTGAAAAGCCCGCGGCGCTGTCGGATGCGAGACGGCTCTCGCAGCGCGTGCACTTCGAGCGCGACGGCACGGTGTCGATCGCGAGCGGCAAGGTGGAGCTCGGCCAGGGGATCCTGACCGCGCTGGCGCAGATCGCGGCCGAAGAGCTCGGCGTCGGCCTGCAGCGAATCCGCATGCTGCCGGCAAGCACCGCCTACAGCCCCGACGAGGGCGTGACCTCCGGCAGCCAGTCGATCCAGGAAGGCGGCAAGGCGCTGCGCGCCGCGTGCGCGGAGCTGCGCGCCCTGATGCTCGAGCGGGCGGCGCGGCGTCTCGGCGCGCCGCTTGCCGAGCTGAAAGTCGAAGACGGCACGATCCGCGGCGGCGGCGCGAGCATCACTTATTGGGAGCTGGCCGATTCCGAGGGCGAGATCCTGGGCGGCGCGCCGCTCAAGCCGGCGAGCGCCTACCGCGTGGTCGGCACGAGCGCGCCGCGCCTCGACCTGCCGGGCAAGATCGCCGGCCGGCCGAGCTATGTGCAGGACATGGTGCTGCCGGGGATGCTGCATGGGCGAGTAGTACGACCCCCCCACGCCTTTACAAGGCTCATTGCTCCCGGACAAGTGAAAGGCGCCTCGGTCGTCCGTGACGGAAGCTTCCTGGGTGTCTTGGCTGAGCGCGAGGAAGACGCGATCGCAGCGGCGGCGAAGCTGCGCGCGAAGTCCACGTGGGAGCGGGGCCCGCGCGTGCCCGACGACATCCACGGCTGGCTGAAGCAGCACGTTGCCGAGCGAAATATCGCCAAAGAAAAATCAGATGCGACGGTGAAGGCGCGCGGCGTCAAGCGCGTCCAGGCGGCGTACACCAAGCCCTATATCGCGCACGCATCGATCGGGCCTTCGTGCGCGATCGCGCGCTGGAAGGACGGGAAGCTCGAGGTCTGGACGCACAGCCAGGGGATCTTCGGGCTGCGCCAGGACCTCGCCAAGGTGCTCGGCATGCGCGAGCAGGACATCGTCGTGATGCACGCGGAGGGCGCGGGCTGCTACGGCCACAACGGCGCCGACGACGTCGCGCTCGACGCTGCGCTCCTCGCGCGCGCGGCCGAGGGCAAGCCGGTGCGGCTGCAATGGATGCGCGAGGACGAGTTCGCGTGGGAGCCGTACGGCGCGGCGATGGCGTTCGAGCTCGAGGCCGCGCTCGACGCCTCGGGTGCGATCGTCTCCTGGCGCCACGAGCTGTGGAGCAACGGCCACACCCACCGGCCAGGACGCGCCAAGCTGCCGACGCTCACCGCTGCAGCCCAGCTCGCCAATCCGTTCGATCTCTCGCCCGCGGTCAACCCCGCGCTGCCCGCCGGCGGCGCCGACCGCAACTGCATTCCCCTCTACGAGTTCGCGGACCTGCTGGTCGTCAACCACTACGTGAAGGAGATGCCGCTGCGCAGCTCGTCGCTGCGCTCGCTCGGCGGCTTCGGCAACGTGTTCGCCATCGAGTCCTTCATCGACGAGTGCGCCGCTGCGGCCGGCGCGGATCCGATCGCTTTCCGCCTGCAGCACCTGCAGGATCCGCGGGCGCGCGCGGTGATTGAGAAGCTCGCGCCGTTCTTCAAGTCATTTCAGAAGACCGAAAACTGCGGCCGCGGCATTGCGTTCGCCAAGTACAAGAACCTCGGCGCCTATTGCGCGGTGCTCGCGGAAGTCGAAGCCACGCACGAGCTGCGCGTCACACGCCTGATGGCCGCGGTCGACGTCGGTCTGGCCGTGAACCCGGACGGTGTCGCGAACCAGATCGAGGGCGGCTGCATCCAGGCGGCGAGCTGGACGCTCAAGGAAGCGTGGCGCCCGGGCGTCGCGGCGTGGGAGGACTATCCGATCCTGAAGTTCAGCGAAGTCCCCGCCGTCGAAGTCCTGCTCCTGAAAAGCGAGGCTCCGTCCGTGGGCGCCGGCGAGTGCACCATGGGCCCGACCGCCGCGGCGATCGCCAACGCCCTGCACGACGCGCTCGGCGTGCGGGTGCGCGACCTTCCGCTCACGCCTGCGCGCATCGCCCAGGCGATCAACGCGTAGCCTTCGAGACCGCTTGGGCATTCGGCGGAAGTTCATATACGTTGTTAGGTTGCATGTTTGCTCGCCAAAGCAACGCTAGAGATGCAGAACAGCACCGCGGCCCCCATCAGGCCATACATCAGATAGTCGTGACCGCCGAAGAACGGCGCGTTGCCATAAGCGATCAGAAACAGCCAGACGGTATATAGGGCCGACACAACGGCGGCGGCGATGACTGCCCACCTGGCACCGAGACCGCCAATTAGGAACCAAAAGCCGGCAAGCGCCATCGCGAGCAAGACGCCCCAGACGACAACGTAGTAACTGAGGCTGATGAACTCATGATCAGTAGAGTCCCAAATATCCACCGCGAGAACCAGCAACGGTCCAACCAACCATACCCAGCCGATCAATTTGCGGGCTGCACCCATGCAACCTAACGTCCGCGTCTTGCCGCGCCGCATGCGCAGCGAAGCAAGCGGAAGGCGTCGGTCAACAACGCGCTGTTAGCGGGCGTTATAAGTCGGACCATCCTCACCAACGAGAACCTCTGTATTGACGACGGACTCTGCGCGTAGGTGAGCCATTTCGCCAAGTCGGGCGTCGTTTCTATATGCGGCGAAGGCGCGCATATCTGGAAATGTTACGACATGGATTTCCTTGAACACATCGGACTCACCGTCCGGCCTGACTACGATGGTTCTCTCAATTTGGCCTCCATGGGCCTTCATCACGGCCGCGGCATACCTCTCGAATGCTCGGAATTTATCTTCAGACGCCTTTCGGACGGTGAGAATCGCAACGAGAGTCAGCGGAGTCACGTGCGTAGAGCGCCAGCTAGAGTCAGCGGATTGACAGCGTTAAGCCATATCAACGTCCCGGCTAACGCGCCGCCCGCTTGCGGGCGCTCGCCGCTGAGCCGGTGGTTAGACGTGACCTCTTTTCGTGCAGGCGCCCGGACACGTACTTGTGCAGCACGCTGGCACGCGGCGAGCTGCGCCCTTGTAGGACGCACTGAGACCAATGCTCCCTTTTCGTAGGCGGCCAGCATTTCTCGTTCGTAGCGATCAAGACTTTTCATCGGAATCATCCATTCCTAAATAGTCGCGCGTTGCCTTCCGGCTCGGAATGACGGTCTTCAAGAAGTAGTGCTCCTCTTCCTCCGCGATGGAACAAGGAAGAGAGGCGGGCCGCTTGCGGCCCGTCCCTCTCCATTGTGCGGTTGGGCGTCATCATGCGATGCGCCCGCGCATAGCGCTTACTACTTAGCCGCGTCAACAGGGATCAGTCGACTCGGACCCGTGCCGGTTATCTGTACCACCACGCCTTCATCCTTAATGAGGACGAAATGAGGCACTCCCGCCGGCTCCGTGTAATAGCTACCCGCCTTTAATGCAATGAGCTTCGATTCGTCGAACTTCGTTCCGAAGCCGACATACCACGTACCTGAGATAACGGTGTATGTCCTGGTGTCCGGGTGCGTATGGGGCTCGCTCGCACCGCTACGGCCCTCGCGAGGCTTGGTGAAAAAAACATAGGGGCCAGGCTTCGTTTGATCACCGATCACCTTCAACTGCTCTCCGAGCTGTGACTTCTCCCATTTGGCGTTTGCAGAATTGACCATGACAACGCCTGGAGGCACCTCCTGTCCAAACGCCGGGACACAGACGACCAGACTGACTGCGGCACCAATGACCCACGTAGTGACTTGCATAGTTCCCCCTTTCATTTGCCTGCTCATTTGCCTGCAATAGGCGGTCAGCCCGCGACCGCATCCATGAACCGCGCTGAGCTTGACGCCCAACGTTCCGCATTACCGGCGCGCGCTGCTCTTGCGCGACCGGGTACATGCGGTTGTTAGAGCGCTATCCTCTCGCCTCAACGGTCAGCTTTCGATGGTGACAATGTGTGCCTGGATCTTCCCGTCGACAGCGCCCCGCCCGAACCGCTTGCCGATAGCCTCCGCCGCGATGTCGGTTGCTTCGCCAAGCCGCGCGGAATCGCGGGTCTCGATCTCATTTCTTAGCGGTGTCCCCTGACAGTACGCGATCGCTGGGACCCGGGAAGATGTTGCCCGGCTGCGCGCCGCGACCGTGTCAATTCGGGGTGAGGCAATGAATCCGCCGTTTGCCAGGTCGCGCTCGATAATGCGATGGTCGTGATAACCGTGGGGCGTGCGGGCCATGAAGCGCGGCGGATCCTTGGGAAAGAGGGATTCCAGCGCGGTCGTCACGGTGTCCGCGAATTCGTTCTCCTCGATTCGATCCCACACGTTGAAAATGAAGACGCCTCCCGGTCTGAGCACTCGACGCGCCTCTAAAAACGCCTTGGACTTTTCCGGGAAAAACATGACGCCGAACTGGCACACAACGGCGTCAAACATTCCGTCTCGGAAAGGTAGCTGCATCGCATCTGCTTGACGCCACTCGACAGCGCGCTTCGTTCCCACGACGGAGGCTTGGTCGAGCATCGCCTGATTCAAATCCGTAGCGACGATCGAGACACTTTCGGGTAGCACGGATGCCAAAGCACGCGTCACCACACCCGTGCCTGCGGCAATCTCGAGTACGCGAGTAAGAGATCTCGAAGCTAGCCGATTCACCAAATCCGCAGCGTAGGGCGCAAAGATCAGCGGAACCAAATACGTTTCATACAGCTTCGGGATTGAGCCACTGAAAACTCTGTCGGCATCGGAGCCGCTCATAATTCTTGCCTCTGCCTCGATTCCATTGCGCTCTAACGTCGCGCCTAACCGGCCGCCGAGGAGCGAAGCGACGAGGGCACCCAACAGCGAAGCTGTTTGGCGGTCCGGTTCATGCGCTGGTTAGAGGTCATCGCGTGTCAGCGTTCGACCGCCTCAGCTCATGTCCGGCAATTGCTGGTAGGGCCGCGGCGGAAGTTGGTCGGGTGGCAGGAACGAGGGAGCGGGCTGCCCGACGGGCGTCAAAGACCGAATATAGTGATACATCGCCTTAAGCTCGTCCTCCGTGTGATCGCGCATGCTCCACCAGGGCATTGGCGCCCGCCACTCGACCGTACGCACCACCTGAATCCAGCCCTCTTCGGAGAGGTTTTGCACAAGCAGTCGCAAATTGGAGGCGTAGGTAGTTCCTTTCTTCCCGCGCCATCCGACCGGATTTCCCATTAGCCATTGCTCCTCGGGAACCTTCCCGGCGGAAGCGGTGTAGCCCGCGGTATGGCAGTTATTGCAATGCCCGATGAGTACAAGATGTCGACCGCGCTCGATCATCGCGGTGCGCGAGACGACTTGCGCAACTGCGGATGCAGAGAAAATCGCAACCAGCGCAACAGCTGAAACTCTGATGAGAAGGCGGTAGCAGCGCATGCTAGCTCCTTGTGGTAGGGCGGCGAATTAGGGGGAAATCACTTGTTGCTTCCGTTTCTGAACGGCGTCGGCATAGCCCGGTCTGTGACCTCTAACCACGCCCACCGGCGCGCGCCGACAGACCTTTGCAAAGCATGGCGCTCGCGCGCGCGGCCGGGTGCGGCGTGTTGTTAGCCGTCATCTGAAATCCTTCGTCGTCGATGGAGTGATGGCAAGGCTAGCTCCGCCTGCTACTTGAGCAGTTCGGCCAATTGGGTTCGTACGTTGTCTCGGGCCTGCTCAGTCGCCTTTGGGCTCCAAGCAATTGTTGCCCCTTTCCGAAAGCACCGAGCTGCTTCACTCGCTGATGGAAAGGGTCCCAGGATGCTGGCGACCTGAAAAGCGCAGTCAGCGCCGCTGTCTACGTTCGGAAGATGACGGAACGAAGTTCCGATATTGTCAAAGCTGTGATGGGCTCCCGCATAGACCGTGATCGTCGCGTCCTGACCCGAGGCTTTGAGGGTCTCCGCTAGGCGGACACATGGTCCGGCGGGAGTCCAGTCGTCCAGCTCGCCAGAGTGGATCCGCACAGGAGCCGTGATGCGCCGCCCCTCCGGGTAGAGGGCGTTGCAATAGGGATAGAACGGAAGGAACGCACGAAAGGCGGGCTGGCCTGATGGCGCAAAGGTTTCCTTGGCCCAGGCGGTTGATGCGCCCATCGTCAGGATGCCGCCGTGCGAGAAGCCCATCAGGGCCACTCGTCGGGCGTCTATCTTGGGATGCGTGGCGAGAATGCGGAGCGCGCCATAAGCATCGGGAATCCGCTGGGTGCCTGTTAGCGTTCTCGCGCTGGTACAGACCTCGGTGAGATTGCGTCCGCGGAAGCTGTCGATGACGAAGGTTGCATATCCCCACTCACGAAGAACGGGTGCCCACCCAGTTTCGGCATTTCCCAAGCCTCCGCAGCCATGCGCGAGGATGACAGCCGGAAACGGTCCGCTTCCGGATGGGAATCTCAGATCCCCCGAGATCACGATCGGATCACCCAGTACGAAGCGCGACCCGTCCGGAACCCGAACCAAGCTACCAGCGCTGGCAAACCAGATACTGTCGGAGTCCGTAGCAGCAAGGGCGGGTTTCAAATCCTTCAAGGCCGGCGCACATCCGGCCGACCAAACCGCGACGAGGGCCAACAACACGAAGCACTTCTTCATGCGGTTCCTCCCTTTACTCGAGATACGGCTAACGTTCGTGGTGAGGCGCGCGCGAGTGATTTTCGCTCGCGTCGCTCTCGACCACATTGTTAGGTCCAAGCGTGAAAAAGAATGGTGTTAACAACGCGCCTAAGACTGCAGCCGAGAAAGAACAGTAAGCAATCGGTGAAAGGTCGAGCGGCGTTTGAATATTTCCGGGCGTCGGATAACACACAGGGCCTGGCAGAAGTCCACGAAACAGGGCAGCACCGAGACCTGCAAGCGTGCCGAGGATCAATATTGAGTACCAGGGCCAGCTGTACCCGATGGCGCTGTACATGAACACGAACGCTGCGGCAAAAATAACGGCAATTGGCACGGCGAGCACGAGATTGAATATGACCCCGTACATCCAAACAGACAGCGAACCAACAATGTAGCCAAGGACGCCATGTTTTGGGGCCACACCTTGAGACCAGATCGCGAGAATCAAACCAGTGACGAGGGGCAGAAACACGACGAAGGAGATCGTCAACCCCACGAAACGAATGACGTTTGCGCGGTGCACGTTTGGATCTAACGTTTCCGTTCAACGGCGCGCCGCTTGCGGCGCGTCCGCTGCAACGGATGGTTGGGCGTTCGTGCGGACGATTCCAACAGACGCTTCTCCTAAACGCGATCGATGCTAGGCAACGTTTGGTACAGCACAACTGCGTAGCTCAAAATACTCACCCGTAGATCATCCAATCGCGCATGAGCGCTGTGGCGGCCTGCGGGTGTTCAAGCGGCAGCATGTGGCCGCTATCCTCCACGATCGACAGTCGCGCGTCAGGCGTCATCTCCGCAACCTCCTGGCTGCTGCGGGCGAGCGGTGTCAGACGATCCACGCGGCCGCAGATGATGCGAACCGGAATTGTGGCGGCTCGAAGCAGATCGCGGGCATCGGTGCGGCTGATTATCGCGAGCTGCCGGCGCACAAAGCATTCCGAACCGACCCGACCCGCCATGGCTCGCACCTGATCTGCCAGCGGTTGCGTCAACCGGGTTGGATGCAACAGCGCCGGCAACATGGTCTCGATTACGGCGGCATAGCGGCCGGCCCGGCAATCGGCGATCGAGGCCTTGCGATTGGCGGTCTGCTCGGGGTAATCAGCGCGCGCGCCGCTGTCGATCAGCGCGAGCCGGGTGACGCGATGTGGCGCCTGCCGAAGCACTTCGAGCGCGACGTACCCGCCCATAGAGAAGCCGGCGATGGCGAAGCTCTCCGGCGCCTTGGCCAGCACCTCAGCCGCCATGTCTTGCATCGTATCGGGGCGGCAAACGTCCGCCACCACGCAATAGGCTACATCGGCGAGTCCATCGCGCTGATGCGCCCATAGGGCGCCGTCGCAGACGAGGCCCGGCACCAAGATCAGTGGCTGTTTCGTGGACATTGCGGTCCCCGTCATGAACGCGGCGCATGCTTCCCTTGATCACGAACTCGTCGTGGGCGCACAGACAAACACTTAACGTTCGTGGCCTGCCGTGCCAGCCGCAACCAATGAGGGATGATAGGGTGCAGTGTCGTAAACCTCGAAATTCCTTCGGTATGGCGGGACGCCCAACGTCCCGGTTTTGCCGCGCGGTGCACGCGGCGTAGCTGCGTGCATAACGCGTCGGACAGCAACCGGCTGTTAGGCATCACCTGCCACCTTTCAAAATGCAGATTTGTCCACTGCCTTGTGCGAAGAACTCCGTGCCAAACGGGTCCATCATTTGCCACCCTTCGTACCCGCTCGATATCGGAATGACCTCAAGGCGCAGGTCTCCGGAAAACTCGATGTGAATGTCGGACGTACCGGCTCGAAGCTGCGCGGCAGCGATTTGCACAGACGACAAGAGCTTCGTGCCCTCGACAGCCGCATCGATGGGTGCCGGTAGACCGTATTTTTGGCGATGGTCCTCGCTGCTGAGAATCCTGTGGCCCTGCCTGAGAATCCGCCATGGACATTCCACGCCGATGTACCCTTTCTTCCCGAACAGGAACGTCCAGTGCACGGGCTCGTCAAAGGTCACGTCAGTGATGCTGCGCCCGATCATCCATGAGAGGTCGACGTTGTTCGGACTCGTGGGCTGCGGGTAAACGATTCGCCCCATCGTTGTGGTGATGCCTAACGTTCCCGTTGAGCCGCGCGCCACGGCGCACCGCGCCGCTGACAAGCGTCGGTCTCGAACGGGCGGTTAGGGCTCAAGTTTGCCGAAGTACACTCCAAGGGCTTCAATTGTCGCGTCGTCAAGTTTTTCAGCCAATGCAGAAATGGCCGGGTGCGGCCGCACGCCACGTTTGAACTCATCAATTTGACGCACCAAATAAGTCGGGACCTGACCGGCGAGTCTTGGAAAGTCCTTTCCACCTCGATAATCCGCCGAATGGCATTTCGCGCAGTTCAGCTGCTTGGCGCTCGCCGCGCCTAGTGCAATCGTCTTAGCATCTGGCTCGGTGGCAAAGCGCGCTGGTTTGGCTCGCTGGGAGGAGAAATAATCTGAAATGTCTTGAATGTCCTTCGTGGACAGCCGTTCAACGTTGACCTGCATTTGATAGAAGACTCTCTTCCCAGATTTGTACGCGTGCGTCTGCGTTACCAAGTATTTGGATGGTTGCTGCTCAAGGGTTGGGGCGCCGACGGTGGATTCGACACGGTGACACAGCAAACAGACCTGCGCTTTCTTCTCCCCTGCTCGCGCATCGGCACACGCATCGGAGAAAGGAAAGACAAGCGCCAGCACGAAGCCGAACAATGGCGATGTAACGAGGAAATTCCGCATGGTGAGCCCTAACGTTCGCATTCACCGGCCGCGTGAGCGCCGGCGGAGCTGCGCACGGAAGTGGTCCGGTGCAATGCGCTGTTAGGTGGCACGCGCACCTAACTTCGCGCGCGGCAGGAGTTCGGGACGCCGCGCCGGGTAAATGTCCAGGTTCAGCACGGGTTCCACGCCGACATTCTGAGCGTAGTGAAGAGCACCGGCCGGGATCGCAAGTGTCGAGCCTGCCACCATGCGGTGCGCCACCATGTCGCCCTTTTCGTTCGCAACAAAATAATCAAGCGTACCCGACAGAATATAGGCGACCTGCTCGAAATCGTGCGTATGTGGATTGGTGTCGTGCCCAGGATGGAAACGGATAAGTTGCAACGTAGTTGCGGCGGTCAGAATAATCTTGCGCTCTACACCCTGGCGCACCTCTGTCCATTCCAAGGCATCCCAATTCTCGGTCTCGACCATCCGCTGTCCCTCCCGGGCGCTTATGGTGCCACCTAACGTCCGGCTTCACGCGCGCGCCGCTCGCGGCGCGGCGTCGTGCAAGCCGTTGTTCGGTGGTACGCGCGCATGAACTGCCCTACCGCGAGAAACCGCGATCGGCGAGAAGCGGTCATTCAATCACTCGGTCCGCGAGTAACAGGAGCGCGGGAGGCAATTTAAGCCCCAGCTTCTCGGCCGTCTTCAGGTTCACCACGAGATCAAACTTCGACGGGCGTTCGACCGGAAGGTCGGCGGGCTTCGCGCCCCGCAAGATGCGGTGCACGTAGGCGGCGCTGCGGCGGAACATGGACTGTACGTTCGGTCCGTAGGACATCAGGCCGCCGGCTTCGACGTAGGGCTCGAGGGGCATGCTCGTCGGCAGCCTGTGCTTGAGGGCGAAATCGATGATGAACTGGCGAAAGTTGAGGGTGCGCACGTCCCAAAGGACGAAAATCGCATCCGGCAGCCGCGAATCCATCTTGCCAAGGACGCCGAGGAGGTCGTTCGTCACATCGAACGACTCCAACGTCAGACGTAGCGTCTGTGCTGCTTTCTCGACCGCCAGCAGCTCTACGCCGTGGGATGGATGAAAGCGCGTCCATAGCACCGCCACCCGAGTGATGGCGGGACTGATCTCTTTCAGCATTGCAAGCCGTTTTGGGTCGATCTCGGTCTGAATGGTCGACACGCCGGTGACGTTGCCGCCAGGTCTCGCGAGGTCAGCGACCAGACCCGCGATCACGGGCTCCGAGGAAAAGATCATCACGATGGGAATCGTCCGGGTCAGCCTCTTCGCGGCAAGGGCCGGGACCGTTCCGGCGGCGGCGATCACGTCGACCTTCGCTTCGACCAGGGACTGGGCAGCAAATTCGAGCGTATCGGGGTTCATCTCGCCCGACTGGTAGATGATCTCGACGGTCTTGCCGTCGATGTACCCTAGTTCGCCCATCCCCTCCAGGAAGGCGAGCCGTTCGCCTGAGGGCTTGTTCCCGAGTGGCGCGAGCGTCAAGTAGCCAATTCGCGGGACGCGTGCGGTCTGGGCACGCGAGACGGCCGGCATCGCGAGCGCAAGCACGGCTGCAAGTGCGTTACGGCGATTCATTCCTCTTGCTCCTCCCAGAGCGCTGCGCGCGCCCGTGCCGAGCTCATGCCGACCGTGCCACCGAACGTCCACGCTCACCGGCGCGCGCCCGATGAGCAAAGCACAGCACAGCGCTCGCGCGCGCGTCCGCGTGCGGCGTGCTGTTAGGTTGCCGATGTCCTCGAAGCGAGCGCATTGACAACCTTACCTAGTACCGCACCAAGTAGCACACCGGCAGAAGCGACCACCGTAGTGACCAGGGCGATACCCAGCGCCAAGCCAACCGGGACTCCAGCCATTC
>Ga0137428_1000780_pt1 | contig 13127 bp, 7 predicted proteins | sample EasRivERMZT718_2_FD_102305 | JGI IMG/M metagenome (GOLD analysis project Ga0137428, IMG submission 102305) | Soil microbial communities from meander-bound floodplain in the East River, Colorado, USA - East River MetaG ERMZT718_2 | ecosystem: Environmental > Terrestrial > Soil > Floodplain ...
CACGCGCTGCGCGTCGGCCAGGATCGCGCGCCCGAGCAGCAGCGAGACCATCGACGGCAGCGTGGCCGACGACTGCGCGGTGTTGTCCTCGAAGACCACGCCGCTCGCCGCGAGCGAGGCCAGCGCGGGCGAGGTCGCGCGCCGGTAGCCGTAGGAGTTGAGGTGGTCGGCGCGCAGCGCGTCCACCACCACGAGCACGAGATCGGGCCGCTCGCGCTGGACCGGCTGCGCATCGCGCTGGCCGCAGGCCGCCGACGCGAGCAGCGCGAGCAGGACCAGGCGACCGCCGACGCTCATCGCGACGTCTCGCCGTCCGGGGGCACCGGCGTGCCGGCGGGCGCGGCGCCGTCCGGCGAGGCCTCGCCGCCGGGCGCGGGCTGCAGGCTCAGGATGCCCTGGATGCGGCCCTCGAGATCGTCGTAGCGCTCGGGCTGCTCACGCTGCAGTCCGCGCAGCAGCTCGATGGCCTCGACGACGGACCCGTTCACGTAGAGCACGTAGGCGCACTTCTCGCGCACCTCGGGATCGTCGGGCGCCAGCGCGAGCGCCCGGCGCGCGTGCTCGAGCGCGCGCGGCGGGTCGTACACGGGCTCCGTCTGGCCGCCGACGCGGATCGGCGGCTCGCCGCGGAGCGTGGGGTTGATCTCGATGTAGGCGGCCCGCGCGAACATGCGGGCGTCCTCGACTCCGGCGGCGAACGCGGAGCGGAAGTGCTGCAGGGCCTCGACGTCCTGCCCGAAGCTCTGCTGGAGCAGGCCGAGTCCCAGGTGGGCCTCGGCGCTCGCGGGGTTCAGCGCGAGCTCCTGGGAGAACTCGGCGTAGGCCAGGCCGGGATCGCCGACCAGCACGGCGACGTGGCCCAGCCCGAGGTGCGCGCCGGCCATCGAGGGGCTGCTCTCGAGCACGGCCTGGAACTCGGCCCGCGCCAGGCCGGTGAACTCCGTGCGCTCGCCGCGCTCCGTGATCGGCAGCAGCACGACCAGGCCCTGCCCGGTGAGCAGGTGCCGTTCCGCGCTGTCGTCGGGCCAGGCCACGGCCTGCTCGAAGAGCGGGAAGGCCTTGGCCATCGTGTCGAGCTTCTCGGCCAGGTTGCGGTCCGCGATCACGCCCTCGGGCGTGCTCCGCATCCGCCGCAGCCGGTCCAGGAACATCAGCGCCCGCGGGTAGTTCCCGGCCTTGACGAGCTGGAAGATCATCGCGCCGTCGCGGCTCTGCTCGTTGAAGGGCTTGGGCTCGGGCGGGCGCCGCGTCCAGGCCAGCAGCACGAGGAACAACGCCCCGGCGGAGACGAGCGCCGCGACGCGCCGCTCGCGCAGCTTGCGCCAGCCCCAGTCCACGGCGAGGGCCGCGAACAGGGCCATGAGCGGCAGCACCTGCAGCCGGAAGCGGCCCAGGATGTAGAGCGCCACGACCGAGGCGGTCAGCGCGAGGAACAGCAGGTAGGGCACGGCCAGCTCGCGGCGGCGCGGCAGGCCGAGCACCAGGCCGAGCAGGGCGGCGGGCGCCAGGAACCACATCGAGACGAAGCCCAGGCGCAGCGTCGGCAGGTGCGCGCGGTGCAGCTCGAAGTTGACGTTGTTGGGCTCCTCGTAGGCGTTGAAGAAGGCGCGCGTCTTGCTCCACAGCAGCTCGAGGTAGCCCCAGGGCTCGGCGCGGTGCGTGGCCAGCGTGGCGGCGACCGTGGGCAGCAGCCGGAAGTTGCTGTCCATCAGGATGCGCCGCAGGGTGCCGGTGGGCGGCTCCCAGCCCACGCCGTCCTGCCCGTAGGCGTTGCCGGTCACGAACACCTCGGGGCCGCGCGTGCTCAGCTTGAAGGTGTCGGCCTGGACCAGCCGGTTGCGCACGAAGGCCGGCGCGCACACGGCCGTCCAGCCGACGAGCACGAGGGCGACGAGGCGGGCCGCGCGACGCGGCTGCTGCCTCCAGGCCCAGAGCACGAGCAGCACCGCGGCCGCCAGCAGCGCCGTGCCGGTCTCCTTGCCCAGCGTGAACAGCCCCAGTGCCGCGCCCGTGGCCAGCCAGTCGCGCGCCCGTCCGCGCTTGAGCGCCGCGTCGCCGGCGAGGGCCAGCAGCACCGTGAGCAGCGCCATCAGGCCGTCGCGCAGCAGGAAGGCGTCGTAGAAGTAGAACACGCCCATGAGCGCCAGGCTCAGCCCCGCCACCAGCCCGGCCAGCGGCGAGACCAGCCGCCGCGTGAGCAGCCACGTCAGCCAGCAGGTCGCCGCGCCGAGCACCGCCTGCGCGAAGCCCACGAGCTCCTGCGTGCGGCCGAAGAGCCGAAAGATCGCGGCGAGCAGGTAGGGGTAGAGCGGCGCCTGGTGGTAGGTCTGCTGGCCGCCGTACCACTCGAGCCAGCGGCTCTCGGGCGCAACCTGGTCGGTCCACAGGTGCTGGGCGTGCGGCTGCCGCAGGCACAGCAGGTCGCCGTCGGCGATGACCCGCGCCCACTGCTGGAAGACGTGGTTGTCGGTCTGCACCAGCCGGCTCACGTCGAGCGCGAGGACCTGCTCGCTCTCGTGGACGTAGGCCACGCGCACGGCGAGCGCGACCACGAACACCGCCAGGCCGGCGAGCGTGTCGCGGGGCCTCACGGCGCCACCAGCCCCTGCGCCACGACGAGCTGCTGGCGCAGCAGCTCGTTGCGCGGATCGAGCGCCGTGCCGGTCTCGAGCAGCTGCCGCGCCTGGCTGGGCCGGCCCGCCAGGTGCGCCGCCAGCGCCGCCCAGCCGCAGAAGCGCGCCTGCAGGGCCGGGTCCTCGGTCAGCAGCGCGCGGCCGCTCTCGAAGAAGCCCACGGCCTCCGAGTAGCGCCCGCGCAGCAGGCTGAGCAGCCCGATGATCATCCAGTTCTGCGGGTCCTCCTGCAGGCCGGGCGCGGCCTGGAGCTGGCCGGCGAGCTGCTCGAACTGCCGCTCGGCGGAGGCCTTGCGGTCGTAGGCCTCGACGAAGCTGCGCATCGCCATGGGCAGCTCGTCGAGACGGTCGTAGGCGGCCTCGAGCGCGGCCAGCTTCATCCAGTGCGCGAGCACGTTGTCCCGGTCGATGAGCAGCTGCAGCTCCGACTCGCGCAGCAGGTGGTCGGTCAGGCCGTTCTCGGCGTAGAAGCCCAGCCGGAACAGCGACGGCGCCTGGCGCGAGTCGTAGAAGCCGGCCAGGCCCCAGGCGCGGCGCAGCCGCATCCGCGGCGGCGCGTCGCCCGCGCGCCAGATGTCGGTCAGCGTGCGCGCGATGCGCATCGGCACCGCGTCGGTCAGGCCGAGCTGCAGGTCGCTCCAGGGGAAGGGCTTGGCCGCCAGGAGTCGCAGCGCCTGCGCGAGCGCGGCCTCGGCCTCACCGTCGCGGCCGGCCTCGTGATAGAGGTCGCCGATGCGCTCCCACAGCAGGGCGCGGTCGAGCAGCTCGTCCTGGAAGATCAGCGAGCGCTCGAGCGACTCCGCCGCGCCGCCGGGGTCGCCGTGCTCGATCTGGCTGTCGGCCTTGGCCTCGAGGTTGTCGCGGAAGTCGGTGGGGCGGTCGAGGATCTCGCCCGTGAGCAGCAGCGAGGCCGCCACCGTGCGGATGGCCTCCTCCGCCTCGCCCAGCGCGCGCGCCGCCTGGCTCAGGCGCTGGCGGTGGAAGGGCAGGTTGTGGATGTCCACCGCGCGCTGGAAGTACTGCTTCGCGAGCGCCGGGTCGCCGGCCGAGAGCGCCAGCTCGCCGCGCGCCGCGGCGATGGTCCAGTCCTCGACTTCGCTGACCCCGTTGCTCTCGAGCCAATCGAGCACGCCGGCCGCGCGGTCGTCGCGGCCGGCGATGCGGTAGGCGCGATAGATGTCCATCCACGCGGCGCGGCCCAGGCTCTCGCCTGCGAGCTCCCGGGCGCTGTCCTCCTGGAACAGCAGGTCGGCGACCTCGGTCAGCTCGATGGGGTGGCCGGTCCCGCGTGCGACCTCGAGCCGGTGGGGCGGCTGCGGGTCGTCGATCCAGGGCAGCAGCGCGAGCACGCCCAGGTCGCGCCGGATCGCGGCGGCCAGCAGCTGCAGGGCCTCGTCGCGGCGGCCTTGCTCGGCGACGCAGTGGATCAGCGCGGCGCGGTCCCGGTTGTGCCAGGGCCCGCCCTGGGGGTCAGCCAGCGCCATGAGCAGCTCCTGCTCGGCCTCCTCGTAGAGCGCGTGGCGCACGTAGAGCTGCGCGAGCAGGCTGTGTCCCTGGCCGTCGTGCGGCGCGAGCGCCACGCGCGTCTCGAGCAGCTCGCGCGCCGACGTGAAGCCCTGCGGCTGCTGCGCGCGCCACTGCGCGAGCATGCCGTGCAGCTCGGCCGTGAGCGGCTCGAGCTCGAGCGCCTGCTCGATCTTCTGGAGCGCGCGGCGCTTGAGGCCGGTGTCGAGGCGCTGGTCGGCCTCGTAGGTGAGCAGCAGGCCCTGGTTGGCCAGACCCAGGGCGAGCAGCGGACGGACCGCGAAGGGGATCGCCAGCGCGACGAGCCCGGCGGTCCAGCCGAGCAGGTGCCAGGGGCGCGTCTCCTGCGCGTGCGGCGCGACCGGCGCGGCCGCCAGCCCGGTGAGCAGGAACAGCGGCGCGGGCGCGACCGAGAGTAGGGCCAGCCCGAGGTCGAGCAGGTTGGCCGCGATCAGCCCGCCCAGCGCGGCCAGCGTGGCCAGGAGCAGCGGCCGGGCCACCGGGTCGTCGCCGCGCAGGCTCCGCCGCCAGAGCACCGCGACCAGCGCGAGCAGCCAGGCCACGAACACGAGCAGCGCCGGCAGGCCCGCCGACTGGCCGACGTAGAGCAGCACGTTGTGCGGGTGCGGCACGTCGCGCGCCGTGTAGAAGCGGCTGCCGGGCGCGAACTCGGCCACGGTCAGGAAGGTGTTGGGCCCGACGCCGATCCAGGGGTGCTGCTGGATCACCAGGGCGGCGTTGCGCCACGCATCGATGCGGAAGTCGATCGAGGCCTCGAACCGGTCGATGCGCTGCGCCAGCCGGTCGGCCCCGCCCAGCGCCAGGCCGGCCGACGCGAGGCCGATCAGCACGATCGCCAGCGTCCCGAGGCGCACGAAGCCCAGGCGGCGGTGCAGCCAGAGCAGCAGGTTGAATCCCGGGAGCAGTCCCAGCGACAACACCATCGCGGCGATGGCCGTGCGCGAGTCGGTCAGCACGGTGCTGCCGATGAGCAGCAGCGCCGCCGCGTACCACGCCAGCCGGCGGAGGCCGCCGGTCCGCAGGGCCAGGCCCACCGCGAGCACGGCATGGAAGCCGAAGTACGGAGCCAGGAAGTTGGGATGCTGGCGGAACAGGAACATCCGGGTGTTCAGCGCCGGCGCCGGCGCGATGACGCGCGCCAGGGTGAGCGCGACGAGCGCCCCGCAGAGCGCGACGGCGACGGCGGGGACGACCGAGGCCGCGAGCAGGTCCTGCCAGCTCCGGTCGTCGCGCGGCTGCAGGGCCACGGCGGCGCCCAGGGCCGCCAGGCCGATCAGCCACTGGAGCGACGGACGGGACGCGAAGGGGTTGTGACCGAGCAAGGCGGCCGCCGCGCACAGGGCCACGAAGGCCGCGGCCAGCAGCACGAGCGCGCCGGCCGGCAGCCGGTGCGAGCCGGGCCGGAGCTGGAGCACGAGCGCGACCAGCCCGAGCCAGGCGGCGATGGGCGGGTCCATGAAGACGATCGCGCCCGACAGCGAGAGCAGCGCGACCACGACGAGCAGGGCCTGCTGCGCGGCGTCGCGCGTGCGCGCCCCCGACGAGAGCAGCATGGGGGTGAGGCCGGCGACGAGCGGATACAGCACGAAGAACTGCGGCGGGGCCTCCTCGCGCAGCACGCGCACCGAGAGGTCGGGCGCGACGTGGCTCAGCGCGTGCGCGCACAGCGCGGTCACGAGCAGGGCCAGGCCGTGGCGCGTCGAGCCGAGACGCGGCCAGCGCTCCGGGTGCCGGCGCCTCAGGACGCCGAGCACGAACAGCCCCGAGGCCCACGCCGCCACGGCCCAGCCCAGGCCCCACATGACCCGGCTGTCGTAGGCGGCCGCGGCCACCGTCGTCATCCAGGCGTAGAAGGAGAGGGCGCTGACGAGGCCCCAGAGGACCACGACCTGGCACAGCCGCAGGATCAACATCGAGGCGCGATTGTCGGCAACGGCGGCTCGAAAAAAGCGATAGGGCCGGCTCCGCGGCGCGGAGCCGACCCTATCCTCCTCCCATCAATCCTTTCGTGCGGTACCTGGGCCCGATCCCTGGCGCTCCGCAGGATTGAGCATCCGAAAAATCCTCGGCACCCCTCCTTACTCAACTTGCGTGCCAATCTGTGCAGCGCCGGTGTGTGTCATCGTAAAGCATTAATCCTAAATGGTTTATGGTCGCGCTCGAGCGGGCTCCGCGCCGGAGGCGGCCGAGCCCGATTTGGCCCTGCAGGGCCACAGCGGGCATACGATCATGATACTAACGTTCGCAATTGGCTTTCGAATATGAGCTTATGGCCGTGACGGGGAGGGCATGCCTGCTGGCGTCCTTTCTGGCCCTGGGGGGCATGGGTGGGTGCTCGGCGCCGCCCGAGCTCGTGGTCTCGGACGAGGCCCGCCTCGACGATCGCGTGTGGGTCGAGCTCGCGCGCGGCGACCTCGACGCCGCGCTGCTCGCAGCGGCCACGCTTTCCGACGGGGGCCTCAGGGAGCGTGCGCGGCTCGACCTGGTCGCCGCGCGCGAAGGTCGCGCCGCCGCGCTCGTCACGGCGCTCGAGCAGGGCTCGTGGCTCGCGGCGCGCTACCGGGCCAGCGGACAGGCGGCCGACGAGCAGCTGCGCCAGGCCTCGCGCGCGGAGGGCAGCGGCGCGGCGCTGGCGCTCGAGCGCGCGCGACGCGCGCCGTCGTCCCGCGAGATGCTCGCGCGCGCGAAGGCCGCGCAGTCCGATCCGATCGGAGCGGCCGAGGCCCGCGCGATCGAGGTCGAGGCGTTGCTTCAGGCGGGGCGTTTCGCGGACGCGGACGAGCGCCTGCCCGATCCGCCGCCCACGGCGCGACTGGCGCTGTTGCGCCGCCGCCTCGACCGTCTGTGCGCGCGCCACGCGGCCGTCGTGGACGGCGTCTGCGCCGACCTCGCGCAGGGCTGGGCCGTCCCCGCGAGCGTCGCGCTGCTCGAGGACGCGCTGCTGCGCCAGCCGTCGCGGACGCGCGAAGCGCAGGCCGTGCAGGCGCTGGACGGCGCGTCGCTGGCGGGCGCGCCGCTGCTGCGCGCGCGCGAGCGGCTGCGCGCGATCCTCGACGCGCGCGCGGGCCAGCTGGACTCCGCGGTGGCCCGGCTGGCGGCGCTCGACCCGCGCGAGCCGGAGGAGGACGAGGCCCTGCGGCGCTGGGGCCGGCGGCTCGAATCCGCCGAGGCCGGCACGATCGAGGAGCGCCTCGACTCCGATCCGCAGCGGCTCGCGGGCCGCGATCTGCTCCTCAAGCGCATCGCAGACGAGTGGGATCTCGCGGCGCGCCTCAGCTACGACGAGGCCGGGGAAGGCGAAGCGACCGACCTCGACGGCTTCGTGGCGCGGCTCGACGAGGCCGCGGACACGCTGCCCGGCCGGCCGTCGCTCGCGGCGCTGCCGCGGCGCGAGTACGGGATCTTCGGGGCCATGCTCGACACGGCGCCGCTCGCGGCCGTGCTGCCGGACGCCGTGGTGGTGGGCGGCCAGGCGCTGTTCATGCCGCCGGAGCTGACCTGGTTCGACCGGGTCGGCTGCGTGGAGGTCGAGCTGCCCGGCGAGCTGGGGCGCTACGCGCAGTGCCTCGTGCGCCGCACGCGCGTGGCGGGGCTGCAGGCCAGCCTCGGCGCGCGGATCGCGGGCGCCGGGCTGGACCGGCTGGTGTGGCTCGATCTCGACGAGCTCGAGCGCGAGGAGCGCGCCACGCGCTCGGCGGGGACCGGTCGCGCGCTGGGGGCCCTGCCGGCGGCCGACGCCGCCGAGCGCCGCTCGCTGCGCGAGCCTCTGGACGTCGGCGAGCGGCTGATCCGCCTGGCGCGCGAGGACGCCGGGCCCGACTACGACGCGCGCCTGCTCGAGACCCTCGCCCTGCACGAGCGCCAGCACATCGTCGACTTCCAGGAGTTCGTGGCGAAGGGCGCGACGGCCCAGGTCTGGACGCTGCTCGGCGCGGGGCTGCTGCCCGGCGCGGTGCGGACCGAGATCGAGCGGCGCGCCCACCTCTACGCGCTGCGCGAGGCGGCCGACCCGCGCATCGCGCTGGCCGAGGCCGTCGCGCGGCTGCCCGTCGAGGGCCGCGCGCTCGGCGACGAGCACTCGGTGGCCTACGCCAGCCTGGTCCGCGACCTCGTCGAGCTCCTCGACCAGCCCCGACTGCCCGACGGCCGCACGCCGGAGGAGCTGGGCCTCGACCGCGGGCGCGTGCTGCTCCAGCAGCTCGACCGCGTGCCGCCGGAGAGCTTGCGCGCGCTGGCGCGCGCCATCCCGGACTAGACCGCGCCCTCCTGCAGGGCCACGACCTTCACGGTGCGGAGCACGATCGCGATGTCGAGCGCCAGGCTGCGGTGCTTGAGGTAGTAGAGGTCGTACTGCAGCTTGATGAAGGCGTCGTCGAAGCTGTTGCCGTAGCCGTGGTTGATCTGCGCCCAGCCGGTGACGCCCGGCTTGACCGTGTGCCGGTCGGCGTAGTGCGGGAGCTGCCTCTGGAGCTCGGCGACGAACTCCGGCCGCTCGGGCCGCGGGCCGACCAGGGCCATGTCGTCGCGGATCACGCTCCAGAGCTGGGGGATCTCGTCGATGCGCAGCCGGCGGATCCAGCGGCCGACGCGCGTGATGCGCGGGTCGTCCTCCTGCGCCCAGACCGGCCCCGTGCCGGCCTCGGCGTCCCAGCGCATCGAGCGGAACTTCGTCAGCGTGAACACCTTGCCGTTCAGGCCGACGCGCTGCTGGTGGTAGAGCGCCGGCCCGCGCGACTCGATCCGGATGGCGAGCACGGCCAGCGCGCACAGCGGCAGCGCCAGGACCAGCCCCGCGCTGGCCACGGCCAGGTCGAGGATCCGCGACGCGGCGCGGTACCCCAGGCTCGCGCCCAGGGGCGTGCCCAGGAAGGCGCGCGGGTCGAGCAGGCTCTCGACGGCCAGGCGCCCGGTGAGCTGCTCGTAGAAGGCGCCCACGTCGGAGACGCGCACGCCCGCCAGGCGCAGGGCCGTCAGCGAGTCGGCCGCGGGCGGGCCGGCCGGGTCGAAGACCACGCGCTGCACGTCCAGCCGTCCGACCTCCGCCGGCAGGTCGGGCCGGGCCTCGACGCGGCCCACGAGCTCGACGCCCGGGTCCTTGCGGCGGCGGATCTCCTCCGTGATCACGTCGGCGCCCGGGCCGCCGCCGACCATGAGCACGCGCTCCCCCAGGCGCGCCTGCCGCATCCAGCGCGGCCAGCGCACCCGCAGCCCGTAGCCCACCAGGAAGGCCGCGCCGCAGCCGGCCAGCACGAGCATCGGGTGGATCTGCAGCCGCCGCAGCGCGCCCTGCAGCTCGAGCGAGGCGTCCAGCGCGCCGAACGCGTAGTGCAGGAGCGGCAGCAGCACCAGCGCGGTCGCGACGCCCTCGATCAGCCGCATGACCACGAGCTGCGGCCGCGTGATCACGGTCCAGCGGTACAGGTCGCGGAAGGCGAAGGCGACCTGGAGCACGAGGACCATGACCAGCGCGCGGATCAGGATGTAGCGGCCCTCGTCGGGCGCGAAGCGCGGCAGCAGGCTGGTCTCGCCGCGCAGGAACAGGCGCTCGAGGAAGCTGCGCGCGTGGATCACCGGCACCACGACGACGAGCAGCAGCAGCAGCTCCGCGACCAGGAACGGGACGATCGAGCTGCGGGCCCGCACGCCGCCCTCAGCAGCCCGTGGCGAAAGTCATCCGCGCCGGGAAGCGGATCTTTCGCGTCGGCTCTTCGTGGCCTCCCCTGCGGCGAATCTCCTGATTCGCCTCCGCGTCGGCGCCTCGATCCGACGTGAAATCTCTCGCTTCCGGCATCAGAGCACTTTCGCCACGGGCTGCTAGCTGCCCGCCAGGAGCGCCTCGACCGCGTCGGGGTCGCTGGGGAAGCCGTCGCTGAGCTTGACCGCACCGTCCTCCGTCATCAGGTAGTCGTCCTCGATCCGGACGCCGAGGTTCTCCTCGTTGATGTAGATGCCCGGCTCGATCGTGAACAGCATGCCCGGCTCGATCGGCACCGAGCCGCCGACGTCGTGCACGAAGAGCCCGATCCAGTGGCCGACGGAGTGCTTGAAGTACTTGCGTCCCGGGCCGAAGCCGCGCCCGGTGATGACCTGGCGTGCGATGGCGTCGAGGTCGCCGATGGTCATGCCCGGCCGGGCGGCCTGGGCGGCGGCGGTCTGCGCGTCGAGCACGGCCTGGTAGACCTCGCGCTGGCGGGGCGTGAAGCGCCCGTTGACCGGCACCGTGCGGGTGACGTCGGCGGTGTAGTACTTCCACTTCGCGCCCACGTCCATGACCAGCAGGTCGCCAGCCTGCATCTGCCGGTCGCTGCGCTCGTAGTGCAGCGTGACCGAGTTGGGGCCCGAGCCGACGATCGAGTTGAAGCCCGGACGCTCGGAGCCCATGCGGATGAAGCCGCCCTCGAGCAGGCCCTGCGCCTCGTACTCGAAGGCGCCCGGCCGCACCGCGGCCATGGACTCGCGCATCGCGGCGGTCGTGATCGTGATCGCGTTGGCCAGGCAGTCGATCTCGTAGTCGGACTTGCGCAGGCGCAGCGCGTCGAGCGCCGACCGCAACGCGTCGGTCTTGCCCCCCGGCAGCTCGGGCGGCGGCGAGCCGGCGACGTGCAGCGTCGGCGCCTGCCACCCGCCGATCCGCGCGGAGGCCTCGCCGACCGGGGCCGTGGAGCGGAAGCCCGTCGCCGCCTCGGCCTCGGGGCCGGGCGAGAGCCGCTTGCCGTTCCAGGTCTCGAACTGCGGGTCGTGCGGCGGCAGGAACAGCACCTCGTCCGCGAGCTGGCCGGAGGCGTCGACGTGCAGCGCCAGGCCCACGTCGGGGATCTCGACCCCCGTGAGGTAGTAGAAGTCGTCGCTCTGGTAGAAGCGGTCGAGGTCGTTCTCGGGCGCGGCGGCGACCCAGATCACCGCGGGACCGCCCACCTTCGCCGCCAGCTCGCGGCGGCGGCGCGCGCACTCGTCGGCCAGCCGCCCGCGCGGCTGGCGCAGCGTCGGGGCCCGGGCCGGCGGCGTGTGCGGAGCGGGCGGCGCGGCCACGGCCGCCGGGGCGTGGTGGGTCGGGTCGCGCTCGGGCCACTCCGACTCCTGCGAGTGGCAGGCTGGCAGCGCGGCGAGCAGCCCGGCGAGACAGAGCGCGCCGGCGGCGACGCCCTGGGGGGGATCACGGGTCTCCACGGTGGAACTCCGGCAGGTGTGCGAAGGGGTCCTCGATGATCTCGGTCGACACCGCCCGCCCGGCCCCGTCGAGGACGACCGACACGACCAGGAAGCGCCAGGGCGAGTCGGCTGCCCGGTGGCGAGCCAGCCAGGCGCGGGCGCCGCGCAGCATCGTACGGAACTTGGGCGCCAGGATCGTCGCGGAGGGCTCGACCTCGGAGGAGGCGCGCGCCCGGACCTCCACGAAGACCAGCCCGGCGTCGTCCCGGCAGACCACGTCGAGCTCGGCGCCGCGCACGCGGTAGTTGGACTCGATCACCGTGAAGCCCGCGGCGGTCAGCGCCAGCTGCGCGGCCTGCTCGGCGGCCCGGCCGCGGACGAAGGGCGTGCCCCGCATGCGCTCAGGCCTGCGGCTTGTCCTTGGCCGGCTCGTCGTCCTGGAGCACCGAGGCGATGGCCGACTTGAGCGCCCGCACGCGCGTCGCGCCGTCGTCGAACTTGAGCACCACCTCGTGGTCGTGGACGGCGGCCACCGAGGCGTAGAGCCCGCCCGAGGTCAGCACCCGGTCGTTCTTCTTGAGGTTCTCGATCATCTGCGCCTTGCGCTTGCGCTCCTTGCGCTCAGGCCGCATGAGCACGAACCAGAAGATCAGCAGCGGGCCGCCGAACATGACGACCATGTTGAGCAGGCTGTTCTGCGGCGGGGCCGGGTCCTGGAGCAGGACGAGCGCGGACAGGGTCGGTGCGAGGGCGGGGATCAGCATCGGCGCCATGATAGATCGCGGCCGACGCGCGGCACAACGCGGCGCGGCCGCGATCGCTATAACCGCCGCGATGAGCGCCGAGCGCCGCATCCTGGTGGCCCTCAGCGGAGGCGTCGACAGCGCCGTCGCGGCGGGGCTGCTGGCCGAGCAGGGCCACGCGCTGGTCGGCGTGTTCATGCGCAACGGCGTCGCCGGCGCCGCGGCCGAGCGCTCGTGCTGCTCGCTGTCCGACGCGCGCGACGCGCGCGCCGTCGCCGACCGCCTGGGCATCCCGTTCTACGTCGCCGACCTCGAGCGCCCCTTCGCGCGCCTGATCGCCGGCTTCGCGTCGGACTACGCGCGCGGCCTGACGCCCAATCCCTGCGTGGTCTGCAACCAGGAGCTCAAGTTCGGCGAGCTGCTGGCCCTGGCCGGCGACCTGGGCTGCGACTCCGTGGCCACCGGGCACTACGCCCGCCTCGAGGACGGCCGCCTGCGGCGCGGCGTCGACGCCGGCAAGGACCAGAGCTACCTGCTCGCCGGGCTGACGCCGGCGCAGCTGGCCGGCGCACGGCTGCCGCTCGGCGGCCTGCTCAAGACCCGGGTGCGCGCCGAGGCGGCGCGGCTGCGCCTGCCCGTGGCGGACAAGCCCGACTCGGCCGAGATCTGCTTCGTGCCCGGCGGCGATTACCGCGCCGTCGTCGCCGAGCGCGCCGGGGGCCTCGGCGCGCGCGGCCGCCTGGTCGACGAGACCGGCGCGACTCTCGGCGCGCACGCAGGCGTGGCCGGATTCACGGTGGGGCAGCGCCGCGGGCTGGGTCTCGCGGCGGCACAGCCGCTCTACGTGACGGCCATCGATCCCGACAGCGGCGACGTCACGGTCGGCCCGCGCGAGGCGCTGCGGCGCGACACCTGCCGGGTGGGTGCCGTCGTGTGGCAGCAGCGCGCGACGGACGGACCGGTCGCCGTGCAGCTCCGCCACCACCACCGCGCCGAGCCCGCGCGACTCGAGCCCGACGGCCACGGCGGCTTGACGGTCCGCTTCGAGCAGCGCACC
>Ga0137428_1000783_pt1 | contig 13120 bp, 12 predicted proteins | sample EasRivERMZT718_2_FD_102305 | JGI IMG/M metagenome (GOLD analysis project Ga0137428, IMG submission 102305) | Soil microbial communities from meander-bound floodplain in the East River, Colorado, USA - East River MetaG ERMZT718_2 | ecosystem: Environmental > Terrestrial > Soil > Floodplain ...
CCAGGGCGGCGCGGCGTTCGTGCTCGCCGATCCCAAGCCGCGGGCTTCGCTGGCCGCGATCGTCGCTCCCTATGGGATCGAGGTGGGCGACGACCTGGTGGTGGACGTGTCGGGGGTCGGGAAGCTCTTCGGCGCCGATGAATTCCTCCCGATGGGCCTCCAGTATCACCCGCACACGATTTCGGATGGCTTCGATCTCACGACCGTCTATCCCGAGGCGCGCTCGGTGCGGGCCATGGCGAGCCTCCCCGAGGGCGTGACCGCCACCGAGATCGTGTTCACCGCCGGCGCGAGCTGGGCCGAGAGCGACCCCGCATCCCGCCCGATCGAGATGGGCCCCTCCGACCGGCAAGGACCGGTGTGCGTGCTCGCAGCCGCGACCCGCTCGCTGCCGAGCCTGGTCACCGCCGATTCGGTCGACGGCGAAGGCGCCGGCAAGGCAGCGGAGATCCGGCTCGTGGTGGCCGGCGACTCGGACTTCTGCACCAACAACTTCGCTGGGTTCGGCGGCAATCTGGACTTGGCCTTGAACGCGCTCTCCTGGCTCTCCGAGGAGGAGGACCTGATCGCTATCCGTCCGCGAGAGAAAGACGACCGCCGGATCACGCTCTCGGAAGCTCAGGCGGGACAGGTCCGCACGCTCGTCCTGGCCGTCATGCCGCTCACGGTGATGGCGCTCGGCCTCGCCGTGTGGTGGCGCCGCCGATAAGTCACTGAACCATGCGCGCCCGCGGGACCTTGATCCTGCTCGCCCTCACGCTCGCCGTTCTGGGCTACGTTTGGTTCGTCGAGCGCGATCAACCGACAAGCGAGGAAAAGGCCGTAGCACTCCGGCGAGTGCTCGCCATCCCTGCCGATTCGATCGTCGCCTTTCGGCTCGACTATGGCGACTCGGTGCTCGCGCTCGCACGCACCGCGAGCACCTGGCTCGTGACCGAGCCCGAGCGATGGCCGGCCGACGAATCGGCGATCGAGTCGCTCACGGGCTATTTCACGGCGCTCACCGCCGATCGCCGGCTCCCGGCCGCCGACGTGGAGCCGGGAGCGACCGGGCTCGAGCGGCCATGGGTGCGGGTGGCGGTGCAAACAGCCGAGGACTCCACCGCCGGCCACCACCATGCGCTCGCTTTCGGCTACCAGAATCCGACCCGCACCGCTTACTACGCCCAGGTGGCTCAAGAGTCCGATCTGGCGCTCTTGAGCGCTTCCACGATCGATGCCACGTTCCGGCGCCCGTTCAGTGATTTCAGGGATCGCCATCTGGTGCGGTTCGATCCCGATCGGGCGGCGGCGGTGGACCTGGCGACACCCGAGCAGACCGTCTCGCTCAGGCTCGAGGACGGCCGGTGGCGAATCCAGCGCCCCGCGCTCGCGGCCGATGAAGCCGCGGTGCGCGGACTTCTGATGCGGATCCGGGACCTCCAAGCCGTCGAGTTCGCCCGCCTCCCGGCTGGGAGTGGCTCCCCGCGCGAGATCGAGCGGCCGGCGCTCCACGTTTCGGTGCGCGCCCGCCGCGACACGCTTCTCGCCGAGCTGACGATTGGCGCGCCGATGGCGCCACCACCCGGCACCCCGTCGGGCGAGTTCGAGCCGCTCCACCTGGCGCGTGCGAACGGCGGCGGACAGCTGGCTTCGATCACGGCGACCGATCTCTCGGCGTTGGCCCTCGGGCCGTCCGACCTTCGGGACCGGCGCCTGATGGATCTCGCCGAGGCCGAGATCGACAGCCTCGCGATCCTGTCCGATGGCCGCTGGGCTCGGGGGGCGGCCGCCGACAGCGTCTGGGCATCGATCCGGGCCGGACTCCCGGAGTGGCGGGTGACCGGTTTCGTGGATGAAAAGGCGGGGGGCACCGCCCTTGCCGGCTACGGCCTCGCCCCCCCCCGCATCGTCGTGCGCGTGAAGACTCGGAACGGAGCCGCGCGGGAGGTGTACCTCGGGGATGAGGAACCCGTCGCCGAGGGGGTTTACGCCCATCGCCCGGGAGTGCCGGGGGTGGCGGTCGTGCCCCGGACGGTGCGCGATTCGATTCTGGAAGGATGGTCCAAAGTGGCGAATGCGGCTGGGACCGCGGCCGGGACGGCTCCCGGCGGGGCAGGCAGTCGGAGGTGAGGCCTGCCCTTGCCTCGGGGTGAGACGCGAGACGGCACCCCAAGGCGAAGGTCACAGCGCGGATAGCCGACTTCAGGACCATGGATACCGAGTTCTACGCCTTCGAGCACAACCACCGGCAGTGGGAGCTCAAATCGACGCTCCTCTTCATGATGACGTCCGTCTTGAAGAGCCGCACCGAGACCGGCTTCGAATCCAACTCCGCGGGCTACGACGAGGACGTGAACGTCTATTTGGCGGGCCTGCTCGCCGCCTACTTGGATCCCGCCTACACGCAGTGGAGCACTCCTCTCATCTCGCCCTTCGACACCGACGTCGCGACCATGGCGCGGTCGGCGGACGAGCGGCGGCGCTACTGGATCTACAAGGCAAATGCCGATCACTTGATGCTCATGCTCGGGATCTTCGAGCCGGAGTCGCCGGCCGCTCCGCTCCCATCCCCACCGGCCGGCGCTCCGGGTTCGCCGGGCGCGCCGAGTCCCACGCCGCCCCCGGCGGTCTCGATCCCCAATCTGCCGCCGGGTCGCACGCGGATGTACGTCGGCCGCGGCGAGACCTACTACGAGCTCGCGGCCTCGTACGGCCGCGGCCTGGCCCGGCGCCCGACCGCCGCGGTCGAAGTGCTCGAGAAGCTGGCCGGCGGATTCGAGGGCTATGTCACGATCCTCAATCACCTCCGATCGCACTACTTCAACTTGATCGAGCGGATGCACCGGCGCGACATGGATGCCATTCAGGAGGCGATCGACGACCAGGCGGTGGCGAGCGAGTTCAAAGCGAAGGTGGATCAGCTGCTCGATCTGTATTCCGCCTGGCGCGAGAGCCGGGATCCGGCGCTGATCGCGGCCATGCGGCAGGCTGTCGCCGCCATCCGGCAAATCGATCCGGGGTTCCAGTTTGAACTGCCGGCGTAGATTCATCGCGGTGGGATTGCTCGCGCTCGGCGTCCTCTCCGCCTCGGGAACGATGGGCGCCGGGTCGGCCAAAGAACGCGACCTCTCCGGGGTCTGGGAGACCCGGATCACCGGCGGGCTCGTCGGCGATTCCTTTCTCTGTCAGGTGGTGCCGGAGCTCGATCGCACCCAGGTCGACACGGTCCGCACCGCCCACAGCCTCCGCGAGCTCATGCAGGCCATCATCCCCGACTCGGCTCGCACCTGGTTCGACTCGGTGTGCGAGCCCACGTTCCACGGCACCGCCGGCGACTCGCTGACCGGCCGCTGCCAGATCCCCGCCATCTACGCCAAGCCCTGCAACCTGGTCGGCGATCTCGCCTTCCAGGGCCGGCTCCACGGCGACGACCGCTTCGCGGGCTCGGGCACCGGGGACGTCACCCTCGGCGGCCCGGGCCTCTGTCCCAAGTCCTCCTGTCCGGGCGAGCTCCGGATCCTGGCGCGCCGAATCGGGCCGGTCCCCGGGCAGCGCAGCACGCCCTAGCCCCGGCGAGCCTTGTCCTCGCCTCCGGTCCCGGGTACCCTGCCGCCCGGGTGCGAGGCCATCCCCGGCCCTCGATCGAGCACCTGCGCCCCGCGGCTTCCACTCTGCATCCTGATCTCGATGCCCGTGGAAGCGCGCAAGGCGACCGCCTCTCGACAGGAGTGAACGTTGATCGGAAACCTCTCGCACAGGCGCGGCACCAGGACGCCGGCGCTCAATATCTATCTCGCACTCGGCATCTTCGTGCTGGCCGGCGTGGCCTGCCAGCCGGCGGAGAAGAAGGCGGCAGCCCCCGCCGAGGGCGAGACGGCCACGCAGGATCCACACGCCGGGCACGACCACGCCGCAGCTCCGGCTGCGGGGTCGGGCGAAACCGCCGGCGGGCAGACGGCGAGCGGCATGGGTGACGGCAGCGAAGGCCAGGCGAATGCGCCTGCTTCGTCGCCGAGCGGCCATGCGGCCTCGGGAGCTGCTGCAGGAGCCAACATGACCACCACCGCTTCGGGTCTCAAGTACGAGGAGCTCGTCGCCGGCACGGGCGCGACACCCAAGGCGGGCCAGACCTGCTCGGTGCACTACACGGGATGGCTCACGAACGGCAACAAGTTCGACAGCTCGCGCGACCGCGGCCAGCCCTTCACCTTCCCCATCGGCCAAGGAGCCGTGATCAAGGGTTGGGACGAGGGCGTGATGGGCATGAAGGTGGGTGGCAAGCGGAAGCTGATGGTGCCGCCCGATCTCGCGTACGGCGCCCAAGGCTTCCCGCCGGTCATCCCGCCCAACTCGGAGCTCGTCTTCGAGGTGGAGTTGCTCGGAGTGCAGTAGATCTCGCACGGCGCAGCACGATGAGTCCTTCAGCACGTCTGGCAGCTCTGGCCACCGAGTACTGGGAGGGGGCGCTCGCGAGCGCCCCCTCCATGGCTACTGCGATCGGCGACCGGCGATTCGACGCCGAGCTCGAGGATCTCTCGCCCGGCGCCCGCGCCCGCGACGAAGCCCGCCTCCGCACCCAGCTCACCGCCGCCCGCGAGTTCTCTGCTCCCACCCTCTCCCCGGCGGACCGGACCACGCAGCAGGCGCTCATCGAGGTGATCGAGGGCGACCTTGCCCGCCTCGAGTGCGATTTCTTCGCCTGGCTCGTGGATCCGCTGGAAGGTCCGCAAGTGAGCCTGCTCAACTTCCCGGCCTTCCAATCGGTCGGGAGCGCGACCGACGCGCGCGCGATGGCGGCGCGCTGGCGCCGGATGGGTCCCTATCTCGACACCCACATCGAGAACCTGCGTGGCGGGCTCGCGGGCGGTCGAGTGGCGATGAGCGATCAAGTGCGGCGCGCCCTCGCTCAGCTCGACGAGCTCCTGACCCGCCCGGACGACGAATGGCCGCTCCTCGAGCCGGCCCATCGCCAGCCGCCCGGGCTCTCGGCCACCGAGCACCGGGGGTTCGCTCAGGAGCTCGCGGGCGCGGTGCGGGAAAACGTCCGGCCTGCGATGCAGCGCTACCGGGAGATGCTCGCGACCGAGATCCGACCGCGGGTTCGGCCCGCCGAGCGCCCGGGCGTCATGCACGTCCCAGGCGGCCCGGAGGCCTACCGGAAGATGATCAAGGCTCACACCTCGCTCGACCTGGCGCCCGAGACGATCCACCAGATCGGGCTCGATGAGCTCGAGCGACTCCGGGCCGAGATCGCGCGCGTGGGTCGCCGACTCCTCGGCACCGAGGAGGTGTCGGAGGTCTTCCGCCGCCTGCGCAGCGATTCCCGCTTCCATTTCACCACTCGCGAAGAAGTGGAGGGGGCCGCGCGGGCCGGGCTCGCGCGCGCCCAGGTTGCGGCTCCGTCCTGGTTCGGGCTCCTGCCGCGCACGCCGTGCGAGGTGGTGCGGATGGAGGCGCACGAGGAGAAGCACGGGACCCTCGCCTACTATCGCCAACCGTCAACCGACGGCACGCGCCCGGGGCGCTACTACATCAATACGCACGATCCCGAGCATCATCCCCGCTACATCGCCGAGCCCCTCGCCTTCCACGAGGCGGTCCCCGGGCATCATCTGCAAGTGGCCCTGGCCCAGGAGCTCGAGGGGATTCCGGAGTTTCGCCGGCACCTCGGGATCACCGCCTATTTCGAAGGTTGGGCCCTCTACGCGGAGGACCTGGCGATCGAGATGGGGCTCTACTCCGGGGATCTGGACTTGATCGGCAAGCTCGGGCAGGAGGCCTGGCGAGCGGCCCGCCTGGTCGTCGACACGGGCCTCCACGCGCTCGGCTGGACCCGCGATCAAGCGATCCAAGCCATGAACGCCAACACCGGCGAGTCCGAGACCAACGTGGTGAACGAGGTCGACCGCTACATCACCTGGCCCGGCCAGGCCCTCGCCTACAAGCTGGGGCAGCTCGAGATCACGCGTCTCAGGCGGGAGTCCGAGGTCCACCTCGGATCTCGGTTCGACATTCGGCGATTCCATGACCGGGTGCTCGGACAGGGGGCGGTCGGGTTGCCGCTCCTCCGGGAGCTCGTGACCGCGGACTGAACGGGACGGTCGTGCGGGAGAACCAAGATCTGCGCACCGGCGAGGTCGACGACATTCGCGGGACCGTGACCCGCTTGTTCGAGGCCGCGCGCAAGAAGAGCGGCGCACCCTACGAACCCGAGCGCTTCCTCGCCTACCTCACGTCGCCCCCGGTCAAGAGCGGCCGCCAGGTAGCCGACACCTTTGCCGGCAGGCGCCGCTTCGTCCGCTTCATGCATGCGGTCGAGCTCGAGCTCGCGATTTGTTTCACGCTCGATGAGTGGGGCCGCGGGTTCGGGTTGGACGAGTTCGCTCAGCTGGTGGCGGCGAGACGGCGCAAGTCCGGAGCACTCCGCCTGGCCCAGAATCGCCTCCGTGAGGCGCGGCATGAGCTGTTGAGAGTGCCGCTGGTGTGCGGAATCCTGACCTCCCCGCTGCTCGTGGGGGCGGTGAAGATCGATCATCCGGCGCGCATTCTCTTGGGTTTGCCCTGGATCGTGATCACCGGCGCAGTAACCGTTCTGGCGGCGGAGGAATATCGCTTCGCGCGGCAGCTCGTCGCCCGCATCGCGACCAGCTCGAGTCAGAAGGAAGGGAGGGATACATGAACCTCATCGCTTGGTCTTCGCGCGCCCGCCGCGCTACACTGGCCGGCGCCCGCAGACCAAGTCATGAAGACGCGTTCCCAACCCGCAAGGTCCCGCGCCCAAGCGCGCCCCCAATCGCCGACGAGATGGCGATGGGGCCTCGGGGCCCTGGCGCTGATCGCTCTCGCCCTCCTCGCGACCCGTAGCCTACGCCCCAAACCGGCAGGCACGATCGCGCCCGCCCCCGCCCCGGCCGCCTCCGGATTTCTTCCGACGGTCGTCAACCCGACCCCTCCGCCCGGGCCGCCCCCGAGCGGCATGGTGTGGATTCCGGGCGGTGAGTTCTCGATGGGGAGCGACGTCGCAGGTGAAGAGCTGTGCGGACTCCCGGGCGTGACCCGCGACTCCCAGCCCATTCATCGGGCGTACGTCGATGGCTTCTGGATGGATGCGACCGAGGTCACGAACGAGGAGTTCGAGCGATTCGTGCAGGCGACGGGTTATGTCACCGTCGCCGAGCGTACGCCGACCCAGGAAGAGTTTCCGACTGCGCCCCCGGAGAACCTGGTGGCGGGCTCCACCGTGTTCGCCCCGACGAGCGCCCCGGTGCCGCTCGACGATCACTATCAGTGGTGGCGCTACGAGCGCGGCGCCGCCTGGCGGCACCCGGCGGGACCCCGCAGCAACCTGAAGGGGCGCGCCCGCTATCCCGTGGTGCACGTCGCCTACGAGGACGCGGCCGCCTATGCACGCTGGGCGGGCAAACGGTTGCCCACCGAGGCGGAGTGGGAGTTCGCCGCCCGGGGCGGCTTGGCCGGCCAACTCTATTCGTGGGGCGACGAGCTCCAGCCCGGCGGCAAGTGGATGGCCAATATCTTTCAGGGCCCCTTTCCGGTCACCGACGAGGGTGCCGATGGCTTCCGCGGCCTGGCGCCGGTCGCGCAGTTTCCGCCCAATGCCTATGGCCTCTACGACATGGCCGGCAACGTGTGGGAGTGGGTGAGTGACTGGTATCGGCCCGATTACTTTGCCGGGCTCGCGACGTCCGATCGAGTCGCGCGGAACCCGACCGGCCCGGAAGCGCCGTTCGATCCCGCCGAGCCCGGCGAGCGGAAGCGCGTGCATCGCGGCGGCTCGTTCCTCTGTACCGACTCCTATTGCACGCGCTACATGGTGGGTACCCGCGGCCGGGGCGAAGTCTCGACCGCGAGCGACCACGTCGGTTTCCGCACCTGCGTCTCGCCTTGACCGCGCGCCCGCTGGTCGTCTCCCTCGCCCTCGTAGCTCTGATGCTTCCCGGCGCCGCGGGGGCGAGCTTCGAGTTCTGGCCGGCGATGGACGCCTTCGTCAAGCTGGACGATCGATTCCGGCTCTATTTCACCGCCGCGTTCGTCCGGGGAATGGAGCCCGATGCGACGAGCGGCGAGGAGATCTATCGCGACGTCACGTTCGGCGCTCACCTGGATCTCACCCTCAAACCCATCTTCCGCCCGCGACTTCGAACCTCCGACTGGGAGCGACAGCGCTACGTCTGGGTGCGCGCCGGGTATCGCTATGGGACGACGATTGGCGAGGTCGCCGATCCATTCGAAGAGCATCGCGGGCTCCTCGAGCAGACTGGGCGGGCGCCGCTGCCGTCGGCGTTCTGGCTGGTGGAGCGATCGCGGCTCGAGTTTCGCGACGTGGATGACACGTCGTCCACTCGCCTCCGATTCCGCCTGACGTGCGAGCGCGAGATGCCGATCGGCGGCCGGGAGACCATCCCATACGTGAACGGAGAGCTCTATTACGACTTCCGCGCCGACGCCCTCAAACGACAGCGCTACCAATCGGGCGTGGAGGTGATCCTAACCCATCGCTGGCGCATCGAGCCCTACTTCAGCTACCAGGTCGAAATGCACTCCGATGACGAGGACGTGGCGGCGCTCGGGCTCAACTTCAAGTACTATCGCTGACGCTCGGGCGGAGGGTGCGAGCCCACCCTGGGAAGTGTGCGACGTGATTCCCCCGGCCGGAGGGACTGACGTGATGACCGGCCTTCGTTCGCTCGTTCTGTTGGCTTTCCTGCTCTCGTCCCCCGCCATCTCCCAGGAGATGGCGAGCCAGGACCGGCCAGAGCTGACGCCCCTCTGCGCTCCCGACGAGCCGGGAGAGAAGCTCGAGTTCTGGGGGCGCGTCCTCGACTACCAGGGTCGCCCCCTCGCGAAGGCCTCCGTGGTCGCGTACCACGCCGATCGGGTGGGGTTGTACACCGCTCAGGGAGCGACCAATCGCGTCCCTCGGCTCCGGAATGTCGCGGTGACCGATTCCGCGGGCCGCTTCGGCTTCGTCACCATTCGACCCGGGGCCTACCCCGACGGCTCCCAGCCGGCCCACATCCACCTCGCGGTCACCGCTCCCGCCCATGACGTCCGCCACCTCGAAACCTGGTTTCGGGGCGATCCTCTGATCACGCCGGCGCTCGCCGAGAGCGCTCAGCAGAGCGCGTCGACCGTGATCGTGGAGCTCGCGCGCGATCCAGACGGCACCTGGACCTTTCAGCAGGATATTCGCCTCGAGGCCAATTGAGCTCCGGACGGAACGGCGGGTGGATTCTCGTCTTCCTCTTGGTGCTCGCCCCGCTCGTCGTGGGCGCGATCGTCGTAGCCAGCTGGTTGGGCGTCGAGGTCGCTCCCATTCACCAGGCGGCCTTGATCGCGATCGCCACCGGGGTTTGTCAGGCGCTCCGCCGGGAGCCGATGAGCCGCATCGTGGGTCGGCTCGATGGACGCTGGGTCGCGCAGTTCCTCCTCGGAGGCCTGATCGGCTCTCTCGTCATGCTCGTCCCGGCGTTCTTGCTCGCCGCGGGCGGTCGGGTCGAATGGCATCGAAGTCCGGCCACCGCGGCTGCCCTGTGGTCCGGTGGCCTGCTCCTATTCTCCGCTGCACTCGCCGAAGAGCTGCTTTTCCGCGGGTTCGTCTTTCAACGATTGATCGCCGGCCTCGGGCCCTGGCCGGCGCAGCTGATCACGGGCTTTTTCTTCCTCCTCACCCACCTCGGCAATCAAGGAATGACGGGCGGGACCGCGCTGCGGGCAGGGGCCAATATCTACCTCGCGTCCATCATGCTCGGAATGGCGAACCTTCGAACTCAAAGCCTCGCCCTACCCATCGGCCTGCACTTCATGGCGAATTTCATGCAGGGCTGCGTGCTGGGGTTCGGAGTCAGTGGAGAGACCCAGCCCCGATGGCTGATCCCGGTGCTCGCGGCCGGCCCCGAATGGTTGACCGGCGGCGAGTTCGGCCTCGAGGCCAGTCTCCCCGGACTCGTGGCGGTCGCGGCCGTGACCTTCCTCCTTTATAGGTGGCCATCTTCCCCGCCGGCTTCCAGGCCCGTGGATCAGCCGATCCCGAGCGCTCGAGATAACTCCTGACCCAGCGGCCGGATATACTCGCCGCAGAAAATCGCAGCGGACGGTCGATTTCCCGGATCCCCGATCGACTTGTAAGGTAGACGCAGGGGCGCAGACCCGGCAGGCGCCGGGCGGGAGCCCCGGCCAAGTCGATGGGAGACGGTCCATGAAATACCTCTGCCTCGCTTTCTACGACGAGCAGAAGTTCGACACCCTGTCCAAGGCCGATCTGGAAGCGATCGGGGCTCGCTGCCGGCCCTATGACGAGGAGCTCGCCAAGAGCGGCCACCTCGAGCTCGCCGGTTCCCTCCAGTCCACCCGCTCGAGCACCACGCTCCGCCCGCGGAACGGCCGGGTCTCGATCACGGACGGTCCCTTCGTCGAGACCAAGGAGCAGATCGGGGGCTTCATCATCATCGAGGCGCGGGACCTGAACGAGGCCATCCGGGTCGCCTCGAAGCATCCGGCGGCCCACATGAACGAGCATCTCGGATGGGGCATCGAAGTTCGCCCGATCGAAGTGCTGGCGAACGACTCCCTCATCTGTCGCTTGACGGTGGAAGAGCAACCGAAGTCCTAGCGCCATCCATGACCGAGCCCGAGGATGCCGCCGACCGCGTGCAGAGGACGGTGGACGCCGTCTATCGCACCGAGTCGCGCCAGGTCCTCGCTACCCTGATTCGCCACCTCGGCGATTTCGATATCGCCGAGGAAGCCCTGCACGATGCCTTTCGCGCCGCCCTCGAGCAGTGGCCCAAGGACGGCGTGCCGGCCAAGCCGGCCGCCTGGCTCGTGACCGTGGGGCGCTTCAAGGCGATCGACGGCATCCGGCGGCGCGCGCGGTTCGCGCCGCTCGAAGAGCACTCGGAGCAGGTGGCCGCCGCGATCGCCCACGAGCGCGAACCGGATCTAGAGGACCCGACGGTCGTCGACGACCAGCTGCGCCTCATCTTCACCTGCTGTCATCCGGCGCTATCGCCGGACGCACAAACGGCGCTCACCTTGCGCGAGGTGTGCGGACTCACGACCGAAGAGATCGCCCGCGCCTACCTCACCCCCGCGCCCACCCTTGCGCAGCGAATCGTGCGCGCCAAGGCGAAGATCCGAGAGGCGCGAATCCCCTACCAGGTGCCCAGACCCGACGAGCTGCCCGACCGCCTCGACACCGTGCTGCGCGTCATCTACCTCGTGTTCAACGAGGGCTACGCGGCTTCGGCCGGCCCCGAGCTCACCCGTCACCATCTCTCGGCCGAAGCGATTCGACTCGGCCGTCTCCTGGTCGACCTCCTGCCGGAACCGGAAGCGCTCGGGCTCCTCGCCCTCATGTTGCTCCACGAGTCCCGGCGTTCGTCGCGGACCTCGACGACCGGTGACCTGATCCTTCTCACCGATCAGGACCGCTCGCGCTGGGATCGGGCCCAGATCGCCGAGGGCCTGGATCTCGTCCGGCGCGCGCTCGCCTCCCGCCGGTTCGGGCCTTATACCCTGCAAGCCGCAATCTCGGCCGTGCATGCGGAGGCGCCGCGGGCCGAGGCGACCGACTGGGGGCAGATCGTCGGGCTCTACGATTTGCTCGCCCGCAGCGAGCCGTCGCCCGTGATCGAGCTCAATCGCGCGGTGGCGGTGGCGATGCGCGACGGCCCGGCCGCGGGCCTCGCCCTCATCGACAACCTTCTAGACCGCGGCGATTTGACCGACTATCATCTCGCGCACTCCGCCCGGGCCGATCTCTGCCGGCGACTCGGAAAAAGGGCCGATGCCCGAGCTTCCTACGAGCGAGCGCTCGCGCTCGCTCGTCAGGCGCCCGAACGGCGGTTCCTCGAGCGGCGCCTCGCGGAGCTCCAGGACTGAAGCAACCAAGGAGTGGTTTCGATGAAGCGGATTTCGGTGTCGCTGTTGGCCGCAGTCCTGATCGGGCTCGGTGCGAGCTCGAGGGCCGTCGCTCAGCCGTCGGGGACGGGGGACGCGCTCGATCGCAAAGTTTTGCCGGTCCCGGAACCCACTCCGCAACCGATCACCGAGATGGACGCTCGCAAGGCCAAGGCTCCGCCCCGGTTCGAGGTCAAGGCACCCGCGACTGCGCCCAACGTGCTGATCGTCCTGATCGACGACATCGGCTTCGGCCACGCGAGCGCCTTTGGCGGCCCCATCCATATGCCGACCCTCCAGGGGCTCGCGGACCAGGGGTTGCGCTACAACCGCTTCCACACCACCGCCCTCTGCTCACCCACGCGGACCGCGCTCCTGACCGGCCGCAATCATCACGTGAACAACGCGGGTGCGATCATGGAGCTCGCGACCAACTTCCCCGGCAACACGGGGGTACGCCCACAGAGCGTGGCTCCGCTGGCCGAGATCCTCCGCTTGAACGGTTTCAGCACGGCAGCGTTCGGGAAGTATCACGAGACGGCCCCCTGGGAAGCTTCGATCTCCGGGCCCTTCGATCGCTGGCCCACCCGCTCGGGCTTCGACAAGTTCTATGGCTTCATCGGCGGCGAAACCAACCAGTGGGCGCCGGCGATCTACGACGGCGTGGCGCGGGTAGAAGTGCCTCATGATCCCAATTACCACTTCACGACCGACATGACGAACCAGGCCATTGCATGGACGCGCTATCAGCAAGCGCTCACGCCCGACAAGCCCTTCTACATGTACTTCGCCACCGGTGCCACCCACGCCCCGCACCATTCACCCAAGGAATACATCGCCAAGTACAAGGGCAAGTTCGACCAGGGTTGGGACAAGCTCCGGGAGGAGAGCCTGGCCCGCCAGATCCAGCTGGGCGTGGTCCCCAAAGGCACGACACTGACGCCACGTCCGGCCGAGATCCCGTCCTGGGAATCACGCACTCCCGATCAGAAGCGACTCTTCGCCCGGCAGATGGAAGCTTTCGCCGGCTTCGCGGAGCACACCGACCACGAGGTCGGGCGGCTCGTCGAGGCGCTCCGGGACATGGGCGAGCTCGACAACACCCTGTTCTTCTACATCGTGGGGGACAACGGCTCGAGCGCCGAGGGCGGACCCGAAGGCAGCTACAACGAGATGATGGCGCTCAACGGCATCATCGGGCAGGCCGACCAGATGATGG
>Ga0137428_1000785_pt1 | contig 13094 bp, 7 predicted proteins | sample EasRivERMZT718_2_FD_102305 | JGI IMG/M metagenome (GOLD analysis project Ga0137428, IMG submission 102305) | Soil microbial communities from meander-bound floodplain in the East River, Colorado, USA - East River MetaG ERMZT718_2 | ecosystem: Environmental > Terrestrial > Soil > Floodplain ...
CACGGCCTCGCGCCAGCTCGTGGCCGCCGTCGCGATGGCGTCGATGGAACCCAGGTCCAGGAGCGTCAGCGCAGCGGACGCGCGCGACGACTCGCGCTCCGGCGGGCGCACGACGAAGGCGCACAGGCTCTTCCGGCCGTCGAGACGCGCCGCCGGCTCGTCCGCGTCGCCGTCGCGAATCAGGCGCCAGCGCACGAAGCGCCGGAAGGCCACCGCCGCCTCGCCTTCGTCGAGCGCCGCCCCGATCGCGGCGAGGTCCAGCTCGGCGCCGCTCCAGCCGGCGCCGGACAGTTCGGACGCGAGCGCCGCGAGCTCGCGCTCCGCGGATTCCCGCCGGTCGCGCGCGGCGTCGAGCGCGTCGCCGGGAGCGCCGGTCAAGGCGAGCGCGGCCAGCTCGTCGCCGGCCGCCCGCGCCGCCGCGCACAGCTCGGCGTAACGGGACGAGCCGCGCGCGTGCCGCAGCAGCTCGGCCGAGGCGATGGCGGCGGTGCGCGTCGTCTCCGAGAGCACGAAGGCCGTCTCCGCCAGCTCGGGCCGCGGCCCGAGCGCCCCCAGGCCCAGGGCCTGGGAGAGGCACACGTCGAGCTCCTGCCGCATGACCGCGCAGCGCTCCTCCGCTTCGCGGCTCGAGCCCAGCAGGATCGCCGTGCGCGCGTCGCGCACGAGCGCCCGGCTCACGGAGCCGACCAGCTCGGCCGAGCGGTCCGCCTGCGCGCGCGGGTCGCCGGTGCCCGTGGCGGCCGCGATGGACAGCGTGGCCGCGAAATTCAGGCGGGCCACGCGCAGGTAGGGATGATCGTCGACGAGCGTCCGCTCGAAGCTCGCGAGCACCTGCTCCTCCAGCACGATCGCGCCGGCTACGTCGCCCGACCGACGGAGCGTCTCGGCCAGGTTTCCGCGCGCGCCCTGCAGCTCGGGGTGGTCGGCGGGGAAGCTGGCTTCGAAGGCGGCGAGGGCCTGCTCCTCCAGCTCCCGGGCGCGGCCCAGCTCGCCCTGCTCCTTGAGCGTCAGCGCCAGGTTCCAACGCGCGCGCTGCACGTCGACGTGGTCCTCCGGCAGCGTGCGCAGGCGGACGTCGAGCACGTGCTCCTCGAGCTCGCGCGCGGCCGCGTACTCGCCCAGCTGGCGGAGGGCGGCCGCGAGGTTCAGGCGCGCCCACTGCAGGCTCGGGTGGTCGTCCGGCATCGCCCGCGCGAAGACCTCGAGCACCTTCTCGTGCAGCGCCCGCGCCCCCTCCTCGTCCCGCAGGGCGAGGAGCGTCACGCCCAGGTTGCCCCGCGCCTGCTGCAGAGTCGGGTGGTCGTCAGGCAGCGTCGCCTCGTACACGGCAACGACCTGCTGCTCCAGCTCGCGGGCCGCCGAGAGGTCGCCCAGCGTCTTGATCGTGATCGCGAGGTTCGTGCGGATCGCCTGCAGGTCGGGGTGGTCCGCGGGCAGGGTCGCCTCCCGCACGGCGAGGACCTGCTGCTCCAGCGCCCGGGCGCGGACGATCTCGCCCTGCGTCTTGAGCGTCGAGGCCAGGTTCTGGCGCGCCTTCTGCAGGTCGGGATGATCGTCGGGCAGCGTCGCGCTGCGCACGGCCAGCACCTGCTCCTGCAGGACCCGGGCGCCGGCCACGTCACCGAGCGCCCTGACGGTCAGCGCGTAACTGGAGCGGATCCTCTGCAGCTCGGGGTGGTCGTCGGGCAGCCGGCTGGACTGGAGCGCGTGGACGCGCTCCAGCGCGACGTTCGCCGTCCGCGGATCCTGGGCGGCGTAAGCGGCCGTTCCGGCGTCGAAGAGGCACTGCAGCCACTCGTCGTCCTGCTCGGCCTCCGGCCGGGCGAGCAGGAGCGCGACGGCCTCGGCCGCCTGGGCGCGAGCGCGGGCGTAGTCGAGCGCTTCGCGTGCGGACTTCGACTCCTCGACCAGCGCGGCCTCCGGGCTGCGCGGCTTCGGCGGAGCTTCCGGCACGGCCTCCTGTGCGCCCAGACTCGCAGCCAGGACGCCGAGCAGCGCGACGTACGCCGCGATCACTCGACCTCCACCCGATACGCGACGACGTAGCGAACCACGCCTTCGAGCGGCCAGTCCGCGGCGTTCGCCACCGCCGGCGTGGAGCAGAGATTGGCCATGGCCGCGCGCTCCTCCGCCGACACCCGCACCGTCGAGCCCCGCAGCGCGGGCGGCCCCTCGAGCAGCAGCTCCCGCGCGCGCGCCAGCGGGACGCCCGTCGCCCCGGCGGACGCGAGCCGCTGCAGCTCGGCCAGCCACTCGGCCAGCCGCGGCTGCGGCTCGGCGGACGCGAACACCCACAGCCCTTCGTACGGCACGTCGGCCGACGTCGTCTCGAGGCGCGTGCAGTCGACCCGTTGCTGGCCATCCGGCACGAGCAGACCCCAGCCGTCCGGTCGCTCGGTGGCGCCGCCCGCCAGCTCGGGCTGCATCGCCGCGACCCACGTGGGCGGGTCGCGCTGCCCGTAGACGGAGAGCGCGTAGACGTACTGCGGCCCGTCCGCGTCCAACGAGACGCCCAGGATGTCGCCCCGGCGCACCGTGTCGAAGGCCGGCGCGTGGCGCAGCTCGTTGCTGGCCGACCGGTAGCGGTACGCCCGGAGGTCGAACGGCACGGCCGGGGGCGGGAACAGCCAGTGGGACACGGCCCAGGCGCCCGCCGCGCCGGCCAGCAGCGCGCCCGCGGCGACCACCCGCACGCGCCGGCGGCGCAGCCGGTAGCGCGCCGAGCGCGCGGCCGACGCGATCCGCCCGCCGCGCGCCGCGTGCGGCAGCTCGCGACCGCCGACGTAGCGCTCGAGGTCCTCGCGCAGCGCGGTCATGCTCGCGTAGCGGGCCGCGGGCCGCAGCTCCATCGCCCGCAGGCAGATCGCTTCCAGCTCGAAGGGGATGCCCCGGTCGATCGCCCGCGGCCGGCGGAACTCTCCGCGCCCGATCCGGCCGAGCAGCTCGGTCGCGCTGTCGCCGGCGAAGGCGCGCCGCAGGGTGAGCAGCTCGTAGAGCACGAGGCCGGCCTGGTAGACGTCCGTGCGCGCCTCCGCTCCCATCTCGCCGCCGCTGGCCTGCTCGGGCGCCAGGTACGAGACGGTCCCGAAGAGCCCGCGCGTCCGCGCCTCGCCGCCCTCCTGGCGGACGCCCGCCAGTCCGAAGTCGAGGATCACCGGCGCGCCGCCGCCGCGCAGCAGGATGTTCTGCGGCTTCAGGTCGCGGTGGATGACGCCCGCCGCGTGCGCGGCCTCCATGGTGCGCGCGACCTCGAGCGCCACCTGCGCCGCCGCGTCGAACCACGGGCGCCGTGCGATGTCCGTCCCGCCGGCGGGGACGGGCAGGTCGATGGCCGCCTCCATCAGGCCGGCCGAGCGCGGCGGGGCCGTGTCCCCGCTCGTCGCGGCGAGCGCCTGGCCCACGCGCCGCAGCACCTGCGCCAGGTCCCGTCCCGCGACCAGGTCCATCACGATGAAGTCGAGCTCGCCGTCGCGCGCCAGGTCGTGCACCGAGACGAGGTTCGGGTGCTGGAGCTTCCCCAGCAGCACGGCCTCGCGCAGGAACAGCCGCCGTGTCTCGTCGTTGAGCGCCGCCGTCTCGAGCAGGAGCTTGACCGCCACCCGCCGCTCGAGCTGGACGTCCACGGCCTCGTAGACCGCCCCCATGCCGCCGCGGCCGACCTCGCGCACGAGGCGATAGCGGCCGGCCAGCAGCCGGCCGGCGAGCCCCGGGGCGTCCGGGCGATCGAACCGCTCGCGGAGCCGGTGGAACTGCGCGACCCTCTCGCGCAGCAGTTGCGACGACGACGGATCGAGGCCGGAGGCCGCTGATTCGAGCTCGAGCCCGGGCGACCCGCCCGACTCGACGGCGCACACGTACCGGTGCAGCCGCTCGTCCACTTCGCCCACCGGGAGCGTGTCGAATGGCGTGGCCATGGTCGGCCCCTGCCCGAAGCCGCCGCCGATTGTGGGACGGTGTGCGGCGGGTGGCAAGCTCGGCTCCGGCCGGCGCCCGCCCGCGTAGAATCGCCGCGCGGTGCTCATGCCCCTACCAGTGGAATCCGGAGGCGGAACGAACGGTCCGGCAGAGCCCGGCGGTCAGCGCGACGACCTGACCCGGACGCTGGAGCTCGTCCGCCTGGCCCAGGGCGGCGACCGCGCCGCACTCGGGCGCGTGCTCGACCGCTACCGGACGCGGCTGCGGAGGGTCGTCCGGGCCCGGCTCGGCCCGACGCTGCGCGGCTACCTCGACTCCGACGACATCCTCCAGGAGACCTGCCTGGCGGCGCTGGCGGGCTTCGACCGCTTCGACGCCCGCGACGAGGGCAGCCTGATCCACTGGCTGGCCCGGCTCGCCGAGAACCAGATCCGCCAGGCGGCCGAGCACCATCACGCGCTCAAGCGCGACCGCCGGCGCGAGCAGCCCCTGCCCGACGGCGCGCCGGGCACGCGTGCCGGGCACCTCGCCGGCGGGCCCGAACCCGCCGACGCCGCGCCGCAGCCCCTGGCGCGCGCGCAGATCGACGAGGAGCTCGAGGCCGTCCTCGACGTGCTCGACGCGCTCGGCCCCGACCAGCGCGAGGTCTTCATACTTCGCCACCTCACGCACGGTGCGCCGCGCTGGGAGTCCATCGCCCGCGACCTGGGAGCGCCGACGGCGGATGCGGCGCGACAGCTCTACGCGCGCGCCGTTGCCGCGATCCTCAGGGCGCAGGGCGAGCGCGGCCGGGGCCCGGTGTAGCGCCGGGAACGACGGATCCGGGCTGCCGGACCGGGTGGCCGCCACGAGTTGCCTTGACAGATCCTCGATCGCGCAGCAGGATTCGGGGTCGTCCCGAGCGGTCCCGGTCCCCGCGCGGGGCAGCACTCTCATCCGCGCGGAGGTTCTCGGGATGTCTCGCCTCGGTTTGGCGCTGGGTCTCGTCACCTGCCTCGCCAGCGCGCCCGCGAGCGCGCAGCAGATCCTCAAGACGATCGACGGTGTCGCCGGCGACGCGCACCTCGGCTGGGCCGTGAGCGGCATGGGCGACGTCGACCTGGACGGCTTCCCCGACCTGCTCATCGGCGCGCCCGACTACACCGACCCCGCGCAGGACGCCGGGCTGGCGCGCGTGTACTCGGGCCGCGACCTCACCGTGCTGTGGAGCAACACGGGCCTCGCGGAGAACGACCGCTACGGACAGTTCGTCAGCGAGGCCGGCGACGTGAACCTCGACGGCTGGCCCGACTTCATGGTCTCCGCGATCGCGGCGAACGGCCCCGAGGGCGAGCCCAACGTGGGCAGCACCGAGCTCCGCTCGGGCCAGGACTTCAGCATCATCTACAAGTGGTACGGCGACAGCGCCTTCGACGACTTCGGCGAGAGCACCGCGCCAGTCGGCGACGTGAACGCCGACGGCTGGCCCGACCTGGTCGTGGGCGGCCGGCGCCACGATGGCAACGGGACCTCGTCGGGCCTCGCGCGCGTCTTCTCGGGCTTCGACGGCTCGGTGCTGTACGACTTCTTCGGCGACGGTCCGGGCTGGCTCGCGGGCTCGGCCCTCTCCGGCGCGGGCGACTTCAACGAGGACGGCTACGCCGACGTGATCGTCGGCTGCCGCGGCGCCTCGCCGGAGGGCCTCTTCAAGGCCGGGCAGGCGGTGGTCTACTCGGGCTTCGACGGCTCGGTGCTGCTCCGCGTCGACGGCCGCCATGAGAAGGACGGGCTGGGCAGCGGCGTCGCCGGGGTCGGCGACATCGACCAGGACGGCACGCTCGACATCGGAATCGGCGCGTGGCAGACGGCCGAGAACGGCCCGGTGACCGGGTCGGCCATGGTGATTTCCGGTGCCACGGCCCTGCCGATCCTCCAGTGGGTCGGGGAGCACGCCGGCGCGGTCATGGGCGTGTTCATCGACAGCGCCGGCGACGCCAACCGTGACGGCTGGCTCGACGTCGTCGTCGGCTCCGAGGGCGCCAATGCCCCCGGCGTCTTCTCGGCCGGCAAGGTCTTCGTCTTCTCGGGCCTGGACGGCTCGGAGATCTTCTCCGTGCACGGCGACCAGGAGGGCGACCGGCTGGGCACCGTGGTGGCTGACGCCGGCGACGTGAACCAGGACGGCTACGAGGACGTGATGTCGGGCGCCTACTGGAACGACATGGGCGGCCACGACACGGGCACCGCGCGCGTCTACTCCGGCTGCCCGAACGTCTGGGCGCAGTCCGGCGTCGCGCTCGCCGGCAGCAACGGGGAGCCCAACCTGACCGGCTGCGGCATGATGGAGGGCAACGACGCGATCACGCTCCGGATGATCAAGGCCGCGTCGAGCGCTTCCGCCGTGCTGATCGCCGGCCTGTCGACCATCGACCTCCCCTTCCACGGCGGGGTGCTCGTGCCCGCGCCGGACGTCCTGGTCTTCGGGCTCGCGACCGACATCGACGGCACGCTCGAGCTCGACGGGACGTGCCCCAACGGCCTGCCCGCGGGCGTGACCATCACGATGCAGTTCTGGGTGCCCGACGCCGGCGGCACCGAAGGCTGGTCCTCCAGCAACGCGGTCGGCGTCACGACACCCTGAACGCCTCTCCTCCGCTTGCTCCCTGCGTACCCAGGAGCCCTTGCATGTCCATCGTTCCGGTCTTCCGTGCCCTCGTCGCCGCCGCCCTGCTCGCGACGCCGGCCGCCTCCCAGGCCTTCGTCAACTTCGAGACGCCCCACGTCCATCCGCTCGAGCTGACTCCGGACGGCAGCCGCCTGCTGGCGGTCAACACCGCGGACAACCGACTGGAGGTCTTCGACGTCTCGGGTGCAGGCGTGGTGCACGTCGGCGCCGTCCCGGTCGGCCTCGACCCGGTGTCGGTGCGTGCCCGGAGCAACGGCGAGGCCTGGGTCGTGAACCAGATCAGCGACAGCGTGAGCGTGGTCGACCTCGCCACGCTGCGCGTGCGCGCCACGCTCGACACCGATGACGAGCCCTGCGACGCGGTCTTCGCCGGCGCCCCGCAGCGCGCCTTCGTCTCCTGCGGCCAGGCCAGCACCGTGCTCGTCTTCGATCCGGCCAACCTGGCCACGGCGCCCTCGGTCGTCGTCATCGACGCCGAGGACCCGCGCGCGATGGCCGTCAGCTTCGATGGCTCGAAGGTCTTCGTCGCCGTGTTCAGCTCGGGCAACGGCTCGACCGTGCTCGGCGGCGGCGGACAGGCGGGCGGCACCCTGGCCTTCCCGCCGAACGTCGTCAACGACCCGGCCGGCCCCTACGGCGGCGTCAACCCGCCCCCGAACAGCGGCGCCGCCTTCGTGCCCCCGCAGAACCCGGGCAACCCGGCGCCGCCCAAGGTCAGCCTGATCGTCAAGAAGACCGCGGGCGGCCAGTGGATGGACGACAACAACGGCAACTGGACCGCGCTGGTCTCGGGCGCGCAGGCCGACAAGTCCGGCCGCCTCCCGGGCTGGGACCTGCCCGACCGCGACGTGGCCGTGATCGACGCCAACTCGCTGGCCGTGAGCTGGGTCACCCGCCTGATGAACATCAACATGGCGCTGGCCGTGAACCCCGCCGACGGCCGCATCACGGTCGTGGGCACCGATGGGACCAACGAGGTCCGCTTCGAGCCGGTGCTCGAGGGACGCTTCCTGCGCGTCGAGCTGGCCTTCACCGACGCGGCGGGCGGCTCGAAGTCCGTGGTCGACCTCAACCCGCACCTCGACTACCTGACCGGCACCGAGCCGCAGTCCGAGCGCGACAAGTCGCTCGGCGACCCGCGCGGCATCGCCTGGAACGCGGCCGGGACGCGCGCCTACGTGACTGGCATGGGCAGCAACAACCTGGTCGTCGTGGACGGCGCCGGCGCGCGCGCCGGCCTCGCGCCGACCATCGCCGTCGGCGAGGGGCCCACCGGCATCGTGCTGCAGGCCGCGCAGAACCGCCTGTTCGTGCTCGACAAGTTCGAGGGCGCGATCTCGGTGGTCAGCACGGCCAGCGAGCTCGAGACCGCGCGCGTGCCGTTCTTCGACCCCTCGCCGCCCGCCGTCAAGACGGGACGCAAGCACCTCTACGACACGCGCAAGAACAGCGGCCTGGGCCAGATCGCCTGCGCGAGCTGCCACGTCGACGCGCGCCTCGACCGCCTGGCCTGGGACCTCGGCAACCCGGCCGGCACGATGAAGTCCGTCGCGGGCCAGAACCTGGGCGCCGGCATCCCGGTGCTGAACCAGGGCTTCGAGGACTTCCATCCCATGAAGGGCCCGATGACCACGCAGGACCTGCGCGACACGCCCGGCAAGGAGCCGCTGCACTGGCGCGGCGACCGCAACGGCCTCGAGGAGTTCAACGGCGCCTTCATGGGACTGCAGGGCGACGACGCGCAGCTCACGGCGCTGGAGATGCAGCAGTTCGAGGACCTCCTGGCCTCGATCCACTTCCCGCCCAACCCGTACCGCAACTTCGACAACACGCTGCCCACGAACCTGTCGCTGCCCGGGCACTTCACGACCGGCCGCTTCGCCCCCGCCGGCCAGCCGCTGCCCAACGGCAACGCCGTGACGGGCCTGGCGCGTTACCGTCCGCCGAACCTGGTCGACGGCGGTGCGCTGGCCTGCGTGACCTGTCACACCCTGCCCACCGGCGTCGGCACCGACTTCAAGGCCAACCCGCCCACCTTCGCGACGCTCGTGCCCATCCCCGTCGGCCCGAACGGCGAGCACCACTCCATGCTGGTCAGCCAGGACGGCACGACGAACGTGAGCATGAAGGTGCCGCAGCTGCGGAACATGTTCGAGAAGGTCGGCTTCAACACGACGCAGCTCAGCAACCGCGCGGGCTTCGGCTACCTGCACGACGGCAGCGTGGACAGCATCGAGCGCTTCATCGCCGAGCCGGTCTTCAACGTGACCAGCGACCAGGACGTGGCCAACCTGACGGCGTTCATGCTGGCCTTCTCGGGCTCCGAGCTGCCGCAGGGGACCACGCAGACGTTCAATCTCGAGCCGCCCGGTGTCGCCAGCAAGGACGCCCACGCGGCCGTCGGCGCGCAGACGACGCTGATGTCCCTCGCCGGGGCGCCGCCCGCGCAGGTCACGCTGATGAACTCGATGCTCTCGCTCGCGAACGCGGGCAAGGTCGGGCTCGTCGCCAAGGGGCTCAGCGGCGGGCTCGCCCGCGGCTGGCGCTACAACGGCGGCAGCACGTGGCAGTCCGACCGCGCGGCCGAGACGCCGAGCACGGCGCAGCTGCAGGCCCTGGCGTCGGCCGGCAGCGAGCTCACCTTCACCGTCGTGCCGCAGGGCAGCCAGACCCGCATCGGCATCGACCGCGACCTCGACGGCGTGCTCGATCGCGACGAGCTCGACGGCTGCAGCGACCCCGCCGACGCCGGCTCGGTGCCGGGCGACTGGACCAACCTGGGCAACGGCCTGGCCGGCCTGCACGGCGTGCCCGCCTTCTCCGGCTGCGGGACGCTCGCCGCCGGCGACCCGATTTCGCTCGCGCTGTCCGGCGCGCGCGAGAACAGCAGCGCGCACCTGTTCGTCGGCGTCGCCGCGATCAACGCTCCCTTCAAGGGCGGCGTGCTCGTGCCCTCGCCCGACTTCGTGCTCATGTTCCTGCCCACCGGCCCGGCGGGCGCGATCAACCTAGCGGGCACGCTGCCCGGCGGACTGCCCCCGAACTTCAGCCTCTACCTGCAGTACTGGATCAACGACGCGGCCGGCCCGGCTGGCTTTGCGGCCAGCAACGCGCTGCGCGGCATCACGCCGTAGACGGTCGCGGCCAGTCGGCCCGGGCGGCGTTGTCGCGTCGCCTTGCGCGGGCTCGACTTGACGCGACCTCGCACAAGCCGCTTGAGCCCGCCGCGGGCGGCGGCCGTCAGGCCGGCTGCTCCGCCTCCCGGCGGAAGGCCACGGCCCCCATCACCATCGTCAGGCGGGGCCAGCCCCACAGCTCCAGGCCCTCGTAGGGCGTCTGCCGGGCCTTGCTGAAGTGCTCGGCGCCGCGCACGACGCGGCGCTCGTCGGGGTCGACGAGCACGAGGTCGGCGTCGAAGCCCTCGGCCACCCGCCCCTTGCGCGGGAAGTCGTGCACCCGCGCTGGCGCGGCCGCGGCGCGCTCGACGACCGTCGCCAGCGGCAGCAGCCCGCGCCGCGCCAGCGTTAGGCACAGCGGCATGAAGATGTCGAGGCTGGGGATGCCCGAGGGCGCCTGGCGGAAGGGCCGCGCCTTCTCCTCGGCGGTGTGCGGCGCGTGGTCGGACGACAGGCAGTCGATCGTGCCGTCGCGCAGGCCCTCGATCAGGCGGTCGCGGTCGGCGGCGGTCTTGATCGAGGGGTTGACTTTGAGCAGCGGCCCGACGCGCGCGGTGTCCTCGTGCGTGAAGTAGAGGTAGTGCGGGCAGGTGCCGGCCGTGACCGGCTGGCCCGCCGCGCGCGCCGCGGCGATCAGGTCGGTGGCGCCGGCCGTCGAGACGTGGAACACGTGCAGCCGCGCGCCCTCCTGCCGCGCCAGGCGCAGCGAGGTGCGCGTGGCCTCGACCTCGGCCGCGGCCGGCCGCGCGAGGTGGAAGGCGGCCGCGCCCTCGTCGCCCCAGCGCGCCAGGCCCGCGTCGACCAGTTGCCCGTCCTCGGCGTGCACGACCAGCCAGCGGCCGGTGCGCGCGACGGCCGCGAAGATCGCGGCGAGCTTCTCCTCGCCGCGCACCTCGAGCTCGCCCGTCGACTGGCACAGGAACAGCTTGTAGCCGGCCACCAGGTCGGCCATCGCGCCGACCTCGCCCAGCTCGCCGCCCGCCAGGCTGCCGTACACGCCCACGTTCACGGCCGACTGGGGCCGCACGAGCGCGAGCTTGGCCTCGACCGCCGCGCGGCTGGTCATGAGCGGCGGGTTGTTCTGGATCTCGAGCAGCGTCGTGATGCCGCCCGCGGCCGCCGCGCGCGTGCCCGAGGCGTAGCCCTCCTTGTGCTCGAGGCCGGGCTCGCGCAGGTGCACGTGGTCGTCGATGAAGCCGGGCAGCAGCCAGTGGCCGCGGCCCTCGATCGTCGCGGCGCCCGCGGCGCGCAGGCGGCCGGCCGGGGCCACGGCCGCGATCGCGGCGCCCTCGACGAGCACGTCGACCCTCCGGGCGGGGTCCAGGTCCGGGAGGACGACCTCCCGGAACAGGCTCGCGCTCAGCGGTCGGCCCTCAGCACCGCCACGGTCACGTCGTCCATCGGCGCGAAGTGCTCGCCGGCCCAGGTCTCGGCGTCCGCGAAGATCCCCACCAGCAGGTCGTCGGCGCTGCCGCGGCCGTGGCGGCGGATCGACTCGATCACGCGGGCGCGCGTGTACAGCTCGTCGCCGCGCCGCAGCTCGGTCAGGCCGTCGCTGAACATGACCACCGAGTCGCCCGGCTCGAGCCGGAAGGGCCCGCGCTCCTCGTAGTCCAACCCCGGCGCCACGCCCAGCGCGGTACCCGGCAGGCGGTACTCCTCGGTCTCGAGCGTCGCGCTGCGCAGCAGCACCGGGCGCGTCTGGCCGGCGTTGGCGTAGGTGAAGTCGCGCGTGTGCGGGTCGAGCACGCACAGGAACATCGACATGAACATGTCGGCGCCCAGGTCCTGGCCCAGCGCGCGATTGAGGCGCCGCAGGATCGTGCGCGGCGAGTGCGAGCTGGCCGAGTAGCCGCGCAGGTAGGCGCGCGCGGCCGACATGACCAGCGCGGCGCCGATGCCGTGGCCGGAGACGTCGCCGACGGCCATGAACAGCTTGTCCTCCGAGCCGCCCACGCGCGTCATGAAGAAGTCGAAGTAGTCGCCGCCGGTCTCCTCGGCGGGCACGACGCGGCCGCGCATCGAGTAGCCCTCGCGCTCCAGCGGGCGCTCGGGAAGGATCTTCATCTGGATGCTGCGGGCCACGTTCAGGTCCTGGCGCATGCGCTCGCTCGCCAGCCGCTCCTCGAGCATGCGGCGGTTGGTCCAGACCATGGCCAGCATGTCCGCGAAGGCCTCGAAGTAGCGCAGGTCGCTGCGCGAGAACATGCGCTGGCTGGCGCGCGTGTCGACGTAGAGCACGCCCAGCCGCAGCTCCTGGCTCAGCAGCGGCACGCACATGACCGCCCGGATGTTCAGGTCGATCATCGAGCGGCTCGGGTCGAAGGGGCCGGCCTCGTCGATCTTCTCGCAGACCGACTTGCCGCCGGCCAGCACGGTCTCGATCACCTTGGTCGAGAAGGACCCGTCACGGGGCAGGTCCCGCCCGTCGGCGCCGCGGGACACGCGCAGCACGGGCCGGCCGCCCTCCTCGACCGTGAACAGCAGGCCGCGCTCGGCCCCCACGAGCTTGAGCGCCCGGTCGACCATGCGCACCAGCAGCTCGTCGGGGTTGGCGGCCGAGCTGACCTCGCGCAGGCTCTCGACCAGCATCCGGATGCGGTCGGTGTCGAGCCGGGCGTTGCCGCTGACGAGGATGGTCTGCGTCGAGTCCGCGAGCGGAGCGGGGAGATTCGGCAGCTTGGGAGGAGGGGCCGCCGGCGGCTCCTGACGGCGGCGGAAGAGCGCGGACATCCGGCCAGTGTACCAGCGGCCACGGCGACGACGTGCGCTTGACCCGCCCCGGGGGCGGCCTCCAGAATGATCGCCCCGCGTCCCGCTCCGCCGCTCGCGGCGCGCACGCGCCGAGGAGGCGATCAAGGCCCGATGAAGCTCGTCAAGGAATCGCGTGACGGGGTCGCGGTGCTCACGCTGAAGGGCGAATTTGACTCCTTCGTGACGGGCAGCTTCGCGACCGAGGTCGGCAAGCTCCAGGGCGAGGGCGCCAACCGCATCGTGCTCAACCAGCGCCTGGTCAAGTTCATCAACAGCACGGCGCTGGGATCGATCATCAAGGCCCGCAAGGCCTGCCGCGAGGCCGGCGGCGACCTCGTGATCAGCGCCCCCAGCCCCGCGGTGCGCGAGGCCATGGAGTCGCTGGGGCTCGACCGCGTGTTCCGCATCTTCGAGGACGACGACGCGGCCGTGGTGGCCCTCTCCGCGGCGGCCGGGCCGGGAGCCCCGTGATGAAGCTGCTCAAGGAGAACCTCGGCAACGTGACGCTGCTCACGTTGAAGGGCGAGTTCGACTCCTTCGTGACCAACGCCTTCGGCAACGAGATCGCCAAGATCCAGGCCGAG
>Ga0137428_1000789_pt1 | contig 13087 bp, 11 predicted proteins | sample EasRivERMZT718_2_FD_102305 | JGI IMG/M metagenome (GOLD analysis project Ga0137428, IMG submission 102305) | Soil microbial communities from meander-bound floodplain in the East River, Colorado, USA - East River MetaG ERMZT718_2 | ecosystem: Environmental > Terrestrial > Soil > Floodplain ...
ACAGGCTCTCCGCCATCCCGATCTGCGCGATTCCGAAGAGCGTCGCGTAGATGAGGAAGACCTGTTTGTAGGTCCCGAACTCGGCGGGATCCAGGAGGCGCACGAGGACCAGGGGTACGAGCGATGCCGCCAGGCCACCGAGTATCCGACCGGACATCAGCGTGAGAGCCGGTCTGAAGGTGGAGCTCATGTCAGCTGGACCCGCGTCCCTGCGAGCGGCCGCTCAGGCCGACCGGGGCCTGAAGACCCGACATGGCTGCAGGCGAAGCGCTGCCGACGGCGTGGTGGTCGCTGCGGCAGCGCGCGAACAGATCGAAGAGGCCCGTCGTGTTGCAGTTCATCACCGAAGGGGAGAACCGGCCTCGTCCATCCATGCAGGAGTTCTCCCAGAGCGTCCGCCGAGGGATCGTCAAAAGCGGGTCGGTGGCATCGCGGTGTTCGCAGACGCCGTAGCCGAAGCGGTACCCGGCCTTCTTCACCGCGGCCACGATGTCAGGGCTGAAGTTGCCGTCGGGGTACGCGAAGTGATGGACCGCCCGGCCCAGCCACTGCTGGAGAATCCGCCGGGATCCTTCCACTTCCTCCCGCACTCTCGCGGGTTCCTCGAGGGTGAGCAACGAGTGCGTCCGCGTGTGGGAGCCGATCGTGATGCCGGCCCCGCGCATCTCATCCAGCATCTCCCAGTCGAGGGCGCGGTGGGAATCGAAGCCGCCTCCCGGCATCGGAAACCTGCATTCGAGAGCCTCCAGGACCGAGGCGAGCGCGTCCAGCGGCAGCTCCTTCAGGAGCAGGTGGGTCGTGCGGACCGGGTCACGCGGGAGCAGGGTCAGCCTCTTCAGCGCCGCCGCCGGGATTGCGTGCGGGCGCGCCACGTCGGACAGCCAGTCGATCCCGCCGGGGAGGTCCAGGGCCCGGGTCAGCAGGAGGTAGAGCCGATCGAACTTCTGCATCTCCTTGCTACCGATGAGATCTGTCACGACGAAGACGGCCGCGGGAAGACCCTTCCGGCGGAGGATCGGAAAGGCGTTGTGGTACAGATCGGCGTAGCCATCGTCAAAGGTGATGGCCGCCAGCCGCTCGTCGAACGGCTCGCCGGACTCGAAATGGGAGCCGATCTCGTCGAGGGTCGTGATCCGGTAGCGGCGCGCGATCCAGTCGATCTGCTGCTCGAGGGTCCGGCTGGTGATCAACATCGCCGGGATCGACGTGCTCCGCATCGCGGCGAAGTCCTTCACCACGCGGTGGTAGCCCACGATCAGGGGAGCCCGTCGATGCCCAGTGAGAGCGCTGATGAGGCGGCTGCCGCCGGTCCACGTCATAGCCCGCGAGGCGGCGACCTTCAGATGCCTACGCAAGAGGCCCCCCTCCCGGAGCACGCAGGAGACTGCGCCCCATGGCGCGGGTCACGCGGCCGAGCTCCGCCGCGCCACTGGTGATCCAGCCGCGAAGGAACGGCGGATGGAGATCCACGCGTCCAATGGTCCGCTCCTCGCGTGCCCAGTGGTGCTTGTACCGTTCTGCCCCGTGGAGAAGGTCGAACTCCGCGGCGTTCTCCTCGATGGCGTTTCGGATAGCCAGCCCCATGGCCACCATTCCGACGCTGTTGTCCTTCCAGGCAGGGTCGAATGCCGACTGGTAGAAGTAGTGGACGGTCTCGTGCCGGAAGCCGTAGAAGTACGCCACGGGTGTGTCGCCGACGCGCAGGATCATCAGCCGCAGCCATCCGTCGCGCAGGGCCGCACCGCTGAGCTCGTGGTGGAACTGGACCATGGCGCGGCTGTGGAAGGCGTCCGACCCGCCGACCTCCTGCCAGCGGGCGTTGTGCAGAGCGATCAGACGCCCCAGCGCCATGCGCCGCTCCTCCTCGGAACGCACCGGGTCGAATCGCACCGCGCCGATCCGCTGGAGGCCGCGCATCCTGCGGTGAAAGTTGGCGCGATGCGCCCCACCCAGCGATGCGAGATAGGATGGCCAATCGAGGCCTGCGAGCCTGATGAAGGGGCAGACGTTCGTGCGCGTCGTGGAGACACGCCATCCTCGGGGAGTCAGGATGTCGGCCAGCGTGCGCGCCAACGAGCCGTCCAGCAGCACATGGGGCAGCTCGAGAGGCAGGCGAAGGGCCTCCAGATGCCTGGCGATCATCTGGATCGCCTCGGCCTCCGAGCCGCGTTCCACGATCAGATCGAGATAGTCCGAGCCGACGCTGCCGGTCCCCAGCAGCTCCACGGCACGGAACGGAAGCAGACGCGACGCGCTGGCGGGCCGGATCGCGAAGGGAGCGATCGCCGTGATCCGTCCGTTGCGACGCACGACCAGGATCATGAGCTTGCGGGCGGTCGACAGGTGCTTCCACCAGGTGAAGAGCCATTCCCATGTCAGGAAAAGACAACTCGATGCACTCCGGCCCTGCAGGTCGCCCCATTCCTCGCGCAACCGCTCGAAGCCGTCATGGCTGGTGATGGACTCCATCATGCTCCGCTCTCCTGGGAGGTCCGCCGGTCGAGGCGTCATGGTCATCGGGCGTGTCCCGCCGCCAGCTCGGAGCGGTGTCCCGCGCGCAGGAGCATGTCGTCATAGAGAGCCTCGGTCTCTCCCACCATCCGGCCGAGCTGGAATAGCTGTTCGACGCGCCGCCGGCCGGCTCGACCGAGGTTCGCGGCGCGCACGGGATCGTTCAGAAGCGAACCGATCGCCCGGGCGAGCGCCTCCGGATCGCGCGGCGGCACCAACAGGCCGCTCATCTCGTCCTGGACGACCTCGGGTGTCCCCCCCACCCTGGTGGCGATCACTGGCAGCGACGCGGCCATCGATTCCAGCAGCACGTTGGAGAGCCCTTCGCTGTCGGAGGGGATCACGGAAATGGAGACTGCCGCCATCGCCGCACCGATGTCGGACCGGAATCCGGTGAACCGGACGCGATCTCCCAGGCCGAGCCGTTGCGCCAGGGCCTCGAGACCGGCTCGCAGCGGCCCCTCTCCCACCACGAGGAACCGGACGTCGCGATGGACCTGCGTGACGCGCGCCGCGGCCTCCAGGAAGTGGTGGATTCCCTTGACCTCATGGTTCAGACGGGAGAAGACGGCGACGACGGGCACGTGCGGCGGCAGGCCGAGCGCGTCGCGCTGCAGCGCGACGTCGGGCGCGCTGGTGAACTTCGCGAGATCGAGGCCGTTGCGGATGACACAAACCTTCTCGGGATTGTATCCCTGCTTCAGGGCCTGCTCCCGGACGGCATCGGCATTGGCCACCACGCGGTGGGCCATCCGGCAGACCCACCGCTGCACCCTCCGCTGCATCGGGGTCCAGAGATCTCCCATGTCGCGCAGCGTGCCGATGACGACCGGCACGCCGGCCAGCCGCGCCGCGGGGATGGCGAATATGTTGGGATAGAAATTGAAGGTGTGGACGATCTGGGTCCGGTGGCGCCGCAGGTCGCGGGCTAAGCGCAGTTGCTCCTTCACCGTGCTCAAACCGTGGAGGCTGCGGATCGGATAATTCACCACGGGGATCCCCTGGGCCTCGAGCTCCGGGAGAAAGGTCCCCGAGCGCTTGAAGCAGGCCACGCGCAGGTCGAATCGGGAGGGGTCGAGTCCTTTGGCCAGCGCGACGAGCTGGCGCTCCGTTCCTCCCACGTCGAAGACGGTGACGAAGGCCAGCAGGCGGATCCGCTCAGACAAGGGTCGTTCCTTCCCGCGCCTTCTGCGCCGTTACGGCCGCTCCCAGCCCCAGGGCCAGTCCGGCCGGATAGAAGAAATAGAACTGGTAGCCAACCGGGTGGAAGAGGGCCGCGACGGCGAACGCGATCAGGCTGATCTGCACCGCCTCGGCGAGATGGAAAAGAAGGCCGCCGCTCTCCGTCCGCGACGCCATCCGACGCGCCGCCCCGGCCTTTCGGATGCAGCACGCGAGGAGGATCAGAAACAGGATCAGACCCGGCAGGCCCAGCTCGACGCCGTACTGCAGGTAGACGTTGTGGACCATCCTCCAGGTGGCTCCACGCTCGACATTCATGGCCAGAACGTTCATTCCGACGCCGACTCCTGTGAAGGGATTCGACTGCAGCACCCGCCCTGCCGCCGCAAGATCGCTCCAACGCTCCTGCGCCGACCCGGTCGGATCGGATCCGATGTTGGCGATCGTCCCCATGTGGTCGAGGTAGCCTGACGGCAGCAGGGGAGCGCTGAGCAGCAGCAGGAGCGGCAACAGAAGGACGGCCCGAAAGCGTCCGCTGAGCCTCAAGATGTAGGCCAGTGCGATCGTCGCGAGCGTCAGGAATCCGCCGCGGGAGAACGTCGCGATGACCGCCACCACGTCGAGCGCCACGATCGAAAGCACCACGGTTCTCAGGATCGGCCGCCGTACGACCTGCAGAAGCGCCACGCCCAGGGGCAGGATCAGGTTCAGCGTCAGGGCCAGGTCGTTGGGGTTGGTCGTCAGCGGGGCTTCGTATCCCACGATGCGGGCGAAGCCGGGGGCGATTCCGCCTGGCACGAACACACCGGAGAGAAGGTTCCAGATCCCTGTGACGGCCAGAGGCGTCGTCATGAGGATGAGACACCAGGCGGTCCACCAGAGACGCCTGCTCGTGACGACAACGCTGGAAACGAGCCAGAAAAGGATCAGCGTCTTCGCGAAGGGATCGATGAGATAGCCGAGACTGCCGGTGGGCCACAGGGAGAGCGGCACGGTCAGCGTCGCCCAGACAGCCAGCGCCAGCGCGATCCGGATCTCTGGAGAGACCCTGGTGACCGCCGCGCCGCGCGAGAGTCTCTCGAGCAGAAGAGCCGCCAGCGCGACGCCGGCAGCGAGCATCGCCAGACGCAGTGGAACGAGCACGGGCAGGAGGCTTTGTGGCGCGAGAAGCAGCACGAACGTGAAGACCATCAGCGCGACGAACGGGAGGCGGCCTGGTGCGGAGGCCTCCGGAAGGGCCCGGGTCCGCTCGTGCGGCGTCGTGGCCGCCGGCGTCCTGGGGCGCCACCATTCCATCGCAGGTGTCATTGCCATTGTTCTGTGTCACCGGTTCCTGTCCTTGGAACGACGTGGACGATCAGGCGGCGGCTCCATGCGTCGGAGTGGGCCGGGAGGGGCGCGTGGCATCATCGGCGGCTACGCCCGCTCCCGCATGCTCGCGGACATCCCTGTCTCTGAGCAGGACCTTCACGATACGCGTCGCGGCTCGTCCATCCCACAGCGGCGGCGACTGCCGGGCGGGCGGGTTGCTCAGCGCGCGCAGCCCTTCACGAACGATGCGGTCGGGGTTGGTGCCGATGACACGGTTGGTGCCGTGGCTGACGGTCACGGGGCGCTCCGTCGTATCGCGCAGCGTGAGGCAAGGAACCTTCAGGATCGTGGTTTCCTCCTGGATGCCTCCCGAGTCGGTCAGCACCAGGCGGGCGCCGCTCATCAGAGCGAGGCAATCGAGGTACCCGAGCGGTTCGACGCAGATGATGCCCGACGCCGGCAGATCTCCGGTGGCTCCCGTCTTCCGCCACACAAGGTCCCGGCGATGCTCCAGGTGCTGCCGCACGCGGGGGTGAACAGGCAGGATGATCGGAAGCTCCCGGGCGAGAACGGAGAGCGGATGCAGCAGCCGCGTCAGGGCACCCTCCGAGTCGACGTTGGATGGGCGGTGGAGCGTGAGGAGAGCGTAATCGCTCCCGGACCGCAGACCCAGCCGCTGACGGATGTCGGATCGTTCCCACTGCTCGCGGCACGACTCCAGCGCGTCGATCATGACGTTGCCGACCAGATGGATCTTGCCGCGGGAGATCCCCTCGCGCAGCAGGTTCCGCTGGCCGCTCTCCTCAGTGACGAACAGCAGGTCGGAAATCGCGTCGACGAGCAGCCGGTTGATCTCCTCGGGCATCGTCCGGTCGTTGCTCCGTAGTCCCGCCTCCACGTGTCCCACGCGGATGCCGAGCTTGACCGCGGCGAGGGCAGCCGCCAGGGTGGAGTTGACGTCCCCCACGACGAGCACCAGGTCGGGGCGCACGCGTTCCAGCACCGGCTCGATCCTTCGGAGGACTTCCGCCGTCTGAACCGCATGGGAGCCTGAGCCGACCTCGAGGTTCACATCCGGTGCCTGGATGTCGAGGTCGGAGAAGAAGCTCTTGGAGAGAGCTTCATCGTAGTGCTGGCCGGTGTGCACGAGGATCGGCTGAAGCGATTGATGCCATTTCATCTCCTTGAGGATCGGGGCGATCTTCACGAAATTGGGGCGGGCTCCGGCGACCAGCAGGATCTTCATGATTGCTCCGAAGCGAGAGCGGAAAGACGGAAAAAAAGGAGCACGGCCCCGATACCCATCAGGTCGAGCAGGAAATCGATGACCGAGCCGCTGCGTCCCGGTACGAAGGCCTGATGCCACTCATCGAACGCGGCGAAGGCGATCAGCAGCATGGCGGCCCACGTGCAGGTGCGGGTGGCCAGAGACTGCCGTTGCTTCGGAGCGATCGTCTTGATCAGGAGAATGGTCAGCCCGGCGAAGAGGGGGATGTGGCCGAGGTTCATGCTGTATTCGACGAGAGTATGGTGGGGCGTCGGGGAGCGCGGGATCGACGACAACAAGGTGATGCCGACCATGTAGAGCAGCGTGGCCAGCCCGTACCATGGGTGGAAGAGAAACGGATGTGCGATCGCCGCCACAGGTGAGCCAGCCATGGTTTGGCGGCCTTCCTCCAGGGTGGCGCTCAGCTTGGAATCGTGCATTGCAGGCATGGGAGTAACCGGACTCAGGCCGCGGTGCCACGCACTCTGGATGATTGACCCTCCCGGACTGGGTCTGTCAGGGGGTGCGTCATGTCCGAACGGCGTCCCAGGAGGACGACCTTGATGGTGTCGAAGAGGATCCGGAGATCGAGCCAGGTCGACATGTGCTTGATGTAGTACAGGTCATACCGGACCTTCTCCGTCTCCTGCTCGAGATTGTTGGCGTACAGGTAACGCGTTTGGGCCCACCCCGTGACCCCCGGCCGAACGGCGAGACGCAGCTCGTACTCAGGGATGTTGGCGGCGAAGAACCGGAAATTGGACGTTGGATGCGGGCGCGGCCCCACCAGATTCATATCGCCGAGCAGGATGTTGACGAATTGAGGCAGCTCGTCGAGACGGAACTTCCTCAGCCAGCCGCCGACGCGGGTGATGCGGTAGCCGTTGTCGCCGGCCCACACCGAAGCTTCCCGCTCGACCGACCGCATGGTTCGGAACTTCAGCATCCTGTAGCGGCGGCCGCGAAGGCCGACCCGATCCTGTACGAAGAAGATCGGTCCCCGAGAGTCCAGGCGAATCGCCAGCGCGATCAGCGGAAACAACGGCGCGGTCAGTGCCAGACCCGTGGCCGACACGACCAGGCTGGCCGCCCGGCCGATGGCGAGGTGAATGCGGGTCTTCCCGGAACGCGTGCCGAAGACGAAACTGCTGGGTGAAAGAGTCTCGAGGATGATCTTGCCCGTCACCCTTTCGTAGAACTCCTGGCCGTCTTCGATCGCGATCCCGTTGAGCCTCATCTCCACGAGCTGGCGCACCGGGACGTCTCCGCGGCGCTCCAGCGGCGCGACGATGATCCGGTGCGGCGAGCACTCGAGAATGATCCGATCGATCTCCGAGGGCACACCGAGACATGGCAGCCTGCCGAGAGCCGACGCCGAGTCCCCCGGCTCACCCACGAAACCGATCACATCGAGCCGCAGGTGGGGGCGTGACGCGATCTCCTTGCCGATCAGTCCTGCCATGGGACCGCTGCCGAGGATCAGGACACGGTCCCGGAACGGCCGGCACCGCAGCACCGCGTAGCCCGCAGCCCGGGCGGGCAGCAGGACGGCCATCATGACAAGGACCGCGATGCCGAGGGCTTCGGCGGAGATCCTGGCGTCGGGGAAGAGGCCCCACGACACGGCCAGGAGAATCAGGCCCCAGGCGATCGCGCGCGGAAGACGCGACAGGAAGTCGGAGAAGCTGCGCACGATGCCGAAATCGTACAAGTCGGTGTAGTAGAGGGCGGTGACGTAGCAGAGAGTGAGGAGGAGCGCCTGCCCCGTCGTTCCGCTCCGCTGGAGGGCTCCGTAGAGGGCACCGAAGATGGCGGTCGTCTCGAGCAGGACCAGAAAGGTGAGCATCGTCTCTCAGCGCTTCCCGGAGCCGTTCTGGCCGCCGTAGTAGCGTCCGTAGTAGCCGTAGTATCCGGACAAGGGACGAGCGTCCCTGTTGAAGATGATCCCGACCACGCTCTCCTCGGAAAGGACATTGAGCGCCTCTTGCAGCAACTTGCGCGGCGTCCTGTCGGCCGACACCACCAGCAGGAATCCGTCGACCACGCGCTCGATCACTCTGCAGTCCGGGACGGCCAGCAGCGGTGGACAATCGATCAGGACAAACTCGAAATCCCTCCGGGCTTCTTCGATGAGTCGGGCGAAGACGGTGGACTTCAGCAGCTCGTAAGGCGAGTCCCCCACCATGCCCGTGGTCAGCACCGAGAGATTCCATTCCGGCAGCCGGTGCAGCGCTGCGGAGAGGGAGATCTGGCCGCGGATCGTGTCCGCAAGACCGAGGCGGCTCGGACCGCCAAGTCGCAGCTGAGACGCGACCGCGGGGCAGCGCAGATCGCCGTCGATGAGGAGCACGCGGGAGCCGCGCGCCTGGGCGAGGGCGCCGGCGAGATTCAGCGTGGTGATCGTCTTGCCGTCGCCAATGCCGGGGCTCGAGACGGCCAGAACCTGATGCCCACCAGACTTGCGCCGGCTCTCGACGATCTGGCGCAGCGTCCTGTACTGCTCCGCCTCGAACGAGCGAGGTTTCGTGAGACTCACGAGCTGCTCGTCGGGGAACGCCGTCGACCCCGTCGTGGGATTGGCTGCAGGCGCGCCGGGATACCGTGGCCCGGGCCGCCCGGCGGGCATGGCGGTGGTCTCCGCGCCAGGAGGACTCTGTAGGGTCGTTGCAACGGGATCGCCGGAGACGTTCGGTGGGCTCACGACGTGCTTCCCCGCGCGAGCAGCTCAACGAGGTCGATGTTGCGGTGCGCAAAGAACCAGGTCGCGGCGCCGATCAGCGCCATGCCCGTCACCGTCACCAGCGCCATCCAGGCGAACCGGCGGCGGGTCCTCCAGCGGGCCGCATGCGTTCTCAATGGCGGGATGCTCACCAGCACAGGCACCCGGGTGAAGGAACGCAGGTCGTCGACCGTGTGAAACGAGGTGTCGATCCGTTCGGCGAGCGCGATCGCTGCCGCGGCGAACGCGAGCGAGGCCATCAGCGCGAACAGCATTAGACGGCTCCTGTTGGGGGCGTACGGTGCCGGCGGCGCGATCGCCGCATCCAGGATGCGGAGCTGGCCGCTCTCGCTCGAGCCTCCCAGGTCGTCGGTGATCTTCGCCTCCTGGTATCTCTTCAGCAGCGAGCCGTACAGCTCCTTCGTGGTGGCATAGTCGCGCGACAGCTGGGCGAACTCCTGCTCGCGCTGCGGAGCCCTGTCCACGCGCGCTCTGTAGATGCCGATCTCGCGCCGCAGACGGTCCTCCTCGGATGCCAGGGTCCGCATGTCATTGTCCGCGGGAGCCGGGACGGCCTTCGGATGCCGCACCGCCGTATCCGGCGGAACGTTCTTCTGGCGGCTCTCCAGGACGGAGATCTCGCTCTTGATCCTGGCGATGTCCGGGTACTTGTCGCTGTAAGTTGTCCTGAGGTCCTCCAGCTCCTGCTTCAGGCGGATCAGGCGCGAGGCCGAGGCCTCCGGGCTTCCCGAAATCTCGGCGTAGCGAGGATCGGCAATCTGTCCGCCCACGATGTCGCGCCGGTCCATGGCCCGCAGCCGGCTCTCGCGGTTGAGCTGGAGCTGTATCTCGAGCTGCTGCATCCGCGCCAGATTGACGGCGAGCTGTTGCGAAAGCTCACCGTTATGGGTCTGCTGATACCGCCCGATGCGGGCCTCCTGCTCGTCGAGACGCGCGCGCACCTCCGACAGATGGGCCTCCAGTGCATCGGCGGTGTCTTTGGCCTGCCGCCCGCGGATCCTGAGGTTCTCCTCCACGTACGATTCGGCGAGCGCGTTGGCCACGGATGCCGTCTGGACGCGGTCGGTCCCGCGGAAGCTTAGAGAGAAAGCGATCGTGCCCGCCGGGGCGATGCCCTGCTCGGAGCCCTTCGGCTGGATCTCGATGTCCTTGCGCATGCGGTCGATGATCGCTTCCCTGGGCGCCCGTCGCCTGAGCTCGGGGTAGAGTCCGAACCTCTCCACCATGGCGTCGAGTCGCTCCCGGCTCAGGAGCTCCTCACGGATGGTCTGGAAGCGGGTTTCCACGTCGGCCGGCAGCGCCGCGGCGCCAGCCACGACCGGCTCCTGGTCGCGCTGCACCAGGATGGTCGCTTTGGCGCGGTAGAGACCTGGCAGCGCGATGGCAAGAACCGCCGCGCCGGTGAAGGGGATCAGTAAGGCCATGCAGGCCAACCAGCGGTGTCGATGGAGTATCGCGAGTATTGGCTCAAGCATAAGGTGTCCGCGGCCCCTCAGGGCACAACGATGATGTCCCCGGGACGCAGCAGAAAGTTCTCCTGCGGCCCCGTCGTCACTTTGTTGTAGTTGAAACGGAGCTTCTTGGTCACCCCGTTCTCATTACGCAGGACCACGATGCGCGAGGGAGAGGCGAACTCGTTCACACCCTCCGCCAGCGCGAGAAGGTCCAGGACCGTGGCGCTGGTCTTCAGCTCAAATCGGCCGGGCTTCTTCACGGAGCCGACCACCGAAACCTTGGGGCTGTGCACCTCGCGCACGATGACCGAGACTTCAGGGTCCGGCATGTATTCCATCAATCGATTGATCAGGTCATCGCGCAGCTGCAAGGGGGTCCGCCCCGACGCGCGAATATCGTTGAGCAGCGGCAGCGAGATCATGCCGTCCGGCCGCACCGGAACCGTCCTGCTGATCGTCGTGTTGTTCCAGACGGAGATGTCGAGAACGTCCTCGGGGCCGATCACGTAGTCGCCTCGCACCACTGGTGCCGGGGCCTTCAACGACGCAGAAACGGCCTGGGAGCCGGCGCCCGCCGGGGCCGCGAGCATCGTCATCATCAGTGTCGCAAGGAAGATTCTCATCATCGCTTGATCACTCCATCGCGTTGTTCGAATGAGTCAGGCCGCGGCCACCAGCGTGCAGTCGATCTCGACCGCCACGCTCCTGCGGAGCAGCTCCACCGAGAGGACGAGCAGGCCCTTGTGAGGATCGCCCGTCACGAAGATTCCCTCGACACCGGCCAGAGGCCCACTCCTGATCCTCATCCGCTGCCCCTCGTGGAGGTAGGGATAGGGGAGCGCCGGGAGGCCCGCGTCGACGATCTTCCGTACGACATCGATCTCGCCGTCGGGGATCGACCAGAGTCGATCCCAGCGCTCGCCGAGGATCCTGACGAGACCTCTGGACTTCAGGATCTCGAGGTAGCTGGTCTTGTCCAGGGAATGTCTGATGAACACGTAACCGGGAAACATCGGGGAGGAAACCAGCTTCCTGCCGCGGGCATGCCGCTTCCAGATCTGCACGCGTGGGAGAAAGAGCTCAAAGCCCCTGGATACAAGCTGATCGTGCACCATCTGCTCGCAGTTGCTGTGAGTCCAGAGCGCGTGCCATTTCGGATGGTTCAGCAAGGCTTCGCCCCCTTGGGTCCCTGCCCTTCATGCCCGGGGCCGGGCCACGGAAATCTAAAAAGGTTCTGTGTCTGACGAAGTGCCAGAGTCATGATGCTTCGTGTCACCGTCTCGGAGTGGCGCGAGAGTGGAGCGAGACAGGTGCAGAGTCGTGGCATGACTGTACCGGCCAAGCGGTGGGCCAACAATCGGGTAATCTCGCAATGTGCAACCCCCCTTCCCTCCATGGACCTGCCAGGTGATTCCCGTAGGAGACCCGAGAGAAAAGCGTGCGTCTCATGGCTCGAAGGTCCAGGAAGCGCCCAGCCCGTAGCGGTTCGCCCGACTCTCCGACGGCACGGCGGACGTGCCCGTCGCCGTCTGTTTGTCGTGCGTGAACACGGCGATGAGCGCCCAGGCGCGCGACAGCTTGTAGGTGAAGGAGCTCATGCCGCGCAGTGTGGTCAGGGTCGTTTCGGCGGGGGCGCCATCGTAGTCGAGACTCCGGCGCACATCGCGCGAGACCGACAGCTCGAGCGAGGCATTGTCCGTGAACCGGAGGAGCCCATCCGCCCAACCTCGCTTCAGCTCGGCGACGGTCACGACTCCTCCGCCTTCGTCGAGCCCCTGTTCGTAGCCTACCCGCGTATAGAACCGGGTGCCGTTCCAGCCAAGCGAAGTGCGCGCGAAGGGCTCGGAGACCGAGCCGGAATCGCTCTCGCTGAACACGACCTGGTCGTATCCTGCGTCGATATCGAAGTGAAAACCGGGGGGAGAGTCGTACGCGTAGCCCGCATACGCCCGGTGGCGTCCAAAGCCCTGATCTTCAGCAGGCGGCTGTGCCGCCGCGGTGGTGAACGCGATGCAGTTCGGATCGAGCGGTTGCGCCGCGCAGAAGGTCTCCAGATCGGATGGCACGGGAGGCGGCAGACCGTCGCTGAAGGAATAGACCCCGAACTCGTATCCTGCCGACACGACGACCAGGGGCCCGAAAGTCCGTGAGTAATCCATGCCGAAGGCGTTACCCGAGGTGTCCAGGAGCTGGTCGAAGCTGTAGTTGCGCAGGATGTTCCGGTAGGTCCAGTCCAGGGTGCTCTTCTGGGTCGCACGCAAGGAGAGTGACTGCCGGAAGTCGCTGGCGGTGATGCTCGAATCCGAGGACAGCGCGCCGCCGATGTCGGCGCCGTTCGGGTCGGTCGGCAGCTTCGGGTTGTAGTTGAAGTCTTCCCTCAGGCTCAGCGAGAGCCGCTGTGTGAAACGGTGATCCCAGGAGAGGCCGAGCGCATGGCTCAACTGGTTCAGATCGCTGTCCTCGTAGATCTCTCCGTAGGGCGAATAGGAGAACTCAAAATCAGTCTTTTCCCACTCGGAGCGCGCGCCGAGCGAGAGGCGCGATGCCGCTTCCATCTGCCCTCCCCGCAGCGATGCCGGCTGACTCGAGTCGAGCAGGCCGGGGTTCTCGGCCCAGCCGCCG
>Ga0137428_1000792_pt1 | contig 13042 bp, 9 predicted proteins | sample EasRivERMZT718_2_FD_102305 | JGI IMG/M metagenome (GOLD analysis project Ga0137428, IMG submission 102305) | Soil microbial communities from meander-bound floodplain in the East River, Colorado, USA - East River MetaG ERMZT718_2 | ecosystem: Environmental > Terrestrial > Soil > Floodplain ...
ATAGACGACGTCGATTCCGGTGCCGAGCACGGCGATCGTCGACCCGGCGCCGGCGAGCCCGCCGCGGTGCGCCGCCGCATCGATGCCGAGGGCGAGCCCGGAAACGATGGTCAGCCCGGCGTTGCTGAGGGCTTTGGCGAGCGCCTCCGCGTTCGCTTCGCCCTGCTGCGTGGCGTTGCGGCTACCGACGATGGCGAGCGCAGTGCGCGACAGCAGCTCGGTGCGGCCGCGCGCATAGAGCAGCGCCGGCGGATCGGGAATTTCGAGAAGCAGCCGCGGGTAGGTGTCGTCGGCTAGGGTGATAACCGCGTGGCCGGGCTGTGACGCCCATGCCAGCGCCTGTTCGACGGCGTGCGCGACCGCTTCGGAGTCGAGCGCTGCGAGAACCGCCGGCGTGGTGAAGGCTCCGAGTTCCGCGCGCTTTCGGGCCAGCGCCGCCTGCGGCAGGCCGAATTGCCGCAGCATGCGCTGCAAGGTTGCGGGACCCAGGCCCGGGGTAAGGGCCAGCTGCAGCCAGCTCGCGAGCCCCGGGTCCGAATTCACTTCTTGTTTCTGTTACGGCGTCTGCACCACATCGAGCGGGCTGACGGGCCTCGTGATCTGCATGATCAGCGCGTAGGATATCCGGTCGAAGACGCGGAACACAAATGCGAGCCCGGCGCGTTCGTCGGGCAGCTGAATGCGCGCATTGGCCGCGCTGCGCGGTTTGGTCGCATCGCGCACCGTGCCGCCAAGCGAGTAGAGCGCGAGCACGTGGCCGACTTCGATGCCGTCGGCCTTGCCGCGGTTGATGCTGATGATCTGCTGCGGCCCGGCTTCGCCGACCTGGGCGACGCCGCCATAGATGGCGATCACGCGACCCTTGATTTGCGCGCCCGGTGCGCGCGGCGCGTAATTCACCGGCTGCGGACGGCCCGCGGCGACGAGCTTGTCGCCCAGCTCGACTTCCTGCAACGCGCTCGTCAGCACAACCGTGGCCGGGTCACCCGGCCGCGTCAGCTGCGCTGTGCCGAGATAGATTGCTTCGTACCCGAGGGTCTTGTTGGTATCGGGGTCGACCAAAGCAACGCCCCTGCGATAGATGTGCCAGTTTTCGTCCTTCGAGGCGCCCATGCCGCGCACGTAAGCCGAATTGCCGGCGGCGAGGACTACGCGATCGGCCTGGGTCCCGATGATCGTCGGGGCTTTTTCGAGCCCGTCGGGCTCGACCACCAGCGGACGCGAGAGGAAAGGCTCGATCACGGAGGGCGGGATGCTCGGGATCTCCTGCTTGGCGAGCGACTCCGCACGCACGCGCGGCCCGAGTCTGACGGTCCCGGACGGGGTGGCCGTTGTCGTCGACGGGGGCGTCGTCGAAGTCGTGGTCGGCGGCTCGCCGGGTGCCGGCGCGGTGCCCGGGGCGCGCTCGGTGCCCGGGGCGCGCTCGGTGCCCGGGGCGCGCTCGGTCCCCGGTGCTGCGATGGTGAGCTGCGCGCGCTCCCGGTCCAGCACGATCACGTACCCGGGGTAGATCAGATGGGGGTTGCGGATCTGCTCGCGGTTCATGTTCCACAACTCTGGCCAGCGCCAGGGCGAATCCGTGTAGCGCTGCGAAATGCCCCAGAGAGTGTCGCCCGGGACCACGGTATATCGGTCGGGAGCATCGGGCTTGATTGCCAGAGGAGCAGACGAGCGGGCGGGCGATGGAGCAGACGATGCAGGGGTCCCTGCGGGCGCGCCCGGGGCTTGGGCGAAAAGCGCCCCAGGCACCAAGAAAGCGAGCGCTATGATAGACTTACAGGCTTGCTGGACCATGGCGACCCGTCCCTTTCGCGGTTCCCGGACCGGCTGGAAACTCGATTTTTCCACCCCAATGTAGCACTAAAGGTTGGATTGTTTATACGCTGCCTGAGATTGTCCACATAATCCATTCAATTCGCAAGTGAAATGGCCCGTTTGACCATCCTTCGGTACCCCGATGCCCGGCTCCATAAGGTAGCCGCCCCCGTCACCGTCTTCGACGACAGCCTGAAGAAGCTGGTCGCCGACATGGCTGAAACCATGTACGCCGCCCCTGGCATCGGCCTCGCTGCGATCCAGGTCGATGTGGCGAAGCAGGTGATCGTGGTCGATGTCTCCGAGCGCCGCGACTCGCTAGTGGTGCTCGTCAACCCGGAGATCCTTGAAGCGACCGGGGTTTCCGACATCGAAGAAGGCTGCCTCTCGGTGCCCGGCATCTACGAGCTGGTCGAGCGCGCCGAGCGCGTGAAGGTGCGGGCGTACGACCAGAACGGCAATCCGTTCACGCTCGAGGCGCAGGGTCTGCTTGCGGTGTGCATCCAGCACGAGATGGACCATCTGAAGGGCAAGGTTTTCGTCGAGCACCTGTCGCAGCTCAAGCAGCAGCGCATCCGCGCGAAGCTCGCCAAGCAGCTGCGCAAGTCGGCCTGATCGTCCCGCTTTCCTGCGCCTAGTCTTCGCCGGAACGCCCGAGTTCGCTGAGCGGGCTCTGGCGCGCCTCGCGGCCGCAGGCCACGACATCGCCCTCGTCCTTACGCAGCCCGACCGTCCTGCCGGTCGCGGCTTGCAACCGCTGGCGAGCCCGGTGAAGCGCTTCGCCGCCGCGCGGCGCATCGCTGTTCTCCAGCTGCCCCGGTTGAAAGACGCTTCCGAGGTGGAGGAGGTGCGCGCCATGCGCCCCGATGCGCTGGTCGTCGCGGCCTATGGCCTGCTGCTGCCGCGCGAGCTGCTCGACGCCGGCCGCCACGGCGCTCTGAACATTCATGCCTCGCTGTTGCCGCGCTGGCGCGGCGCGGCGCCGATTCAGCGAGCCCTGCTCGCTGGTGACGCCGAGACGGGCGTCTCGATCATGCAGATGGACGCCGGCCTGGATACCGGGCCCCTATTGATGCAGAAGCGCATTCCGATCGCGCCGGACGACGATGCGGGCTCGCTGCACGACAAGCTCGCGGTGCAGGGAGCCGAAGCGATCGTCGCGGCGCTGGACGAGATCGAGGCGGGCCGGGCGCGACCGATGCCGCAGGCGGAGAGCGGCGTGTCCTACGCGGCGAAGATCGGCAAGCGCGACACGCACTTGGACTGGTCGCGACCAGCGTCCGACCTCGAGCGTGCTGTGCGCGCCTTCCGGCCCGCGCCGGGCGCATTCGCCTTGCTCGACGGCGAGCCGGTCAAGATCTGGCGCGCCAGCGTGGTCGACGCCCGCGGCGCGCCCGGGACCGTTCTTGAATCGCAGGAAAGCCTGGTGATCGCCTGTGGCGAGCAGGCGTTGGCAGTTTCCGAGCTACAGCGTGCCGGCGGCCGCCGGCTGAGCGCCGCGGAGTTCGTGCGCGGCTACAGGCTCGCGCCGGGCTCGCGCTTCGAGTGATCGCGCTCGCGAGCGCGCTGCGCGATGCGGCGACCATCGTCGCGCGCGTCGCTGCGGGCGCGAGCCTTGCGACCGAATTCGAGCGCTTCGCAGACGAAGGGGCGTCGACGCCGCGCGCCGCGCTGATCGATCTCACGCACGGCACGCTGCGGCGCTACGGACGCGTGCAGGCGATCGTCAGGCAGCTGTCGCGCCGCGAGCGCGGCGATCCGGTCGCGGAAGCTCTGCTGTGGTGCTCGCTTTACGCGCTCGAGTCGGGGCGCTACGCCGATTACACCGTCGTCGATCAGGCGGTGCGCGCCTGCGCGATGCTCGAGCGCTGGAGCGCCAAGGGGTTCGTGAACGCGCTGCTGCGCGGCTACCTGCGCGAGCGCACATCGCTCGAGGCACGCATCCGGGCCGACGCCGAAGCGCGCTACCAGCATCCGCGCTGGTGGATCGACCTGCTCAAGCAGTGCTATCCCGGAGAATGGAGCGAGATCCTCGCGGCCGGGAACTCGCATCCGCCGATGTGCCTGCGGGTGAACCGGCGCCGCTCGAGCGTCGCGGACTATCGGGCGAAACTCGCCGCCGAAGGCATCGCGGCACGCGAAGTCGGGCACGAAGCGTTGCTGCTCGAGCGGCCAGTGCCGGTCGAACGCCTGCCCGGCTTTGCCGCCGGGGAGGTCTCGGTGCAGGACTCGGGTGCGCAGCGCGCGGCGAGATGTCTCGAGCTGGCCGCAGGCCAGCGTGTGCTCGATGCCTGCGCCGCGCCGGGAGGCAAGGCCGGTCACGTTCTCGAAACGGCCGACGTGGAGTTGACGGCGCTCGAACTGGACGCGGCGCGCCGCGAGCGGCTCGAGCGCAACCTGGCGCGCCTCGGGCTCGGCGCGCGCGTCGTCAACGCGGATTGCACCCGGCCGGGCGACTGGTGGGACCGAGTGCCGTTCGATCGCATCCTCGCCGACGTGCCGTGCTCCGCCTCCGGCATCGCGCGGCGGCATCCCGACATCAAATGGTTGCGCCGCAGCCACGACCTCGCTGCATTTGCCGCGCGCCAGGCAGAGATCCTCGATGCGCTTTGGCAGGTGCTTTGCCCGGGTGGTAAATTGCTGTATGCCACCTGCTCGGTGTTTCCGCAGGAAAACGACGCCGTGATCGAGGGCTTCCTGGCTCGGGCGGCGCGCGCCGTGCGCGTGCCGCTTCCCGACGGCGCTGCGGCGCAGGGGCTGCCCGACGCGGAGCGCGACGGGTTCTACTACGCGCTGATCCACAAGCAAGACTGACTGGCTTCGCGATGCGCCGCATCGCCCGAGTCAGCGTCATCATCGGCGGGTTCCTGGCGATGGCGCTCATCGCGACGGCGCCGCGCGCCGAGGACATCGAGGTGCGCGACGTGGCGCTGCGCAGCGTCGAAGAAGGGCTTGCGCTCGATGCCGATTTCGCCTTTGAGCTGACGCCGCGTCTCGCCGAGGTCGTGGCGAACGGTGTGCCGCTCTATTTCCGCGTCGACTTCGAGCTGACGCGGCGGCGCTGGTACTGGTTCGACGAGACCGCGGCGTCGCAACGGCTGCAGCTGCGCCTGTCCTATCATGCGTTGTCGCGGCAATACCGGGTGTCGACCGGGCTGCTGCAGCAGAGTTTTCCCACGCTCGAGGAGGCGCTCAACGTGATCAAGCGCGTGCGCAACTGGCTGGTGGTGGAGCGCACGGTGAAGCTCGCCGACGCGGACTACGACGCCGCGGTGCGCATGCGCCTGGACACGACGCTGCTGCCGAAGCCGTTTCAGCTCTCCGCGCTGACCGGCCGCGACCTGCAGCTCGAGTCGCCCTGGAAGCGGTTCATCGTGCGGGCGCCCCGATGAAGTGGCTCATCCTCGTCGGCGGCGCGGTGGCGGCGGTGGGACTCTTCCTGCTGGCGACGGCGAGCGCGGACACCACGATCTTCGCGCGCCACTATCCCCTGCTGCTCGGCCTCAACGCGGCGCTTGCCGCGCTCCTCGCCGCGCTCGTCGGCATCCAGCTCGTGATGATCGCGCGGCGCCATCGCGCGCGCGTGTTCGGCGCCCGCCTTACGCTCAGGCTGCTCGCGCGCTTCGCCGCCCTCGCGGTGGTGCCCGGCCTCATCGTGTACGCCGTGTCGGTGCAGTTTCTCACGCGCTCGATCGAGTCGTGGTTCGACGTCAAGGTCGACGCCGCTCTGGAAGGCGGCATCAAGCTCGGCCAGCAGGCCATCGAGCAGATGACGATCGATCTGCAGGGCAAGGCGAACGCGATGGCGCTCGAGCTCGCCGAGCGCTCCCCGGCGGAGCTCGCGACCCAGCTCGAGCGCCTGCGCGGCCAGCTCGGCGTAGAGGAGGCGGTCGTGGTAACGGGAAGCGGCCGGCTCGTGGCGAGCGCTGCGCGCGACGTCACCAAGCTCGTGCCCGAGCTTCCCGCGGGACAGGCGCTGCGGCAGGCGCGGGCCAAGCGCAGCCATACCGCAGTGGACGCGGCGGTGGGGCGTCCGCTGTCGCTGCGCGTTATCGTGCCGGTGGACTTTCCCGGGGAAATGCGGTTCCTGCAATTGCGCCAAAGCGTGCCGGCGTCGTTCGCCCAGAGCGCGGAGGCGGTCGAGGCAGCCTATCGCGACTATCGCGAGCTCGCGATCTCGCGTGACGGGCTGAAGCGCATCTACATCGTCACGCTGACCTTCGCGCTGCTGATGGCGCTGTTCGTCGCCGTGGCGGTGGCTGCCACGCAATCCGGCCTGCTGGCAGAGCCGCTCGCCAACCTTGCCCAGGCGACGCAGGCCGTCGCGCGGGGCGATTACTCGCGCCGCGCGCCCGTCACCAGCCGCGACGAGCTCGGCGTGCTCACCGAGTCGTTCAACTCGATGACGCGTCAGCTCGAGGAGGCGCGGCGGGGCGTCGAGTCGAACCAGCTCGCGCTCGAAGGGGCCAAGGCGCGGCTGGAGAACATCCTCGCCAACCTGTCCGCCGGCGTGCTGGTGTTCGACCACGCGCTCGAGCTGTCGATCTCCAATCACGGCGCCGGCGCGATCCTCGGGCCCGAGCTCGACGCCTTCGCCGCCCAGATGCGCGCCCATTTCGCCGAGAAGGGCGAGGCCGACTGGCAGCTCGAGCTGCAGCTGCGGGGGACCGGCAAGACGCTTCACGCCCGCGGCGCGCGGCTGCCGCTCGCGACCGGCGGCGGCGCGGTGGTCGTGATCGACGACATCACGCGCCTGATCCAGGCGCAGCGCGCCACCGCCTGGGCGGAAGTGGCGCGGCGCCTCGCGCACGAGATCAAGAACCCGCTCACGCCGATCCAGCTGTCGGCCGAGCGCCTCCAGATGAAGCTCGCCGAGCGGCTGCCGCGCGAGGACGCGGAAACGCTCAAGCGCGCCACCGAGACCATCGTCAATCAGGTTGCGGCGCTGAAAGCGATGGTGGACGATTTCCGGGACTACGCGCGGCTGCCGGCGCCGGAGCCCGCGCCCCTCGATCTGAACTCTCTGGTCCGCCAGGTGCTCGCTCTATACGAAAATTCGACCGTGCCGATCGCCAAGCACCTTGCCGAGCCTCTACCCCCGGTGTGGGCCGACGGCGCGCAGATCCGCCAGGTGATCCACAACCTGGTGCAGAACGCGCAGGATGCCCTGGAGCACCAGGCCGGGCGCCGCGCGAGCCCGGCGATCGAGGTGCGCACGGAGCTTGCCGGCGACCGCATCCGGCTCGCGGTGTCGGACAACGGCGGCGGCTTCCCGGAGGAGCTGATGGCGCGCATCTTCGAGCCTTACGTCACCACCAAGCCGCGCGGCACCGGCCTGGGCCTCGCGATCGTGAAGAAGATCGTCGACGAGCATCATGGCGCCGTGACGATCGAGAACCGGCCCGAGAGCGGCGCCTCGGTCAGCGTGCTGCTGCCGCTCGCCAAGGCCGCCTAGCGCCATGGCCCAGATCCTGGTGGTCGACGACGAGATCGGCATCCGCGAGCTCCTTTCCGAGATCCTCGCCGACGAGGGCCATCAGGTCCTGCTCGCCGAAAGCGCGGGCGACGCGCGGCGCCTGCGCGAGCGCGGCCGGCCCGACCTCGTGCTGCTCGACATCTGGATGCCCGACGCCGACGGCATCACGCTGCTGAAAGAGTGGGCGGCGAGCGGGCAGCTCACCATGCCGGTGGTGATGATGTCGGGCCACGCCACGATCGAGACCGCGGTCGAAGCGACGCGCATCGGCGCGCTCGATTTCCTGGAAAAGCCGATCGCCATGCAGCGCTTGCTCGCGACGGTGAAGCGGGCGCTGCGCAATCCCGAGGCCGCCGCGGCGCCGGTACTGTCGATGGCGGCGTTCGGCCGCGCGCCGGCGCTGGCGGAAGCGAAGAAGCGCCTGGCGCAGCTCGCCGGCTCGGGCGCGCCGCTTCTGCTGCGCGGCGAGCGCGGCATGCGCGCCGAGCTCTTCGCGCGGCTGCTCGCCGCGCCCGGCGCGCCTTTCCTCGCCGGCGGCGAGATGCTGTCGCAGTCGCCCTCGGAGCTGCTCGGCAAGGCCGCCGGCGGGATCCTGTTCATTCCGGACCTGTCGCGGCTCGGTCATGCGGAGCAGCGCAACCTCGAGTTCCTGCTGCCGCGCGCGGAGAAGCATCGCGTGCGCCTGGTGTCGTTTTCGCCGCTCGACGTGCGCACCCTGTCGGAGAAGTGCGATTTCGATCCCGAGCTCGGCGCGCGCCTGGGCGAGCTGACGCTCAAGCTGCCCGCAGTGCGCGACTACGCCGAGGACGTTCCCGACCTGGCCTCGCTGATGCTTGCGCAGCTGGTCGAGGCCAGGGTCTGCCCCGCCCGGCGCTTCGCCATCGCCGCGCTTAACGCCCTGCGGCACCACGCTTGGCCGGGAAACCTCGCGGAGCTGGAGAGCGTAGTGAAGGACTTGGCGCTGAGCGCGCTAGACGAGGAGATCCAGCTCGAGGACGTCGAGCGCGTGCTCGCGGCGCGCGCCGTGCCCGGCACGCTGCCCGAGGTGGCGTTCGACCGTCCCTACCGCGAAGCGCGCGAAGCCTTCGAGCGCGTGTACTTCGAGCATCTCCTCGCGCGCGAGCACGGCAGCATGTCGCGCGTTGCCGAGCGCTCGGGCCTCGAGCGCACGCACCTCTACCGGAAGCTCAAGGCGCTCGGACTCCCGGTCGGGCGCCGCGAGGAAAGCTAGCTAGGTTTTTTTCGGCTTCGGCTTTTGCCGATGCGGGCGCTTCTTGCCGTAGCTGCCCTTGTAGATCTTGCCGCGCCGCGTGCGTTTGTCGCCTTTTCCCATGAGCCCGATTATACGGTTTCGAGCTCGTACGCCAGATAGGGCGCGAGCCACTTCTCGGCTTCGGCCATGCTCATGCCGGAGCGCTTCGCGTAATCCTCGACCTGGTCGCGGCCGATTTTGCCGACCGCGAAATAGCTCGCCTCCGGGTGTGAAAGGTAGAAGCCGGAAACCGCGGACGCGGGCAGCATGGCGAAAGACTCGGTGAGCTTCATGCTGGCGTTTTTTTCCGCGTCGAGCAGCCGGAACAACGGTCCCTTCGCGGTGTGGTCCGGGCACGCCGGGTAGCCCGGCGCCGGCCGGATGCCGCGATAGCGCTCGGCGATCAGCTCGGCGCCGCTCAGGCGCTCCTCGGCGGCATAACCCCAGAATTCCCGGCGCACGCGTTCGTGCAGCCGTTCGGCAAAGGCCTCGGCCAGGCGATCGGCCAGAACCTTCAGCATGATGGCGTTGTAGTCGTCGCCACGCTTCTCGAGCTCGGCGACGCGCCCCTCGATGCCGCCCGCGCTGACCGCGAAGGCGCCGACCCAGTCGCGCACGCCGCTCGCCTTCGGCGCGACGAAATCGGCTAGGCACAGGTTGGCGCGTCCTTCGGGCTTGTGATTCTGCTGGCGCAGGTTGTGCCAGGTCATGAGCGGCTTGCGGCGCTCCTCGTCGGCGTAGATCTCGATGTCGTCGTGATCGACCCGCGCCGCCGGGTAGAGTGCGAACACGCCGTTCGCCACGACCAGGTTCTCGCGCACGATGCGCCCCAGCGTCTCCTGGGCCTCGGCGAAGAGCTTGCGCGCCGCCTCGCCGACCACCGGGTCCTCCAGGATCTTCGGGTAGGGACCCGAGAGCTCCCAGGCCTGGAAGAAAGGTCCCCAGTCGATGTGGTCGACCAGCTCCGCCAGCGGATAGCGGCGCAGGACAGTCAGGCCTGCCTTCGCCGGAGCGGGCGGCAGGTACGTTCGCCAATCCACCTTGAAACCGAGCTCGCGCGCGCGTGCGAGCGGGTGGAGCGGCCCAGGGCCCTTCTTGTCGCGGTGCTGGATGCGGATGCGCTCGTAGTCGGCACGCACCTCGGCGAGATAGGCCTGTGGCTTCTGCGACAGGAGGTTTTGCACCACGGGCACGCTGCGGGAAGCGTCCGGGACGTACACCACGGGGCCGGAATAGTTGGGCGCAATCTTGACCGCGGTGTGGGCGCGCGAGGTGGTGGCGCCGCCGATCAGGAGCGGCAGCTTGAACTGCGTGCGCTCCATCTCGCGCGCGACGTGAGCCATCTCCTCGAGCGACGGGGTAATGAGTCCGGAGAGACCGATGACGTCGGCTTTCTCGCGCCGCGCGGTCTCCAGGATGGTCTCGGCAGGGACCATCACGCCGAGGTTCACCACCTCGTAGTTGTTGCACTGGAGCACGACCGCCACGATGTTCTTGCCGATGTCGTGCACGTCGCCCTTCACGGTGGCGAGCACCAGGCGTCCCTTCGCGCGGCCGGCCTCGCCGCTCTTCGCCTTTTCCGCCTCGATATAGGGCACGAGGTGCGCGACCGCCTGCTTCATCACGCGCGCCGATTTCACCACCTGCGGCAGGAACATCTTGCCGGCGCCGAAGAGATCGCCGACCACGTTCATGCCGTCCATCAGCGGCCCCTCGATCACCTCGATCGGCCGCGCGGACTTGCGCCGCGCTTCCTCGGTGTCCGCGACGATGTGGCTCGAGATCCCGTTCACCAGCGCGTGGGCGAGGCGCTGCTCGACGCTGCCAGCGCGCCAGGCCTCGTCCTTGGCGGTTTCGCGCGCACCGGTTTTCACCGTCGCGGCCAACTCCACCAGGCGCTCGGTGGCGTCGGGGCGCCGATCGAACAGCACGTCTTCGACCCGCAGCCGCAGCTCGGGCTCGATCTGCTCGTAGACGCCAAGCTGCCCGGCATTGACGATGCCCATGGAGAGGCCGGCGCGGATCGCGTGGTACAGGAACGCGGTGTGCATCGCCTCGCGTACCCCGTCGTTGCCGCGAAAAGAGAATGACAGGTTGGAGACGCCCCCCGATACCCTCGTCTGCGGCAGGTTGGTGCGGATCCAGCGCACCGCCTCGATGAAGTCGATCGCGTACCGATTGTGTTCCTCGAGGCCGGTGGCAACGGCGAAGATGTTCGGGTCGAAGATGATGTCTTCGGGCAGGAACCCTGCCTTGTTGACCAGCAGGTCATAGGCGCGTCGGGAGACCGCGGTGCGCCGCTCGAGGGTGTCCGCCTGTCCTTTCTCGTCGAAGGCCATCACCACGACCGCCGCGCCGTAGCGCCGGCAAAGCGCGGCGTGGTGCAGGAATGTCTCTTCGCCCTCCTTCATCGAGATCGAGTTGACGATCGGCTTGCCCTGCACGCACTTCAACCCGGCCTCGATCACGCTCCATTTCGAGCTGTCGATCATCACCGGCACGCGCGAGATATCCGGCTCGGCGGCGACCAGGCGCAGGAAGGTGCTCATCGCCTTCTCCGAGTCGAGCATCGCCTCGTCCATGTTGACGTCGATCACCTGGGCGCCGTTCTCGACCTGCTGGCGCGCGACCGCCAGGGCGCCGGCGTAGTCGCCGGCGAGCACGAGCCGCGCGAAGGCCTTCGAGCCGGTGACGTTGGTACGCTCGCCGATGTTGACGAAGAGCGACCGGTCGTCGACGTTCAGCGGCTCCAGTCCCGCGAGGCGCAAGGCGCGCGGCCGTTCGGGGATATTCCGGGGCGGAATCGGGCGCAGCGCCTCGCCGATGGCGCGAATATGCTCGGGCGTGGTGCCGCAGCAGCCGCCGGCGAGGTTGAGCCAGCCCGCGCGCGCCCATTCGGCTGCCTGCGCCGCCATCGACTCCGGCGTGTCCTCGTATTCGCCGAACGCGTTCGGCAGCCCGGCATTCGGATGGCACGAGACGTAGCTTTCGGCAATGCCGGCGAGCTCTTCCACGTAGGGCCTGAGCTCCTTTGCGCCGAGCGCGCAGTTCAGTCCCACCGCAAGCGGCCTCGCGTGGCGCACCGAGTTGTAGAACGCCTCCGCGGTCTGGCCGGAGAGCGTACGTCCCGAGGCGTCGGTGATCGTTCCCGAGATGATCACCGGCAGCCGTGTTCCGCTTTGCGCAAAGCTTTGCTCGATGGCGAAGAGCGCGGCCTTTGCGTTCAGCGTGTCGAATATCGTCTCGACCAGCAGGAGATCGACGCCGCCCTCGAGCAGGCCGGCGATCGCCTCGGCGTAGGAGGTGACCAGCTCGTCGAAGCTGACGGCGCGGAATCCCGGATCGTTGACGTCGGGCGAGATCGACGCGGTCTTGTTGGTCGGGCCGAGGACGCCGGCGACGAAGCGCGGTTGATCAGGCGACTGCCACTCGCGCGCGGCGTCGGTGGCGAGGCGCGCGGCCGCGCTGTTGAACTCGCGGGCGAGCGCTTGCATGCCGTAGTCGGCGAGCGCGATCGAGGTGGAGTTGAAGGTGTTGGTCTCGATGACGTCGGCGCCGGCCTGCAGATATTGCGCGTGGATGTCGCGCACCAGGCGGGGCTGCGTCAGCGACAGCAGGTCGTTGTTGCCGCGCAGCTCGCGCGGCCAGTCGCAGAAACGCGCGCCGCGGTAGTCCTCCTCGGCCAGCCGAGCGCGCTGGATCATGGTGCCCATGGCCCCGTCGAGCAGCAGGATCCTCTCGCGCAGCAGTGTGTTGAGTTTGTCCATCGCTTAAAACAAGAAAGCCCGCTCGGCTTGCGCAGAGAACGGGCTCCTGGGCGCGCCTCTTTAGCGGCATTTATAACGCGCCCGCAAGCTGAGCATCAAATCGGCGCGGTGCGTGGGATTCTGCCCATCAAGCCCTGTGCTGTCAACGGCTTATAATCGATTCGATGAGCGAGTTCGAGTCGATCGTTGGTCATTTCTTGTGCGAGGTTCACTGGGGAGACTGCGACCCCGCCGGCATCATTTTCTATCCGACGTATTTCCGCTGGATGGACGCGGCCACCTGGGCTTTCATGGGCTCGGTCGGCTACGGGCCCAAGCGCATGCGGGAGGAGCACCTCGCGATGCCGCTGGTCGGCGCCGACTGCCAGTTTCTCGCCCCGGCGCAGCATGGCGACCGCTGCGAGGTGCGCTCGCGGATCGCGCGCTTCGGCGGCGCCTCGTTCGTGGTGGCGCACGATGTCGTGCGCAGCGACGGCGCCACGCTCGCGAAAGGCAGCGAAAAGCGCGTGTGGGGCCGCTATGTCAACGGGCCCGGCACGCCGCTGAAAGGCCAGCAGATCCCCGACGACGTCAGGGCACTGTTTCTCGCCAGGTAGCGTTCAAGGAGCCGACAGGCTCTTCTCCAGACGGTCGAGCGTTTCCATCGCCGGCAGGCACTGCGCGACGCTCGCATTGGGCTCGCGCTTCTCGCGGATCGCGGCGAAAAACTCGCGGTCCTGCAGCTCGATGCCG
>Ga0137428_1000793_pt1 | contig 13039 bp, 9 predicted proteins | sample EasRivERMZT718_2_FD_102305 | JGI IMG/M metagenome (GOLD analysis project Ga0137428, IMG submission 102305) | Soil microbial communities from meander-bound floodplain in the East River, Colorado, USA - East River MetaG ERMZT718_2 | ecosystem: Environmental > Terrestrial > Soil > Floodplain ...
AACCGCACGCTGGCGCGCGAGCAATGGGCGCGTGACAAGCTGGTGCCGTTTGCGGGCCGCATTGCACGCTTCGACGCGGTGCCGTTTGCGGTAACGCTGCAAGTTGCCGACGACGGTACGTTCACCATGGCTGATAAGGGCGAGCCGGCGGTCACTATCGGCGTTGCTCTTTCTTCGCTGCCGCTCGCGATGCTCGATCCCTCGGCTGCGATGAAGGATGTGCGACTGAGCGGTGATGCCGAGTTTGCTCAGGCGCTCGCGTTCGTGCTGCAGAACTTGCGGCCCGAGCCCGAGGAAGAGCTGTCGCGTTTCATTGGTGATGCAGCCGCGCAGCGTCTCGTCGGGTTCATGCGGGCGAGCGCATCGCAGTGGAAGCAAATCGCCGAGAACATGCTCGATAACACGGCTCACTACGTCGTGACCGAAAACCCAATGGTCGTCGGCCGCAACGATCTTGAAAACTTCAGCCAGGACGTCAATCGTTTACGCGACGCTGTGGCGCGCATTGAAAAGCGAATCGATCTGCTGGCACGGTCATAGTCGCGCCGCGTAGCAGACCAGGTCACACCCTACAATCGCCGCCCATGCGGCTTCTGCGCTTCATTCGCATCCTGGCGGTCGTCTGGCGCTACCGCCTCGATGAAATCGTCGTAACCAGTTTGAAGAATCCCGCGCTGGTGCGATTGGTCGGTTGGACGACCTTCGGCGCACCGGGCGAGCCGCGTGCTGTTCGGTTGCGCCGCGCGCTCGAGGATCTTGGTCCCATTTTCGTCAAGTTCGGGCAGGTGCTGTCGACACGGCGCGACTTGTTGCCGCCCGACATGGCCGATGAACTCGCGCGACTGCAAGACCGTGTGCCGCCGTTTGCGTCTGAGACCGCGATGCGTGAGATCGAGCGCGGACTGCGCCGTCCGATCGATGCAGTGTTTTCTTCGTTCGACCGCGAGCCGGTGGCGTCGGCGTCGATCGCGCAGGTGCACTTCGCGGTACTGAAGGAAGGCGCGCACGCCGGTAAGGAAGTCGCCGTTAAGGTGTTGCGGCCGAACATGCTGCAGGCAATCGAGAAAGACTTGTCGCTGATGGACGCGGGCGCGCGCCTGATCGAAAAACTGTGGCGCGACGGCAAGCGATTGCGCCCGCGCGCAATAGTCGCCGAGTTCGACAAGTACCTGCACGACGAGCTCGATTTGATGCGCGAAGCAGCCAATGCATCACAGCTGCGTCGCAACTTTGCCGGCTCGGCGTTATTCGTCGTGCCCGAGATGCACTTCGATTACTGCAGCGACAACGTGCTGGTGATGCAGCGCATGACGGGAATCCCGATCAGCCGGATGGATCGATTGCTGGAAGCCGGTATCGATATCAAGAAGCTGTCGCGCGACGGCGTCACCATCTTTTTCATGCAAGTCTTCGACCATGCTTTCTTCCACGCCGACATGCACCCGGGCAACATCTTGGTAGGCACCGTAGGCGATCAGTTCAACAAGTACATCGGGCTCGACTTCGGCATCGTCGGTACGTTAAGCGAGAGCGACAAGAATTATCTGGCGCAGAACTTCCTCGCGTTCTTTCAGCACGATTACAAGCGTGTCGCGGAGCTGCACATTGAATCGGGCTGGGTGCCCGCAGACACGCGTGTCGACGAGCTGGAGAACGCCGTGCGCGCGTGCTGCGAACCCGTGTTTGACAAGCCGCTGAAGGACATTTCGCTCGGTCAGGTGCTGATGCGTGTGTTTCAGGCGTCGCAACGCTTCAACCTAGAAGTCCAACCGCAGTTGGTGCTGCTGCAAAAAACACTGATCAACATTGAAGGTCTCGGGCGCCAGCTGGATCCCGAGCTTGATTTATGGAAAACGGCCAAGCCGTTTCTGGAGCGCTGGATGGAAGACCAAGTTGGCTGGCGCGGAATGGAAGCAAGACTGAAGCGCGAAGCGATGCAATGGACGTATCTGTTGCCGCAACTGCCTCGCCTGATGCATGCCGCGCTGACGCGCCATCACGATGACGGCCGATTGATCGAAGAGGTGCGCATGTTGCGTCGGGAGCAGCGGCTGACGAACATCTGGTACGCGGTGGCGACCGTATTGTTGGCGGCCGTCATCGCGCTGGCAGGCTGGACAGTCTGGCGCGCTTGATACCTTGTTTCTGGTCGTACGTCTACGCCCGCAGGTATTAGGGCATGCGCGGCATTGACCGGGCTCGCGTCCTCGCTATCGTTGTTCGTCACCTGGAGTTCCACCAAACATGAGCGCACTCGCCGCGTTGATTCGCCTGACGCTTGCTGCGTTATTAGCGCTTGCCCTGGCTGCATGCGGCGGTGGCGATTCGAACAGTCCCCCGCCCGCGCCGCCAGCGGCGCCGACCGCAATTGCGCCCACACCCACGTGCACTGGGTCCGACACCTTTTCAGTCGTGGCCGATGTAACTGTGGCGGTCGGCAAGGCCGCGGGTGCCGTGCTCGCCGGCTGCACCGGCGCGGTGAGCAATGTGCAGTGGACGCAAACCGCCGGCCCCGCGGTTACGCTGTATTCGGCCAAATCACAAGCGATCAGCTTTGAGCCGCCGAGCGCCGGCGCTTACGGCTTTTCGGTGACGTTCGTCGACGCCGCGGGTGCGCAGCAAACTGCCAATGTCAGTGTCAACGCGGTTGCGCCTCCCGCAGCGGTCGCTGTGCTGGCGCGGGTCGATCACGCTGCGCGAAAAGGCGGCAACGTGTCACTGCGCGCATGGCCTGGATTGGCCGGCGGTGAAACCAACACGTGGACGCAAATCGCGGGGCCGCCGGTCACGCTCGATGCGAGCGATCCGAACCGTGTGCTGTTCGTTGCGCCCGAAGTCGCGCGCGACACCGCGCTGACGTTTCGCATAACGCGCCGCACGGCCAGTGGCGCCACCGATACCGACGACGTGTTCGTACTGGTCGAAAATTACGTGCAGGCGCCATCGGATCCGAGCGGCACGTTGCCGTTCGTGTTTAGCGATCTGCACGTCTCGCGTACATATCCGTTTCGCGCCAACGGGCCGTTTGCCGGTGCGCTCGTGCGCTGTACGTACGAAGCCAATTTGCAATACACCGGTGGCTCGACCAATTTGTGCCCGCTATCGACGCTGCCGTTTTTGCATCAGACAACGTCGGGTGCGGTACCGACGGTCGACCAGATCATGGATCGCGTGGTCGTGTCGCACGACTGGATGGGCGATGTGTTCGAGCAGTTGCTGCGGACACAAACCTCGCAAGACATCTTGCGGCTGTTCAACGGCGTGACCGCCATTGTGATCGGCGCGCAGGTGAGGCCGAGCTTTTACTACGCGCTGACCGGCGCTATCTATCTGGACGCCGACAACTTTTGGCTCACAGCTGCGCAGCGCGATGTGATCAATGAAGCGCCGGATTTCCGCTCCGACTTTGATCGCGATTTGATGTACTCAGGAGTCTGGCGCTACACGCAGAACAATCTAAATATTTTCCTGGCTTTTCCGGCAACGTCGAGGATCTCGCGCGACTTGACGTACCTGTTGGCCGAAGCGGGTTGGCTGCTGTATCACGAACTGGCGCACGCATCGGACTTCATGCCGCCTGCCGCGCGCGCATCGCTTAACAACTCGCTCTCGGCGTGGGGAAATATTTCGCCACGCTATCAGGCGGCTCAACTGCCATCAGATCTAATGTCGGCCAGCTTCCCGCTGCAATCGGCGCAGCTGGGCGGGCTGGCACAGGTGAAATTCTTCGGCGCAACCGCTGACGCGACACAGCGTGCGTACACCGCGAACGATGTCGCCAATTTCTTCTCGAGCGATCACGCGACGGATGAATACAACTACTCGACCACGCGTGAAGACCTCGCGATGACGTTTGAAGAATTCATGATGGTGCGCAATCACGCATGGCGCCGCGACGTTGCGATCACCGACAAGATCGGACCCACCACCACGACCGGCACTCTGATCGTGCGCTTTGGCCAGCGTGGCCGCATCGGCGAAGCGACTGTCAAGCCGCGTGCGCGCTATGCGGTGGGAGAAATCGCACCGTGGGTCGATCTGACGGAAGTCGACAATCTGGCACCCCCGATCCCGATGCGCGCCGGAGATTCCTGGGCCAGCAACCTGATCGTTCCAGCACCGCCGGGCGGGTTGGCAGCGCCGCTGACGCTGCGCACGCCGCTTGATTTCGCGACCGATCGCGCGCTCCTTATGCGCTCACTAACGGGAAATCGTGGCGGGCACTGGACGCCGAACGAGCGCTGGCTGAACCGAGCAGCGACCACCAGTAGTCGATGATCACGTTCCAAAAAATTCTTCACAGTGCATGGCGAAGGTGTGTCACGTTTTCGCTGCTCGGCGCCCTATCGTTGCTGACGGCAGGTGTGGTCTACGGTCAATCGACCTCGTCGGCGCCAACCGATCGCGGACTGTTCTGGAAGATTGAAAAGGACGGGAAGACCAGCTACCTGCTTGGTACCGTCCACGTGTGGAAGCCTGAATGGTTTCCGCTCAACCCGGCGATCGAGAAAGCGTTTGCGGAAGCGAAGACGCTTGCGGTCGAGGCAGACGCCGCAAAGATGGACATGGCCGCCGCCGTCCAACGGATGATGCTGCCAGGTAGTGAAACGCTCGAAGGTCGACTGAATAGATCGCTTTACGAGCGCACGATCGCAGAAACCGCCAGAATGGGCGTGCCGGAAGCAGCGGTCAGCAAGATGAAGCCGTGGGGCGTGATGTTGATCTTGGCGGCGACGACGCTGCAACAACTCGGATTCACCCCGGACGCCGGAATCGACGGTTACCTGATCAGAAAGGCAAGGGACAGCGGCAAATCGGTGATCGAGCTCGAATCCGGCGAGCAGCAGTTGGCAATGCTGGATAGCTTGAGCGCAACCTTGCAGACGGCGATGCTTGACGAGTTCCTGACGAGCGTGGAGCGCACGCCACAGGTCGTTGACGGTGTGATTGCTACCTGGAAAAAGGGCGACGCCGATGCGTTCTTCGTGCTGAATCAAAAGAGCTTCAATAATTCCGAAGCGAAACGTGAGTTTGAAGACAAGTTTCTCTATCAGCGCGATGTCGCGATGACGCGCAAGATCGAAGACCTGCTGCGACAACCGGGCCCTCACTTTATCGCCGTCGGATCGCTGCATTTGGTCGGGCCGCGAAGCATTGTCGAGCAGCTGAAGGCCAAGGGGTATCGCGTCGGACAAATCTAGCGCGGCGGCCTTGCTTCATAATGCGCGCCGTTTTCTCTGCGCGCATTATGAAGCGAATTTAAATGAGTCTGCTCGGCTTTATCGCGCTGTATCTCATCGCCTCGGTCGGTATCGGCGTGTACGCCGCAACCAAAGTCAGGAACACTTCGGACTATGCGCTGGCCGGGCGCTCGCTGCCGCTGTTCGTGATCGTCGCCACCACTTTTGCGACGTGGTTCGGCTCAGAGACCGTGCTCGGCATTCCGTCCAAGTTCGTAGAAGGCGGGTTTCGCAACACCGTTGAGGATCCTTTCGGTGCCGGCTTGTGCCTAGTCCTGGTCGGCATGTTCTTCGCGCGCAAGCTGTACAAGATGGATTTGCTGACCATCGGCGATTTTTACCGGCGCCGCTACGGACGCGGTGTGGAAATCTTCAGCTCGATCGTGATTCTGATCTCGTACCTGGGGTGGGTTGCCGCCCAAATCACTGCGCTCGGGCTTGTATTCAATCTCCTATCGGCCGGCGGTATCAGCGTGATCTGGGGGATGGTCCTCGGCACCGCGGTGGTGCTGGTTTACACGCTGTTCGGCGGCATGTGGTCAGTGGCACTGACCGACACGTTCCAGATGGCGATCATCATTGTCGGTCTGTCGCTGATCGCGATCTTTGCTGCGGATCAGGCGGGCGGAGCTAGCCGCGTGATCGAGTACGCGCAATCGCGCGAGATGTTCCGGTTCTTTCCGGATGGAGGTGCGCGCGAGTGGCTGTTCTGGACCGGTGCGGCGATCACGATCATGATCGGCTCGATCCCGCAGCAAGACGTGTTTCAGCGCGTGATGTCGGCGAAGGATGCCGACACGTCCGTCAAAGGACCGATCATCGGAGGCATCTCATACATGGTGTTCGCGTTGGTGCCGATCTTTATCGGGCTCTCTGCATTTCTGGTGATGCCGGAGGCGGCCAACGCCTTGCTGAAGGAAGACTCGCAAAAAATCCTGCCGACCTTGGTGATGGAGCGCATGCCGGTATGGCTACAGGTCGCATTCTTCGGCGCGCTGCTGGCCGCGATCATGTCGACGGCTTCTGCGACGCTGCTCGCGCCGTCTACGACGTTTGTTGAAAACGTGCTGAAGAACTTCGTCAAGATGAACGACAAGCACGAGTTGCTGTACATGCGACTGACGGTGGTCGTGTTCACCGCGTGTGTGCTGATTTATTCAATCATCATGATCGGTACGCCGATTTATGAGTTGGTCTCGAAGGCATATCAGTTTCCGGTGGTCGGCGCGTTCTGGCCGCTGGTGTGCGGGCTGTACTGGCAGCGTTCCACGACGCAGGGTGCGATCTGGTCGATCGTGCTCGGCATGGGCACGTGGGCGTTGCTCGAATTCACGCAGCTCGGGCAGGCCTTCCCACCGGTGCTGGGCGGGTTCTTAATGGCGGGGATTGGGATGTTTGCCGGTTCGCTGCTGTCCGCAGCCGACCCGCGCGCGCAACGCGCGACCTGATATCAAGTGCCCTACCCGTTCGACGCGGCAAGCGACCTGAAGTCCTGCGCGTAATCGTTCAACTTCTTGTCAATCGCGGCACGTTGTTCGGGCGTTGCGTGATTGATCAATTGTGCGATCAACTCGGCGCTGCCACGCCGGTATGACTCGGCGCGCGCGCGGCGATCGGCTTCTGGTGCCACATTGAGATGCGTGAAATAGGTACGCAACCAGCGTGCAGCAACCTGTTCGGTGGGGCGATCCGCCTGAATCTTGCGCAGTAGGATGAGGAACTCGCGCTGGCGACGCTCGCGCTCATCGATCCACCATGTCGCATCGGTAGGCCGGTTCACCAGCGACTTGCGGATGATCTCTTTCTGCTCGTCAGTAAGTTTGCCGAACCACGATTCCGCGCGTTCCCCGTACTTCTTGGCCCTTTCGGCGCCGGAGTCTTTTTCTTCACGGACAAACTCGCGACGTGCCTTCGAGGCGTCGCTGGCGACCTTCTTGGCGGCGCGGTCGATTTGTTCCGGCGATAAGGTCAACGCGACGTGCGCGATATCGGGTGCCGCTTTGTCGGCCACCGTCATCATCCGCGCGTTCAATTGTTGGTTGAAGTCCATCACGTCGGCGGCGGTTACCGGGCCACCAAGCTTCGCGCGCATCTTGTCGATAAGCGCGATGTAATCGCGCAACTGCGTTGTGCGATGCCATGTCAGCAGTGCATTGAAGCGCTCTTTGACCGACTGCTCCTGGCCATCAGTCAGATCCAGGTAGCTGTCGAGTTGAAGCAACGCCAGCGTGTCGGCGTTGTTGTAGCCGATCCTTATCGCTGCACAACTCGTAACGGAAACGGTGAACGCGGCGATCGCCGCGATCGCCGCTAAACGCGTGACCCAACCTGCGGAAAAGTCGGCTATCGGTGAACTAGAATCGTTGCGCAATCGGACCTCCGCTGCTTGTCCTAAATCTACGTGCAAAAACGCGCATGAACGTCGTGATACTTGCTGCAGGGCAAGGTAAGCGGATGGGCCCGTCGCTTACAAAATCCGTGCCGAAAGTACTCCACCTTGTTGCCGGCCGGCCAATGCTGGCGCACGTCCTGGACGCAGTTGGCACTGCCACCGCCGGAGTGCCCGTCAATATAGTGATTGTTGTCGGCCACGGTGCAAAGCAAGTGCAAGAAATGCTCCCTTCCGGGCCGCCGGCCAATCGCTCGCTGCGCTTCGTCGACCAGTCGCAACAGCTGGGGACCGGCCACGCCGTGCTGCAAGCGGCACCGCTGTTGGACGAAGCTGTGCCGACTTTGGTTCTCTACGGTGACGTGCCGTTGATCCGCTCAACCACGCTGCAGCGATTGTTCGCGGCGGGCGGTGATGTCGCATTGTTGACGGTTCAATTGGCGAAACCCGACGGCTATGGGCGCATCGTGCGCGATTGGCACGGCAATGTACTGCGCATTGTCGAAGAGCGCGACGCCGACGAAGATGAGCGCAAACTGACCGAGGTGAACACGGGAATTCTGATCGCGCCGACCACCAGGCTGAAGCGTTGGCTGAAAGCGCTTTCGAACGACAACCAGCAGCGCGAGTATTACCTAACCGATGTGATCGCGCAGGCGGTGGCGGAGCGCTGCCGAGTCATCGCCGTCGAGTGCACCGACTCTGATGAGACGCGCGGCGTCAACAGCAAGGCAGAACTGGCAATGGTGGAGCGCATCGCGCAGCGCCGAGTGGCGAGCGAGTTGATGGAGTGCGGCACGACGTTGGCCGATCCGGCCCGTATCGACGTTCGAGGCAAAGTGAAGGTCGGTGCTGGCGTGTCGATCGATGTCGGGTGTGTCTTCGAAGGGGACGTCGAGCTTGCAGACGGCGTGCGCATCGGCGCTTACTGCGTGCTGCGCAACTGCTCGGTCGGCGCCGGTACCGAAGTGTTGCCGTTTTCACACCTCGAAGGCGCGACGATCGGTGCAGCTGCACGGATCGGCCCCTACTCGCGCCTGCGCCCCGGCGTGCATTTGAGTGATGAAGTTCACATCGGCAACTTCGTCGAAGTCAAGGCAAGCACCCTGGGTCGTGCTTCGAAAGCGAACCATCTGTCGTATGTAGGCGATGCGACGGTCGGGGCCAACGTCAACATCGGCGCGGGTACCATAACCGCCAACTATGATGGCGCGCGTAAGCATCGCACCGTCATCGGCGACGACGTATCGATCGGCTCGAACGCGGTGCTGGTGGCGCCGGTCACGATCGGCCAGGGTGCGACGATCGCGGGTGGCTCAACCATCTCCAAGAATGCGCCCGAAGGCAAGCTGACCGTCGCACGCGCAAAGCAGACGACGTTGGACGGCTGGAAGCGGCCGACGAAAGAAACGAAAGGTTAGACAGCATCTATGTGCGGCATAGTAGGCGCGGTTGCGACGCGCGATATCACTCCGATCCTCGTCGAAGGGTTGCGCCGGCTCGAATACCGCGGCTATGACTCGTGCGGAGTAGCGTTGCTGCAGGATGGAGAGCTGACGCGGTCACGCAGCACGGCGCGGGTTGCGGAGCTTCAGTCCCAGATCAAGCAGTTGGCGCTGGCGGGCAACCTAGGCATCTCGCACACGCGGTGGGCGACGCACGGTGCTCCGGTCACCGGGAATGCGCATCCACATTTTTCACGCAATGAAGTCGCGGTCGTACACAACGGCATCATCGAAAATTACGAATCGATTCGCGCGGATCTGAAAAGCGCCGGATATGAGTTCGTCACCGAAACCGATTCCGAAGTCATTGCGCATCTGATTCATCAGTTGTATCGCGGCGATCTGCTGGCTGCCGTGCGTGCTGCGGTGGCGCGATTCAAAGGTGCGTATGCGATCGCGGTGATGCACAAGGGCGAGCCACAAAGATTGGTCGGCGCGCGCAGCGGATCACCACTGGTCGTCGGGCTCGGCAAGGACGAAAATTTTCTGGCGTCGGACGCATTGGCGCTCGCTGGTACCACCGACCAGATCATTTATCTGGAAGACGGCGATGTCGTCGATATCGAACTGAAGCGTGTGCGAATCGTCGATGCGTCGGGTGCGCCGGCGCAGCGGCAGGTACAGACGGTCAAGGTGGTTGCAGGCGGCGCCGATCTCGGCCCGTATCAGCACTACATGCAAAAAGAGATTTTCGAGCAGCCGCGCGCGATTAGCGACACGATCGAAAGCATCGAATCGATCACACCGGATCTGTTCGGCGAGAAAGCGGCAGACGTGTTGGCTGCCGTCGACTCCGCACTGATTCTTGCGTGCGGCACCAGCTACTACGCCGGCTTGACCGCGAAGGTATGGCTGGAATCGATCGCAGGACTGCCGACTCAGGTAGAGATTGCGAGCGAGTACCGCTACCGCGACAGCGTGCCGAACCCGCGCACGCTCGTGGTCGTGATCTCGCAATCCGGCGAGACAGCCGATACGCTGGCTGCGCTGAAGCACGCGCAGTCGCTCGGCATGAAGCACACCCTCGGCATCATTAATGTGGCGACGAGCGCGATGACGCGGCAAACATCGCTGCAGTTTTTCACGCGCGCCGGCGTTGAGATCGGCGTGGCGTCGACCAAGGCATTCACGACGCAGCTGGTGGCGCTATTTCTGCTCACGCTGACAATCGCAAAGCAGCGTGGCCGCCTCGATGAAGAAGCGGAACGTCTACATATCCGCGCACTGCGTCATCTGCCCTCAGCGCTGCAGGCGGTACTGGCGCTCGAACCCCAGGTGATCGCGTGGTCGCAACAGTTTGCGCGTAAAGAGCACGCGTTATTTCTAGGCCGCGGGTTGCATTACCCGATCGCGCTCGAGGGTGCGTTGAAACTGAAGGAGATCAGCTACATTCATGCTGAGGCATATCCGGCCGGCGAACTGAAGCACGGGCCGCTGGCGCTGGTCACCGGCGAGATGCCGGTGGTGACCGTGGCGCCGAATGATGCGTTAGTAGAAAAACTGAAATCGAACATGCAGGAGGTGCGCGCACGCGGCGGCGAGCTTTACGTCTTTGCCGATGCCGACACGCGGATCGAATCAGCACCCGGTATTCACGTCATCAAACTGCCTGAACACTACGGACCGCTGTCGCCCATCCTGCACGTCGTGCCGCTGCAACTCCTTGCGTATCACACGGCGGTGGTACGTAAAACGGACGTCGATAAGCCGCGAAATCTGGCGAAATCGGTCACCGTCGAATAAGAATCGATGAAGCGTTTCTGATTGCCTACGCTGCCACCGGCGTTGCATTCATCGCGATCGACCTGTTGTGATGTGCTTGGGAGCATAGTTAACGCAGCACGTCCTCCCTATTTTCCCGTAACAAATTCGAGTGTCCGCTAGCTGAACATTCGCGAACGCGACCGGCTGCCGCGAGTCGAATCGTTCCTGGTTCCGAGTGATTTGTTGGCAGATGGGCAGTACGGTCAGAGTAGAGCGCGCGGCGGCGATTGAGCCGCCGATCGATGTGCTGGCGTTTCCGCCGACTCGAGCAGAGTTACAGCGCTGGCAGCTGCAGGAGAGCAAGCGCTGGCGCGAGCAGGAACGGCGGGCGCGCGTGGCACTGTTTTTTGGTGTTGGAATGTTTTTGGCGTGGGCAGCCGACGTTGGCGCTGCATTCGAGATTGCCCGCGCCGGCGGGTCGGCACTGTTTGGCGTCGCAAGTATTCCTATCGCACTCGTCGTAATCGTCGCTCATCTGTACGGCCAGTGGGCGCTTGAGCGCTCCAGTCGCGGGCTCACGGAGCTGGCCCAGCGCTACGCCGACGTCACGCTGCGCGATGCGGCACCGCTGCTCGCACTCGCACGACAAGACGCTGTAGTCGCACAGTACTTACGCTGCGTAGGCCGTGAGGGCCGACCGCTGCTCAACCTAGAGAGGATCGCGCTCTACGAGTGGGTCGAAGAGGGGCGGCGCGAGCAGATCGGCGCAGGCTAGTGTCCACGCCGATCTGCATCTGAGCGCGCCGGATTAGTTTTTATCGTGTGCTTTCTTGACGTCGTCCTTGATATCGCCATACGTGGCGCGAACTTTGCCCCCCACTTTTTCCGCCGTGCCTTTGACTTCCAGGTCCTTGTCTCCGGTCGCCTTGCCGACGCTTTCCTTGATCTTGCCGGTCACCCTGCTGGTACGTCCCTTGATCTGATCCTTGTTCATGTAGCCTCCGTCTAATCGGGCGAATTCCCGAGGCGTGAGTTATTGCAATCGGTATGCCCGAGTGCAGCGTGGGGACGGCTACAAGCGATGCCGCAACTCCGCAGGTATCGTCGCCGGGTAGAGCCGCTCGAGCACGCCTATCGTGGTCCGCGCAACGGCGGATTGCAGATCGGAAGAAAGCTTCTCGGCGCGCACCGGCTCGAGCGCGGCAAGCCATAGCGCTTGAAACGCTGCCGCATTGGGTTCGAACTGCTGCTCGACTTCGTCGCGCCAAAACGAAGGAGCCTCGCCTTCGACATACCTTCCACGGCCGCGACCAAAGTGCGCGACCGCCAGGTAGCGGAGCACGCTCGAACGGGCCAGCGCGTTCAGAAAATCCGCCGACCACCGTACTTCGGGTTGATCGGCCCCGGCCAGCCGGTTCATCCCGCGAGCGACACCCGCGCCCGTCAGGCCACCGATGACGCCACCGACCAACATGCCGGCGCCGAAGGTAAGACCGCCCGCGACGACGTCGGCTTTCAACCCCGCCAGCGCGCCTGTGATCACGCTGCCCCAAAGCGCGGCGCGCGTCTCGTCGACGCGCTCCTGAATGGCAAAGTGAGCGCGCATTCGTTCCAGCACGGTGGCGGCGGCGTGGCCCTCCAATCCGTGCAATTGAATCAGGCGATCGGTTGCATGACGGATGCTCGTGTCGAGGCGCTCGGCAAGTGCCTGCATCGCACGCTCGCGCGCAGCGTCGAGACCGTCGCGCTTGATTCCTACCGAGTGCATCAACTTTTGCGCCGTTGACGCCGCGACCGTCGCGACCGGTTCGACGTCGCATGCGGCGTTCGACAGATGTTCCGCAAGCACGCGCATCGCAGCGTCGAATCGCTCGATGTTGTGTGCGCTCCAGATGGCGACCAGGCGTGCATAGGCGGCGCGCTTTTGTTCGGGCAATCGGCGGCCGACCGCATCGAGTAACACGTGCTCCTGCACCAAGCACCGCGCGAATGCGTCGAGCGCCAACACTTCGCTCGCGATGCCGAGCAATTCGAGGTGCGCGCCCCAGCGCTGCGCCTCCGCGCGTTCTTCGTCCGGCCGGCGCGGCGGGCCAGTCTGATTCAGCAGCACCACGACCGGTTTGCCGACCCAGCGCAATACTTGCGCCTCGAATGCCACGTAACCGGCATCGCGCGGATCTTCGGCGGCGTTCACCAGATAC
>Ga0137428_1000795_pt1 | contig 13028 bp, 8 predicted proteins | sample EasRivERMZT718_2_FD_102305 | JGI IMG/M metagenome (GOLD analysis project Ga0137428, IMG submission 102305) | Soil microbial communities from meander-bound floodplain in the East River, Colorado, USA - East River MetaG ERMZT718_2 | ecosystem: Environmental > Terrestrial > Soil > Floodplain ...
ATCTGGTCGGAAATGTGAACCAGCCGCTCGATCTCCTGATCGGCCGCTTCTGCGGTCCCGAAGAACAACGCACCATCGAGTTCCAGCAACGCTATCCGGACGCCATGTGTTCGCAGCGACTCGGCCTCTGCCGCCGGGCGGACCTTGCGCGAAGTGCGCCGATCGGCGTGCACAATCTGGCGAATCGGCCGCTTAATGTTGCTGCGGATGAACATCAAGATGGCGACCAGCACGCCGATCCCGATCGCGAGCGGCAGTGAAACGAAGATCGCGATACCCGCCACCAGCAGCATGACTCCGTAACTTTGCGCCAGAGCACGCGGCATGCGCCACCTGAGACTTTGCTGCCACAGAACTCGGGTAGCGCTCCGCGTCCAGGCGTCGACCAGCGAGTAGGCGACCGCCGCGAATACCCCGGCGATGGCGGCCATCGGCACAAAGCTCATGAAACGCAGACCGAACACGAGGGCTAGCAACAGGCCGGCCCCGAAGAAAACGCGCGACATGGCGGTGGTGCCGCCCGCGTCCAGGTTGACCTTGCTGCGTCCGACCGCGCCCGCACTCGGCAGTCCGCCAATGAACCCTAGCCCAACGTTGGCGACCCCTTGTTGCAGCATCGCGCGCCCGCGGTCCTCGCGTTGGCGCGTCAGTTCGTCGATGGTGGAACCGGCGAGCGCCGTCTGCAAACTCGATACAAACGCGGCCGCGGCGGCGAATTGAATCAGCAGCCACATCTTGTCGCGCAGCAGACCATCGCCCAGCCGTTCGAAGAGCGGCGCCATCACGTCGACGCCCGGCCATTCGAAGCGCGGCGCGTTAAATAGCGGCCCGAGCGCGCCAGCCAACGGCGTAAGCGCCAGCAGGTGATGCAGCGCTGTGGCGGCCAACAACCCGGTCAGATAGGCTGGCACACGGCGCGTCCACTGCGGCGGCCGCACTGCGAGCACCAGCGCGGCGAGCGCAATGACCGGAGCCAGCGGCTGCGCGTTGCGCCAATCGGCGGCGCCCTGTCCGGCGGGCAAGCCGAGCAAATGCGGCAGCATCGCCATCACCATCAGGACAGCGACACCGTTCATGTAGCCGGCATGGACCGGATAGGGAACGTAGCGGACCAGACCGCCGAGCTTCGATGCCGCGAGCAGTACTTGCATCACGCCGGCGAGGACCACGCCGAACGCCATGAATGCCAGCACTAATGGAACAAGGGGTTGCCCATTGGCGGCGAGGAATCGCGGATCGACCACCAGCGCACCAATCAGCGCCGGTACCAGCAGCGCCAGCGCGGCACTGGAACCGCTTAACAGCGGTCCCTTTCCACCCGCAAACGCGGTCACCGCGCTCGAGAGCGCCGCAGTACAGACACCGAGCACGAAACCGAGTTGCAACTGCTCCGGTCCGAGGCGCGCGAAAGCGATCAGACCGTAGCTGCCTTCGATCGCAAGCAGCACTACCGCAGCCGTCAGACCGCCGGCGACATCTGCCCGCGCGGTTCCTCCCGTGTGAAACAGCGACTTCCACCAGCTTGACCGCGCGGCCACCTGGCTCATTCACCCTCCGAAAATGTCTGCCGGCGGCGCACCCAGAACAAGGAGTCGCTCGCAGAAAAGCTGACAGCTTCTCGGTAAACGCGCCGTGCGGGTCGCGCCGCAGCATAGCAAGCCGCGCCGAAGCGGATGGCGCCCCTGTTGTTCCGACCCAGCAACCGATTCGCGGTGCAACGTAGGCGTTGACGCAATCCCACGTTTTCGCCATGCTGCGGCGCTCAACGGCAAGAATTGCCGTGGGTTTCCGGAACAATTCGATCGTTTTGGGGCAGGCCGCGTCGAGCGTTTGGCCCAGCTATCGCAACCGCCAATTCTCGAGGGAAATATGAACTACGTGAAGTCAACTTTTGTCGCTGTGATTGTTGCGTTGACTTCAAGCGCAGCCTGGGGTCAGGCAGACCCCCAAATCTCGATTGTCGTCGTGCCAACACCCGACAAAGTGACGCTCAGCCGAGGGTCATTGGATACTTTTGCGGCTTTTCGAGTCACGTTCGCAAACGGAGCCAGAAGCGCGCTCAATCGCGTGTTTCTGAACGGCACGGCAACCAACTTTGGTGGGACCGACCCCGTCGTCTACGACAGCTTTATCGCAATCACAACCCCCACGGACACCTGCGAGGTCGGTTCGACACCCAACACGGTGAGTTGCAGCCTGACCTCTCTCGCGCCCGGCGCCTCAACTGATTTCATCGTCGTTTTCAAGGCGCCGAAAAACGGCGCTCGGATCGATTTCAATTGGACAGCCGGAGGTTCTGAAGGAAAGGGCGGCGGGGGCGGATGCTGCAGCCAAGCCGGATTGGCACAGACCACGCTGGTCGACCCGACCACCGATCCGAGCTTCAAGACCGAGGCCAAGACTTTCGTGAGGCCGACCGGTGGCACGGTGTTTACAGGAAACGAAGCCATCACGACGCCAAGCGACGGCTGGTCGACGACTGTCGTGGTACCGGGCTTCACGTCGCAGGCTTTTACAGTGGCCACGATAAAGGAAGTGTCCTCTGCGGATCCGACGCCTCCGTCGCCTCCGTTGGCCTGTCCTTCGTATTCAACGTCGAGCACCTGCTTCGCCTCGACCTTATCGATTCCCGGAACCTTCACAAGCCTGGCGATCAAGATCCGGCTCGACAAGACTTTCCACAGTCTTGGACGGACCAAGCCGGAAACTCTGTCACTTCGGTATACCGGTGACGGCCCGCCGCCTCCGGGCACTTCTTATCCGCATACCTTGCAGCTCTGCAGTCAGGACGCCGCGACCTTTAGCCTGCCCATCTCTGCGATGCCGTTGGCAGGCAGACCGTGTCTGTCCGAACCGACCAAGGTTCTGCCGAACGGTCACAAGATCAAGGAACTTCGTGGCGCCCTGGAGTTCAATGCCCTCGCGCGTGACAACGGCCAGTACGAGCAGTAAGGGGCGCCGACTGGGTTCAGAAGGCCGGGCCTGCAGTGCCCTGCAAGCCCCTTTTCTGACGTCACGACACCGTTGCAGCACCACTAGAAACCTGATCAGCCCAGGCCGTCGCTCGCTTTGCGGACACGATGTTTTCCTTCAATCGATAGATCGCGATCGCCTCCGAAATTGTTTCGCGCGCCTCATCGTATCGGCCGCAAATGGCTAGGACGGTCGCCAATTCTGAGAGGGTGTCAGCACGCGACCGAGGGGCATCAGTCCCCGCGAGAAGTTCAACTGCTGATCGAGCCATCGATTCGGCCTCGTTTGTCTTACCCGCGCGGGCAAGCATCGGCGCTCGTATGGATCGCCACAAGGCCTGGGAATCAACGTCGTCCTCGGCCGATATGCTTTCAGCAACAATCGAATAGGCCATGGCGTCTTCGTCCCGGCCCTGGTTGCGAACTACCCGCGAAAGCAGTGCGGCGAGCGTGGACCGTCGATATGTCTCGCCGGCCTGCGAAAGAAACTCGTAGTCCGGCATTACCTCTCGCTCGGCCCCTGCAAGATCCCCCGCCAGCATCTCCACAATCAGCACGTCAATCCCTGTGCCAGCCGCGATCAGGCCTTGTCCAAGGTCGCGCAGCAAGCTCCGGCCACGCCGATAGAGCGCACGCGACTCATCGAACTCTCCGTTCATAGCGTGCAGTTGCGCCAGCATGCAGAGAATCTTGCTCTCGGCCTGTCGGTCATCTAGACCGGCCGCGATCATCTGCTCGCACACGGCAATGGCTTCGGGTACCCGCGTAGGACCGAGCAGGGTGCTGCTCGCCAGTCCAGTAGCATTGCGCGCGATCAGGCGCTCGTCCCCGGCAAGCCGTGCGTGTGTCATCGAGCGGGTGACTGCGTCCGTGGATTGGCCGTAGCGGGCGGCAATGCCATGCACCAATGCAATCAGGCGCCAGGCTCTTGCAAGCTCATGGTGAGCCTGCTCGCTATCGAACAAGGGGATGGCGTCCTCAGCCATGCGAAGGGTGGCCTGCCCCCAGTCACCGGGCTCACCGCTGAAAAGGCGGACGCGCATTCTGAACAGTCTGGCCGATACAGCGACCCGGCGATTTTCAATTCGCTCCGCTTCCGCTTCAGCCTCCTCTAGCACCGTGCGCGCTTCGCCAAAATTGCCCAACTCGATTAACACTTCACCGAGCTCGGGCAACAGCGCTATCCGTGCCGGGTCCGCCGCCGGGAGCAGGGAAACGGCGCGCCGGAGCAGATTCGCGGCAGCGTTCATGTCGCCCCGACCGAAAGCTCGCCTGCCAGCACTCGCAAGGCGTCGCGATCCGTCCCGACCGATGGTGACGCCCGCGTCGTCGTGTGGCCCGAGTTCGCCGAGATAACGGTATGCCTGCTCGAGGTGATAGCCGAGGATCGCCTCGAATTCCTGGCCGCGATCGCTTTCGGCGTTGACCCGGTCGGCCCATTTCACGAACTCGGTGTGCATCGTGGCGCGTGCACGCTTGAGCAGGCCGTTGTAGACCGTGTCGCGTACCAGGTGATGGTCGAACCGATAACGCGACTCTGAATCGACCGTCGTAGCGGGCCGGATGAAGTGCTTGCGTGACAACGCCGTCAGTTGCACTTCGATGCCGTCACGCAGAGGCGGCGGCGCGAGTGCCTGCACAGCGGACTGTGGAAACTCCAGCCCGATCACCGCGGCCGGCTCTGCGGCCGCGCGTTCACTGCGCTGCAGATTGTCCAGGCGTGCCTCGAGTAGCGCATGGATCGTGGGCGGCACGGCGATGTCGGCCTGCGTCTGAACGCCGACCCATTCTCCACCTTCCTGTCGCACGGCGCCCGTGTCGATCAGCATCGCCAGCATCTGTTCGACGTACAGCGGATTGCCTTCGGCCGCGTCAACGATGCGCTTCATCAGAGCCTCGGGTAGGCCGGCCGCGCCGATCAGATTCGTCACGACTTGCTCGGCGGCGGAGTCGGCCAGCGGCTGCAGCACAAGCCGATTCGAACGTTCGCGTTCGCCCCAATTGGCCCGCTCTTCGAGCAATTCATGGCGCGCGGTCGCAAGCATGAGCACCGGCGCATCGTCAATCGTCTCCAGCAGATGCTCGAGCAGATCAAGGAAGGCCGGCTCGGCCCAGTGGATGTCGTCGATCATCGCCACCACTGGACCTTCCCGCGCCAGCAGTTGCATGAAGCGTCGCGCGCCCCAGTAGATCTCGTGCAGCGGAAACTGCGTGGCACTCAGTCCCGTCGCCGACGCCAGACGATCTGCAACATCGTCGTCTCCAACGCAGGCCAGGATTCTCTCGCGCGCGACCTGCGGCGAGTCATCCTCCAGTACTTCCGCCGCCGCGACAACCATCTCGCGCAAGGGCCAGAACGTGATGCCCTCCCCGTAGGCGAGGCAGCGGCCGAAAATAATGCGCGCGCGGCCACCGACGCGGTCCATCAGTTCCCGCACCAGGCGTGACTTACCCACCCCCGCATCACCAATCACCGTCACCAGGCTGGCACGACGGTCGGTGACGACCGTTTCCCACGCGCGCTGCAGAACCGCGAGTTCTTCATCGCGGCCGACGACCGGCGTGTCATGGCGCCGCACATTGCCATGGTGCCCGTGCGCAGAGATCAGACGGTAGGCGGCCACCGGCTGTGACTTGCCCTTCAGGGCCAGCGGCTCGACTGGTTCGACTTCAACGGCGTCGCGCACGAGCCGGTACGTCACCTCGCCGATGTAAATTTCATTTGCTGGAGCAGCCTGCTCGAGCCGCGCCGTCACGTTGACCGCATCTCCGGTCGCAAGCTTCTGATCGGCGTTCGGATCGTCCATGGCGACAACCTCGCCCGTATTCACGCCGGTCCGGTTGGCGAGCACGACACCGAAGCGTGAGCTCAGCAGCTCGTTCAATCCATTCAGCACCGCTCTCATGCCGATGGCCGCGCGCACCGCGCGCAATGCGTCGTCCTCGTGGGCACGCGGCAGGCCGAACACGGCCATGATGGCGTCGCCGATGTACTTTTCGATCTTGCCGCCGTGACGTTTGATCTCGGCGGCCATCGCGCTGAAGTAGCGCTCCTTGACTTCGTGCAACGCTTCGCTGTCCAGGCGTTCGCCAAGCGCGGTGGAGTCTTTCAAGTCGCTGAAGATCAGCGTTACCGTTTTACGCACCTCATGCGCAGGCAGCGACTCGGCCGCGGCCAGCGGTGCGCCGCAGTAGCCGCACAACCTGAACTTGGGCGGGTTTTCTTCGCTGCAGCTGGGGCACCGGATCATCACGTCAGCCGCGCGACCCCCACGTCGGAAAGTCCTCGACCAGCGCCGTGTGGGTGACCACCTGCTGCCCGTTCCACAGATGCAGCTGAAAGGCCGACGGCTCGAACGTGAAGCGAATGTCGGCACCCGGCGCAAGATCGAGGGTCAGTTGGTGCGCAGTGCTTGGACACACCGAAGCGACCGTGCCGGCAAAGCGCGCCTGAATGGTCCGGTGATAGTGGCCGCTGATAACGCATTGGACGTGGCGATGACGCGCAACCACCGCTGCTTCTGCTCCGGGATTGGCAAGTGTCATGCCGTCCATCAGTGTAATCCCGGTCGCAAAGGGTGGATGGTGTTGCGCGATGATGGTCGGACGGTCGGACTCGCCCAGTGTGCGGTCCAGCCACTGCAGCCGTCGCGCGCACAATTCGCCGCCCGGCGCGCCGGGCACGGTCGTGTCGAGCACTACCAGCCGCACATCAAAGTCGTCAACGGCGTATTGAACGAAACCGTCCTCGCCGGCCAGGTACGCATGCTGCGGAAACACGCTCTGCAGAGCGCGCGAATCGTCGTGATTGCCGACGGCCAGATAAAACGGCATTCGCAGCGGAGCAAGGAGCTCGGCCAGCAGCTCGTATTCCTCGACGGTCCCATGGTCGGTTAGATCGCCCGTCGCGACGACAGCATCAGGTAATCGAGGTAGCGCAAGGATCTTGCTAACGCAGCGCTCCAGCATGCGCCCCGTATCAACCCTGCCGTAGGCGAGCGTGCCTGCACGCACGATGTGCGGATCGCTAATCTGGCAAAGCAGCATTACCGCACCCCCTGGACGGGTCGAAGGCGGCGAAGAGTAGCCGATGCGGGCGATCGGTGAAACGGAAAAGCGGTCGAGCGCTACGCCGCCTGATCCGGGCCGACACTGCGGCTCCGTGATACCTTGTGCGCATGAACGCACCGCTATCGCAACAGCACGCTCCGCAACTGCTGGCGGAGCGCATCCCTCTCGAAGGTGCGGGCGCGGTTGACGTTGAGCGGCAGCGCGCGGTCGTCGCTGCGCTGAAAGCATTGTTGCCCGAGCGCTGCGTGCTATGGCGCGAGGAGGATACGCGGCCATACGAGTGCGACGGCCTGACGATGTACCGTCAATTGCCGATGATCGTCGCGCTACCCGAGACGGAAGATCAGGTCGCCCACATCGCGCGCGTATGTTTCGAAATGCAAGTACCGATCGTGCCGCGCGGCGCTGGCACCGGACTATCCGGTGGCGCGCTGCCGCACGGCCGTGGTGTCTTGCTGTCACTGGCAAAGTTCAATCGCATATTGAAAATCGATCCTCTCGCGTGCACGGCGGTCGTGCAGCCTGGAGTGCGCAACCTTGCAATTTCAGACGCGGTGGCGCATCTCGGTCTTTACTACGCACCGGATCCGTCGAGCCAGATCGCGTGCACGATCGGCGGCAACATCGCAGAGAATTCCGGCGGCGTGCACTGCTTGAAGTACGGCCTGACGCTGCACAACGTGTTGCGTGTACGCGGAGTGACCTTCGAAGGTGAAATCCTCGAAGTCGGCTCGGAAGCGTTCGACTCGCCGGGCCTCGACTTGCTGTCGCTGGTGATCGGCTCGGAAGGCATGCTGCTGATCACCACCGAAGCAACGGTGAAACTGTTGCCGACTCCGGTTTGTCAGCAAGTCGTAATGGCGTCGTTCGACGATGTCGGCAAAGGCGGCGATGCGGTAGCAGCAGTGATTGCTGCCGGCATCATTCCAGCCGGCATGGAGATGATGGACCGGCCGGCAATCGCTGCCGTCGAGCCGTTCGTCAACGCCGGTTATGACATGGATGCGGAATCGATCTTGCTGGTTGAGTCCGACGGCACGCGCGAAGAGGTCAACGAGGAGATCGCGCACATCGAAGCGGTACTCAGAGCGAATGGAGCAACGCGGCTCGAAGTGTCGCAGTCGGACGCCGAACGGCACCGCTTCTGGGCGGGTCGCAAGGCGGCGTTTCCGGCGGTGGGCAGAGTTTCGCCCGATTACTACTGCATGGACGGCACGATTCCGCGGAAACGCCTCGGCGAAGTGCTGAAAGCGATCGTTGCAATGGAAGCCAAGTACGGATTGCGCTGTGCAAATGTGTTTCATGCTGGCGACGGTAATCTGCACCCGCTGATCATGTTCGACTGCAACGATCCGGATTCGGTGCTGCGTGCCGAACAATTCGGCTTTGAAATTCTCGAACTATCGATCGCGGTCGGTGGCACGGTGACCGGCGAGCACGGTGTCGGCGTCGAAAAGATCCATCAGATGTGCCAGCAGTTCGATTCGGCCACGCTCGAATCCTTTTTTGCGGTCAAGCGCGCATTCGATCCCGCCGGATTGCTGAATCCGGGCAAAGCGATTCCAACGCTGACGCGCTGCGCCGAGTACGGCAAGATGCATGTGCACGGCGGTCAGCTGAACTTCCCCGATCTGCCGCGCTTTTGATGCTCGTGGTTTCAAACGAGGTCGTGCGCTCGTTGCAGGAGCGCGTGCATTCGGCTGTCGCCGCGCGTACGCCGATCGTGATTCGCGCGGGGGGCACGAAGGACTTCTACGGAAACGCGACGCACACCGGGCATGAAGTGCTCGATCCACGCGCACATTGCGGAATAGTCGACTACGAGCCGACCGAGCTGGTGATCACCGCTTGCAGCGGCACCTCGCTGACAGACATTGAAGTCGCACTGGCGCAGCACAACCAGATGCTCGCATTCGAGCCGCCGCACTTCGGCGCTTTACCGACGCTGGGCGGCACCATCGCCAGCGGCCTCGCGGGTCCGCGCCGCATGGCGTCAGGTCCGGTCCGTGATTTTGTTCTCGGCGCGACGCTGATGGATGGCCACGCTAACGTGCTGACCTTCGGCGGCAACGTGATGAAAAACGTTGCCGGCTATGACGTGTCGCGCGCACTCGCCGGCTCGCTCGGAACGCTGGGCATGATTCTCGATGTCTCGCTGAAAGTCGTGCCGCGTCCGGCGACCGAGCAGACGCTGCGCTTCGGATTGTCGGAGGCCGACGCGATACGTCGCACCAACGAATGGGCCGGACAGCCCTTGCCGATCTCCGCCACCGCGTGGGTCGACGGCGCGCTTTCGGTGCGGTTGTCCGGAGCAGACGCCGGAGTGCGTGCTGCGCAAATGAAACTGGGCGGCGATCCAGTGGCAGACGGCGAGGCATTCTGGATAACGCTGCGCGACCAAACACATGCCTTCTTCAATCGTGAAGCGAAGGCGGCCACGCTGTGGCGGCTGTCGGTGCCACCGACCGCGACGCCACTGAATCTTGGCTCGACGCTGATCGAATGGCGCGGCGCACAGCGCTGGATCTGGTCGACCTCACCCGCCATCGAGATTCGCGCAAAGGTTCAAGCGGCGGGCGGACACACGACGGCGTTCCGCCATCACGATCGCAACGACGTCTTTCATCCGCTCGCGCCGGCGCTTATGCAAATACACCAGCGTTTGAAAAAGGAATTCGATCCGGCTGGCATTTTCAATCCCGGCCGCATGTATTCCACCTCTTGAGAATGCAAACCGCTCTCGCTGATTTCATCAAAGACACCCCCGAAGGCAAGGAGGCGGATTCGATCCTGCGCAAGTGCGTGCATTGCGGCTTCTGCACGGCCACGTGCCCGACGTATCAACTGCTCGGAGACGAACTCGACGGTCCGCGCGGCCGCATTTATCTGATCAAGCAGGTACTCGAGGGCCACGAGGTTACTGTCAAGACGCAGCTGCATCTGGATCGCTGTCTGACGTGCCGTAACTGCGAGACCACATGTCCTTCAGGCGTGAAGTACGGCCGCTTGGTCGATATCGGCCGCAAGATCGTCGACGACCATGTTCCGCGTCCCGCGGCTGATCGCCTTGCTCGCATCGCACTGAAGGAAGGCGTCACCAGCGCGTTGTTCGGGCCGGCGATGCGAGTTGGGCAGATGCTGCGCCCATTGCTGCCTCGCTCTTTGCAGAGCAAGGTGCCGCCGCGGCAACACACGGGACACTGGCCCTCGCGTTCGCATGCACGCAAGGCGCTGCTGCTGGAAGGCTGCGCACAACCGTCGATGGCGCCGAACATCAACACCGCCACGGCGCGCGTGCTCGATGCGCTTGGCATCGAAATATTGCGCCCGGCGGCGGCCGGCTGTTGCGGCGCAATTCGCTATCACTTGAACGATCACGACGGTGGCCTCGCCGACGCGCGACGCAACATCGATGCATGGTGGCCGTACGTTGGGCACGCAGAGGAAGATGGACTCACGGCGATCCTGATGAATGCCAGCGGCTGCGGTGTGCAGGTCAAGGAGTATGGATACTTGCTCGCGCGCGATCCGAAGTACGCAGTCAAGGCGCGGCAAATCAGCGAAATGACTAAAGATCTCGCCGAAATCCTGCCGGCGTTCGCTGCCGAGCTGCAAACAAAAATCGGAGCGGCGCCAAATGGCAGGGTCGTCTTTCATCCGCCGTGCACCCTGCAACACGGACAGCAGATTCGCGGCGCCGTCGAGAATCTGCTCGCATTACTCGGCGCCGAGGTCGCGCCGTTCGCGGAAAGTCACATGTGCTGCGGCTCGGCCGGGACCTACTCGGTGTTGCAGCCCGAACTCGCCTATCAGCTACGCGATCGCAAGCTCGGTCATCTTCAAGCGGCCGAACCTGATGTGATTCTGTCGGCGAATATCGGATGCATCACGCACCTGGCCAGCGGCACCAGCAAGCGCGTGATACATTGGATCGAGTGGGTTGACGAGCGGTTACAGAACGCCAGCTAAATCGACGCGCGTACCTTGCAGCCCGGGTAGCGTAATGATGTCCGGTGTTTCGAATGCACTGACATCAGTGTATTTATCGCTACGGGGCTTGCGAAAACGGCGCAGAGCGCGCGCCGGCAGATCAAAAATCCAGTACTCGGGCACGCCGTGCCGTGCGTACAGCGGACCTTTGACGCGTACGTCGTAATCCAACGCGGTGTCGGTGACTTCGACAACGAATAGCGCATCAGCCCCGGTCGGCAGCGCGGCAGCATAGAAATCTTCGCGCGGTTTGCAGACAGCGAGGTCGGGTTTAAGTTCGGTCATGCGATCCAGCCGTATCGCCAGCTTAGGTGACACAATCGCCCGGTCGCCGATCGCTTCAGTCAACAGGCGACTAAGGCGGCTGACAGCCGCGCACTGGCGGCTCCCGCGCGGCGCCAGTTCAACGACTTGGCCCTCGAGCAACTCAACCCGCACATCCGGCGAGAAGACACCGGCTTCTTTCATGCGCCCAAACTGCTCAACCGTAAGTCGATGACGTTTAATCTGTACCGCTTCGAGCAAATCCATGATGCAGTCCGATCAGCTTGAGCGATTTTATTTCAACATGTTGCACACTATCCATGCCGTCTTTTGGATCCCAGCGGCATGTCGCCCCCTTCCGGTGCAAAGAGCCTCGCCGAAGATCGATGAGATCACTTCAGCATGCTCCGTAACATCCACGCCGTGTTTTGGCTCCGGCCGGCGCTTGCACGCCTTAACTTCGCTGCGCGAAGTTAGCCTTACCGAAAGACGGCGGTTGCGATCACTTCAGCATACTTCGTAACATCCACGCCGTCTTTTCGTGCACCTGCAGCCGTTGTGTTAGCAAGTCGGTCGTTGACTCATCTCCGCCTTTATCAGCCGCCGGCAACACCTCGCGCGCGGTGCGCGCGACCGCCTCGTGTCCCTTCGTTAGCAGTCGCACCATTTTCATCGCTTCGGGCACGCCGTCGGTCTCATCGATCGAGGTGAGCTTCGCGAATTGAGTGTTTGTGCCCGGCGCCGGATAGCCGAGCGAACGAATGCGTTCGGCGATGTCGTCCAGCGCGTTCCAGAGCTCCGTGTATTGCTCCATGAACATCAGGTGCAGCGTATTGAACATCGGGCCTTCGACGTTCCAGTGGAAACTGTGCGTCTTCAGGTAAAGGCCGTATGTATCGGCAAGTACTCGAGACAATCCCAATGCGATTTTTTCGCGATCCTTGTCCGGAATGCCGATATCGATAAAGGGCGCGCCATTGCCGCGTGCATCGATCTTGTCCCTGCGGGCCATCTAATCCTCCTGCTGATTTTCCTGCATCGAATGCTAGTGACGCGGTTGTGTCAATGCCAATCGTCAAATTCAAACGCCGCGATAGATCGTTTCACTCACGACGTCTCAGTGCGCGCTTCGGGAAGCCGGGTCACCCCGTTCAGCGCACACTTCAACACCGCCTGCCTCAGCGCTTCAATCGCCGGTGCGCGCGTGAATGACTTTCGCCACGCCAGCACTACGCGACGATCCGGCGCGGGCGGCTTGAACGGGATATAGGTCAGCAAGGAATCGCGCGGCGGCTTATCGGGAATCGAAGTCATCGGCAGCACGGTGACGCCAAGGCCCGAGCCCACCATATGCCGGATCGTTTCGAGCGACGATCCTTCGAACGTCTTTTGAATCCCTTCGGCCGATGACGAGAAACGCGATAGCTCCGGGCACACTTCGAGTACCTGGTCGCGAAAGCAGTGTCCAGTCCCGAGCAGCAACATCGTTTCCTTCTTTAGGTCTTCACTCTGGATCGCTTTGCGCTTGGACCACGGATGCAGGCGTGGAACGGCAACGACGAATGGCTCGTCGTAAACGGGCTGCAGCACGAGGCTCGCTTCAGGCAGCGGCAGCGCCATGATCGCGACGTCGATCTCGCCGTTTCTGAGCAGGTCGATCAGTTTGACCGTGAAGTTCTCGGTCAGCAGCAGCGGCATCTGCGGTGCGTCCCTCAGCAGCTGGCGCACGAG
>Ga0137428_1000802_pt1 | contig 12980 bp, 15 predicted proteins | sample EasRivERMZT718_2_FD_102305 | JGI IMG/M metagenome (GOLD analysis project Ga0137428, IMG submission 102305) | Soil microbial communities from meander-bound floodplain in the East River, Colorado, USA - East River MetaG ERMZT718_2 | ecosystem: Environmental > Terrestrial > Soil > Floodplain ...
AAAAAAGACAGGGCTACGTGAAGTTAATGAATGTATTCTGTCTGGAGTGTGTGCGGAACGTGTCCTAGGGGCTGGTGGCCTGAAGATGGGACTCACACACAACCACACCCCCCCAACACACACAGGACGATAATATGTAGCAGGGCCATGCCGTATCGGCTACGCCGAATATATGTATAGGAAATATGGCGTACAGCTAATGCGCACCTCGACGAAGTCGAGTACAGGCGTACAGCAGGGCGTACAGCTACATAAGGGGTCGAGCGCAGCTCGAATTTGTAGGGAAGGCGTACAGGGAAGGCGTACAGCTATGTGGGAAATAATGTGAAGGGGGATTACTCCCCCGACCTCCAATCTACTTGATGGTATCGAGCCAGGAGTCGAGTGTAGATGCGGGCTGTATCAGCGTATCCCATTCGGATACAGTAGCGGATTACGTTGCAGAGCACGCGCGTAGTGTTGTTCATGTATCCTCCGATGAAAAGGAAGTGCCCGGATATACAGTCCGGGCACCATGTGAGAACTACTCGCCGTCGGGCCACTCGACGCCGAGTGTGGTGGAGGCCAGTTCGCGCGCCTCATCGTGGGGTTTCTTCGCAGCGATATAGACCTTGTAAAGAGTCTTCAGCTGCATCAGCACATCAGTTTCCATCGTCGGCTTTTCGTATCCAGCCGCTTCAAGTGCCGTGGTAAGCGCCTTGCTACGTGCCGCTGCCTTGCGCTTATTGTTGACGAAGTTTACGATTTCGTCATTGGAGGGAAATTCGCCAACGTTGCGGACTTCCTCAATACCAGTGAAAGCCTGATACTGTCCCGCATACTCGATTGGCGTTGACAGCGGCTTTCCCCATGCCGTTTCTGTCGTCGCCTTGAACGTCACTGTCTTCATCCATTCACCTCACTTGTCAACGAACCGTGTTGACCTACTAATCATATGCGAAGTAGACCCCTGTGAAACATGTATTTTGTAATTGTTTGTAACTAAATGTCTCTTTAGTAACTTGTCCGGTTGTATGGTTGACCAGACAACTAGTCGTACAGCCAGGTATCACTCCGAGCGTAGCGAGGAGACATGTACAGCGTACAGCTATTTTTGGGGTCGGCCGAAGGCCGAACATACGTACAGCGAATGCGTACAGCGATGGCGTACAGCTACTGGGTCAAGTATATATGAAAAGGCTTCTATGATAGAAGCCACTTCACAAACTGTACTAAAATTCTGATTCCATGACCAGAAGCAAAGAAAAAGAACAAGGCTGCCATGTGATATATGTAATCGTCGTCGTCGTCGTTCATGTAGTTACTCCAAAGAATTGAAGTGAAAGGAGCCGATATACAGTCGGCTCCTTCAGGTGTGCTATACTACTCGCACTTGTCGTAGCGTTGCGCGTTGAAGGACTTCGGTTCGTCTACTTCCAGACACTTAACCTTGTCCCATGCGACTGCAAGTGCTGAGAACTGGTCCTCGGCTGCAACGACCAGAGAGACGGAGTTGAAGCATTCACCCTTGGGGCGATAGCTGTCTGAGAATGTGAAGTCTACCTTGTAAAGTTTCACTGTGTATCTATCTCCTTTGTCAACGACTGTTGACTTGTCTATAGTCTCATGTATGCTAGCGTGCGTCAAGTAAATGATTGTAACAAGATGTAACGATATAGTTACAACTAAGTACTTGACATCCATCTATATGGATAGTATAATACAACTAATTGAATGTGTGTGAATTTTTTTTTTTTTTCACACACTTGCACACTCTTGCATGGGGGTGCATACCCCTGCACAATGGGTCCCATCATAGCGGAGCTGAGGGGCTACATCCCAATCAAACGTCATTCTAAAGATAATCTAAAGATAATCTAAAGATAGTCTATAAAAATATAGGGTCCCCTATTATGGTTCCATCTTATATATGTATACGATATAAATTACTGGTAAAATGTTTCACGTGGAACGATTATTTCCTTGACTTTCGGGGGAAAGTCCGGTACAATTTCACTTGTGAGCCGGAGGTGTAATTCTTACATGGTCCCGGAGGTAATTTGAAGTGGCTACATTCGGCTTCGCCTCATGGGTAAGGTGATATGGCTATAGGCATTGTTACTGATGAGGAATTCAATAAGGAACTTGGCAATATAGCACCTGAACGTGCTCAGGTAATAGAACTACCTCACAAAGGTAGATCAGATGGTGACATGAATGTTCCTGAGAGCTTAAGAAAGATTATAGGTGAAGATGCTGTACTCAATGGTAACAAATCTGCAATACAGTTAGCTGAATCTCTCGGTATAAGCGCGTCATCCGTTACCGCTTATAAGAAGGGTGCCACATCCACGGCAACTTACGATTCACCTAAACCCGCCATCATTTCTCACATCAACAAATCAAGAGCGCGTGCTATAAAGAAGGCATCAAAAACGCTGAATGCTTCGCTCGAAGCAATCACTCAAGAGAAATTAGATTATACCGATGCTAAGGACTTAGCTGTAATCGCTAAGAATATGTCAGGCATCATCAAGGATCTTGAGCCTCCTCAATCTATTGAAGATGGTTCAGTTCAGAAACCACAATTTGTAGTATATGCACCCACGTTCAGGGATGAGAGATCATACGACTCGATCACTGTAAGTGAGTGATACAGTTGTGTTCAGTGTACTCGGTGCAGTCGCTGTGATAGCACTACTAATTCTTGTATTCGATGCAATGTTCCCCCGTCGCCGGGATTAGATTCAGTCACATGAGGAGATAGAGATGTCAGATCCACAAACGTATCAGACTCCTGCGCCTAAGACTCCTGTCCCCCCTGTAAGTACAGTAAAGCTCGCTAAGACGCGAGTTCATGTGGATACATTCAGTCCACAGCTAGTGGAACCAGTCACTCCGGTCACTCTCACCGGCGAACAGTTGATGTATCTGACTCGTCTATTAGAAGTCACTTCGTCAGATCGTCAGTTCGCTGCGAAGGCACTGAAGACTATCGTGTATATCCTCAATCCACCTGCTGGAGCCGTGCTCAGTTCACTCAATCCATCCACAGTTGCATTAGGTTCACCGAGTTTCACACTCCATGTAACAGGTACAGGATTCGATCCTGCATCGAAAATCTATTTCAATGGTGGAGAAGAAACTACTACATTCGTATCAGCTACTGAACTCACTACAGGTGTGGATATGTCTACTGCTGGTGCGGCGGTCGAAGTGCCTGTCGTAGTCGAAGGTGGTAATGGCGCGGCGTCGAATGAACTCAAGTTCACATTCACTCCTGCTGCTGGTGTACTTTCAGCGCAGAAGTCACCTGAAGTGAAGACATTCACTGAGCCTGTAAAGAAATAATTCATGTGGATAGATACGCGGGACGGGCCGGAGGCCCGCGTATCCGCACTCGTGGGTCCATCACTTAAATACAGAGCGAGCGGAGCGAGCGATGCCACAATCAATCTCTATAGGTCCAGTCACTCCACTTACTCAGAATGTAGTGTATGCTCTACCATCGAAACGTGTATTACTATTCACTGATGGTACTACGCCCACCCTCCAACAGTCCAATACATCGGATTTCACTGCTAATGTCGCTGTCACTCTAGTTGGTGGACAGATTGAAGTAGCTGGTGGATTCATTCGGTGTACTTCCGGTAACGTGAATGTTCGCGCGGTCGCCTAACACATGGCTACCAATCACATCGATGTGGTGAAGCGGATAGATCAGGCGTATCCTTATCTACTCATTCACAATACTAAGTCGGCGTGTGGTGAATTCCTTCAGCGTGTAGTGGCTGAACCGGAGATGCGCGCCGAGAGATGGGGTCTACTCACTAAGCCTAATCCTGGTGACGACAATAATCCACAAGGATATACGTTCCCTAATGGAATCAAATGTTCATATGATTACGTCGCACTGCCTAATGGTGAGCGTGTAGACATCATTGGGAGTGGTGGTGGATATCCTGATTTTCAGGGTGGTCCATCATGGGCACCTGCTGCCGAGCATGAGTGGCGTCCATCAGATGTGTACATCGATGTGAGTGGATGGCCTATATTCATATCAGATGCGCCCACCGATGCCGTGGTCAGTCCAATTGAAGTGGGATTCGGTTGGTTCTGCATGATGACGGCATTAGCTGAGTGGCCTGATGAGGCTAAAGCTAATATGGATTGGATTCTGAAGAATATCAATCCATCATCATTCAGAGTAATGTTGGCAGTTGAGGGTCAGTCACACGGATCACCTGATGTGTGGACCGACGCGGGCGTGTTCATTCACAAAGATTGGGAGAATCGCTATCGCAAGATGCTAGAATGGGTCAAGAGCTTCGGTAAAACAGTCCATGCCACATTCTATGGTGGGAGAAACCAAACTCCTACTGAAAGTGATAGGAATAATTTTCATAGTAGGGTTATTAGTGCTACTGATGGTCTGTGGGATGCAGTGAGATCATTCGAGTGCGCTAATGAATTCAAAGTAAATAAGTGGACTCCTGCTGAAGTTCGTTCGATGGGCCGTGATATACGTAGTAAATTACCTGCCGGATTCAAACTCTCACTCAGTTCACCTGACGCTACGCATGGTGGGATGGGAGCTAATCCGACTAATGAGCAAATGCAGGAATCTGCTGATGAATTGTATGGTGGCGATGATAATGCTGGTGCCACCGAAATGACTATTCACACGATGCGCGGCGATCCCCATAATAAGTGGGCTAATCCTTCCTCATTCAACTTCCTATATCCAAAACTAAAGAAGATCAATAATGAGCCTCCTGGTCCGGGATCATCAGCAGGTGGGATGTATACCACCGGTGCAGATGTAGAGCGTGACCTAAATGCTACTAAGGGAGCTGGATGGCCTCTGTACATGGGTCATTCAGAGTGGTCAGTGTGGAACGGTCATCTACCACAGGAATATTACAACGGATGGCGTGAAATTAGAAATGTGTGGGATCTTCCCAATATGGTGGAATGCGCCGCTGTAATGAAGTCCTACTCTGGAGATACAGACATGGCACATCAGCCACATCCATACGAACAGGATAAGGTCAGTCAATTACGCGGACTGTTGGAAGATGATTACGGATACGCTGGTAGATTAGTCGATGGCGGTATCATCGATTGGTCTGAACAGACATTCAATGATTACTACAATGGAATGACGTGGGAAGATTCAGTCGCTAAGCATCGTGCTGAGTGGTGTGCTGCACTCGGTATTCCAGTCCGATAAGTCAATACAGTGAGTGAACGGAACGAGTGGAAACCATCGCCCAAGCAAGCTGAATTTCTATCAGTTCCATTCAGTATAAAGGAAGCATTATATGGGGGAGGGGCCGGTTCAGGTAAGTCTGACTTGCTTCTACTCTATGGGATCGTACACAGGCTCCATGAGAATCCAGAGTTTAAGCAAGTATTCCAAAGACGTACATTTCCTGAATTAAGGAATGAGATAGTTCCTAGATCCAGAGAGTTGTACCGTAGGTTTGGTGCTACGTTTAATAAGACTGATATGTGTTGGACTTTTCCACGTCCGGACCAACACGGCGCAGCCGGGTTCACTAAGGGAAATGAGGGAGCCTTAATATTTTTAGGTCACTGTGAGAATGAAGATGATGTCCATCAATACGATTCGATGCAGATTAATCTCTATACTCCGGACGAACTTACCTCGTTTACAGAATGGATATATCTTTACATCGGATTTGAACGAACAAGAGCTAGAAAAGGTAGCGGATTGCCTGCGATTATTAGGGCAGCGGGAATGCCGGGAGGAATCGGCCACACATGGACATACAAAAGGCTAATTAAGCCGTGTCCAGAAGGTGGAAAGATTCTAATAGGGAAAGGTGGTAACAAAAGATACTATGTACATGCGACTCAGGCTGATAATCCTCATGTAGATCCCACTTATGCTCAATCACTAGATGCGCTCCCTGATGCTGAACGTAAAGCGAAGAAATTCGGTGATTGGAATGCGTATCAAGGGCAGGTATTCGATGAATTTCGAGATAGACACTACCATGATGAGCCGGATAATGCAATTCATGTCTGTCCGGCATTTGATATTCCTGAATGGTGGCCTCGTTTAGTCATTGGTGACTGGGGATTCGCTGCAATGACCTGGATAGGTTATGTTGCAGTCAGTCCGATGAAGCGTATTTATATCTATCGCGAGCAACATTGGATTAAAACGAAGATCGCTGAATGGGCACCATTCGTAAAACAAAATATTGATAGAGAATCACCGAAATTAATTAGATTTTGTAAGAGTGCCGGGCAGGATCGTGGTCAAGAACACACTATTCAGCAACAAATTGAGGAAGAATTAGGTACTCCGATTGAATTAACTGAGAATAGTCCGGGTAGTAGAGTAGCTGGCAAGATTCTAATACATGAATATCTGAGATGGCGTCAGCGTTTTATTCCTGACGCCGAGATTCCTAAGTACGATGAAGAACGAGCGATGTGGATTCTTCGTAATAAGGGACTAGAATACTACAAGTCGTACATGAATACATTGAATCCTCCTGAGCCGGAGATTAATATACCGAAATTGCAGATATTTGAGGGATGCGCGCCGATTTTAATCGAAGCCATCAAAGCATGTTCATATGATAAGCCGAAAAAGAATAAACCGGCTGAAGATATCGCAGAATTTGAAGGGGACGACCCAATCGACGGACTGAGATACATAGTAGACGCTGCTGAGGCATATTTTGATGATGCTAATGAGGAATTCAAGAAGATACAGAAACAGGAAGCACTAATACAACAGTTAACTGAGACTAAGGATTGGACTGGATTCTATCGTAAGTCAGAGAAGATGGAATCTGATAATGTCATTAAGCCAGTAGCGAGGTATAGGCATTGATAGGTCAACTCTTTAGAAAGTGGTTCGGGCTGCCTCTGGACCCATGTGCTGCATGTGAGATTCTTAGCACACAGCTTGCCGCAAGCGAGCGTGAACGTAAAGAATTACTCACACGTTTACTGGATAAAGATAAGTCCGAGCCACCCTCTAAGGAGTCTGAACAAATTAGGCCGATTGGCGCACAGCATGTTCCGTGGCGTGTGCGTCAACAGATGTTTGAGGAAGCGGATAGAGAGAAAGCTAGACTAATTAGACAGAAGAAAGAGGAGATGGCTCCCGCTATTGAAAAGTTAGAGGAAGAACTCGGATTGAAAGAGGAAGCACAATGATTAGCTTAGTCATCTGCTTGATTATCGCGCTCATCATTGCAGGAGCTGTGATGGGTGTAGTTCGAGCGGTGCTTGCCTTACCTGCGTGGACTGGATTTGCTCCCTATGGTGGAGTAATTTACGCATTGATTATATTATTGGTTGTACTAGTGATAATCGCATACTGTTTCCCAGGATATCAGTTTCCAAGAGGTTAATCCTCGATTACCTTAAGCGACATGTAGAGAAAGTAGCTTAAAAATGGGTTTTTGGGGTAAGCTGGGCAAGATAGCTCTCAAGGCTGCACCCATCGCTGCTGCGTTTATACCAGGAGTTGGCCCTCTGGCTAGCATGGCTATAGCCGGGGGTGCTGGCGCGGCGTCTAAGAAATTAGAAGGGGGTAGTTGGAAGCAGGCGTTAGGTGCCGGAGCTATGGGAGCTGGAACTAGTGCATTAGGTAGTGCATTAAGTGGAGCCAAGCTAAAGGATCTGGGTAAACTTACTTCTGTTAAAGGTGCGCCCCTCACTGGGATGCAGAAATTAGGTAAGGGAATTACGGCGGGATTAGGTGGGCTAGATGTAGCTAGGAGTGTGATGGCACAACCTAGTGGTAGTAATAAATCAATCGGTCCATCTACTGAGCCACAATATAGTGAACCTAGTGGACAGGCATACAGTGGTAGGATGAGTGGCGGTGGAGCTAGAAATAGTTATCAGGGTCCGGCGCGCAATACTAATAGGGGAGCTGGCCCTAGAGGATTACCCTACGGTACGGGTGCCGGACAAACACCAGATCTAGGTGCGGCATTCAATACTGGGCGTAATGCAGCTCTATTAAATCAGCAGGATATACGGCGTGGCTCACCACCTATTCAATTCCTGAATGAAGAAACTGGAATGATGGAAGACATGCCTGGCGGTGGTCTACCACCCATTTACCCAAATCTCGAACCACCGGAAGGAAATAACATGTTTGGACAAGCTCTAGGCAGCGCAATGGGTATGGGTACTGGTGGGCGTGGTCAGAATCAAGGACAAATTACACGCGGCCCCGGTGGACAACATTCATTTCAACCAGGAGTAGGTGGTGGAATGAAGCCTGGTATCGGTCCATCAGGTGGTGGATTTGGTATGGGTAATCAGCGTACTCCTCCTATGATTGGACAAGGAATGGCTGGTGGTAGTCAGTTTCAGGCACCGGGAATGGGTCAATTCAATCCTGGTATGGCTATGGGTCGTCCTCCTATGCAGCAAAGTACAGACGGTGGACTACGTGGAGTGGGTCCGTCACAACCACCTATGCAACAATATCGTGATCAGGGTATGCAGGCTGGTCAGGATATGAGCTGGATGAATCAACCTGGTGGTCCATTTGGTGGACCTATGCCACAAGAACCGCCAGAAACTAAACCTATGACTCCAATGCCGGGAGGAATCGGACCATCGAATAAGCCTATGTGGAATAAGCCTCAAATGAATCAGGGAATGGGATTCAATCCACAGATGCAACAGCCACAAATGCAAATGTTTGGTCAGAGAGGTCTGATGGACCCCTTCATGCAACAACAGCAAAATAGGCTGATGCAACAACGTAATTCGATGATGGGTGGTGGCGGTAATAGTGGATATAACGTAGAATACTGAAACGAAGTGTGATGAAAAAAGAACTAGACGATAGAACTAAGAAGTTAGTTAAGGCTCTTGTCGATCATTTCGACAATGAAGATAGAGCTGTGCGCGATCGTCAGATTAAGGTATGGCGTCGGCTCAAGCTACTGTGGGAAAATATTCAGCACACCTACTACAGTGAAGTCAATCATGATTGGCGTATGCCGGAATGGGATAAATCGGGTTCGGACTCTGATCAAGCGTACTACGATAAGTCGGTCAATATTTACCGAGCTTATCTGGAATCAATCATCGCAGCACTCTCTATTATCGTTCCTCCTATTACTTGCTATCCTGATGATGCTGATAATCCCTTGGATATCAGTACAGCTAAAGCAGGTGATAAGATAGCCGAATTGGTATTCCGTCATAACAATGCGCCCCTGTTGTGGTTACATGGGCTATTTGTATTCATGACAGAAGGAATGACTGCGTGCTATTCCTACACGAAAGAGGATAAGAAATACGGTGAATATGAGACACATGAATTCGAGGAAGTAACTGAGAATTATGAACAGCCTATGTGTCAGTTCTGTGGTCAAGCGATGGCTGATAGATCCATCGTTACGAATCAGAAGGATAAATTCGATCCAGGAGATGTAGATGCTCCATTCATGAGCATCGCTGATAGACTTGAAATATGCCCCAATTGTGCTCGTCAGGTAGTTCCTTCCCTCCAGAAATCAGCAGCAGTAATCACTAAGCTAGTCGGAACAACGAGTCACCCAAAATCTCGTGTGTGCATGGAGATTTTCGGTGGTTTGTATGTTAAGGTGCCGGTGTGGGCGCGTAATCAATCAGAGTGTTCGTATCTGATCTATTCTTATGAAACTCATTATGCTAATGCATTAGAACAGTATCCTGAATTGCGTGATCAGATCAAATCATCTACTGCATTTGATTTGTATGAACAGTGGGGTAGATTAAGTCCACAGTATAGGGGTGAATATCCAATTCATAACGTCACTGTGAGGAATTGTTGGTTCCGTCCGTGTGCATACAACATCTTGGAAGAAGAAGATGTTGAATACATGAAGGATAAATATCCGAATGGGGTCAAAGCGTGTGTAGTGAATGATAAAGTTGCCCATGTCGAGAATCAGGACTTGGATGATGCATGGACTCTTACCTACAATCCGCTATCGGATTACATTCATTTCGACCCTCTGGCTCTGTTGCTGGTATCTATTCAGGACATTACTAACGATCTTGTATCTTTGGTTCTTCAAACCGTCGAACACGGTATACCTCAAACGTTCGCAGACCCGAAGGTACTTAATTTTGACGCGTATAGAAATGCAGAGGCCATACCTGGTGGGATTTATCCTGCTACACCAAGATCTGGTAAGCCCATCTCAGAAGGATTCTACGAAGTAAAGACTGCTACACTCTCGGGCGAAGTAATGCCATTCGCTGAGAAGATACAGGAAATGGGTCAGATGGTATCTGGCTCGCTTCCATCACTATTTGGCGGTCAAATTAGCGGTAGTCGTACGGCTAGTGAATATTCGATGAGGCGCGCACAGGCGCTACAGCGCCTTCAGGGAACGTGGAAAGTACTAATTAGTTGGTGGAAGGAGATATTCGGTAAAGTAATACCGATGTATATTAAGACTATGCAGGATGATGAACATAATGTAAAGAAGGATGAATTCGGTAACTTCGTCAATGTATTCATTCGCAAAGCTGAACTCGAAGGTAAGATAGGTTCAGTCGAATTAGAAGCGAATGAGAATCTGCCCATCACCTGGAACCAACAGAAGGACGCAATAATGCAAATTTTTGAAACTAAGATTCCGGAGCTGATTCAGACATTGTTGACACCTGAAAATATTCCATATATTAAAAGAGCTATTGGATTAACAGATTATGTGATACCCGGAGAGGATGACCGTCAAAAACAGTATGAAGAAATTCAAATGTTAGTTAATTCTGAACCTATCACTTTACCTCCTGATCCAAATATGATGATGCAGGCTCAACAAATGGGTATGCCTCTACCACCTCCACAAGAAATACCATCTATAGAAGCTGATATGGAAGTAGATAATCACGGACTAGAAGCAGATATTTGTCGTCGATGGTTGGTGAGTGATGCTGGACGACTTGCAAAAAATGAAAATCCGATGGGCTATAAGAACGTATTACTTCATCTTAAAATGCACAAAGATATGATGATGCAACAGCAAATGCAAGAAATGCAAATGCAGATGCAAGCTCAGGCTCAGCAACAAATGATGCAACAAGCTCCTGTACCTCCACCACAAGGTGGTGATCAAATTGGAGTAAATAATGAATCTGCTCCAACTATCCAGTAAAATAATTTGGGTTGCAGGAATACTTGAAGGTGAAGGATGTTTCAATTTACATAAAGGAAAATATGCTAGAATTCAATTAGAAATGTGTGATTTGGATATTATTCAAAGAATTAGAGATATAATGGACCCTTCAACTAATATTAGAATAAAAAAATATGAGAAAATTAATCATAATACTGCATATGTAATTGTTATTAATGGACAATTGGCTATTGAATGGATGATGACTATTTATTGTTTAATGGGAAATAGGCGTAAAGAAAAGATTAGAGAAATTATACAAGGTTGGAAATCTACTGGTATAATGTCTGTAGGCGATAAGACATTTTTAGCAAAAAGAAAGAAACAAATTGAAACTATTATGAATATTAGGAATATTCCTCGTGAAGAAGCTGAGAAAATTCTTTTAGAACAATGGGGGAGAGATGGCGGAACAATCCAATAACGACAATACACCGAGTGAACCACTCGATACGATGGATGTAGTAGAGTTACTTGGAGAGGAAGAACCCCAAGAAACGTTGGATATATCTACGCCCAAAACTATCAAATCTGATGAAGATATTGATGAAGAAGAACCTGAAAAAGAGAAAGAAGTAGATGAACTAGAGGAAATTGAGGAAGAATTAAAGGGTCCAAGTGATGAAGACTTGGAACTGATGACGCCTGTACGTCGTAAAGAGATACTGGCGAAGTTCCCTACTCTGTTTAAGGAATTTCCGTATCTTGAGAAGGCGTACTATAGAGATCAGCAATTCACTGAAATCTATCCAACTGTACAGGATGCTAGACAATCAGCTGAAAAAGCTCAGATTCTGGATGGATTTGAGAATCTTATCATCAAAGGTGGTGATATTGGTATCGTACTTCAGGCTGCTAAGGAAGAAAGTCAGGAAGCATTCCATCGTATCGCTGATAATTATCTCCCGGCCCTGAAGAAAGTAGATCAGCAAGCATACTATCATGTGCTTGGTAATGTACTTAAAGATACCATCGTTACGATGGTTCGTGAGGGTAGATCATTAGGTGAGCAGGGTCAACCACTCACATCAGCGGCAAATATTCTCAATCAGTTCATTTTCGGTACGTCGAATTTCCAGCCTCCCACTACGCTGTCTCGTCAACGTGACCCACAGCAAGAAGGTCAGTTGAATGAGGTTCAACAGCAGAGACAACAACTATTCTATCAGCAGTTCAGTCAAGTTCGGGACGAACTTCAGACGAAGGCTGATAATGTATTGAAAGCCACTATTGAGGGTAACATCGATCCTAACAAGTCGATGACTGAATATGTGCGCGGTAAGGCGATTACTGATGCACAGGAAACCCTTGTCAACCTAATGTCTAAGGACAGTAGGTTTCGTGGTCTGATCGATAGACTGTGGGATAAGGCGTATCAGACTAACTTCGATAAAGCATCTACAGATAGAATTAAATCAGCATATTTGTCGAAGGCCCGTACGCTTTTGCCCAGCGTCATCAAAAAGGCACGTAGTGAAGCATTGCGCGGTTTGGGTCGCCGTGCGTTTTCGGAAGATGCGTCAGAGGTTGAAGAAAGACCGGCCAAAAAAGGCCCAATCACATCTGGAAAATCCACATCCAATAATAGTGGACGAATCCGTAATGCGAAGGATATTCCTCCTGGGATGTCAACGATGGATTTTCTGATGAAGGACTAACACATGGCTGTGACCGAAACACAGGTTGCTGCGTTGGAACTTGAGCGTGTGATTCCGAAAGTACGTGTACTTTTCGACCGCGACGACAAGTTTTACGCAAACATCAAGAAGCGAGTTATAGAGACATTATCGCACCGGCACGTGCGCGTGCGAG
>Ga0137428_1000803_pt1 | contig 12966 bp, 13 predicted proteins | sample EasRivERMZT718_2_FD_102305 | JGI IMG/M metagenome (GOLD analysis project Ga0137428, IMG submission 102305) | Soil microbial communities from meander-bound floodplain in the East River, Colorado, USA - East River MetaG ERMZT718_2 | ecosystem: Environmental > Terrestrial > Soil > Floodplain ...
ACCTCACGCTCGAACAGGCGGCCAATGGTTTCGCGACCGACATTCGCGTGCCCAGTTGGGAAACATGCGATGTATGCAAGGGTGCCGGCGCAAAGCCAGGCACCAGTTCAAAGACATGCGGCACGTGCAACGGCTCTGGCAATGTGCGCATGTCGCAGGGTTTCTTTTCAATTCAGCAGACGTGTCCGACGTGCCGCGGCTCGGGCAAGGTCATTCCCGATCCATGCACCAGCTGCCAAGGCGTCGGCCGCATCAAGCAGAACAAGGTACTCGAAGTCAGCATCCCGGCTGGCATCGATGAAGGGCAGCGTATTCGCTTAAGCGGCAAGGGCGAGCCCGGAATGAACGGCGGCCCACCGGGCGACTTGTACGTCGAGATTCACATCAAGCCGCACGACGTCTTCCAGCGCGACGGCGACGATTTGCACTGCGAAGTGCCGATCGGCTTTCCGACGGCGACCATAGGTGGGGAGATAGAAGTACCGACGCTGGGCGGCAAGGCGAGTATCAACGTCACCGAAGGCACGCAGACCAGCAAGACGTTTCGATTGCGCGGCAAGGGCATCAAGGGCGTGCGCGCGACCTACCCAGGCGACCTGTACTGCCACATCGTGGTCGAGACGCCGGTGAGATTGACCGACAAGCAGAAAAAATTGCTGCGTGAGTTCGATGCTTCGCTCGCCGAAGGGGGAGAGAAGCATTCGCCCCGCTCCAAGAGCTTCGTCGGCAGGATGAAGGGGTTTTTTACCGCCGAGTAGAGAATCGCCAGCGCAGTCTCGCCAACGACCTAATTTTTGTCAGCGCAGTAGCGCAACGCTCTTGATTTGTGCCCACAGCGGGCGACCCGGCGCAATCGCCAGATGCTTGCGCGAACGGTCGGTGATGCGTGCGATCAACGGTGTTCCGCCGATGTCGAGCTTCACCAGCACCTGCCCTCGTGCATTCGCAGTTGTGAGTTCTACGACTCGGCCCGACAGCAGATTGAGAAAGCTGCTTTCCTCCGCTTTATGGATCGCAAGGCTCACGTCGCTTGCCTGAATGCGAAACCGCATGTGTTTCCCGAGGGCTTCCACGCAACGGCTCACCCATACGCTGCCACCGGCAAAATCGAGGCGGCTCAAATGGTCGACATCGTCATGCTGCGCGACCACGGCGTCGATGACGACACCCACATCGTCAGCGAACGCGCCGGACAAATCCAGGCGCGCCAGCGTTTCGTGTAATCCGCCTTGCGCTACCGCGCGTCCCTGCACAAGCAGCACGACATGATCGGCCAGTCGGGCCACTTCATCCGGCGAATGACTGACGTAAAGCACCGGGATGTCCAGATCGTCGTGTAACCGCTGCAGATACGGCAGTATTTCCTGCTTGCGCGCAACGTCCAGGGAAGCCAGCGGTTCGTCCATTAGCAGCAGCCGCGGACTGACGCCTAGCGCGCGCGCGATCGCTACGCGCTGGCGTTCTCCGCCGGAGAGAGTTCCTGACGCGCGATCCAGTAGCGGTCCGATCCCAAGCATCTCGATGACATCCTGCTGAGCGACTCTGCGCTGCGCCGGGGGTACGCGCTTCAAACCGTACTCAAGATTTCCACGCACCGACAGATGGCCGAATAGGCTCGCTTCCTGAAAGACATAACCCAGCGGGCGGCGGTGCGTCGGCACATAGATGCGTTGGTCCTGCCAGATTTCATCGTTCACTGAAACCAGACCGTGTTTCGTCGGCTGCAAGCCAGCGATACAGCGCAGCAATGTGGTCTTGCCGCAGCCTGAGGGACCGAACAGCGCGGTTACGCCGCGTCCAGGCAAACTAAGGTCCACATCGAGCGTGAAGCCATGCAGGCTCAGGTTAAAGCGCGCGCGAATGTCCTCAGCCACGCTCAAGCTCTCTCGTCTTTTGATTGAACGTGTACACCGCGAGCAACACCAGGAACGAGAAGATCACCATCGTCCCGGCGAGCCAGTGCGCCTCCGTGTACTCCAAGGCTTCCACATGGTCAAAGATCTGCACGGATACCACGCGCGTCTTATCTGGAATATTGCCGCCGATCATTAACACCACGCCAAACTCTCCGACGGTGTGCGCAAAGCCCAGAATGGATGCAGTAATGAAGCCCGGCTTCGACAACGGTAGCGCCACCGAAAAGAAGCGGTCCCACGGGCTGGCCCGTAGTGTCGCGGCCACTTCCAATGGGCGCTCACCAATAGTCTCGAAGGCGTTCTGAATCGGCTGTACGACGAAGGGCATCGAGTAGAAAATCGAAGCTACGACCAGCCCCCAGAAAGTGAAAGGCAGCAGGCCCATTCCTAGCGACTCTGTGAGCCGACCGACCGGACCATTGGGCCCCATGACCAGCAGCAAATAAAACCCGAGCACGGTGGGGGGCAGCACCAGCGGCAGCGCGACCACTGAGCCGATCGGTCCCTTAAGCCACGAGCGGGTGCGCGCCAGCCACCACGCGATCGGTGTGCCGATCAACAACAGCAGAAACGTAACCACCGTTGCCAGACGCAGCGTGAGCCAGATGGCGCCCAGATCGGCTGCGCTGAATCCCATAGGTCCTGCGTCAGAACCCGTACCCGAATGATCGAATGACCGTCTTCGCCCTATCTGTTCTCAGATACTTCAGCAATGCTTCGGCGGCCGCGTTGCCGCGTCCCGTCGACAGCAGGATGGCATCCTGACGAATTGGTTCGTGCAGCTCCGCCGGTACGACCCATGCAGAGCCCTCTGTCACCCTGCCGTCTTTCATGACTTGCGACAAGGCCACAAATCCCAGGTCGGCGTTGCCGGTTTGTGTGAACTGGAACGTCTGAGCGATGTTTTCCCCTTGCACGAACTTGGGCTCTGCGGCCGATAGCAGGCCGAGCTTGGTAAGAGTCTCGATGGCCGCGCGTCCGTATGGGGCGGTCTTCGGATTGGCGATCGCCAACTTGGTGAACTTGCCCGCTTTGAGCACTTCGCCTTTGGCGTCAACCAGGTCAGGTTTGGCAGACCACAGCACTAGACTGCCGATGGCATACGTAAAGCGGCTCGCAGGTTCCGCAAACCCTTCCTGCGCCAGCTTGGCCGGCGTTTCGTCATCGGCCGACAGGAACACCTGAAACGGCGCTCCATTTCTTATCTGAGCGTAAAACCTGCCCGAAGAGCCGAACGCCAGCCTTGCCTTGTGACCGGTATCTCTTTCGAAATCTGCCGTGATCACGTTCATCGGCGCCGTGAAATTCGCGGCTACCGCGACATCAACCTCGGCCGCCGATGCCGAAATGGAAGCAAAGAGAAGAAGCGATGCGCCGACTAACGTCTCGGATGTGCGCGCAGTAAGGGCGGTCGCTAAACCGCTCGAGCCGGAAATCGACATGAGGCTCCTCGGTTCAAGGGGCAATCGAGTCGCAGTCTATCCTATTCCTATCGAACTATAGGATCCGCACTCACGCAGCCAGAATCAAACGGCGACGATGCGCGCACGCACGCCGCCGATAGGCGACGCCTTCTACCCGCCGGTGCGATGGGCGCGTTTAGGCGCTCGCTTTGAAGGCTTTCGAGCGGAAGGCGGCGGGCGCGTGGACCGGGCAGGGCGCTCGAGTTGTTCGAGCATTGTGCAGGCCGCCTTGGCCAGTCGCTGCTCGAGCCGGCGATAGTTCGTGATTAGTCTGCGACCGAAAGCAGTCACTTCTGTCGCTCCGGTGATATTGCGGCCCGGATGGGTGGTCGCTACTGCATCATCGAACAACTGATTCATGATCGTTAGCAACTCCCATGCACGCCGGTACGACATGTTCATCGCGCGCGCAGCGGCCGCCAGTGACCCGGTCCGCGCCACATGCTCAAGCAGCTCAATCTTGCCGTGGCCAAGGCGGCCGCGTGGAAGCTCGATGCGAAACGAGAACTGCGACGCAGTTCGTTTCACCGAATGAAGTACCCAATTGGCCGCCAAACCCCGTCTTCGAAGGCGAGCGTGACCAGTTCTTCGGCGTTTTCCTTCTTCTCGAAGGTCGTGCGGTAACGCACGGTGACGTACTGGCCGTCGGGGGCACCCGGTAAAGACGTCTTGTAGGCAGCGACTTCAACCTTGCGCGACTTCATCGCTCCAAACGGCGCGCGTGTTGAAGGTAAAGAGTCGATCCATTGCTCGCGCGTAACGCGTTGGCGAAATAGCGCAGCGCAGTCATCCCATGCTTTGCCGTATTCACCGCGGTCGAGCAGTCCCAGCCACTTCTCGCCGGCTGCCTGCGCGGCGAGTTCCCTGAACGCATTCGATGAATCCCCGGCGGGCATCGTGACCGACGAGCCGGATGTAGACGGTGGTGGGGCTTTCATCTGCGCGAAGATTGCGGCAGAGCAAAACGACAGGAAAATCGACAGGAGAATCGACAGCAAACGAACGGTGATCATAGGTTTCAGCTCGGCGTGTAAGCCAATCGAATATAGATAGGCGCAAACGGCGCCGCTTGAGTGATATCGATCAGCGCTTCGCGCGCAAGTTCCAGCAGAGCGAGAAAATGCACGATGGCGACCGCAGCGCCGCGCGCGGCGTCGAACAGGTCGCCGAACTCGATGAACTTCGTTTGCTGCAGAGCTTTCAGGATCGAGCTCATGTGTTCACGCACCGACAGTTCTTCGCGGTTAATGTGATGCCGCGCAGTGAGTTGAGCGCGCTTGACGACCTCGGTCCACGCATCGCGCAAGTCGACCACGTTGACGTTCGGGAAGCGCTTCTCGAGCGACTGTTCGATCACGACAGCTGCGCGCAAAAAATCGCGCCCGGCACGCGGCAACTCGTCGAGATGCTGCGCGGCGAGCTTGATCCGTTCGTATTCCAGCAGTCGGCGAACCAGTTCGGCGCGCGGATCTTCGGCTTCATCGCCGCTATCGGCCTTGCGCGGGGGCAACAGCATGCGCGACTTGATTTCGATCAGCAGCGCGGCCATCAGCAGGTACTCGGCTGCCAGCTCGAGGTTCTTGGTGCGGATCTGATCGATGTACGTCAGATACTGCAGCGTCAGCGGCGCCATCGGAATGTCGAGCACGTTGAAGTGCTGCTTGCGGATCAGATACAGCAACAGATCGAGCGGGCCTTCGAATGCCTCGAGGAAGATTTCAAGCGCGTCGGGCGGAATGTACAAATCGTCGGGCAGCCGGAACAGGGGCTCCCCGTAAAGCCGCGCCAACGCAACGTTATCGACGGTATCGGGAGTGCCATCTGCGGCGGGGTGTTCGCCGCCACGACGTCCGAGTCGAAACAAGTCAGGGGCGCCGCGGTTCAACTACTTCGCCTCGCCCACAGGCAGCTTGGATCCGTAGACATAAGCCGGCTGCGGAACGTCGGATTCCTCGTACCGTTTGTAAAGATCGGCGTCGATGTCCTTATCCCAAAAAATGGCGCGGCCTTCGCGCTGTCCACGCTCGATGTCCGGATTCTTCTGCTTCAGTTCGCGCAGAAAGCGCGTGATGTCGGACTCGTAAGCTCTTTGCATATCGGATGTAAAAGTGTTGCAACGAGTTTACGGCACGACGCTTTGACGATTGCTGTGGGTAATTGCGCTCAGGATGCCGCGCAAGATTTCCAGCGGCGGTGGTGGACAGCCGGGAATCGCGACATTGACCGGGATGACGTTCGCGACGCGGCCACAGCTCGCGTAGCTCTCACCAAAGATCCCGCCGGTGCATCCGCAGTCGCCCACAGCGACGACGAGTTTCGGTTCCGGTGTGGCGTCGTAGGCGCGCTTGACTGCGATCTGCATGTTGCGCGCGACCGGACCGGTCACCAGCAGCATGTCCGCGTGACGCGGACTGGCGACGAATCTGATGCCGCGGCCCTCGAGGTTGTAGTAGGGGTTATTCAGAGCGTGGATCTCGAGTTCGCAGCCATTGCACGACCCGGCGTCAACATGTCGGATAGCCAGTGCGCGGCCGAGCAGGGTAAGGATCGCGTCCTGCAGCGGCGCGCTATCGACATGCCAGGCGCCGGTAGGCTGCGGGGGCGGCTCGGTGCAGATTCCCTTCTCCAGCACCTGTTTCAGCAAATACAACATCAGAGGTCGTGCCCCGAATAGCTCAGATTGAACGACTTATTGATCAGCGGAAAGTCGGGAACGATATTGTCGAGTACCGCATGCTCCAGCAGCGGCCAGTTCTGCCATGAGGGATCGTGTGAATGGCAACGTCGTACGCGGCCCGATGCATCTGCTTCGAGCGCGACCACCACTTCTCCGCGCCAGCCTTCCACCCAGCCGATACCGAAGCTGTCACTGTTGATCGGCGGCAGCGAGAGCTGCACCTTGCCGCCTGGCAGATCGTCAACGATAAGCCGCATCAATCGCAATGACTCAAAAAGCTCGTCGAATCGCACTGCAACCCGCGCGGCAACATCGCCCCGGATATCTAATGCGAGTTTCACGCCGAGTCGATCATATGGAGCGCACGGAAAATCAATGCGCAGATCGCGTGCTTGACCGCTAGCGCGGCCCGCCAGTCCGCACAAACCAAGGCGCGCGGCGAGCTCAGGCGTGACGACGCCGGTTGTCTGAAAACGATCCTGCAGTCCGGCGTGCTCGTCATAGATGGCACGCAGCCGGTGCACTTCTTTCTCGATGTCGATGCATTGTTGACGGATCCGTGTCAGAGCGCTGGAGTCAGGATCGGTGACCATGCCGCCGGGGAAGATGCAATCCATTAGCAGCCGATGCCCGAAGAGTTCGCCGTTGACTCTCAGCCACCGTTCGCGCAGCAAAGAGAACTGCGCTAAGCCGAAGGCGAGACCTGCGTCGTTGCCGAGCGCGCCGAGATCGCCCAGATGATTGGCGACTCGCTCGCGTTCCAGTAGCAAAGCACGCAGCCAAGCGGTGCGCGGCGGCACCACGCAAGCAGTGGCTGTCTCGGCCGCCATCGCATAGGCCCAGGCGTAAGCCACCGTCGAGTCCCCGGACACGCGGCCTGCAAGACGATGGCCCTGAGAAAGTGGCATGCCGACAAAAAGCTTGTCGATGCCTTTGTGCACGAAACCTAGGCGCTCCTCGAGCCGCAGCACCTTCTCACCGACGATCGAGAAGCGAAAATGCCCCGGTTCGATGATGCCGGCGTGGATGGGTCCGACCGGAATCTCATGCACTCCGTCACCGGCCACCATAACGAATGGATATTGCTCCTGCTGTGCGTCGAAGCTGCGCGTGCGTTCCAAGTCCCGTCGCAGCGGAAAAAAATCGGCCGGCCACGCCGCGTGACGTAGCCACGATCGTTGATCCCCGCTATCGCGTGCGTGTACGCCCAGCAGATCGAACAGCGCGCGCTGCATGCGTACAGCACTCGGATATCGCGTTGATAGCGCCGGGTATTCGGGTGGCTCGCTTAAGACAGGCAGGCGCACGATGGCCAGCCCATCTTGCGCCGCATACGCCGCATATACGACGAAACCTTCACTGATGTCGCGCCGGTCCGAGCCCCACAACGCAGCAAGCCGGTCTCCGGCGTCCGCAAAGACCCGTGCAATCGAAGTCCACTGCGATTCAGTCGCCGTGGCAATGCGCACTGGCATCGCCCCCGCCAGTGACCGAAATTGCAAGTCGGCTTCCGTCATGTACCTCCTGCGATCAGCCGTGCCGCCTGCTGATACCAGTTGTCGAGGTAAGGAGGGATGTAAAGGCCGAACATCAGTGCCAAAGCGAGGTGCGTGAACACCGGAATGAGCGCGGGCGGATGCGCGAGCGGTTTCACCGTGGTTTCGCCAAAGACCATCGGCTGCACCTTGCCCAGCACTGAGGCGAACGCCACGCCCAGCGATAACAGCAGCAGCGGAGTGGCCCACGGAAAGTCGCGCATCGCAGTTGTCAGGATCAGAAACTCGCTGGCGAACACGCCGAACGGTGGCATGCCGAGGATCGCCAACGTGCCGAGCATCAGACCCCAGCCGACGGTAGGGTTGCTGCGGATCAGACCACGAATGTTGTCCATTACTTGCGTGCCCGCCTTTTGCGCAGCATGACCAACCGTAAAAAATATTGCCGACTTGATCAGCGAGTGCACCGTCATGTGCAGCAGTCCGGCAAAGGCGGCGATCTGGCCTCCCATGCCAAACGCAAACGTGATCAGGCCCATGTGCTCGATCGACGAGTACGCGAACATGCGCTTCACGTCGCGCTGGCGCGATAGAAAAAACGCGGCCAGCACGACCGAAAGCAGGCCGAAGCCAATCATCAGATCGCCCGCGAAGCGCGTACCGAGCGCCCCATCGGTCAGTATCTTGCATCTGAGGATCGCGTACAGCGCAACGTTAAGCAGCAGTCCGGACAGCACGGCAGAAATCGGGGTTGGACCTTCGGCGTGCGCATCCGGCAACCAGTTATGTAACGGCGCCAGCCCCACCTTCGTGCCATAGCCGATCAACAGAAAGACGAAGGCGAGAGCCATCACCGTTGGTTCGAGTGAAGTCTTTACGGCGTCCAGGTTGGTCCATAGCAGGCCATTGCCTTCGGCACCAATCACGCGCTCGGCAGCGAGGTACAGCAGGATCGTTCCGAACAACGCCTGGGCAATGCCGACGCCGCACAGGATGAAGTACTTCCATGCGGCCTCGAGGCTCGCCGGCGTGCGGTAGACGCCCACCAGCAACACCGTCGTTAGCGTCGCGGCTTCCATCGCCACCCACAACATCCCCATGTTGTTGGTCAGCAGCGCCAACAGCATCGTGAAGGTGAACATCTGGTACATGCTGTGAAACAGGCGCATGCGCGGCGGGGTCATCTTGCCGTGATCGCGCTCGATGCGCATGTACGGACGCGCGAACAGCGCCGTGGTGAACGCCACGAATGCGGTCAGCGTGACCAGAAAGACATTCAGCGAGTCGACGAAGAACTGCTGCTGCAACACGAGGATCGGCCCGTCCGCGATGATCTGCGCCGTCAGCACGGCGGCGGCGACGAAGGTTGCAAAGCTGAATCCGACATTGACCTCGGACGCGCGGTCGCGGTGTCCGATCACGCCCAGCACGGCGCCGCCTGCGAGCGGAATGCCAAGAACGGCGAGCAGGGCCTCCACTACTCCTCCTTCAGCTTTTCTAGGTGCCGGATGTCCAGGCTGTCGAATTGCTCGCGGATCTGGAACATGAACACGCCGAGGATGATCATGCCGACCAGCACGTCCAGCGCGATGCCGAGTTCGACGACCATTGGCATGCCGTAAGTCGCGCTCGTGGCAGCAAAGAAGAGCGCGTTTTCCATTGCGAGGAAACCGATCACCTGCGGAATCGCCTTGGTGCGGGTGATCATCATCAGGAATGACAGCAGCACGCACGCCAGCGCGATGCCTAAAGTGCCGCGTGCGATCGACACCGACAACTCGGAGATCGGCAGCGCCAGGTTGAAGGCGAAAATCACCAGCACGATGCCCAGCAGCATCGTGGTGGGGATATTGATCAGCGTCTCGACGTCCCAGCGCACGTTCAGGCGCACGATCAGACGGTGCAGTAACCACGGCATCATCACCACCTTCAGTACGAAGGTCAGCGCCGCCGAGTAGAACAGATGCGGTTGCGCGGTGAAGTAGGCCATCACGGTGGTCGACATCACGAGCGTCGCGCCCTGCAACGTGAAAAGCTGAATCAACGAAAGTACGCGCCGCTGCGTCAGCAGCGCGAACGACAGTACCAGCAGCACCGCCGCGAACAGATTGATCAGTTGTGAGACCAGCGCGGACACGTTTCTACGCCTTCAGCAGAAAGCGGACGAGGATGCCGATCACGGCCAGCAGAAAGGCGCCGGCGAGGAATTCGGGCACACGGAAGATGCGCATCTTGGCCGATAGCGTTTCGATCAGCGCCAGCGCCGCGCCGCCAATGATCAACTTGATAACCAGGGAGGGCGCCGCGAGCAGTATTCCGATCGGGTCGTCGACCGTAGCGATGCCCCACGGGACGAACAGCGCCACGCCGATGCACGAGTAGGCGAAAAGCTTCAGGCTCGCAGCCCACTCGATCAGCGCCAGATGCCGGCCTGAATATTCGAGGATCATTGCCTCGTGGATCATCGTCAGCTCGAGGTGCGTCGCCGGGTTATCGATTGGCACGCGCGCGTTTTCTGCGAGCGACACCATCGTGAACGCGACGCCGGCAACAGCGAGGCTCGGCAGGATTGCGAATTCTTGGTGCGCGATCGTCTGCACGATGCTGGCCAGTGAGGTCGACTGGGTGAGGGACGAGGCGGTGAAAAGCACCATCAGCAGCGCTGGCTCGGCCAGAAAGCCGACCAGCATTTCACGACGCGCGCCGAGCGTGCCGAATGCGGTACCGATGTCCATTGCAGCCAGCGACATGAACACGCGGGCAAGCGCAAACAGCCCGACCAGCGCGATCGCATCGGCCGCGGGCGCGAGCAGCAAATCGGTCGAAAGGCTCGGCACGATGCCGCACGCAAGCACCATCGCGCCGAACACGAGGTACGGCGTGGCGCGGAATAGCGGGCTCGCGTGTTCTGCAACGATCGACTCTTTGTGAAAAAGTTTGTGCAGCGTTCGATAGGGCAGCAACAGCGGCGGTGCGCTCTTGTTCTGCAGCCAGGCGCGACATTGGTTGACCCACCCGGTCAGCAGTGGCGCGCCGAGGACCGCCAGTGCGAGCGCGAGCAACTGTGCCAGTACGCTGTACAAGCTCATCGGAACACCAGCACCAGCATCACCAGCAGCGTGATGAAGCTGTACAGCAGATAGGTTGCAATCCGACCCTGCTGCAGCAGGCCGACGATGCGTGACGCCGCCTCGGCAATGCGGGCGATCGGCACATAGAGCCATTGCCAGAAGTGATCGGTAACGACGAGTCGGTACGAGGGCTGCGCATCGAACGGGCTCGGAAGGTGCCGTTCAATGCGGAAAAAGGGGTCGAATACCAGGCGGATCGGTTGGCCGAACCCCTCGGCCGTGTCCTGCATGCGCGCGTTCAGCAACGGGAAGCCACAGTCCCACGGGGGAGCGCGTCGCGCTCGCCCGTGATAAAGCGCACGAACGAGCAGGAAGGTCAGTGCGAAGCTCCCGGCAACGAGCAGCAGGAACAACAGCGGGCTGTAGCTCGCGCGCTCCGCTGCCACTGGCGCCAGGAAGAGCCATCCATTGGCGGCCACCTGCGGGCCGACGCCGTCGCCGACAAGCACTCGCGTTACCGGATCGATCAGCGCGATCACCTGCGCCGGAAATAGGCCTAATAGCAGGCAGCCGGCCGCCAGCCAAACCAGTCCGCCGCGCTCTAAACGGGCCGCGTCATGCGCGCCAGCCAGGTTCGGCTCGCGTGGCTGACCAAGGAAGATCACACCGAAGAACTTCACCATCACATAGGCGCCCAATGCGGCGACGAGCGCGACACCGGCTGCGACGACGGGCAGCAGCATGTTCACGAAGGTGCTCGGCAGCCCAAGCGTGAACAGAAAACTCTGCAGCAGCAGCCACTCCGATACGAAACCATTCAGCGGCGGCAGGCCCGCCGCTGCCAGTGCGCCGGTTAGCGCGAGCCAGCCGACCCACGGCATATAGCGCAGCAGGCCGCCCAGCTTGCCGAGGTTGCGCTCGCCAGTGGCATGCAGGACCGCGCCGGTGCTGAGAAACAGCAGGCTTTTGAAAAAGGCGTGGTTCAGCGCGTGGTAGAGCACGGCGGTCAGCGCGAGCGCCGCGAGGGCAGACGTGCCGTAGCTGACGAATAGCAGCGCCAGTCCGATTCCGATCAGCAGCAGCCCGATATTTTCGATCGACGAATAGGCAAGCAACCGCTTCATATCGGACTGGATCGCGCTGAAGACCACGCCGAACAGCGCGGTGACGAGACCGAGGATCAGTGCCAGCACGCCCCACCACGCGAGCTGAAGCTGCAGCACTTCGAAGCCGATCCGCAGCAGCCCATAGATTGCGGTCTTCAACATCACGCCGCTCATCAACGCCGACACTGGCGACGGCGCAGCCGGATGCGCTTCAGGCAACCATATATGCAGTGGAACGATGCCCGCCTTCGCACCGAAGCCGAATAGCGCAAGCACGAACGCGACCGATGCCCAGAAGGGCGTTAGCTCCTGCGCCCGCATGTTGGCAAAGGTGTAGTCGCCCGTGTTCGCCTGCAACACGCCGAAACACAGCAGGATCGCGAGCGCTCCGATGTGCGCGATTAGCAGGTACAAGTAGCCGGCGCGTCGGATTTCGGGGATCGTGTGATTGGCTGTGACCAGAAAGAACGAAGACAGCGCCATTAGCTCCCACATCACCATGAAGACGTAGGCATCGTCGGCCAGCATGATCAGCGCCATGCTGGCGACGAAGACGTGATACTGCAGGCACAACAGACCCGGCGGAGTGCCTTCGCCCTTGCGAAAGTAACCGGCAGCGAAGATCGAGATGCCGGCCGTTGTACCGCCGAACAGGAATAGAAAGAACGCGGACAGCGGGTCGAGGCGCAAGTGAAAAGGCAGCCCCGGCAAACCGAGGGGCAGTATCGCGATTTGAGGCACGGAAAATAGCGCTGTCAGCGCCGTCATCGCGATTAGTAGGCTCAACGCCGCGCCAAGCGGAAACAACACGCGCGCAACGAGGAACAAGTTGTGCGGTCGCACGACGCCGGCCCCGCCGACGGCGAGCAAAAGCGCGACACACGCGAGTATCCAGTCGATGGGCAGCAACTGCGCCAGGCTCGTCACGAGTGTCGTTGCCGTTCGGCGCTACTTCACTCGCATGCCCGGCTGTGCACCTTGATGCGGGTCGAGCAGGTAAAGCCCCGGATGCTGTTTTTCGTCACCATGGCTGGCAGCGAGCACCATGCCCGCGCTGACGCCGAACTTCATCTTGCGCGGCGCGAGGTTCGCAACCAGCACGGTCAGCTTACCGACCAGGTCCTCGGGCTTGTAGGCGGACTTGATGCCGGCGAATACGGTTCGATTTTCGCCATCGCCGACATCGAGCGTTAGTCTGAGCAGCTTATCGCTGCCGTCAACAAGCGCCGCATCGGTG
>Ga0137428_1000804_pt1 | contig 12957 bp, 13 predicted proteins | sample EasRivERMZT718_2_FD_102305 | JGI IMG/M metagenome (GOLD analysis project Ga0137428, IMG submission 102305) | Soil microbial communities from meander-bound floodplain in the East River, Colorado, USA - East River MetaG ERMZT718_2 | ecosystem: Environmental > Terrestrial > Soil > Floodplain ...
GCCGACCGCCTCGCCCTGGCGCCCCGGGGGCGAAGCCGCGTAGAGGAGGGACATGATGACCGGCTGCGCGCTGCCGAGCCCGAGGCCGAGCACGAACGACAGCAGGAGCAGCGGCGGCACGCTCTGGGCGAACGGGAACAGCAGGTAGCAGGTCCCCGAGATTCCGAGCGCCGCGAAGATGATCACCCATTGTTTGAGTCGCTTTATTAGAACCGGCATCGCGAGCCGCACGGTAAGGGTCGCCAGCGCGAACGTCGAGAGAATGACGCCGATCGCGGCGGCCGAGAGGCCGATGCGCGCGCCGTACAGCGGGACGATGAAGGTGTAGAGGTCCCAGCCGGTGGCGAGCAGCAGGCTCACCCAGAAGGTCTGGCGCAGCCCGGGGATGCGCAGCAGGTCGAGCACGCCCGCGCGCTTGGCGAGCGGGACGTGCTCCGGGCGCGGCAGCGGCGCCTTGCGCACCCACAGAAGCGCGAGGGCGATGGCCGGAAACATGGCCAGCAGCGCGAACGCCTTCGCATGGCCGAGCCCGTCGATCGCGTACCCGGCGACCAGCGGCCCGATCGAGTTCGAGATCGAGAAGCCGAGCGCCAGCCACGAGAAGTTCACCGCGCGCTGCTCGGGCGAGCCGTGGGCGCCGAACACGCTGTTCATGGCGATGTGCACGTACATGAAAGAGACGCCGAGCAGGCTGGTGGAGAAATAGAGGGTGACCAGGGACGGAAAGGCGAAAGGCAGCGCCGCAGCCAGGGCGAGCGCTCCCATCGAGACCTCGAGCGGGCGCAGCGGTCCGGTGCGGTCGATGAGGCGCCCGGCGCTGACCGAGAGGAACGTCGGCAGCAGCGCGAACAGCGACATCAGCACCCCCACGGTGAACTCCGAGGCCCCGAGCTGCAGCGCGAACAGCGTCGTCGTCATCCGGCAGCCGACGAAGGCCAGGTGCCCGAGCGCGTTCAGGGCGACGAAATAGACGATCTCCACTACGGCGATCTCTCGCGGGGTCTCCAGACGGTCATCGCGACGCCGGCGCAGGTCACGGCGATGCCGGCGAGCGCGAGCGCGCTCGGCACCACGCCGAACCCTGCAGCTTCAAGCGCCACGGCGAACACCGGCGGAAGGTACATCATGCTCGTCACCCGGGTGGCTTCGCCATGGCGCAGCAGGTAGTAGAGCACGCTCACCCCGAGCAGCGACGCAAAGATCACGAGGGCCGCAATCGCGCTCCACAGCGTGAGCGAGCTCGTGAACCGAAAGCCCTCGAAGGCGAGCGCGAGCGGGGCCAGGACTGCCACGGACGCGGCGAACTGCACGGCCGCGGCGGCCCGCAGATCCGCCCTCGGAGAAAAATGCCTCTGGTACAGCGTGGCGGTCGTCACCCCCGCGAGGGCGATGAGCGTGCCGAGCAGGCTGCCGACGGTCACCTCGCGGATGTCGAGCTGGTGCCCGACCACCAGCGCCACGCCGGCCAGGCCGACGAAGACCCCAGTCCATTGCCCTGGATGAACCTTTTCGTTAAGAAAGCGAGAGGCGAAAAAGGCGGTGATCAGCGGCTGGCAGGAGATGACCAGCGCCGCCACGCCGGCCGACATGCCGAGGTACTGCGCATAATGGCTGCCGCCGAGCTGCACCACGTGCATGAGCAGCCCGGCCACGGCGAGGTGCGCGAATCCAGCCGGTGTTCTGGGCCACACCGGCCGCCAGATGAGGACGATCGGCGCGAGGCACAGCAGGCCGAAGCAGAAGCGCAGCGTGAGGAAGGTGAACGGCGGCGCGTACTGCAGCCCGGCCTTGGTGAAGACGTAGCCGCCGCCCCAGACGGCGACGAAATACCAGGCGAGCAGCGCCGACTTAAAGGCGGGTCCTCAGAGGTGGGTCCTCAGCAACTCGTAGAGTGCGTCGGGCTCGACCGGCTTCTGCAGCAGCGCGCGCACGCCGGCCGCGTCGAGCTCCTCCTTTTCCACCCGGTCGCTGTTGCCGGTGTAGAGCACCACGGGCAGGCCGGGGTGCGAGGCGGCGATCTCGCGCGCGATGTTCATCCCGGTGATGCCGGGCATGGTCTGGTCGAGGATCACCAGGTCCGGAGGCTCGCGCGCGATGCGCTCGAGCACCCCGGCGGGGCTCGACATCGCGCTCGCCTCCAGCCCCCAGCTCTCGAGCAGCTCGCGCATGAACTCGCCCACCGCCTTCTCGTCGTCGACCACCAGCACGCGCCCGCGCAGCGGGTTTCTGATCCTGCTTGAGGGCTTTTCGGGACTCGGCGCAGGGACATCCCCTGCATGAAGCGGCAGGAGGATGCGGAAGCGGCTGCCGGCGCCGGGCGCGCTCTCGACCAGGACATGGCCTTTGTGCTCGTGCACGATGCCGTGCACCGTGGCGAGCCCCATGCCGCTGCCGCGCCCCACCTCCTTGGTGGTGAAGAAGGGCTCGAACATCCGTTCCAGTACGGGCGGCGCGATTCCGGGACCCGAGTCCGCGACCGACAGCTCGGCGAACTCTCCCCGGAAGCGCTTGCGGCAGCTCGCGCACACCGCCTTCTCGCGCAGCGCGGTGGTGCGCACCGCGACCTCGATGCGCCCGAGGCCGGCCATGGCGTCGCGCGCGTTGATCGAGAGATTCAGCAGCACCTGGTCGAGCTGCACCGGGTCGAGCATCACGGCCGGAGTTTTTTCGAGGAGGGTCTCGATTTCCAGCGACGCAGGAAGCGAGGAGCGCAGCAGCTTCAGCGACTCGGCCACGGCGTCGGCGAGCGCGAGCGGCCGCGGCGAGGCGCGCTGGCCGCGGCTGAAGGTCAGCATCTGCTGGATGAGATCCCTCGCCTGGCGCGAGGACGCGAGCGCCTTGTCCAGGTAGCCCGAGAGCTTGGCGTCGCGCGTGGCGGTGTCGCGCTCCGAGGCGAGCACGATGTAGCCCATGATCGCGGCGAGCAGGTTGTTGAAGTCGTGCGCCACGCCGCCGGTGAGGTGGCCGAGCGCCTCCATGCGCTGCGCCTGGCGCAGGCGCGATTCCAGCGCCTTGCGCTGCGTGATGTCGCGCGCCATGCCGAGTGCGTGCGGCTGGCCGCGGTAGACGATCGGCACGGCACGCATCTCGACCACGAAGCGCGAGCCGTCCTTGTGCTGCCCCTCGACTTCGAACCGCACCGACTCGCCCGCAATCACCCGGCGGTGCATTTCCTTGGCGAGCGCGAACTGCGACGGGCCGGCGAACATCCAGCGGTTCGCGCTGATGACTTCCTCGCGCGCATATCCGCTGATCTCGAGAAACGCCGGGTTGACGTCGACGACCCGCGCCTCGGAGTCGCGCAGCACCAGGGCATCCGCCGCGGCGTTGAAGATCGCCCGGTACTGCTCCTCGCTCGCCCGCAGCTCGGCCTCGCCGCGCTTGCGCTCGCTGATGTCGCGGCCGATGTAGAGCACGTGCGGCTTGCCGCGGAACTGGATCGCGACGCCGCGCAGCTCCACGTCCCGGCGCGTGCCGTCCTTGCGCACGCGCACGGTCTCCACCATCACCGTTTCGCCCGCCAGGGCCTTCGTGTGCAGCGCCCGGAGCTGCTGGTACATCTCGGGCGGGTTGGCGACCACGCGGTCGAGGCCGATGACCTCGTCGCGGGTATAGCCGCTCATCGCCTCGTAGGCCGGGTTTACGTCCACGATGCGGAAGTCGGCGTCGCGCAGCACCAGCGCGTCGGCCGCGGCATTGAACACCGCCCGGTACTGCTCCTCGCTCGTGCGCAGCAGCTCCTCGGAGCGCTTGCGCGCGGTGATGTCGCGGCCGATGTAGAGCACGTGCGGCCGCCCCTCGTGCAGAATCGGCACGCCGCGCGTCTCGATGTCGAAGCGCGAGCCGTCCTTGCGCCGCGCGAGCGCCTCGAACATCACCGGCTCGCCGGCGAGCGCGCGCGCGTGCATGGTGCGCACGCGCTCGGTGAGCTCGGGCGGGCTCATGGTGAGGTCGCTCCTGCCCAGCGCCTCCTCGCGCGGCCGGCCGCTCATCTTCTCGTAGGCGGGGTTGACGTCGACGACGCGGAACTCGGAGTCGCGCAGCACCATCGAGTCGGCCGCGGCGTTGAAGATGGCGCGGTATTGCGCTTCGCTCGAGCGCAGCGCCTCCATCGTGTCCTTGCGCTTGCCGTGCTCGAGCTCGGCGGCCGCGCGCAGCGCGAAGATCTTGAGGATCGCCTCGCACAGCGCGACGTTGCGCAGGCGCTTGCGGTGCATGGCGCCGATCAGGCCGAGCGGCGTACCGGCGGCGTCGTTCAGCGGATAGGCGGCGTAGCTTTCCAGGCCGAGCTTGCCGAGGAGGTCGTCCTCGGGGAATGCCTTGCGCGCGCCCGCCGGCACGCAGCGGAACTCGCGCCCGACCACGGCCGCGCAGGGGGTGCCTTCCAGGGCGTAGGTGAACGGGGGGCGGATGCGGCCGTCGAGCGAGAAGGCGAGCATGCGCATTTCCGAGCGCGCCGGGTCGGCGAACACGGCGATGAAGCCGATGTCGACGCCGAGGATCTCCGCGACCCCGCTCGCCAGCCGGTCGAACACGCCGCCCCCCTCGGCGGCCGACACCGCGAGCGCTGCTCGGCTAAGGGCGTCGTTCATGTGCGGCCAGTGTAATAGCGCCGCCGCCGGGCGGCAGCCCCCTGTTACAGGACGGAAACGATTGAAACCGGGCGGTTACTTGTCAGCGGGGATGAACATGTACCCGGCCCCGCGGACGGTCCGGATCGACCGGGGATGCGCCGGATCCTCCTCGATCTTGCGCCGCAGCCGGGTGATGCGGATGTCGATCGAGCGGTCGAACGGCTCCCACTCGCGGTTGCGCGTCAGCGTCAGCAGCCGGTCGCGCGACAGCACCTGGTTCGGGTGGTCGATCAGCGCCTTGAGGAGCTCGAACTCCATCGCCGTGATCGCGATCTCGCGGCCCTTGGCGTCGCTCAGCGTGCGCGATTTCAGGTCGAGAAAACAGCGGCCGACGCAGACCTTGCTTCCGGAGGAGGACTTCTTCTCGGTCTTGCCTTCCAGGCGGCGCAATACGCTCTTCAGCCGGGCGCGCAGCTCGCGCGGGTCGAACGGCTTGGCGATGTAATCGTCGGCGCCCACCTCCAGCCCGGCGACGCGGTCGACCACGTCGCCCGCGCCGGTCACCATGATGATGCCGACGTCGTGGCGCTCGCGCAGGTAGCGCGCGAGGGTCAGACCGTCCTCTCCCGGCAGTCCGATGTCGAGCAGCACGATCGCCGGCACGCCGCGCTCGAGCTCGGCGCGCATCGCCTGGCCGCTCGCTGCCTGGCGCACTTCGTAGCCATGCGCGCCAAGGTACTCCGCCAGCATCTGACGCACGGCCGGGTCGTCGTCGACGACGAGGACGCGGGTTGCTCCCATGCGCCCAGTATACAAGGCCGAAACAAACTGTTTCCCAAACGAAATCGCGGCGATACCCGCGCGCCCTACGCTGCCGCCATCGCAACTACCGTAAGGGAGAAGCACCGTGAAGAGAATGTTCAGGCTCGCCGTCGATGCTTTCATGGCCGTGCGGATGCAGCGCGCGCACGCCAAGCTGGTCGAGCAGCTCGACGAGCGCACCCTGCGCGACATCGGCATGGACCTCGAGGCCAACCGCGCGCGCGAGCGCGACCGGCTCGCCATGAGGTTCGGGGGGTACTGATGAACCACGAGTACCTGGCGCTCGGCGCCGTGCCCATGACGCGCGGCAGCGTGCTGCGCATCGAGGACGGCTGCGACGTCCTGATCTACGTCTGGGAAGGCGAGCTCTGGATTACGCAGGAAGGCGATGGGCGCGACCGCTGCCTCGCCGCCGGCGCCTGGTTCCGCCTCGACCGTAACGGCGTCGCCGTTGCGCAGGCGACCCAGCGCAGCATCATTACCCTGACCGCTCCCACGCCGGAGCTCTTTGCGCGGCGCATCACCGTGGGTCAGGTCGAGCTTTATTCGGCGGCGAACGCAAAGGTGTCGCCCGGCGCGCTGCTCGCCCGCTTCTGGACGAGGCTGTTCGCGCCGCACGCTCGGCCCACCACGGCGGGGCTATGACCCCGAGACAGATCGCGCTGGTGCAGGACAGCTGGAAGCGGGTCCTCCCCCTCGGGGACCAGGCGGCCGAGCTCCTGTATGCGCGCCTGTTCGCGCTCGACCCGTCGCTCGAGCGGATGTTCAAGGGAGACATGCGGGTGCAGGGACGCAAGCTCATGGCGATGGTCTCGGCCGCCGTGAGCTCGCTCACGCGGCTCGACAGCATCGTCCCGGTCGTGCAGGCGCTCGGCCGGCGTCACGCCGGGTACGGCGTCGAGGAGCGGCATTACGCCGTCGTCGAGGAAGCGCTGGTGTGGACGCTGGAGCAGGGCCTGGGCGCCGGGTTCACGAAGGAAGTGGAGGAAGCGTGGCGCACCGCGTACGGGCTGCTCGCGACCACGATGAAAACCGCAGCAAACCAACCGGAGGCAAGCCATGCAGCTGAGCTCGCAGCATCCTGATACCCACCGCTACGCCAAGAGCATCGAGGTTTCCAGGCGCGTGCGCTTCGACATCGAGCGCGACGTGATCCGCGGCCGCACGCTCGACGTGACGAAGAAGTTCCTGCCCGACGGGCTCTCCAAGGCTGATCGGCTTGAATTCCTGTCCGGGGCGCAAGCGCGCCTGATGAGCCAGATCCAGGGCCGCACCTACGCCAACATGTTCGGCCTGGTCGAGCGCTTCATCGGGCCCAAGGTGAGCGAGATCAGCCGTGACCATTGGCTTGGCGACCAGACCGCGTTCGAGGCGCTGGTCCGTTTCACCGAGGAGGAGCTCAAGCACCAGGAGCTTTTCCGGCGCATGGAACGCCTGGCCGGAAAGGACATGCACGCCGGCTACCGCTTCCTGCCGCAGCCGAACGACGTGGCGCGCGCGGTGCTCGCAAGATCGACCTGGGCGGTGCTCGCGCTGATCTGCCATATCGAGCTGTTCGTGCTCGCGCATTTCCGCGAGTCGATCGAGCCCGACCCGGCGCTCTCCGAGCTGTGGAAGGACGTTTTCATGTTCCACGCGCGCGAGGAGTCGCAGCACGCGATCCTCGACGAGCTCGAATGGAAACGCGAGGACGCCAAGCTCGGGCCGGCCGAGCTCGACCAGGGGGTGAACGACCTCATCGACCTCGTCGCCGCGGTAGACGGCATCCTGCAGATGCAGGCCAAGGCCGACAGCGACTACTTCCTGCAGTCCTGCGGCACGACCTTCGACGAGGTCCAGACCCGAAGGATCCGCGACACGATGCTAGCGGCCTACCGCTGGCAGTACATCGGCTCGGGCGTGCAGGACGAGCGCTTCCAGAAGATCCTCGGCGGCATGGTCACCGACGCGCAGATGGCGCGCATCGGCGCCGCGCTCAAGCCGATCCTGGAAAGCTGATGCTCGACCTGCGCGGTTGCGTGGTCAGCGGCGCCTCGCCGCGGGCCCTCGAGCTCTACGAGCGCTCGCTGGCGAGCCTGTGGCTGCAGCGCAGCGACTCACTGGAGCTCGCGCGGCAGGCGGCGGCGGAGGCGCCGGCGTTCGTCGCCGCGCACCTGCTCGAAGCGAACCTGCTCGCCTGCAGCCGCGATCCGCGCGACTTCGAGGCCGCGGGCTGGGCGTTCGCGAGGCTGCATGAGCTGCGGATGAACCCGCGCGAAGCCGCGCACCGCGCGGCGCTTGCCGCCGCGATCGACGGCGACTTCGCGGGTGCCTGTCAGCTCTACGACCGCATTCTCGAGGAATACCCGCGGGACGCGCTCGCCCTCTGGGCGGCGCTGACGATGGACTATTACCTCGGCGACTCGCAGGCGCTGCGCGATCGGCCCGCCCGCGTCCTGCCGCATTGGTCGGCCTCGGTTCCCGGCTATCACGCGGTGGTCGCGATGCACGCTTTCGGGCTCGCAGAATGCGGCGACTACGCGGCGGCCGAAGACGCGGCGCTGCGCGCGCTCGAGCTCGAGCCGCAGGACGTCCGGGCGGAGCACGCGCTGCTACACGTCCTCGAGATGCAGGGAAGGGCATTGGAAGGCCTGCGCCGCGCAGTCAACCATCCCGTGAACCACATCTGGTGGCACCGGGCGCTCTTCTACTTGCAGCTCGACCTTCCGGAAGAGGCGCTCGCGCTGTACGACCGCCGCCTGCGGTTCGACAACCTGCCGGACCTGATCGACGCTTCGGCGCTGCTCTGGCGGCTGCGGCTCGCCGGGGTCAAGGTCGGCGAGCGCTTCGTGCCGTTGGCGGCGCGCTGGTCGCAGCATGCCGAGGACGCGTACTGCGCGTTCAACGACCTGCACGCGATGATGGCGTTCGCCGGCGCGCAGCGCTGGGACTGGGCGCAGCGCCTGCTCGCGGCGCAGGAGCGGCGCATCGCCCGCGCGGCCGGCACCAATCACGACATGACCCGGCTGGTGGGCTACCCGGCGTGCCGGGCGCTCGCCGCATTCGGGCGCAACGATTTCAGGGGCGCGGACGTGCTGCTGCGTTCCCTTCCTCCGGTCGCGCACCGCATCGGCGGCAGCCATGCGCAGCGCGACATTCTGATGCTCACCCGGGCGGCCGCGCTGCGCCGCCTGCAAGGATTTCAAGGAGACTTTCGTGCGTCCTTCGCGTCGCGACGCCTTGCCGCAGCTTGACGGCGGCCTGTTCATCACCGACGGCGGCATCGAGACGTCGCTCATCTTCAACGACGGGCTCGAGCTGCCGGATTTCGCCGCGTTCGACCTGCTGCGGCGCCCGGGCGGCGAGCCCGCGCTGCGCAAGTACTTTCGCGCCTACGCCCGCATCGCCGCGCGCTTCGAGGCTGGCCTGATCCTCGAGAGCGCCACGTGGCGCGCGAGCGCCGACTGGGGCCTGCGCCTGGGCTACGACCCGCGCGATCTCGAGGAGGTGAATCGGCGCGCGATCGCGCTGCTCGAGGGCATCCGCGACGAGCTCAAGGAGACGAGCACCGTCACGGTGATCAGCGGTTGCATCGGGCCGCGCGGCGACGGCTACCAGCCCACGCGCGTGATGGGGATCGAGGAGGCGCGGGGCTACCACCACGCCCAGATCGACGCCTTGGCCGCGACCGCCGCCGACATGGTGAGCGCCATCACCATGAACTACGCGCAGGAGGCGGTCGGCATCGCCCTGGCGGCGAAGGACGCAAGCATGCCGGTGGCGGTCTCCTTCACCGTCGAAACCGACGGCAGGCTGCCCACCGGGCAGCCGTTGCAGGAGGCGATCGAGCAGGTAGAGGCGGCGACGCGCTCATACCCCAGCTACTACATGCTGAACTGCGCGCATCCCGAGCACTTCGAGAAGGTGTTGCGGGGATCGTGGACGGCGCGCATCCGGGGCCTGCGGGCCAACGCCTCGCGCCAGAGCCACGCCGAGCTCAACGAGTCGGCCGAGCTCGACATCGGCAGCCCGCCCGAGCTCGGCGCGCAGTACGCCGAGCTCAGGAAACACCTGCTGCCGCGCCTGAACGTGATGGGCGGCTGCTGCGGCACGGACCACCGCCACGTCGAGAGCATCGCCGCGGCGTGCGCGCCGCTCTTCCGGGCTGCGGCCTAGCCATGGAAACCGTCATCCTGCTGCACAGCTCCGCATCCTCGGGTGCGCAGTGGCGTGCGCTGGCCGCGGCGCTGGACGGGCGCTACCGCGTCGTCACGCCCGATCTCTACGGCTACGGCGCCACCCCGAACTGGCCGGGGCGCGGAGCGTTCAGCCTGGCGCACGAAGCGGAAATCGTGCATGCGCTCATCGGCGACGCCGGCGAGCCGGCGCACCTCGTCGGGCACTCGTACGGCGGCGCGGTCGCGCTGCATGTGGCGCGGCTGCGCGGCGCCCGGGTGCGCAGTCTGGCCCTGATCGAGCCGGTCGCCTTCCACCTGCTGACCGATCGCTTCGAGATCAATGCGCTCGCGGAAAGCGTCGCGCGCGCGATCGCCTGCGGCGACTACTTCGGCGGCTGCCGATCGTTCATCGACTACTGGAGCGGTCCGGGGAGCTGGGACGCCCTGCCGGCCGCCACGCGCGACGCGATGGCGCCGCGGCTCGCCAAGGTGGCGCTCGATTTTCACGCCGCCCTCGACGAGCCCGCCGGCGTCGGCGACTTCCGCCGGATGTCGGTTCCGACTCTGATCGTCCAGGGCGCGCGCTCGCCGCAGCCGACGCGCCGCATCTGCGAGCTGCTCGCCGATGCTTTGCCCGACGCGTGGGTGAAAACCATCGACGGGGCGGGCCACATGGCGCCGCTCACGCATCGCGATGCGGTCAACGCGGTGATCACCGGGCATCTGGAATTCAACTCAACCCAAGGAGGGAAGCATGCAACGAGTGACGAAAGCCGTGGCAGTGCCGCTGGCGCTTCTGGCCGCCGGATGCGCGAGCACCGCGCGGGTCCCCGATAGCCTCAAGCCGGGCGCGAACGAGTCGCTTGCGCTCGTCGTGGCGGCAACGGGAGTCCAGATCTACGAATGCCGCGACAGCAAGTGGCTGTTCGTGGCCCCGGAGGCCGAGCTGTGGGACGCGCGCGGCCGGAAAATCGGCAGCCACTACGCCGGCCCGCACTGGGAGCTTGCGGACGGCAGCAAGGTGCTCGCCAGCGTGAAAGCGCGTGCCGACGCCCCTGCGGCGGGCGCCATTCCCTGGCTGCTGCTGTCGGCGAAGTCGGTCGGGAGCGAAGGCGCGTTCAGCAAGGTCACGAGCATCCAGCGCGTGGCGACTCACGGCGGGATCGCGCCGGCCGGCGGCTGCAGCCAGCCGGGCGAAGAGGCCCGCGTCTACTACACCGCCGACTACTACTTCTTCACCGCCAACTGAAAGGAAAGCCAATGAAAACGCTGATCGGAGCAATGCTGTTCGTAGTGGTTACGCTGGCCCAGGCACAGGCGCTCGAGGCCGATCTTGACGGCAATGCGAGCGCGCTCGTGGCCTCTGAAATGCGGCCTGCGCCGCAGCCGAAATCGACCCAGGCGAAACGGCAGAACAAGGCGCCGCGGGAGCGCGTCGCATCGCGCTGATCGCTTGGCCGACGCTATGCACTTGAAAAACTGCGCCTGGGTCATGGTCGCCGTATGCACGGCGATGGTCTTCATGGCCTTCGGCGCGATCGGAACCGTGGCGGTGTTCCTCGAGCCGCTCGCCGCCGAGTTCGGCTGGCCGCGCGCCGACGTTTCCGCGGCCTATTCGGTCGCCACGATCGCGACCGGCCTCGGCGGGATTGCGATGGGGCATTTCGCCGACCGCATGCCGGTGCGCCGCGTGGCGCTCTTCGGCGCCCTGGTCCCCGGTGTCGCGTTCTTTTTCCTGTCCGGCCTGCAGACCACCTCGCAGCTTTACGTGCTCCATGCGCTGATGGGCCTGGTGGGCATCGGCGCGATCATGGCGCCGCTCAACAGCCTGTCGAGCCTGTGGCTTGCGCGAAATCCCGGGCTCGCCATCGGCATCGTGTCCGCGGGCGGCGCGGCGGGGCAGGGGCTGGTTCCCTATTTCGCCCGCCACCTGATCCTCACCGAAGGCTGGCGGCAGGCCTACGTCGTCCTGGGCGTGCTGTTCATCGGCTTGATGGTCCCGCTTGCGCTCGTCCTTCGCGACGCGCCGCGCCCGCAGATCGTCCGGCGCCCGAGCACCGGGGGGCCGTCGGCGACGCGTCTGCTCGCGCTGCTCTCGCTCGCGGCCGCGCTGTGCTGCATCTGCATGGCGACGCCGCTCGTGCACGTGGTCACGCTCGGCTCGGATCGTGGCCTCGCGGGCCGCGAGGCCGCCGGCCTGCTCGCGGTCATGATGGTGTCCGGCATGGCGGGGCGGATCGCGTTTGGGCGGATGACCGAGCGCGTCGGCAGCCTGAACACCTACATCGCGGCGTCGGCCGGGCAGACGCTGCTCGCGTTCCTCTTTCCCTACGCCAGCAGCGGCACGCAGCTTTATCTGCTGTCCGCGCTCTTCGGCTTCGTGTTCAGCGGCGCCATGACCTCGTTCCTGCTTTGCGCGCGCGAATACGCGCCCGCGGGCAAGACCGGGCTGTCGATCGGCGTGGTGATGTTCTTCGCCTGGGTCGGCATGGCCGTGGGCGCCTGGCAGGGCGGCCTGTTCTACGACCTCTGTGGAAACTACTTCCCGTCGTTCGCCAACGCCTCTCTCGGCGGCGTGGCGAATTTGCTGGTCCTGGCTCTGCTGGTCCTCTACACCCGAGAAAAAGCGGTCAGACCTGGCCTGGGGCACGCCCCTGCAGCGCCGCAATCCGCACTTCGATCGGCGGGTGGCTAGAGAACAGGCCCGCGAGCTTCGACATTCCCGGCGCGATGCCCGACGCCTTGAACGACTGCGGGAGCTCCGCGGTCTGCAGGCCGCCCAGGCGCGCGAGCGCGGCCACCATCGGCCGCGGCGTGCCGAGCAGCTCGGCCGAGCCGCGGTCGGCGCGGAACTCGCGCTGGCGCGAGAACCAGGCGACGATCATGGAGGCGAGGATGCCGAGCACGATCTGCGCGACCAGCGAGGCGATGAAGAAGCCCGGCCCGACGCCGCGCTCGGTCTTGAAGATCGCCTTGTCCACGATCATTCCCACGACGCGCGAGAGGAAGATCACGAAGGTGTTGACCACGCCCTGAATCAGGGTGAGCGTCACCATGTCGCCATTGGCGACGTGGGCCACCTCGTGGCCGAGCACCGCCTCGACCTCTTCCTTGCTCATCGTTTCCAGCAGGCCGGTGGAAACCGCGACCAGCGCCGAGTTCTTGAACGCGCCGGTGGCGAAGGCGTTCGGCGCACCTTCGAAGATCGCCACTTCCGGCATGCCGATGCCCGACTTCTCGGCGAGCTTGCGCACCGTCTCGACCAGCCAGTACTGGGTGGTGCCTTCGGAGCCGTCGATGACCTGCGCGCCGGTGCTCCTCTTGGCCATCCACTTGGAGATGAGGAGCGAAATGATCGCGCCGGCGAAGCCGACCACCGCCGAGAACACGAGCAGCGACGTGTA
>Ga0137428_1000808_pt1 | contig 12902 bp, 27 predicted proteins | sample EasRivERMZT718_2_FD_102305 | JGI IMG/M metagenome (GOLD analysis project Ga0137428, IMG submission 102305) | Soil microbial communities from meander-bound floodplain in the East River, Colorado, USA - East River MetaG ERMZT718_2 | ecosystem: Environmental > Terrestrial > Soil > Floodplain ...
ACAAAATGTGGAGCCATTATAGTTGATAAAAGAAATAGGATTGTCTCTATCGGCTATAATGGTTTCCCTTCTAAGATTACAGATCATCCTGCTTTATTGCATGATCGGCCAAGGAAACTAGAACGAACGATTCATGCTGAGCTAAATGCCATTCTAAATGCTACGGTTTCATTAGAAGGATGCACGCTTTATGTGCATCCCATGCCATGCTGTAGCCAATGCGCATTGTGTATTATTCAAGCTGGTATAGAAAGAGTGGTGGCACCCAACTTTTATCCAGACAGATGGAGAGAGTCTTTTGAATTGGGTAATCAACTTTTTCGTGAGGCGAAAGTAGATTACTGTTATTATGGAAAAGAATAATGAAGGTTGAAAAAGAAATTACTATACCAGAAAGAAAAGCAATAGTTATTGATTATTATCTTTGTGAGTTTTGTAAGAAAAAGATAAACGAACATCCTAAATCCTATGAACGATATGAAGTTGAAGTTGTTTGTGAGAAAGGAACTAATTATCCTGAAAGTGGTTGGGGGGATAAAACAATCTTAGATATATGTTATGATTGTTTTTTTCAAAAGTTGGTGCCTTGGGCATACTCGCAAGGGGCATCTGTTAGAACTGAAGAATGGGATTATTAATGATGCAAGTGATATCTAGAAATGAGCTACCTAGAAAAGTATGGCAGATAACAGAATTAATGGAAGGATTAAGAGAACCAAGAGATAAGGTTGAACGCAACTTTATTAAATATCATAAAGATAATCCGATAGTTTTTTCACTGTTTGATAGATTTTGTCACGATGTAATATCTTTGGGTTATAATGAATATTCACCGTGGTTTATTATGAATCGGGTGCGATGGGAAACTGATGTTGTAATTAGAGATAGTGCAACTCAATTCAAAATTTCTAATGATTATATTTCTTTATATTCTAGATGGTGGATGGAAAAGAACCCAAAACATCTTGATTGGTTTGAAACGAATATCAGAAAATCTGAACAAATGATACTAGATCAAATAGGAGCGATGATAGAATCCAGAGCAAAAAGTAGAAAAAATGACAATTGTTATTAACTTATTTGGAGGACCAGGCGCCGGCAAATCCACAACCGCAACTGGTGTTTTCTCTAGACTTAAGCAAGCAGATGTTTCATGTGAATATGTTTCCGAATATGCTAAAGACCTTGTTTGGGAAGGCACAACGGAACTTCTAAATAACCAGATACATGTCTTTTCTGAGCAGTTTCGCCGTCAATGGCGCTTGATGAATAAAGTGGATTATATTATTACAGACAGCCCAATTCTTTTGTCAGCAGTGTATTTTGAGTTTTGGTTTGAACGACAACAGAAGCCTAAGTTTCTAACTAATACTTTCGCAAAACAAACAAGAGAATATTTTTTAGCTGCATTCCATCAATTTGACAACATCAATTTTTATATCACACGCACAAAACCATATCATCAGATTGGTAGAATGCAGACAAAAGAAGAGGCACAATTAGTTGATCATGCTGTGTTGAAATACTTAGGAGAAACAAAAACAGAATTTGAAATCACTAATTCTCAGGCAGCAATTGAACGTGTGTCTGGTGAAATTTTTATGAGAGAGATTCACATCCAAGCGCAAAAAGAAGAGGAAGAAGAATAAAAAAATGCCATGTAGTAGTGATGGATATGAGGATGAAGATCGTTATACAAGAGAAATGAAAACCGAACTTGACATGGTTACTCGTATACTTTGTGAAGTTCTAACATTTTATGAAAACGAAGGTAGAGTTTATTTAAGTAAAGAAGCAAAGGAATGGTGGGACAATCATAAAGCAAACGACCTGCGACGTATTGCTCATGAAGAATGGGTAAAAGAACAGGAAAAAAGGAGAGATATGAAAACAATTATTGAACTCAAAACGAAATGGAATTTAGACTAATATGGGAATCGATTGGAACGAGATTTCAGAAAAGGCTAATGGCGGCACAGAACTTATGTGTCGTTATTTGGAGAAGTATCTAGATAAAGAGCTTCTTGATAAGTATCAGATTGTTCCATCTCGGGTAAAGAATCCTCTAGATGAAACGAAGCATCGTGTATTCTATGCCCATGATCTTCCAGGTGACCCAGAATCCCAACATCTAGAAAATGGTGGATGGGATAAATGGCATCGTATTGTTTTTGTTTCACACTGGCAACAACAAGCTTATATTAATCATATGAATCTTCCTTGGCACAAAACAGCTGTGCTTCAGAATGCTATTGACCCTATTGCTGCCGCTGAGAAGCCGAACGATGTTGTCAGGATCATTTATCATACAACACCGCATCGTGGCCTAAACATTCTTGTTCCTGTCATAGAAAAACTTGCCGAAGAATACAAAGAGAAAATTCACCTTGATGTTTATTCATCTTTCGCAGTTTATGGATGGGAAGAAAGAAACAAGCCATTTGAGGAACTTTTCAATAAAATTCGTAATCATCCTAATATGACTTATCATGGAGCAGTTTCTAATAAAGATGTACATGAGGCGTTGAGAAAGGCCCATATTTTTGCCTATCCATCTGTCTGGCCGGAAACGAGTTGCATTTGTCTTATGGAAGCAATGAGCGCTGGACTTCTTTGTGTCCATCCAAACTATGCGGCACTACCAGAAACCGCTGCCAATTGGACTCACATGTATCAGTTTCATGAAGATGCCAATGCCCATGCCAGAACTTTCTTTGGTGTTCTGAAAGACGTTATTGATTACGTTCTTTCTGATAACTACAAAGACGATGTTAAACTCAAAGGACAAAAGAGTTATGCTGATCTATTCTATTCTTGGGATTTACGCAAGATTCAATGGGAGAATTTTTTGAACAGTTTTTCTCATGAATCAACGGAGCTAAAGAAGGCTCCAATGTTTGTCTACAAAACTTAGGATTAGAAATGCGCACTTGACAATGCACCAAATTTATGCAAAAATGGTTGAGTTGTTGAGCGGAGAGCACCGATGTCAGCCAGCCCACAAGCCATCTCTGATATATTGGTTGAAATTGAAACCAGACTTGATGTTTTCTATAATGCTAACTTTGATTATAGTGCTATTAGTTTTAACAAACCACTAACTGTCATATTTGCGGAAGCAGGAGTGGGCCGGCGTCAAGCTCATGCTATCTTGCAGCGCTATCTTCCTCTTTTGAAGGAAGTATATGATGTGACCTATGAACCTGAAAAGGATGCTGAGCTAACAGAAGCTTATGAAAAAAGAACAAAACAACAACTAAAAGATTACAGCCAATTCGTCTTTGATTTTTGTGGAGAAATCAGAGATTATATGGAAGCAAAGCCAGAGAAAAGAAAGAAAAAAATAAAGTCGGCCAAAGATTTGACACAATTAGTTCAATGGCAAAAAGAAGATACTACACTTAAAATACGTTCTATTGATCCATCTGAAATCATTGGGGCGATAGGATTACTTTGCTACAATACTAAATACCAGACAGTAGCTTTATTCTTGGCCAAGCCAAATGAAGCACTGTCATTTAATAGGACGACACTTATAAACTTTGATGAAGGAAAATCTCTAATAAAGATACTGGATAGTGCGCTAATCTCGCGTATGATGACAGGTAATTTTCAATACGTTATAGAGTATGTCAAAAATCATCCATACACTCCTCGTCATCTTACAGGCCGCATCGGTTCCAACACCTTGCTTCTGAGAGTCTTCAAATGACAGACAAACCAACGACTGGCAAAGTGTCAATCAAGCCCTACAAGTGTGATACTTGCGGACATGAAGCCGAGTTTTCTACAAATCATTGGGGAAGAATTTATAATACACCTTGTAGAGGTTGTGGTCCATCTCGTTCTTGGTCATGCACAGAACCATGCCCCCCAACACATGATTTACCTCCAGAATGGAAGAGTGTAAAACTTAGAGATATTATAGGCAAAGGAACCAAGCATTGAAATTGAGTATAAGTGAAATCCTACAAAAAGCTGATAATCTACCATCTAAAAAAGAAAAGATTGCGTTTCTGAGACAACAATCCAATAAACCTTTCCTAGAGGTTATTCGTCACTTTCTTGATCCAACTATCAAGTTTCTATTACCAGAGAAGGTTACTTACAGCTTCAATGAATTTACGGATTGTGATAGCGTTCTTTATACGAAAGCGCGGGAACTGTATCTATTCGTTGAAGGTGGACACCCAACACTCAAACAAGATCGTCGTGAGAAGCTATGGAGGCTCTTTCTAGAGGCTCTGGCGCCGGCTGATGCTTTATTGATGCTGGAGCTACGAAAAAAAGAACTACCATACAAAACAATCACTGTAGACCTAATCAATGAAGCGTTTCCAGGATTAATAACAACCCAAACAGAAAAGGAAAATACGAACTAACTCATGTCTAAAAGTAGAAATCGTTATAGCTATGACGAAAACGGTTATGACGAATATTATAACAAGAAAAGAAGATTTCAGAATCGTCGCAAATATGCAAAAATAAAAGCCGCAAATCGCAGAAAAAATCTAGAATATAGAGAAAGTGATAGCGACAGAGAAGAATATTACGAGGAGAATTACTAACGTGTGTGTTTATTGTGCTACTGGTGATTGGCCTTGGAGACACGATCCTCCTTGGTATCCGCAGCCTGATCCGCGTCTTCCGCCTCCAGCAATATGGCCTCAACCACAGCCATATCAACCTTGGGACGTTGCTAAGCTAAAAGAATATCTAGAGCTTTTAAAACAAATCAAGGCTCTGGAGGATCAAATAGGAGGATGCCCCTGTCCAGAAGAAAGAGATAAACCAGATCATATCAAAATTCTTCAAGATAGAGTTGATGAGCTACAGGGTAAAATAGCCAAGGTCAAAGAAATTGTTGCAGATTGCCCCTGTGGTAAGACAGATTGCAAGTGTGGAGGCAATTGTTCATGCCAACCTACAAATTCTTAAATCATCAAACTGGTGATGTTTGGACCGAATTCATGTCCATTACTGCTATGGAAGAGTTTCTAAAAGAATGCCCATTTGTTGAGCAATTGGTATATGGTGCACCAGCTATTGTTTCTATGACTGGAACTAAGCCAAAAATAGACGATGCTTTTAAGGATAAATTGAAAGAAATTAAAAAGCGTAACCCAAGGAATACCATAAATACATACTGAAGAGGAGTAACTTCTATTAGGCAAAAACGTTTGACTAAAAAAGAAAAAAAAGCATTACTAACAAAGGCCACGCCTAATACTTCACTTAAACTTCTTACTATAAGACCACTTACTAAAAATCAAGAATTATCATTTGACGCATTTTATGATAACAAACATTTATTTTTACATGGAGTCGCAGGGACAGGGAAATCATTAGTTTCCCTGTTTCTTGCTTTGGATCAAGTGTTATCTGGCCTCTCTGTTCAAAACAAAGTCATTATCGTAAGGAGTGCTGTTCCTAGCCGAGATATAGGATTTCTGCCGGGCAGTGTCAAAGATAAAATTCGCGAGTATGAAGCTCCTTATCGGGGTATTTGTACAGACTTGTTTCAACGTGGCGATGCTTATGATATTCTGAAAAGTAAAAACATTATAGAATTTATTTCAACCTCATTCGTTAGAGGATTGACTATTCGGGATTCTATTGTTATCCTTGAAGAAGTTCAAAACATGTCTTATGGCGAGATTTACAGCGTTCTTACACGTATGGGTAGGAACTGCCGTGTCATCATTTCTGGTGACTATAGACAATCTGATCTAGAGCGTTCTGGTGTTCAGAAGCTCATTCGTGTTGTCAAAAAAATGAAATCCTTCAGCGCAATTGAATTTGGAATACCAGATATTGTTCGGTCGGATTTTGTAAGAGAATTAATTATAGCTTCAAATGAAGATGATAAATGTTCACGCATAACTTATTCCCCAGAACAGAACTAATAAGCTTTGACGATAGAAATGGAAGGCATTATCACCTGCCTGATGGAACAATTGTAGATTCCGTCACAACACGATTATCTAAAACCAAAGAGCTTCCACAAGAATGGATTGCCAAATGGAAGAAACGAGTTGGAGAACAAAAAGCCAATCAAATTCAGACGCAAGCTTTGGCGCGAGGCAACGCAATTCATAATCTTGCTGAAAAATACCTACTAAATGATCCTGATTATGCTAAAGGCGTAATGCCTATTAATCTATCTGACTTTATCAAGATTCGTGATATTCTTGATAAAAACGTTACAGAAGTGCATGGTATTGAAATCCCTCTTTATTCATATGAGTACAAAACAGCCGGTCGCGCTGATCTGTATTGTTTATGGGATCATAAACCAACAATCGTAGATTTCAAGACAGCTAAAAAACCAAAAGAAGAAAAAGATATTCTTGGGTACTTTCTTCAGGCCACAGTGTATGCCTTGATGGCTGGATTGATTTATATTCCCACCAGACAAATCGTTATTATCATGGTTGTTAGTAATGAGCATCCCCAAGTTTTTGTGAGAAATATTGAAGAATTTATTCCTCTAGTCACAAAGATATTCAAGGATGGCAAATAAAGAAATCAAAGTTTACACAAGATATTACAATCCAAAGATATCTAGAGATGAATTGAAGTTCGCCACAAAATTTATGTATAGTCTATTGGTTTCCACAAGAATTCATAATAAGACTATTATCTGGGTTGAATCCAAACCAATTTTTGATAAAGAACAATTGGATGGGTTGACTTATGTAAAATATGATTCTGGGTTTCCTTATCGCCCAAAAAAGTTTCGGATCGTTTTGAATTCCAATCCCGGTAGACGCCAACAACTTCTTGCATTAGCTCATGAATTAGTTCACTGCAAGCAGTTTGCGAAAGGCGAGTTAGGAAATACCTATACAAAGAAAGGTATGACACTCACCAAATGGAAACGTAAGTTTACAAACGAAACAAAATTAGACTATTTTGATTGGCCTTGGGAAATTGACGCACATGGCCGCGAATATGGACTCTATAAACGCTATAGAGACTTCATCAAAAGATATGGTATAAAATTCAAAGCCGATAAAAAAACGAGTTGACTTCTCCTAGTAGTCTAAGTTAAGCTTCCAATCGTGGGGCGGTGCCTGTCGGTTACCCTCAAGCACAGCTGAACTGCGGTAGACTTGTCAAGCGCCGTCTCACATTACTCTTAGCCATAACACCGGGGAGAAATCATATGAAGTGGCTTCTGCGCTGTCATCACTGCAAGCATCACATATTTTTTCTCAAACCAAACTACCCAACAGAAACGCTTTCTCTCATGAATTCTAATGTAACTGTTGTATATCATCCTCATTGTTATTTTGAAAAACAATTATTGGCTCAACATAACTTCTGTATTGATGGGGAATTTACAGTCGTCAAAGAAGAATTCAAGCCTCTAGGAGCAGAGATATGAGCACGTTTCTTTTTATCTATGGTATTGCTGTTGGAGTTGTCTTCGGTTTTATGTTTGGGAGCTTTCTATTCAATGTTTTTGGTAACTATTACAATGAAAACTTTTCATATGGAAAACGAATACAATTAGAATATTGGTTTTTCATTATGGTTTGGTCTGGAGTTGCTACTTATGCATTAGTAACTCCTCCAATGTTGTGGTGGACGATACGCATTCTTGGCGGTATAGGTGTGGTGTTGGCCTCTGTTTATCTTTTTGCCAGCATGTGAGAACCAATATGAAACAGACAGAAGACCATAAAAGAAACGTTCAATGGCTCAAGGAACATGAGAAGGAATATCCATATTTATTATGGATAGAATTAAGTGATCAGGATGATCGTGATAGAAAAACAGGCGATGTTAGTATTTCTGCCAATATTGCTGTTGGTGTGCGCTTATGGGCCTATAAAAGTAGTATGAACCGCGATAGAGATTATCATCATTGTAGGGGGAATAAGAATCTTATAGGTATATCTTGGCCAGATTTCGTTAACTCAAAGACGGATTATATGCAAGCCGTCTATGATATCATCGGGAGGCGTCCATGGTAAATAATACATTAGCTGGGTTCGTTCCTGATGTAAAGTATCAGGATAATTATAATTGGATATTGGATAAAATCAAGACAATCTATCCTTATGCTTGCTGGAGTGGTGTAACTACACCATATGATAAATTTGAAGATGATAATCAAGCTTATGCATCGGTAACAGATACGATGATGATTATTGCAATGAAAACACAAGAAAATATAACTGCATGTATAAAATACCGCAATTCTAAAGGGTTTCAGTGCGGTATTTTCAAGCCAGAACCAAAAGTGGATTGTATGCAAGCTGTTTATGATATTGTAGGAAGAAGACCGTCAAATGTTTGATATATGAAAGTATCTCAAAATTCTTCTAAAAAACGAACAGACAATGGACTTATAATAGAGCGCGGTAAATGTGAATTTTGTCGGCAATGTTGGATTTATGTTGCAGATTCCAAAACTCCTAAAGAGTTTCATGGGAGATGTATCTATGGTGGACCATTTATTGGCAGAGAGGAAATAAAATGACTTTCAAAATTTTGACTTTCGTTTGGATTGGGATTTGTATTTTTTGCGCGATAATGTTATTAACAAGTTGTGCAAAAAATCCAGAAATGATTTGGCTCCAGGAACAAACAGATAGATGCTTTGCTACCTATGGCAAAGCTCATTACAATCATACAGAGAAAATATTTGAATGTTATAATAAACCATTCGCGCGGTATCCGAAGCTTATGTTCAGTGCGAAATACGACCCAAACGTGCAAAGCAAGCTGCCCTAAACAAAGTAGGAACTCACACAGGCACATTTTGTGCGATGAGAACAAAACGGGAACAAACAATGAACAAACGTTCCGTGAACGTGAACAACGTTCTACAAATTATTTTTACAAGGCACTTGACTTCACTCTAGATATGCCCTATCTTTCATACATCAGAGACGTTCACCAAACTAAGGAGTTGGAAATGTCACACAATCTTGAAATGATCCGTGGCAAGGCAGCGATGGCATATGCCGGCGAGACGCCTTGGCATCGGCTTGGCACCAAGGTTTCTAACGACCTGTCAGCCAAAGAAATGCTGATCGCGGCTGGGCTGGATTGGGAAGTGGAAAAGATGCCGCTGTTCTATGGCGATCCAAACAGCGATAAGGTCTTTCGCTCTATGGATGAGGCGTTGGTCCGCAAGTCTGACATGAAAGAATTCTGCACGACTTCCAAGGAATGGAATCCAGTTCAAAATCAATCAGTGGCCGACTTTTTTCATGACTTTGTTGTGGAAGGCCATGCCAAGATGGATACGGCCGGCGCCTTGAATGGCGGCTCCCATATCTGGATGCTGGCCAGATTGGAAGGTGATTTTTCTATCCTCAAAGGAAAAGACACTTTTCGCAAATATCTACTCTTCTCTAATCCCCATATCTATGGTAAGCGTGTTGATATCCGCTTGATTGCAACCCGCGTTGTCTGCGAAAACACAATCATGATGGGCTTGCGGGAAAAGGCGGATTATGAAGTCCGCCTCAATCACTCCAAACCTTTTGATGTGGGTGCTGCACAAGAGGCCATGGGGCTTGCCAATGTCCGTGCAGACCAGTATAAGGAAGTTGCCGCATTCCTTGCCAGCAAGCGTTTCACAGACGCGGAAGTCAAGGCTTATTTTGATGCCATCTTCCCCGTGTCTGAGAAGAGCGAGAGGAAGATTTCTAGGGCGGCTGAGATGGCCACGCTGGCGCTCACCAATCAACCGGGCGCCGAACTTGGAGAGGGAACATGGTGGCAACCTTTCAATGCGGTCACTTTCACCCTGGATCATGTGATCGGCCGCAACCCGGAAACCCGCCTCAATAGCAACTGGTATGGTGCCAACAGAGGCAAGAAGTTGAAGGCCATGGCACTGGCAACAGAGATGGCAAAAGCAGGTAGCAGCAACTAAAAAAAACGGAAGGGGAATACGCCCTCCTAGCTCACAAGGCTAGGAGGGATATTCGTTTGGGTCTTTAATATGATGGTAACACAATTTATTGGTTATGCTGTTATTGCAATAGCAAGTAGTTTTTTTCTCTTTTGGATAATAGCTGAAATGATAGATGCGTTTTCGTTTTACCCACGCCTTAGCACTAGAGAAAAGCAACAAGAAAAGCGACTAAAGAAAGCGAAATTGTTATTAACTTCACATCTTACTCCAGATCAATTAAAATCGTTTGAAACATTATGTTATTTTGTTGTAAAAGGCAATAAAACAGGAAGGACTTATCGTATTAATACAAACTGTGTAAGTATGAACGTACAATGTATAGATGATGGTAACAAGTATTGTGCTATTGTTCCAGATGTACCATGTTGGGATATATATCTTGCTCAGAAAGTTATTATAGAATACGATGAAGATTCTTTTTTGAAAGTGGCTCAGAGGGGAATGCAAGGTTAGCACTCGCTGCGTGTTGTAAAAAAGGAGGACCAAAAATGTGGACCTTGCTCTACATCAGCCTAACAATACATTCACCTCCAAAATACCACCATATTTACTTTTTCTCACAAGAGCGATGTCAAGAAACGGCGAATGCAATCAGAGATAGTTATCCATGGAATGGTCGCATTGAAACTCAAGATATTAAAGATACTATCTGTATGCCCCCAGCGGAAAAAATTCTGAGGAAACAAAAATGACCCCATTTGATTCAAATAAACATATCTATATGATGGCAATGAAGATCACCGATCCTGAAGACGCCAAGCAGTATTTTGAGGCATTGGTGGATAATTGTGTGAAGATAACCAAAGGTAAAAAAACAAGAGATGAATGTATCTCTATTCAGAAATCCAATCTTGGATATTTTGCTGGCTACTATACTGATGATACAAGGGAGCGGGTTGAACGACTCTTTGATTGCGAACATCCTTTCTTTGGAAAGGTCACTGAAAATAAAATCACAGATGTAGAAGCATTTGCGATGGGGGTGAAAATGGGAGAAGAATCTAGAAAGAAACGAGAGAAAAGAAATAAATGAGCAATCAACATACTGCTTTACAAGACCTAGAAAATGATGTAGATTATGTAATCCAAAGGCTGAAAGGACAACCTATGGGAACCCCGCTGACTCCTCTCTCTATCCGTGAGGTCATCGTGCTAATGAAATCATCCCGGTCGCAATTTGATTGGGATGAAAACTCCAACAAGGTGAAGCGTTCTTATGGTGGAAGAATGCCAGATTTTTGGCAAAAAGAAATCATAGAAAGCGGTCTTCATGGTGCTGTGTCAGCCAAATTTAACAAAGAAACAGGATAAGGAGATGGAATGATTGGTTTAGCAGTTATTTTATTTATACTTTGTTTGGCATTTTTTATTATACTTGTCTACCGTGATTTTGAACGAATAACTAAGAAAGAAGAAGATGCCTCCTCGCAAAAAACCAAAAGAAGAAAAACAGGAGAATGGTAACATGTTGAAGCTCGTCTTAACAGGAATTTTTGGTGTTCTAGGTCTAATTCTATTCTTCACAACGTACTATACGATTGAAGAATATGAAGTTGTTGTTCTAACTCGTTTAGGTCAGATTCAAAGTGTGAATATGGCACCTGGATTGCACTTTAAGATTCCAGGGGTGCACTCTGCGAATTTCATCCGAACCGACATTCAAGAAATGTCCAATAAGGAGAAAGCCAATACATTTACTATTGATAACCAAGAAGTGGATGTTTGGTATAAGCTCTTTTATCGTGTTCCAAAGAACGAAGAAAGAATCACTTTCGTTTGGCGGAACGCACAGGACTACAAACAACGGCTCCAGGCTATTGTTTTGGATCGTCTGAAGCGAGAAATGGGTAAAGTAAATACCCAAAACGTTGCTTCCCATCGCGGCGAATTGTGCGATAAGATAAAAAATGTCGTTGCCGAAGAAGCAAAAACGCTGGGTGTTGAGGTAACGGATTTTCAGATGCCAAACCTGGAATATTCCAAAACCTTCCAACAAGCAGTAGATACTGCGGCTTCTGCTAAGGCCAATGTTGAAACACGCGAGCAAGAACTACAGCAAGAGCGTAAGAAGGCAGAAACAGCCGTTACCAAAGCCAACGGTGAAGCTGACTCAAAACTGGCTCTGGCAGTTGCCGATGCCAAAGCCATAGAAATGCGTGGTAAGGCCGAAGCTACAGCGATCAAAGCCAAGAACGATGCTCTGGCCGCTGCTGCTCAATTGGTAGAGTATACGAAGGCTCTGAACTGGAATGGGGCTCTACCAGCAACCATGCTGTCAAACACGGTGCCCTTTATGAATGTGGATGAAAAGGGAGTCGTGCCCCGTCGTCAAGCAGGAAACTAAGTAGAGAATGATCAGGATTCTTCCCGAAACTGCTCTGCCTAAAGCAGGCCAACAGTCAGCCATGAATCAACATGGTGTCCGAACTGATCACTCGGCGGGAAGCCTTTTGTATTCCTCAGTATCTCAATTGGTAGAGAGACACCCTGTTAAGGTGGAGGTTGTAGGTTCGATTCCTACCTGAGGAGCCAAACCATGAAAAGGGTCTATCATCCGGTCTTTGAAATTAGTGGTGTTTGTATAATTGTGACCCTTATATCTATTGTTTTGGTTATTATCTCTTTAGTTGCAGCTTATATATTTTTGCATATTCATAATGGAGTTACTATAGATGTCTTTAGTATATTTTCTGTGCGGAATCCCATATTCCGGTAAGACAAAGTTTGGTGAAAATTCATTTGATCAATTTGATTACAACTATATCTCCGGCCATGCTATTGCGGAAAAAATTGGAACAATGTGTGGAGAAGATATTAGTGTTGTCCATGATGAGCTTACTTCATTTATTAAAAGGCAAGTGGAGAGAGACATAAAATATGCAATCAGTCGTAACCGGAAAATTGTCATAGACGATCTGAATATTTTTTCAACTGATCGCAAGATTCTACTTGATTTGTTTAT
>Ga0137428_1000810_pt1 | contig 12885 bp, 14 predicted proteins | sample EasRivERMZT718_2_FD_102305 | JGI IMG/M metagenome (GOLD analysis project Ga0137428, IMG submission 102305) | Soil microbial communities from meander-bound floodplain in the East River, Colorado, USA - East River MetaG ERMZT718_2 | ecosystem: Environmental > Terrestrial > Soil > Floodplain ...
CACCCGACACGTTGTTGAGCTCGGAGTAGGTCACCCCCATGTGAGTAAATGGATCTCCCTGGAGGCCCTCGATGAGATCCTCGTAGTCGATGATGACGGTCTCCGCCAGAGCGTCAGATCCGACCGTGGCCAAGGTCACGATCAGGACCAGTGTGGGATGGATAGCGCATCTCATGATAGTAGATCCCCAGGAGTGACGACGTTGTGTCAAAGATAAATTGTATTTCCGGGAGATCACCTGTGGCAAGGGAAACGAGAAGGCCTGCGCCGATCGGGGCGCAGGTCTCCGCGACTGCTTCGGTCATCGCCGACCGGCATCCACCGGTCCTCCGGGAACCTCCGCTAAGAACATAAGATGGACTCCGGTTGACCGGGGCCTTCCGTGCGGGCGACTTCGACTCGGTCGGCAACTCGTCTCGGAGAGAGCGGGCAAGGGAAACGAGAAGGCCGCAATTCAGCGCGCTCACCTCTTGGGGCCCGGTTGCACCAGTGCCTTCACCAGCACCCGCTCGGCGACCAGGCGTTTGACGTGCGGAAGGTCGGGCGCGATACTCGCTGCACCAGCCGGCGCTTTGGCTCACCTGCCCCTCCGGGCATCCGCCAGAAAGGACGTCATCATGTTGACCGCAGGGCTTCACGCGCGCTCCGATCGCACCGTGGCAGCAGTTGCACCGGCCGCAGTATCCCTCGCTTTCTCCCTCGTCCTCCTCGCCGGCCCGGCCGGCGCCGCGACGATCCACGTTCCGGGCGACTTCCTCTCGATCCAGCTCGCGATCAACAGCGCAGCCCCCGGCGATACCGTCCTTGTCGCCGCCGGCACGTACACCGGTCCCCTCAACCGGAACCTCAACTTCATGGGCAAGGATCTGGTGCTCTTTTCGAGCGCCGGCCCGGCGGCCACCATCATCGACTGCGAACAGCTGGGACGAGGCATCATTCTGACGACCCACGAGACAACCTCGAGCCGCATCGAAGGCTTCACGATCCAGAACGCCCTAATCGCCAGCACGGCGGGCGGGGTCCTCCTATCCGGAGCCGGGGCCACCATGGTGAACTGCATCTTCAACGCCAACCGCAGCGACGCGGGTGGCGGCATCTGGTGCAACCGATCGACGCTGGTCGTGACCAACTGCGCTTTCACCGCGAACACTGGCGAGGGCCAGTCGGAATACGGGGGCTACGGCGGCGGCATCTGGATCGACCGGCTTTCGGTGGCCACGATCACGAACTCCACCTTCGAGGGCAACATCTCGAAGCGCGGCGCCGGCATCTGGGTGGGCGGCGGCGCGGTGGCGGACATCATTGACTGCACGTTCACCGAGAACCTCTCGCGGTCCTGGGGCGGTGGCCTGGGCACCTTTGGGGAAGAGACCCTGCTCCGGGTCATCCGCTCGACCTTCACCCGGAACTCGGCCTCGAGCGCCGGCGGCGGCGCCTCCCTCTTGGACACCAACCCCGAGATCACGGATTGTCGCTTCATCGACAACACGAGCTCTTCGCGGGGCGGCGGGATGTTCCTTTCCAACTCGGATCCGATCGTCACCGGCACACTCTTCGCTGGCAACTCGGCCGACGAAGCCGGCGGCGGGCTGACTTGCTTCGGCTCGACGCCCATCATCCGGTCTGCCACCTTCCACGGCAATTCCAGTCTCCTCGGCGGCGGGGTCTATGCGGGGGACAGCGGCGGCGGGCCGAGCGCGGTCGTGATCGCGCGTTCCATCATCGCCTTCGGCGCCTTCGGGGAGGCGGTCTTCTGCGAGCCTGGATCCAGCGCCGATCTCTCCTGCTCCGACGTTTTCCGTAATGCGGGCGGCGACTGGGTCGGGTGTCTCGAGTCGCAGCTCGGCCAGGACGGGAACTTCGCCCTCGACCCGCTCTTCTGCAATGCGGCGGGCGACAATTTTCGGATCCACTCGGACTCCCCCTGCGCACCGGCGAACTCCCCACCCGGGTGCGCCCTCATCGGAGCCTTCCCCGTGGGCTGTGGGTTGATCGGGATCGCGGAAAGCGGTGCGCCGGCCGCCGGATTCCGGCTCCGCGTGGTGCCGAATCCGCTTTTCAACGACGGGCAGATCGAGTGGAAGAACGAGAGCGCGGCCCCGATCGTCGTCAAGCTCTACGATGCGGCGGGCCGTCTCGTCTCCGAGCGCGATCTCGGAACGGTCCCGGACGGACAGCACTCCCTCGCCTGGAGCGGAGCGTTTTCATCGCAAACACTCGCGTCGGGCGTCTATTTCCTGCGTCTCGAGAGCGCGGCGACCAGAGGGCCTGCCGTTCGTGTCGTCGTCACCCGCTGATGGCGATTCGTGCGGTGTTCGTGGGAGTAATGGTCGGCACGGCGCTCAGGCGCGCGGGTAGGTCGTACTCGGCATGCGCCTTCCCGGGCTCCGCCGTATGGCCCTCATCCAGTATACTCCTCTTCGGCTGCGTTATCTCACGACGGGCGACCACGCCCATAGGTGATCACCTGCGAAGGCGGTGCCCTCATTAAATAGCTCGCAGTCCGCCCGTCACACTTCAAGTTGAGGAGAGAGAAGTCGATGGAAGATTTCTTGACCAGGGTGGGGCAGGACCTCGCAGCCCGCGTGAGCGGGCCGATGTCGCTTCGCCTCTTCATCCAGCCCTTGATGGCGGTATTCTTCGCAGTGCGCGCTGGGCTCCGCGATGCCCGCTCCGGCCGGCCGGCGTTTTTCTGGTCCATCCTCACCAACCCGGCCGAGCGCCGCAGTCTCCTGCGCGAAGGTTGGAAGGACGTTGGCAAGGTCTTCGTGATGGCGAGCGTTGTCGATCTCGTCTACCAGTACATCGCGACCCGCGAGCTACGCCTCGGAGAAGCGCTGTTCATGGCCTTCGGCCTGGCGATCATTCCGTATCTACTGCTCCGCGGTCCCGTGAACCGTATTGCTCGACGCTGACGCATCGCGTCCCTGGCCTTTATTGTGGATCGCCCCCGGAATCACCCATTAGGTGCTGATAGGGTGGATCGGTCTGCAAGCGTGAATCATCGACTGGCCCTCCCATCGTGAAGTGATAGAGCACCTGGAAGCGGTCGCCCGTGAGCCCAAAGACCTGGTGGGTAAGGTCGTCGAAGAAGCACCCGATACCCGTGCTGCGGATGCCGCTCGCTTCGGCCTCGAGGTAGAGGACCTGGCCGATGACGCCTGTCTCCCAATGCTGGCGGCGGTAGAACCAGGGCCCGAACGTCTCGAGGGGGGTGCGATACTCGGTGAGCATGGCCGCCGCGAAGACGCCGTCGGCGGCGATTTCTTGGTCGCAGCTCGTCTGTTGGGCGGCCAGGCGGGCATCCCCCGCCTCGAGGAGATAGAGCGGCAAGGACTCCGGACACGCCGCTGGGCGCGTCCAAGCGAACGCCTGATTCATGGCGCTCGCGAGCGCTTCCTTCCGGGTGGGGTCTCGCAAGAGGACATACAGGCCGGGGGGAAGATCCGCCACGCGGTGGACGAAGAGCAAGAGATCGACGCAAGGCCGCCAGGGTAGCGTGGTGAAGGGAACCTGCCGCGAGCCGGGCATGACCTTCAGCAAGATTTGGTAGAAAGCGTCGGACGTAATCCCGGTATGACCGTCGAGTGCGACTGCGCTTCGCCGCTGGTGGACGATGTGGCGCAGGGCGAGCGGCGAGTCGCCAATCTCGAGCGAGCTGTTGTCGAATCCGGTCGGAGACCAGAAGTTCTCCCCGGGCGGCGAGACCTTCTCGGTCGCGGCGGCGACCTGATCGATGATGGGCCATGGGTGATGATCGCTGCTCAGCCGGTTTGGCACCCCAGACCATGGCACCTTACGCAGCTCGTCGCGCAACAGGTCCGGAAGGGTCAACGCTCTCTGCTCGTCGATCGTGAGGGCGGCTTGCGGCGGGAAAGTGGCCAAGAGGCAGTCGGCATGCTCGGCCTCGATGCCGGTCTGGAGGTGGACTCCCAGGAGCGCAGCCAACTCGCCGTCAGTGACACTTTCGAGCAGCTTTGTCTCCCAGCCGAGACCCGCCGCCGACACGGCGAGACTCCCGATGGCGTGACCGGCGTCGTGATGGCAATAGCGAAAGGCCCGCTCGCCGTACTTCCACGACTCTCGCCAGTGGATGGACGTGAGGCCCACGAGAACAGCATGATCAGGTAGCTGGGCCGCGATCGTCCGCCATGCCGGGCCCGACAGCTCCGCGCGGAGCTCGAGCGCATGCCCGAACGGTGCGTAGTGGTAGACGGCGGCCCGGGGGTGAAGACCGGCGATCGGACCGGCGATCAGATAGCCCTCGGTCGGATGAAGATGGCCGCTTGATGGGTTGACTCGAAGCGACCACCGAGTCCTCCCCACGCGCTTCCACGCAGAAAGTGCCAGCGCATCCTGGAAGAGCTGGGAGATCGAGATTCGGTCGAGTGGGCGGGAGACGATGCGGCCGAGCTCAAACGCCGGCTCATAGCGCGGCTCGGGCCCGAGCGGGAGGAGATCGAGTGGAAGGGCTGTCGCGCCCTCGTATCGGCGGAACGGATTCGGTTGCGTCGCCCAGTCCATGTAACCGAGGGCACGCGCAAACCGATGGGGAAGGTGCTTCGTTTGCTCGTGGTACAGGCGGGTGATGCCCAGCGCCGAAGTAGCCTCCGATCGCGACACGAAGGATAGCTTTCGTCCAAGCGACCAAGGGGGCTGAACGGTCCGCACCCTGGGATCGGCTGTGCCTACCGAGGCTAGACCGTTCCTTAGTCGCTTGGCCTACTTGGCCTGCTACGATGTCACGGGACTCTCTTCGGTTGCTTGTCCTGCTTCTTCTTTTCCTCTTGGTTGTTCTTACTTTCCTTCTGTTTTTTGCCTTTGTCCTTATCCTTCTTGCCCTTGTCTCCCATCGTACCTCTCCTTTTGCTTGGTCTAGCTACTTCAAGAGAAGGAGCTCGCGCACGAGCTCGGCATCGATCCGGGAAGCTTCTGGGTGAGGCGTGCCGAAGGCGACTTCAGCACTGCGAGGTATGCCCATCCGTCGACGGATCGATGAATACATGAATAGGTTAGACCCGCTGCGGGGGTGGGTCAAGGGCGGACGCTGGCTCGCAGGACCGGCAGTCGCTGGGTGGGCTATTTCGTCTTGAGGGAGCCCTCATTCTCGCGGATGAAGCCCCTGATTTCATCGGCCAGGTCGAGGAGCCGGAGCCATTGCTCCTTGTAGAGGGTGACTGGGAAGCGTCCGAGGCCATAGACCGAGACGCCTCCCTTCTCGCTCACCTTCATGCTCACGCCACGCGGCCCGCGCTGGAGTTGTTTGAGTTGCTCGTTTTCCTTCCGGAGCCGATCCAGCTCGGCCTGGAGGTTGTCATCGGGTGGAGTCATACCGCTAACGTTTAGCAGAGCGTCGCCGTTCGAGCAACCCCCATCAGGGAAAACGCCATCGACATGTGCCAGCGACCTAAAGAATGGGAGTCCGGCTCTTTTTTAGGAGAGACCGAGATCGCGAGCGGCGACCCTGCCGGGACGGAACGCCTGGAGGCGCTGGAGCGCGAGGCGGCAGGACGGGGGTTCGGATTCATCGCCCGCCGGCAAGGCAGCCTTGACTACGCCGTCGAGGAATGGCTGATCGTCAAATGAGAGGAACCGATTGCAGGGACTTTCATTCTCAGGTTCTGATCCATCGGCGTAGACGAAACACCGACCTTCGTTCCGTGTTCCCTGCCATGAGGAATCCCCCGCAGGGGACGCGAGATGAGGACGAAATCTGGAGTCCTGCGATGCCTGGCCGGCGCGCTGGTCATCGCCATCGCCACCGCTACCCCGGGATTGGTTGCGGGGAAACCGCGCGCTGGCTGTTCCTGCCCGCAGACGAGCGGAGGCTGGCTTCTGTTCCCGGATTCCAGCTTACGAACGCCGGACTTCTGGTGGCAAGACGCAGTCGTCGTCCAAGAGGTCACGACTTGCCGCCACGGGATCCAATTCAAGTTCATGGCCGAAGAGCGCGGCAACCCTTATCTCGTGGCCCTCGTCTTCACGACTCCGCCGGCCGCCTCGCGGCGCCGGGGCGAGCCATTCAAGCCCGTCCGAAGCTTGGCCGTCCTGCGAAGCCAGGTCAATGAGGTCATGGGCCCGGAGCTCGAAGCGTTCGGCCGATTGGACTTCAAGCACGTGCCGATGGACCAGCGGCCGCTCATCGTTCAACCGTCACGCCGCCTGCTATTGGAATGGGAGGGCCGTGAAGTCGAGCTCAGAGGATACCTGGATGTCTACATGACTCTCTTGATCTAGAGGTAACGGCACGATGTGGCGCGAGGTTCCAGCGCCCGGTTGGAAGCCGGATAGCCCAAGATTAGCCGCCGATCGCACCTCTCGACGGCGTACGGTGAATTGCATAAGATTGCCCTTCGGGTTTCCAATGCAGCGTCACGCCAACCGATAGCTCATGGAGGCCCCATGTCGACCTCTACCCGGACGATTCGCCTCGGATCGCTGCTGTTCTCCTCCCTATCGTTCCTGTTGCCGGCGGCCGCCGGTGCGACTTTCATCACCCAGATCACCAGCACCCCCTACTTGGACGCCGGGCCGTCCTGGTCGCCCGATGGGACCCGTATCGCATTCGGTTCAGATCGAACTGGTCATACCGAGATCTGGCTCATGGACGCCAACGGCTCGAATCAGATCCAGCTCACGGACTCGGCCAGCGAGAAAGTCGGGCATACGTGGTCGGCGGACGGACAGTGGGTCGTTTATGCTGCGATCCAAGGTGACAACGAAGAGTTCTTTCGGATCCCCGTGACGGGCGGCCAACCGGTGCAACTCACTGCGAACAACCGGCGCGATCTCGAGCCGGAGTCGGCCCCATTCGGCTCCTGGGTGATCTGCCATTCGTGGTTCGGCGACTGGGATGTCGCCGTCTACGACGGGATGAGCGGGAATCTCGTTTCACTGGCGACCGACGCGCATCCATGGCACGATGTTGAACCCGACTTCGATCCCGGCTTGGATCGCATTATCTTCAACTCGGACCGCCAAGGAGGACGGGATATCTACATCGCTCCCTTGCCGGCTGGAACGCAAGGGACGCGCATCACCTTCGCGCCAGGTGATGATATCCAGCCCAACTGGTCGGCCGCCCATGGCCTCATCTCGTTCGCCAGCGATCGGCTGTGGGACGACCGGCCGACCATGCCCGCCGGACCCACCTCGCTGGACGCCCAGCAGATCGAAGCCTTCGACATCTGGATCACCAACGAGACGGGGAACTTTGTCGTCCCGGTCACCAATGACGGCTTGTTCAACTACGCACCGAGCTGGTCCCCGGACGGCATGCGGATCGCCTTCCATTCCCACCGGAACGGCAACTGGGACATCTTCATCGCCGACGATCTTCCGATCGTCGTGCCCGTCAAGCCGGAGACCTGGGGCGGAGTGAAGGCGCAGTTCCGGGGCCGGTGAGCTTTCACCGTTCGTCAGACGCTCAGCGCACGAGCACCAATGCTCCTCGTCTCCTCCGTGCGATCGGTGCGGAGGCAGTAGTAGTACACCCCGCTCGGCATCGGGCGCCCGCTCTCGCTGGTGCCGTTCCACGTGATTGAGTGGGTCAGCTGAGCGGAAGTGTTCTGGGCGCCTGAAGAAGCTATTCGCGCCGGCCGACAGAAACGATCACCTCTTGCAGCGTGTCAATATCCATCGGTTTGATCAGGTGGTGATCGAATCCGGCGGCAAACGATCGGCGGCGATCTTCCTCTTGTCCCCAGCCAGTGAGGGCAATAAGCACGAGGTCGCGGAAGGCTGACTGCTCGCGAATGCGGCGAGCCAGTTCATAGCCGTCCATCCCGGGCATGCCGATGTCCAAGAGGGCGATGTGCGGGCGAAAAGTCTCGAGCTCCCGGAGGGCGGCCGGGCCGCTATGAGCGACTTGGACTTCGGCTCCGAGTGATCGGAGCATCATGCTCATGCTGTCGGCAGAGTCGTAGTTGTCATCAACCACGAGAATCCGGAATTGAAGCCGAGATGATTGCCTGCTCTCCGGTCCTTGCTCGTCGACTGCAAACTCCTTCGCCAGCGGGAGGCTAACGATGAATTCACTGCCCTTGCCCAGTCCTTCGCTGGTCACCGCCACGGTCCCACCTTGCAATTGCACCAGGCTCCGTACGATCGTGAGTCCGATGCCAAGCCCTTCCTGGCTGCGCCGATAGGGGCGAACCCCAACCTGGGTAAAGATTTCGAAGACGCGAGGCAGCATCTCAGCCGCGATCCCGACGCCGTTATCACGCACGGATACGCTCACGGTGTTCTCCTCGCGATGAGCTGTGATCCAGATGTGACCGCCTTCTGGAGTGTATTTGGCGGCGTTGTTGAGCAAGTTGGAGAAGACCTGGGCGAGGCGAATCGGGTCCGCCTCCAGCATCATGGAGGCGGTGGGAATGGCAATCGCGATGTGATGGCCGGCCGCCTGGATCAGTGGTTGACTGGTCTCCAGCGCGCTCCGGAGCACTGCGTCCAACTCGACGCGCTCCTTGCGCAGCTCGATCATTCCGCGCGTAATCCGCGAAACTTCCATCAAGTCATCGACGAGGCGGACCATGTGGTTGACCTGTCGTTCCATCATCTCGAGCACGTGTTGCTCGGTGCCCGGATCGGATTTGCCGATGCGGCGAAGAATTTGCAGAGAGTTGCAGATGGGAGCAAGTGGGTTGCGGAGCTCATGGGCCAGGGTGGCCAGGAATTCGTCTTTTCGCCGATCGGCATCGCGCAGAGCTTGCTCGGCTTGTCTCTGCACAGAGATGTCGCGGGCGACCTTCGAGGCGCCAATGATGCGGTCCGAGGCATTGCGGATGGGAGAGATGGTGAGCGAGATATCGATCCGCCTTCCGGCTTTCGAGATGCGCACCGTTTCGAAATGATCGATCCGCTCGCCCTCCGTCAGACGTTGCAGGATGGTCCGCTCTTCGTCCAGCCGATCAGGTGGGACGATGATCGTGATGGGCTGACCGATGGCTTCGTCTGCGGTGTATCCGAACAGTCGCTCCGCGCCGACATTCCACGTGAGGACCTTTCCTTCGAGGGTCTTGCTAATGATTGCATCGTCCGAGGACATGACGATCGCCGCGAGGAGCGCCTGCGCCTCGAAATGATCGCGGAGCTCGTACTGCCGGTCGCGAGCGCGCAGGGCTCCGCGGAGCGTGCTGATCAGCGTCACGGCGCGAACGGGCCGTTCCAGGAGGGTCACGTTGCGCCATTTGCTCAAGGCTGTATCGGCGATGACCGAGTCGGCACCCTGCATGGTGAGGAGGACGACGGGCAAGTCGGACCATGAGGGCTGTTTGGCCAATAGATCGCTCAGCACCTGATGGGAGTCGGCTGTGATCGCCTCCTCGGTCAGGAGAATGCAGCCGGCGTGGGCTTCCGCCTGGCGGCATAGGCTCTCAGCATCAGGACAGATGGCGCTGAAGATGCCGGCCCTCTTCAGTAGCAACTGGCTCAGCTCGGCGTCCCTGCCAGTCGGGGCCAAGATCAAAACGCGCCGATCGAGGGTTTCTCGAGCGGCATCGCTCATAACTTCCCCTTCCGCAAGAGGGCACTGCTCTCCCCGTCGTAAACCGGCACGCCGGTGAGGACGCCGCGGAATTCACGCAATGGTTCGCCAACACGGATGCCGCCTCCTTCGAGGCGAAGCTCACGAATGCTGCGTTCGTGCTCGCCGCCACGCTTCTTGATGATGGAAATCGCCTGCCTCACTTCTCCTGCAGCCTCGAAGTAGCGGAGCAAAATGACGACGTCCGCGAGGTACGTGACATCGACTGGCGAACTCATCTGAGGGCCGATCAGCCCTTGATGGGCGGCGACGAGCAGGGTGGCGACCCCGAGCTGGCCCAGGTAGATCAAGAGCTCGTGGAGCTGGATGAGGAGGAATCCTTCTTCGGGCATGGCATTCAAGTACCCGTTCAAGCTGTCGATGATGATGACCGAAGCCCCATTGCTCTCGACGGCGTGCCGGATCGAATGCACGAATTGCCCCGGTGAGAGCTCGGCGGGATCGACGGGCTGCATGGTGATCAGGCCGTCATCGACATATCTCTGCAGATCCAGCCCCAGTCCTGCCGATCGGGTCAGCAACGTATGGAGGTTCTCGTCGAAGATGAACATAGCCGCGCGTTGCCCGCGCTCGGCTGCAGCTACGGCAAATTGAGTCGCCAGGGAGGACTTGCCCGCTCCCGGCGGTCCGGCGATCAGGGTGCTGGTGCCTTCATCCAGCCCGCCTCCCAACAGCCGGTCGAGCGCCGCCAATCCACTGGGCAATCTCTTACCGGCGACGATTCGGCGGTGCTCGGCCGCCACCAAGCGCGGAAACACGTCCAGCCCGCCGTAGCGAATGGTGTAATCGTGAAAGCCGCCGCGAAATGCTATCCCGCGGTATTTGACTACGCGCAGGCGGCGGCGCTCTGAGCCGTATTCGCGCGTCATTTGGTCGAGCAAGAGCACGCCGTGGGCGATGCTCTGGACCTGAAGGTCGCGTTCCTGAGCTGTGAGGTCATCGAGGAGGAGCACAGTGCAGTTGCGGCCGGAGAAGTAGCGCTTCAACGCCAAAATTTGCCGCCGATAGCGCAGTGCAGTTCCGGCCAGTAGGCGCAATTCGGAGAGCGAATCAATGATGACGCGCATCGGGTTGATGCGCTCGATTTCCGATAGGATCGTCTGATTCGTTTGGACCAGTTCCACCTCGGATGGGTGGAATACCGTGTACTGGTCGTCGGATTGGAGGCTCGCCTCCGGGGTCAGTTCATGGATTTGAATCCCATCCATGGACCAGCCGTGGGAGGTGGCAACCGCTCGCAGTTCTTCTGCTGTTTCCGAGAGAGTGACGTACAAGACGCTCTCTCCGCGGCGGACCCCCTCCATGAGGAACTGCAAGGCCAGGGTCGTCTTCCCCGATCCCGGCACGCCCTCCACGAGATAGAGCCGGTTCGCTCTGAAGCCCCCACCCATCACAATGTCCAACCCGTCGATCCCACTGCGCGCAAGCGGAAGCGGAGAAACGGCGTCGGGCGAGCTCGGGACTGCGGTCATAGCAACCCTCGGTTTTGGGGGGGGCAAGTTGTACTCCAATAGTTTGCACTACCGGCGAGGGCTTGTCTATTCAGGTGACAGCGTCCAGGTTTGACTGTTGCGCGGTCAGAAATCCTTGAGCAACCCCTGCAACAGCCAAGGCACACTTGCTTCAGCGACGCGCGTGACTCCCCGTCGGAAGAGGTTCGGACGGGCGATCAGCAGGATGACGACCGCCGCTCCGACGGCTCCGAAGAGGAGCGGGTGCCGGTAGACGATCGCCTGCGGAGTGAAATCTTGATGTAGCCGGGCGTCGAATGCTTCCAAATCGCGGCCCAGGCGATCCCTAGCTTCAGCCAAGGAAGCCCGAACTTCTTTCACGCTCCTGGGCTCGGTGGTCATTTCGACTTCCGCTGGAGCACCCCTGCGATCACGAGGCAGAGGGCTCCCAGTAGGCAGAGGGTCAACGGCCAGCTGCCAATGAGCTGACGGAGATACATCGCGAGTCCAATCGTCAGCAGTACCCCACCGACCATGAAGGCGAGGATTGTGATCGCATGCCGAGCCATCTCGACCCGGAACCGCTGCAACTCCTCTCGCACCGTGGCCGACAAGAGCTCGGCCGAGTTCTCTGCGATCTGTGTGAGCGACAGGACGACGTCGCGCAAGATGCCGAGTGCGGAGCGCTCGGCTGTTTCATCCTCGGGCCTATCGGCCATCGGAACCCGACGTCCGCGTTCGGGCGCCCTTTGGCCCCCTGCCACCGGTCCCGGAAGGAGCGGCTTCGCGCCCGAGTCGTCGCCCGGCATTGGCTGCGCGGTGCTTGAGCTCTCCGCTGGTTTCGGCGATAGACCGCCTCAGCTCAGATCCCGGCCCGGGGGCGAAGAGGAGACTTGCGATCGCGCCGAGTGCGGCACCCATAACGAACCCCGCGAGGAAACCGCGCGTGGAATGGCTGGCCATTGGATTCCTCCTTAGTGTTGCCCCGTTGAGCTTACCCAGGAAGGCCGTTGGTTGTCATGGTGCGCGGGTGGTTCCAGACTTGGCTACCGCGGGGGCTACCCATTTGTTCGCTGAACGCCGCGTCAAGTGTACTATACACCCGGTCCAACACGCCCTATGATCTCGCGGTGGCGGCGCCGTCCGGCGCGCGCTCCAGCCGTCATTCTGGCCAGCGCCCCTCGCCAAGAGCCCGAGTCCCCACCGGGGAAGGAAATGGATTCAAACCGCCACCCACACCTTTCGAGCGAGTTCGAGGAGGAGCTGAGCGAGCTCCGCTCGAAGCTCCTGCTCATGGCCAGCAAGGTCGAGGGACTGATCGCCACCGTCATCGAAGCCCTCGTCGATCGCGATTCCAGCAAGGCCGAGGGCGTTATCGTCCGCGACAAGGAAATCGATGCACTCGAGAAGGAGGTCGACGAGCTCTGCATCCGGATCCTGGCCCTGCGCCAGCCCGCGGCCACCGACCTCCGTCACATCACTACCGCCCTCAAAGTGGTGACCGATCTCGAGCGGATGGGGGATCTCTGCGTCAACATCGCGAAGGCCGCGATCGAAGTCAATCGCGAGCCGCTCCTCAAGCCCCGCTACGTCGACATCCCGAACATGGCCGTCGCGGCCCGTGACATGGTGCGCCGGAGCCTGGATGCATTCGTGCGCGAGGACCCCGAGCTGGCGAAGGAAGTTGTGGTCTCGGACTGGCGCGTGGACCGGCTGAACGACCGGGTGTTCCAGGAGCTCTTGACTCACATGATCGCCAATCCAGAGGCGATCGGAGTGGCGACCCGGCTCCTGTTCGTCGCCCGGCACCTCGAGCGCATCGCCGATCATGCAACCAATGTCGCCGAGCAGGTCATCTTCATGGTCATGGGCGATGACATCCGGCAC